>Ga0306924_10000291_pt1 | contig 40887 bp, 44 predicted proteins | sample sta12Can44000111_FD_203756 | JGI IMG/M metagenome (GOLD analysis project Ga0306924, IMG submission 203756) | Lab enrichment of tropical soil microbial communities from Luquillo Experimental Forest, Puerto Rico - statanox.12C.anox.44.000.111 (v2)... | ecosystem: Environmental > Terrestrial >... | reverse complement strand
GCCATGATGGCGCTCGGATGCGACAGCTATCGCGAGATCGAGGACCGGCTCAGGGAGGCGATCGAGCGCCCGATTGCGCCCAAGCACATCAAATCGTCCGCCGCCCGCGAGGTCGTCCTCACCGGCGACGACGTCGACCTCTACAAGCTGCCGATCCCGATGTCCTCGATCTTCGACGGCGGGCCGATGATCACCGCCGGGGTCGTGATTGCGCGCGATCCGGAGCTTGGGCTCAACAGCGGCATCTATCGGTTCATCGTGAAGGAAAAGAGCCTCACCGGCATCGATATCGTCACACCGAACAACATGCGGCTGTTTGCCCAGCGCGCCTTGGAGCGGGGCCAGCCATTGCCGATCTCGATCTCGATCGGCACCCATCCGATCGAGATTACGGGCTCGGGCTACCGCGCCCCGCTCGGCGTCGATGAGATGGCGATTGCCGGCGGATTACGCGGCGCGCCGGTCGAGCTTGCCCCCTGCGCCACCATCGATCTGCCCTCTATTGCGGATGCCGAGATCGTACTGGAAGCGGAGATCCTGCCGACCGGCTGGACCTGGCCGGAAGGTCGTTTCGGCGAGTTCACGCGGCTGATGGGCGGGCTGCACTGGAACCCGCTCGTGCGCGTCAAGGCGATCGCGATGCGCAAGGACGCGATCTACTACAATCTGCACATGCCGTGGGAGAATACCTGGCTCGCTGCGCCAACGCGCTACGCCGCCATTCGCCAGGCGCTGCGGACCGCGGGCGTGCAGGTCAAGGACATCAATGTCACGCTCGGCGGCTGTGCTTTCTGGCACGCGGTGATCTCCATCAAAAAGCAGCCGGGTGAAGGCAAGAACGCGCTGCTCGCCGCGCTCTCCGTCATGGACCTCAAGCATGTGGTCGTGGTCGACGACGACATCGACGTCTTCGATGCGGGCGAGGTGGAATGGGCGATCGCCACCCGCGTGCAGGGCGACAGGGATGTGATGATCGTCGGCAATGCGCGTGCCAAGCCGCTCGATCCCAGCCTGCCGCAGGGTTACGGCGTGGTGCCAACGGGCGCCAAGGTCGGCATTGATGCCACCATCCCGGAGGGAATTCCCCGCGAATATTACGAGCGCATCACCTATGCCTATGCGGGCCGCGCCAGGATTGACGATTACGTCAACGGCAAGGCCGACGTTCCCGGCCGCTCCGGCGACGAGGCCGACGTAGCCGCGCTTGCCGGCAAGATATTCGACGCGATCGGGCGCGAGCCGCTCTATTACACCGATATCGCCGAGCGCTTCTCTGCATTCGATTTCCGCACGGTCGCGCGCGCGCTCGGCCACCTGCACGCGACCGAGCAGCTATGGCAGGATGCACGCGGCCGCATGTGCGTGCGCGGATCCGAATTCGCCGCGAAGCCGCCGGCGCGGCGATGACACGCTCGCTTTCGAGCCAATAAAGTGCGGTCGCAGCCAGATTGCTTGCCGGCTGTAAGTGGTGTCTCAACAGTTATCTTCGGGAGAAGCCTGCGCTATAGTAAGGCGGTCGCAGTCCAGGATGCGCGTATGCCGCAAAGCCGTGTCTTGCGTTCGGTCCTGGCTTTATCGATCTGGGCGATCCCCGTGTCAGCCCATGCGGCCTGCATTGACCTCAAGCAGAAAGGGAGTCTCTCGTTCGTTGGCGCCTTGTCGTACAAGATCTTTGCGGGCCCGCCTAACTACGAGGACGTCAGAAAGGGCGACACGCCGGAGCCCGCATACATTTTGTCCCTCGAGGCCCCGATCTGCGCGACCGGGGACGAGTTTGTGGACCCGGGAAAACCAATCCAGCAAATTCAGATCTACCCCGAAGAGACCAACGGTGCGAGCCCGGCGCTTTCGAGGGACCTGCGCCAGCTGACGGGAAAGCGGGTTTCCGTCGAAGGCAGGTCCGCGTTTGGAGCTCATACCGGGCATCATCACGCACCTCTGCTGCTGCCCATAACCCGGATCGCCATCGCGTTTGATCCTGCCAAGGCGTCTGGCACGGCCATGACCACGGTGCAGGCCTTCTACCTCGCCCTCGGGGCGGCGGATGGCGAGGAGGCCAGCAAATACGTGGTCCCCGACAAACGATCGGCGGGGCCGCTCTCGGCAAAAGCTCTCAACGGCTTTTACAGCAAGTTGATTGTGCCACTTGCGCTCGTCGACATCGTTGCGCTTGGAGCCGACCAGTATCGCGTTCGTTACAGTTATGTCGCCTCCGGTACGGGCCGGTGTAACGGGGAGTCCGTCGTGCGGACGATTAAAGTCAGCGGAATGAATCTTATTGAATCAATCAGGGCTCTCAGCGACTGCTAGGGACTACTCCGGAGCCTTTTTCATGAGCATGAGCTCCATCTCGCGGATGTGCACGGCCTCCGCCGCGACCATGCGGGTGGCATACTCCTCGATCACCACCGACTTGCCCTTTATCATCTCTAGCAATTCACGGTAGAGCTGCACGCCAGCTTCCTCCCGCTCAATCGATTCGGTCACGATCTCGTCGATGGTATTGTGGCGGGTCGTCGGTAGCGCTGCGATGCCAAGCGCTGGTCGTCTGTGCAGCCGCATGATCATCTCCCCTGCTTCGTGCGCGTGAGTCAGCGATTCGGTCGCGTTCTCACGCAACCATGCGGTGATCGGAATGCGAGCATGACCATAGATCATGAATGAATAATGCGTGTAGTAGATGACCCCTGCGAGCTCCATCTGCAGGATGCGGTCGAGTTGCCCGGTGATGAGATCGACGTCGAAATTAAACGCCCGTGGCATCCAGCTTCCTCCTCTGTCTCCCGTGTACTCAGTGCAGCATCACATGCAGCTGTCGGCACGCCACCTGATCGCGATACCACCCATTTTCGTAAATTGTTAGTTTCTCATCTGGGGCGAGGGGCGGGCGCGAAATCGACATCCTTCGTTTCCGGCCCCCACGCGGCTCCGACAAAGATTAACAGGGCTCCCACTATCACCAGGACGAGCACCGTGTATTTGAAGGGCATGAAGTGGGCGAGGCCAGCCTGATAGAAGACGTAAAACGCCGGCAGCACGATCGCGAGGCTGTAGCCGAGACCGAAGCCAGAGGCGCGCACGCCGGTCTGAAACCTTTCGTTGATGTAGACCGTGCTAAGCGCCCCGGGGGCAACAACGAGAACGGTGGTGATGGTCGTCAGCAGCGTAATCATCGGCGTGTTGCCGGGAGCGGCGTTGAGAAGCAGGTAGTAGAAGAACGTCCCGAGCACGGCGCTCACCGCGCTGGCCGCCATGAGATACGCTCGCCGACCTATGCGCTGGCTGATGGCGCCGCCGATCACATAGACGACGGCAAGAACGATATAAGCAATGACCAGCGCGAATGTCAGATGAACCCCTGTCACCCTCATCTGGGTTGCGAGCAAACCGGGCATGACGGCCAATGATGCGTTCAGCAACAGCCAGAAACCCGTCATCACGACGAAGACCTGCAAGAAGCTGCGAAGATTCTCCCCCCTGAACAAGGTCTTGATGGGAGACTCGGTATGCGCGGTCTGCTCCGCTTTTTTCCACACCTCCGACTCTTCCACGGAGTACTGATAGTAGTAGGCGAGTGCGAACGCCATGGCGGCCCCGACAAGAAACGGTATCCTCCATCCCCATTGTACGTAGGGCGAGGTTAGAGACCCGGCCGGCAGTACAAGCAGCACCGCCAATGTCACCAGCGAAATGGCGGCCGTGCCCACCGACGCCGCACTTTGGATGACTGCACCGTAGAATCCCCGCTTGGGCTTTGGGCAGTGCTCCATGGCGAGCGGATTGGCCGAGGTGTACTCTCCGCCAAGGAAGATACCATCAATCAAGCGCAGCGCGATGAAGATGAAGATCACTGCGGCGCCCCAGCGCTCGTAACCAGGCAGAATGGCAATCAAGAGGGTTACGACGCCGAAGCCGGTGACCGCGACCACCGTCGTGCGCTTTCTGCCCAGCGTGTCGGCGAAATGGCCGAATATAAAGGCGCCCAGCGGCCTGCCAATCAATGTTGTCGCGAAGATCATTGCTGAGGCGACGGCGGCCGTGGTGGGAGACAGCGTGCCGGGGATGAAATAGGCCATGGCCGGGGCGAGCGCGATCACTGGCAGGAAGATGTCGTAGTTGTCGACAAAGAACCCTATGAACGCTCCCCATATGGCCCTGCGTGCCTGCGGCGTAAGCGCCTCCTCCTTTTCATATCCAATCTCCGCCTGCCGTCCTGCCATATCCATTGTGTCGCTCCATGAATTGCAAAGTTGATCGAGTTACCCGCCGTTCGGAGAAGCAAAGTGCCTTGCAGAGAACGCGAGATGGTCCCTTGTTTGATACGGCATAAGGCCGGATCAAAGTGCCACCGCAGAGCTACAGCTTGGCAAGGTTCATCGTTGGATTTGCGAGATCCTCTGCACGCACCGGCTTGCGCTGCTGCATCAGCCGTTTCGCCGCGCGCAGGTCGCGCGGTGCATTTGCCGCGACGATGCCGGCGATGCTCTCTCCCTCCAGATAAAACAAGCTGAAGCTTTCGCTGCCGAGCGTCCCGCGCACCACCGGCTCGGACCAGCGCGCTGGCACACCGAGCATCTGCAGATTGAGGTCGTACTGATCCGACCAGAACCAGGGCAGCTCGTCGTAGCGCGCCTCCTTGCCGAGCGCCGCCTTGCCTGCGACGATGGCCTGGTTCTGCGCATTGGCCCAGGACTCAAGCCGCACGCGTGCACCGAGGCAGCCGAGCGGCATGTTCGCCACATCGCCCGCGGCGAAGACGCACGGGTCCGACGTTTGCGTGCGCTCGTCGACGATGACCCCGTTGTCGATTTCGAGTCCCGCTGCCCGCGCAACCGCGACGTTGGGCATGATTCCGATCCCTGCGACCGCAGCATCACCGCGCATGCTCGTTCCGTCGGAGAGCGTCACCACTACGCGATCGACGGTATCCTCGATGGCCGCCACTCCCACGCCGAGACGAAACGCGACCCCCTGACGTTCGTGAAGGCGCAACAGGTGCTCGGAAATCTCCGGCGGCGCCGCTCGCGCGCAGATCCGCGACAATGGCTCGATGACGGTGACGCTTGCGCCACGCTTGCGCGCGGTGGCAGCGACTTCGAGGCCGATCCAGCCGGCCCCGATCACGATGAGATGCGCGCTGGGGGCAAGGCGCGGCCGCAGCAGCAATGCATCGTCGATCGTGCGCAAGTAGTGCAGCCGCGGCGACTCCGCTCCCGGCACGCCGAGCTTGCGGGGAGCCGATCCCGTGCAGAGTATCAGGCGCTCGTATGCGATCGTCTCGCCATTGGTCAGCACGACCGTGCGCGACGATCGATCGATCGCAGCGACGGCCATGCCGGCGCGAATGTCGAGGCCGAGCTCGGCGTATGCATCCTGCTTGAAGAGGTGGGTCGAGTGAGGCTCGGCTGTGCCTGCGAGAACGGCCTTGGACAATGGCGGACGCTCGTGCGGCGGATGTGCCTCATCGCCGACGAGCACGATGCGGCCGGTGAATCCTTCTCCGCGCAGCGTCTTTACGGCCCATCCTCCGGCCTGCCCGGCACCGGCGACAACGATGGTCTCGGCGCTCATTTCGGAACAGCCTTGGCACGGCGTGTATGTCCGTCGATCCCGCCGATCACAGCCCATTCGGCAAAGAGCTCGGGCGACGCCTTGAAGTCGCGCGGCTCCCACTGCGCATCGAGATGATCCTCGTCGGTGTAATATTCCACCAGCGCTCCGGCCGGGTTTTTCACGTACCAAAAGTACGCGGAGGAGATCGGGTGTCGTCCGGGCCCCAGCTCGGTCTCCCAGCCGCATTGGCTGATGTGGAGCCCGCCGCCGAACACTTCATGGATGTCGCGAACCGCAAAGGCCACGTGATGCAGGCCACGCTTGGGAACTGCCGGCTGCAGCAGGAACATGTCGTGATGACCGCCGTCGGCGGAACAGCGCAGGAAGACCGCGCTGCCCGGGTATCGGTCGGATACACAGAAGCCGAGCTTGTCGACGTAAAAGCGCTCGAGCTCGGCCAGGCGGTCCGTGAAGAACACGACATGGCCGACCTCCACCGGCTCCGCGTGATCGTAAAGCTTGCCGCGCTGGTTGACCTCCCGCCCCGGCAGGCCCCAGGCATTCATAGGAACGCCGCGCGCCTCGATATCGCGCTTGCGCGTGACCCGGAAGCCAACGGTGAGCCCGTTCGGGTCGACCGTGTTAAGCGTCGCCGCGCCCTGATCCCACTCTCCTGCCTCGCCAACCTGCTCGCGCAGGCTATCGAGGTCACTGGCGCGCTCCACCCCCCAAACGACATGACGCAACGTCGGCCCTGCTTCCATGGCGCGGGGAAGCGTTGGATCCTCAGCGGGACGAACGAGCACCTCGCAGCCGTTCAGCGTCTCGAAGTCCAGTGCACGGTCGGTCTCGCGCACGAGACGCAGACCCCAGTCGAGGAAAAACTTCCGGCACCTGCCTAGGTCCTCGACGCCGTAAGTGATGCAGTCAACTCCCAAAACGCTCATCTGAATCTCCTTCGTTGATCAGAACCGTTACCGCCGGCCGCGTGACACGGCGCGTGCGGACAGACGGCTCGAACCATCAGATCAGTCCGCCCACGGCAGCGGCATCTCGTTCATCCCCCAGTACAGGCTCTTCTGATGCTTGTACTGCAGGATGCCCAATCGGCCCTTTTCGGTCCCGAGGCCGCTCTCCTTGATTCCGCTGAACGGCGTCGAGATCGAAAACTGCTTGTACGTGTTGATCCAAACCGTGCCCGTCTCGAGGGCACGCGCCACGCGCCATGCGCGTTTGTAGTCGCGGGTCCAGATTCCGGCGGCAAGACCGTAGACGCTCTCGTTCGCCTGCTCGATCAGATCGGATTCATCGCGGAACGAAAGCACGACGAGCACTGGACCGAAGATCTCCTCCTGGCAGATGCGCGCGCCGTTCGAGAGCCCGTCGAGAACAGTAGGCTTGTAGAACCAGCCGCGATCGTAGAGGCCGCCCTTCGGCCGCTCGCCGCCAACCAGCACCTTGCCGCCTTCGTCGAGGCCGAGCCGCACGTAGCGTTCGATGGATTCGCGGTGCTTCGCCGTAATGAGGGGACCCATTTGCGTGCGCGGGTCCTCTGGATCGCCGATCCGCAGCGCCCGCGCTTTGCTAGCGAGCCGGTCGAGGAACTGGGCGCGTACCGAATCCTGCACGAACAGCCGCGAGCCGGCGATGCAGGACTCGCCGGAGGAGCTGAATATTCCGAACAGCACACCGTTGACCGCGTGCTCGACATCCGCGTCATCGAACACGATCGTGGGGGACTTGCCGCCAAGCTCCAGGGTGACCGGCATCAGCTTCTCGGCAGCGAGCTTTGCGAGCGACCTGCCCGTGGTCGTTCCACCCGTGAAAGATACCTTCTTCACCAACGGGTGTTTTACGATTGCATCGCCGATCACCGAGCCTTTGCCCGGCACGACGCTCACGACGCCCTTTGGCACGCCCGCCTCCTCGCAGATGCGACCGAGCTCGAGGGCGAGGAGTGGCGTCACCTCCGCTGGTTTGACGATGACGGCATTGCCTGCCGCGAGCGCCGGGGCGAGCTTCTGCGCCTCGCTGGCGATTGGCGAGTTCCAGGGCGTAATCGCTGCAATCACGCCCAGCGGCTCGTGGATGCTCATCGTGAGATAATCGCCGCGCGCAGGCGTGATCGTCTCCTCGAGGGTTTCGCAGGCCGCGGCAAAGAACTGAAAAGTCCCGGCAGCGCTGGCGACGAGCGCCCTCGTTTCCGTGATAGGCTTGCCGTTATCCCGCAGCTGCAGCTTGGCGAGCTCCTCAGCCCGATCACGGATAATGCCGGCTATTCGATACAGGATCGCCGCACGCTCGTGCGGCTTGAGCGCAACCCATTCCGGGCGGCGACGCGCGGCATCGGCCGCCTCGATCGCCTCCTCGACGTCGGCAACATTCGCAGCTGCAAGCTCGGCGTTGACCGTGTCGTCGGCGGGATAGCGCGATGCATATACGTCACCGCGGCCGCGGCGCCACTCACCAGCCACAAGAATCGGACTGAGCATGGATCTAATCCTGGACTGTCTCGAGTTTGCGCACTGGTGGGCCGGCAAATTGCTTCGCGAATCCGCCGATTGATGGCATGTCGATCTCCACGATCACCGGGCCCTGCGTCGCGACGGCTTTGCGCAACACGTCTCCGACGGTGCCGAGGTCGCGAACACCGTGATGCGGAAGGCCGAGAGAAGCAGCCAGCGCGCCGAAATCGGGCGTGTGGAGGTCCGAGTAGTAGCGGCGGCCGCCGTAATGGGCGTCCTGGATGTTGCGGATGACCCCATAGCCGCGGTCATTCATGAGCAGGATGACCACGTCCGCCTTCTCCTGCACCAGCGTGGCCAGCTCTCCGATGTTCACCTGCAGGCCGCCGTCGCCGACCAGGCACAGCGTCTTGCGCCCGTCCGCGGCAAGCGCTGCTCCAAGCGCCATCTGCACGCCCTGACCGATCCCGCCTCCCAGCGCGTGCACGCCATCGCGCGGTCCTGCGATCGCCAGGCTGCGGTTGCCCCAGGTGCTGTTCGAGATGGTCACGTCGCGCACCCAGACGAAGTCGCGTCCTATGACGTGTTGCAGCTCGTTCACGAGCTTCCGATATGGACCGAGTCCATCCGCCACCAGCATGCGGGCGGCATCCCGCGCGGACGCGAGGTCCTTCGCAAATGCTCCGTCGATCTTCATTCGTCCTGCGAGCCGGTCGGCGAGACCTGCGAGCGCCGGCTCACTGTCGCCGACGACAAAATAATCATCGGTGTAGCAGCGCCCCTGCTGCTGCGGATCGGCATCGATCCGATACAGCGGCCGAGGAAGCTTGAGCTTGTATGTCAGTGTCTCGTTGCTGCGCAGGCGCGAGCCCACCACGAGCATTGCATCGCACGTCGCGTAGAATCTCTCGACCGGCTCATGCAGATTGAACGCGCCGAGCGACAGCGGGTGGTCTTCCGGAACGACGCCGCGGCCTTGCACGCTGGTCACAACCCCAAAGCCGAGGTCCACCAGCCGATGCACCGCCTCGACTGCGTCCCGCGCACCGCCGCCGAGCCACAGGAGCGGCCGCTTTGCGCTCACCAGGCGCTGCGCAAGCTCGTCGAGCTGGCGCGACTGGGGACGCGCCGGCTCAACCGTTGCCGACTCCAGCGAAGCCGGGGTGTTGATTTGCGCCGCCTGGATATCAATCGGGATCTCGACGCTTACCGGACCGCGTGGCGGCGTCAGCGCGACGCGTACCGCTTCCCGCAGCGTGCCGATCGCAGTCTCCGGGCTGCGTATGCGGAAGGCCGCCTTGGAAACAGCTCGCAGCATGTCGAGCTGCTCCGGGGCTTCATGAATGTAGGCGAGCTCGCGATCGAGGTAGGGGACTTCGATCTGTCCGGTCAGGTGCAGCACTGGCGTGCCTGCGGTGAGTGCCTCCACCATCGCGCCGCAGGCGTTGCCGGCAGCCGTCCCGGTGCTGGTGATGGCGACGCCAATGCCGCCCGACACGCGCGCATAGGCATCCGCCATGTTCACCGCGCCGGATTCGCTGCGCGCCCCTACGAACCGAATGGGCGGCGGCTCCCCCCGCGTTGCCGCCTGTGCGGCGCGGCGACCAAAGGCATCGAGTATCGGCATGTTGTGGATCGAGATCACGCCGAACGCGGTACCTGCGTTGCATCGCTCAAGAAATGCAGCCACGAGTTCCCCAACGGTGATGCGCCCGCTACATTCAGACATGATGCGAGTGTCCTCCTGAAACATCGATGAACGTTCCCGTGGTGTACGAGGCGAGCGGCGAGGCGAGAAAAATGATGGCGTGCGCCGCTTCCTCGGGCTTGCCGAGGCGGCCGATAGGAATTCCTTTCTGCGCGGCGAGCGCGCCGGTCCACGCTTCCCACGTTTGGCCGGGCGCAGCCTGCGTGGCGTAGCGACGCTTCCACTGCCCGGACTCCACAAGGCCGATGAGAATTGCATTCACGCGGATGCCCCGAGGCGCAAGCTCGGTCGCAAGCGAGCGCACCAGATTGAGTACGCCCGCGCGCGCGGCTGACGTCGCAACCATGTGTGGTTCCGGCTGGCGCGCGAGCAGCGAGTTCACGCAAACGATCGAGCCCGCCTCCGATTGCTCGATCTGTGGCAGGAACGCTCGTGTCGGCCGGATCACGCTGAAGAACTTGAGGTCGAGCTCCGCGCGCCACGCCTCGTCGTCCGTGGCAGCGAAGGTTGACACGCGTCCTTCCCCGGCGTTGTTCACCAGAATGTCGGCGCGTCCCAGTTCACTGGCAACGCTACTCGCGAACGAGCCGATCGCATCTGCGTCCAGCACGTCGCAGCAATGGGCATAGATGCAATCAGCAGCGGCGTCCTCGCCCAAGGATCGAGCTGCGGCCTCGAGTCGAGCGGCGTTGCGGCCGCAGATCGCCACCCGTGCCCCACCGCGTAAAAGCAGGCGCGCTGTGGCCAGGCCGATGCCGGACGAGCCGCCGGTCACGACCGCAACACGATCTTCGAGGCCGAAGGAAAGCATGCGAACTACTCGTACCCGACCCCGAACCTAAGCTGCCGGAGCGTGTTGGGCCCGCGCCGCCTGGGCTTTATCCAGTGCCTCCAGCTGTGCCTGCGCTTTCTGCTCGAGCACGCGACGCAGGCGCGCAAGCCCGGTGTCATGCTGGTAGAGAAACTCGCGCGGCCGTGGATTGGGCGCCATATTCTCGAGCACGACTCGATCCTGCTCCAAGACCGCCCAGTGCAGCCCCTCGAGCTTGACCCGGTACATGAACTGCCAGACATCCCGCACCCAACCTTTGCACTTTCGGGTACGCCAGAAGAAGACAAGGCAATTGTCCTCATCGACCGGCGTAGCAAAGCCGGCAATACCGAAATTGCCGCCGGGTCCGGCGCTCGCACGATAAGGAATGGCAAGGCGCAACCAGACCGCACCTGTCTCGCCGAATTCCGTCCAATCGAAGTTCACGTCCCGTTGGGTTGTCTTCTCGAAGATGAAGCCCGCAGGGGTCTTGCGAAGCTGCATGTTCGCGGTCTTGTCACCGGTTGCCATCGAATGCGAGACCGAATGCAGATAGCTTCCGTGCATCGGGTCCATGACATTGTCGACGGCGTAACGATAGTTGCACTTCCATTTTGCGAAGCACAGGATCTTGCCGTACTCGCCGCTTGCCAGATCCTCCGGAAGCTGCAGCGGGCACGGCTCGGCGTGCAGCGCATCACCGAAGTAAGCGAAAATCGCGCCGCAGATTTCCTGTACCGGGTAGCTCTTCACCACCCGCTGGCCTTCCAGCGGACAACGATCCACTGCTGGCACTTTTCTCACGGTGCCGGTGCCGTCTACCTCCACGCCGTGATACCAGCAGGCCAACCGATCTCCGAGGTTCCAACCGAGCGAGAGACGTGCGCCGCGATGCGGGCAGCGGTCCTCAACGGCGTGTACGGTGCCGGCCTCGTCACGCCACACCACGAGGTTTTCAGAAAGACGAGTGATGCCGACCGGCGCGCCGGCCACAGCCCAACTCGGCAGCACCGGATACCAGAGGTTCAGCAGTCCGCGGTTCACGCGATCCTCGACAGCCTTGCGGTCAACCATTGTTATTCCTCCAAATGCGAACGCGATGCGGGGTCAGGACCAGGCAACCTTGCCTAGCTGCTGGAACGTCTGCTCGAAGTTGCGGTCGGTCCAAATCTCGCCGGCTGGCGTGAGTATTCCCTCGCGATTGAGCGCCGCAACGACCTCGGCGAGGTCGTAAATCTTTTGCGAGAAGATCTGCTCTAGCGCATCGGCCAGAGTTTGCTCGTATTCGGTCGGCACCGCAGCGCGCGTCTGCCAGACGATCAGATCGCGGTCCGCGCCGGCGAAGATCTGCCCGCCGCCTCCTGCCTTGTTCGGCTGAGCGTTCTGGTAGGCCTCGAGGTAAGGATTGAAATCCGCAATGACGCCAGTTGCCACGCTCGCAGGCAAGTGCGTCCGCATATTGCCTCGTTCTGCCATGTTCTTCTCCTCCACTTTCTGCGTTCAATTGGACTGCCATTCTGTCGCCGAGGCACTCCCGATCGGTGCTCTCATGCGACCTCTTTGGGCTCACGGTAGTTGAGGCGATGCGAGAGCTCGCCAGCGGCGCGAACGATCGACGTCACGAGCCGTTCGCGGAGCGACTTGGGTTCCAGTCTCGGCTGTTGCACCGTGACGCTGACTGCGGCGACGATCAGACCATCTGCCCCTTTGACTGGCGCAGCGACCGCCGAAATGCCTTGCTCGAAGAACGATTCACTCACAGCGTACCCGCGTGTTCGATCCTCACGAAGCAATCGCTTGAGCTCAGCAAGCGTCCGCGGCGAGCGACGTGAAACCCCGGGCAAGGTCGGCTCGGGATAGAGTGCCCTCAGAGCCGCATCGTCCACGTCAGAGAGCAACACACGCCCAAGAATGGTCGCGTGCGCAGGGAAACGTGTCCCGACCGTCACGTTGCTCACCAGCGCGCCCGGCGGCGAGGCTTTGAGCACGACGACGACCTCGCGACCGTCTCGAATGACAAGTTGCGACGGCAAACCGGCGTCCTCGCAGAGTCGTTCCACCACCGGCCGGCCAAGCTCGCTTAGATCGAGCGAGGCTATGCTTTCGAAGCCGAGCCGCAATACCGCTGGCCCGATGCGGTAGTGGTCGCCATCGCGCTCGAGGAAGCCGAAGAGCTCCAGGGTGTGTGCCAGCCGAAATGCAGTTGATCGCGGGATCGCGAGCGCGCGGGCCATGTCGGCTCCAGTCAGCCGGCGACGCGTCCGATCGAACAGCTGGAGCATGCGCAGCCCGCGCTCGAGCCCCGGCACGACGTATCTCGGCTCGACGACGTTCATGGGGAGGCGCCCTCGAGGCAGCGTTGCGCCATGTCGGCGATGGCAGAATTGATGACCGCGGGCGCGTCGAGAAGGCAAAGATGTCCCGCATTCTCGATTAGTCGAAAGCTGCCACGTTGAAACGCCCGCGCGATTCGCTCAGAGCCCGCAGGTGGCGTGATCTTGTCCTCTGTGCCTGCAACGACCAGGACCGGACCGGGATAGCTTTGCGCGTCCTCGATCAACCGGCCAAGAGCGAGGGTGCGTGCCGCCTGACTGTAGCCATCGGGTCGAATGCGCGCGGTGCTCCAGGCAGCCAGCGCGCGTGCCTCGGCCGACGCTTGTTGTGAAAGCATTCCGACCGGCAGATCCTGAGCCAGGCCTTGCGGCCCCAGCCGAGCAAGCCGCTGCAGACGCCCCGCAAGCTTCGCTTCGCGCTCCGCGGGATCGGCAGCACCGTACCCCCCTGCGGGACTCAGCAACACCAGGCCGACCGCACGATCCGGCCGAGCGGCCGCGAAGGCGCCGGCGATGAGCGCGCCGAAGGAGCTGCCGACAAGCAGCGTGCGGTCGATGCCCAAGGCATCGAGCAGCCCAGCAAGTGACTCCGCGTAATCGGACGTAGCCGGCGCATTCGCAGGCAGCCGGTCGGAGTCACCGTAGCCGGGAGCATCCCAGGCGACGACGTGGAAGCGCGGGGCCAGAGCATCGAGCTGATGCACCCAGGAACCGGACTGGCTGCTGATGCCATGCAGAAGACACAGCGCCGGCCCCGCGCCGGCCTCGCGATACGAGATGATCCCGCGCCGCGTGCTCACCTTCTGGGTGGGGTACGCGGCGAGGAGCCTCTCGGCGAGGGGAAAATCGACGCTCATCGCTTGATCTTCGACAGCGGATGCTCCGGCGGATATGTCGGGGTGACCGGTTTCGGCGAGCCGAGCATCACGCACATCAGCGCGTCCTCATCGCCAATGTTGACCTCGCCGCGGTAGACTCCCGGCGGCCAGGAGATCAGGTCGCGCTCGCCCACGATGACTTCCCAGCGCTCGCCGTCCTTCTCCGCAATAAGCTTCACCTTGCCGCGCAGGACAAAGAAGACCTCTTCCACGTCATCATGCACGTGCAGCGGTCCCTCCGCGCCAGCCGGCAAGATCATGGTCGAGAACGTGAAGTGCTCCGCCGGAACCGTGCTCTTGTCGGACGCAACTCCGGTGCCGCCGGTGCCGATGTAGCGCATCTGCGCTCGCCGGTACTTCGGATCGTAGTCCGCCTGGAACTTGAGCGCGTTCCAGTCATACTTTCGCGTCGAGAATCGCGCGACGCGGGATTCCATCCATTGCGCGAGCGTAGCGTCCGCCGGCCGCTCCCATGACGGCTTGGCGGCGGATGGTCTGGCAGTCGATGGTTTGGCAGTCGTTTGGGCAGTCTGGCTCATTCTTACCTCCTTCACATTTGCTCAATGCATCACGAACCCGCCGTTCACGGCGAGCAGCTGACCTGTCACGAACGCGGCTGCATCAGAGAGCAGATAGATGACGGTGCCGCAGACATCGTCAGGGACCTGCGGCCGGTTGAGCGCACGGCCGCCGACATAAAGCTGATGGCGATCGCTGGGCACGTACTCGGTCGCCTCGACGAGTGTGAGCCCAGGCGCGACCGCGTTCACAGTGACCCCGTCCGAGCCGAGTTCCCGCGCCATCGATCGCGTCATCGCGATCACCGCACCTTTGCTTGCCACATAAGCCAAAAGCCGCGGCGCACCCCATAACGCGGTATCGGAGGCGATATTTATGACGCGCCCATTGCGCGAGGCCCGCAGGTGGGGCAGCGCGGCGCGCGTCGCGAGCCACGTACCGCGGACGTTTACGGCCATCACGCGATCCCAAGTCTCGGGATCGAGCTCCTCGAGCGTCTTACCTCCCGAGCTCGTGATGGCTCCATTATTTACCAGCCCGTCGAGACCATCGAGCGCCGCCACAGCGATTTTGACGCAGGCATCGATGGAAGCACAGGAAGCAAGATCGAGCGGCGCGAATACTGCGCCGATCTCGCTTGCCGTCGCGCGGCCTGTCTCTTCCAGGACATCGGCCACGGCGACGCGCGCACCTGCTGCAATCGCGGCTTCCGCAAACGCCCGGCCGAGACCGCGCGCGCCACCAGTAATGAGAATACGTCGGTCACGTAGCATGTGGCTTCTCAAACAACACTGTGCCGCGCCTTCTCATAATGCAGGACACGCCGCCCTCTACTTCGCAAAAGTCAATCGACCTTGACGAGCAAACGCTCGCCCTCGCGCTTCACCGCGTAACAGACAAGATCCCGTCCGCCGGGCTCTTGCGTGCACTTGCCGGTCGGAATGTGGAACCGCGCACCATGCAACGGACACTCGATTTCCTCCCCTTCGACAAAGCCTTGGGAAAGCAGCGCATAGGCATGCGGACAGACATTTTCCATGGCGTAATAGCGGTCGCCGACCACATAGACGCCGATCTCATTCCCGCCGATCGATGCCGCGAGCGGTGTGTCATCGCTCAAGTCGCTCGCCCCGCCGACGTCATGCCATTCGTCCATCAAATCCTCGTTTCACTAATGAAACCATGATTTATATATGAAGCATCGTTCCAGGCCTCCTGTCAAGCGCTTTTTTGGTGTGGGAACACGGCGCCATGGGCGGCGCTGCGCCATCTCCGATTACGAGGAGGGAAGTCGGTGGCACGAACCCCCACTACTCCCAGCGAGATGGGGTCTGACCGGCATTCGCAGCTGGCTTGTGCATGAGGCGCATCGGTTGGCAGGACTCCGCGACGGACGAAAAGCTGCACTGAGCCAAACAGCCGTGCGGTCGAAGTCCGCGTTGGCGGCAGCCACCGCGACACCGGTGCTTCACCTCTAAAGGAACTCCGCACGCGGAACCGTGCTGTCCGCAATCGAGTTGAGAACAGGGGCCACGCAATCGCAGCGCGTGCCGGTGCGGTCCACATTGCAGTGGCCATCCTCAAGAACAACCGGGCAACAAACGAAGGGCAAAATGATGCAGATCAACAGCTTCAAGGACATGTACATTGCCGAGCTGCAGGAGCTGGCGAGCGTCGAGGATCAGCTGACGGAGGCGCTGCTGCGCATGGCCAATGTCGCGGCACATCCCGCCCTCAAGGACGCCCTCATCCACCATCGCGAGGAAACGCAGACACATGTGGAGAGGCTCGGTTCGATTCTGAAAAAGCACGGCGCCGAGCGCGGCGCGCATACGGACCAGGCCATGCAGGGGCTGGTGCACGAAACCGAGAAGATGCTGGAAATGCTCAAGGGAAACGAGCTTCGCGATGCGGGGCTCATCGCATCGGCGCAGAAGCTCGAGCATTATGAGATTGCCGCCTATGGCACCGCCGCAGCTCTCGCCGGCCAGCTTAACCTGCGCGACGATCAGCGCATGCTGCATGCAACCCTGGAGGAGGAAAAAAACGCGGACATTTCCCTCACCCAGCTCGCGAAGGGCGGGGTCAACAAGGATGCGGTCGCCGCTTGAGCGCCGAACCTTCTCTAACGAGGACGCGTGCTGCAATGATTCCCGGACGGAACAATGGGCGCGCCACCGGATTGGAGAGGCGCGAACGAACAGACCTAGCATGAAGCCATGCAAGGCACCGAAGTTCTTGACTATGCGCGTCAGCTGCTGGAGGCACGCGGCTTTCAGGCGATCGCTGAAGCAGCACGGAAAGCCTCTGCCTTCGAGCAGCAGGGCGACAGCCAGCAGGCCGAGACATGGAGACGCATTGAAGCGGCCTTGATTCAGATGCGCGGTCCGCACGCAAGCTGAGGCGTCCGCGCCCGAGCGCCGCAAGCCGGTGGGGCCCGCTTTGGGTCACATCTGTGACGCGTTCCGGATCGCGAACTGTCGAATCTCGGCATTCATCGCGTTGCCATTGACCATCAGCTCTGCGCTCAACGTGAAGGATCCCGCCGGGGGCAGGCCAGCCAGGTCGATGGAAAAGCTCGCGTCGGCGGATATTGGGACCCGGCCGGCGAGGGCAACGCGTCCCTCTCCGTCGATGACCACGTACCGGCATTCCGGGGCCGAGCGTGCCACCACGTCGGGGGGAATCGATTGCAGGGGTCGGCGCACGATATCGTAGCTGCGCATGTGCTTCTCGATCAGCTCGATATCGCCGAACAGCCGCACCCGGTCATTCTTCCGCTCTATCCTGGTGATGAAGCCGCGACGCGGCACCGCGTAGGCATCGTAGGAGCCTACTCCCAGCGGGTAGCTCAGATCCCGAAACGCTTCGAGGGTCACGGAGTCTTCGGACCACTGCTTGAGCCGGTAGGGGCCGTTCGTCACCAGGAAATGCCCACGCTCCTTGTAGAAGGCGGCGAGCGCGGACCATCGCTTGCGCGCATCCTGCGCATTGACGCGCGATTGCAGGTGCTCCGGACGGTATCCCTCGCGCTCGAAGGTCTCAACCAATGCGGCAAGTCGCGCATTCAGCTGCGGCGAGCGGGCGAGGTCGAGCCATTCGGCGCCATGCCGGATGGCTTCCGCCTGCGAGAATTGCGCCCAGCCACGCGCGACGGCTTCCTCCATCAGTGCCAGCACGTGCCAGGGCAGCGTGCCCCATGGCGGCGCGACAATTGCGTCCTGCTCGGGATCGAGAGGTGCCACCGAGCTGTAGACCTCGAACACGAGCAGCTCGCGCGTGTATTCGAAATCTCCGAAGCGGAAGGATTTCGAAACGGTATCGGTGCCGATGAACCGCACCCCCACAAGCCGCGCGCGCATGGTGGCGGTTGCGGCGCCGATCAGCGCATCGGCGGGCGCATCATGTGCGCTTCCGGCAGCACCCCAGCGCCAGGCGAACATGTAGGAGTAGAGCACGTCGGTGTCGTTCATGCGTGTGCCGTCATGGAACGCGGAGCCCAGCACCCGATAGGTGAGCTTCTGGCGCGAGGTTTTGCCCGCCCCCACAAAAGTGAGCCGGCCGCTGCCCGGCTCTGGCATGACCGCATCCTCCGGCACAATGATCTCGGCGGCGATCTCTGAAGGCTGCGCGGGCGCGCGCCGCTCCACGATTGGCTCGGCGAGAACGCTGAGACTGACGAAGGTGTACACGACCATGAGCGCGGTCAGCGGGATTTGCGAGCGCACCGCCGCGGCGCGGGTGGGAAATGTATCCATCGCCTTGAGGTGTGCGAGATAGACGGCGGCGACATGCCCGGCGAGAATCGCTGTCACGGCGGCGTACCAGGCAAAGCGGGCGCCCACCACGGCGATATCGACGCGATATCCGGCCGTCCCGAACAGATTCCAGCCGTATCCGAATGGATCGGAAACGAGCGGAATAATGTATTGGCCCTGGATCAGGAGGAAGGTGAGATAGTGCGCGAGGTGATAGCCGATCGCGATCGGCACCAGCGTGAATGCAAAACTGCGCGCGACCGCAATCCCGGACACGCCTCCGACCATGGCGCTCATGGTTGCGCTGACCGCGACGTAGGCTCCGAAGAAGATGAGCCAGAACACGATCAGGCCCGCGCTGCGCAGCGCCATCAATTTGAATTGTCCAAATGCCGGCAGGAAAGCAGCAAGCTCATTCTCAAGCTGGCCCCACTCCGGGGTGCCAAGCGCGCCGTCATAGAGCACGCTCGCGAGCAGGAGCAGGACGAAAGCCATCATCGGGGTGCTCGGCGCGTCGTTTTCGACGAGACCGACGGCGAACGGGCGCAGCCGCAAGCGGGGCTGCGTCCCAACGCATATGTCGAGTGGCGCAAATCGCGCGAACGTGCCGAACACCAACGTGAAGAGCTCGCCGCGCGCGAGCCATGTCTCGCGACCGAACAGCGTCATGCCGGCGAAGGTCAGGACCGAATAGGCCATTGCCAGCCAGGCGAGAAAGCGCGGCACCGCGGGATTGGGATAGACCAGCTCGGTCCAGGAGAATGCGACCAACAGCAGGAATGCGGGCCACACGCCCACGCTTTGCGGGTAATGCAGGCCCAAGCCAAGATCGGGCCATCCAGCCACGCGTCGTGCCAGGCGCTCGGCGAGCGCGAACATGGTGCGCCACGGATTGACCACGGACCAGAGATTCCCGACGAACGCGGAGAGATAGGCGACGCCGACCCAGCCGATGATCCAGACCAAGGTCGGCGCGATATTCCGGTAGGGATTCTGGTCGCCCAGCAGTCCCGCCGCGATGGTGATCAGGAATATCGCCAGCACCAGGAGCTTGAGTAGGAAGGCAGGCACTGGCCCCGCGATGCGAGCGCCCCACGCTGTGGCGAGCAGGTCGAGGTGGGGACGGCCTCGGCGCGGTACGTCCCGCACCAGCAATCCGACGATCAGGAAAGTGACGATGATGGCTGCCGCAGTCCCGGCGACGTAGAACGAGAGCGGGATTGGCAGATCGTAGCGCTGGCCGAAGCCGTGCGCCGACGCCGGTGTTGAGGACCCCATAGCAAGCGGCGCGGCCGCCGCCGTGCAGGCCGCGAGCGCGCGCAAGGCCGCGAACCTCGCGCGCGGCTGATCGCGGCTAGGGATAGACCTCGATGGTGACAAGAACGTCGCCATGCGCATGGCCGCCGGACGGCTCTCTGCCAAGGTGGGGCTCGATGGTGAAGCGCCCGGTGGCGCGCGCGGTAAACGTCATCTCGGTGGTCGTGCCGGGCGTGATCTCCTTCTCGATGTCATAGCCATGCAGATGGATGGTGGTGGGCTGGTCGGCGCTCCACTCCAGCTTCACGACATCGTCCTGCTTCACGCGAATAAGCCGCATGTTCTCCGGCACGTGGCCGTTCTGGATGTGCAGAACGAAGCTGACTTCCTTGGCACTCACAGCCGAGGCCATGATGGCAACCCAGAGCGAGAAGGCCAATGCGCACGCGATGCTCGTCGCAGGCGGCCGTCGCAGGCTTCGCTTCCGCATCATTCAGCGCCCGCCACTGGATGGAAGGTCGGAGATGCGATTGAGCATCCAGCCGGCGTCATAGGGCGCCGACATAAGGGCAGAGTCCGTCACTGCAAATCCCAGCATGCGCCCAAACGGGTCGGTCAGGCCCGCGACCGGGTTCCAGGCGCTGGTGGGCTTCCCGTCGATGCCGAGCGCGAGCCAGCCGTTCCAGGGAAAGTCCTTGAGCTTTACGGTGCGGATGAACATGGGGGAGGCGAGACCGGCAATCGCGTCATATCCGATGTTCTCGATGCCGGCCGAGAATTCGACATTGACGTATTCCCGCTTGAGCGTGTAGCCGACCACTGCCTTGCGGCATCGTGCGGTGAGCAGGCTGACGAGCTCCCGTTCGAGGTTGATCTGCTCCGTCAATCCAGTGAAGTCAGCGGTCGTCAATCGCGAGAAGAGCGCATCGGCGCGCTCCCGCCGCGCGCCTTCCTCGGCATTGTCGGCGAGAATGCGTTCGGCATTGAACCAGCCGGTTTTCAGCCAGGGCGGGCCCATCCGGCCGTTTACGGAGAACTCAGTCGATGCCATCGCTTCACCTGCATCCGCCTCGATGACCTCGACATCCCACTCGTCGTCGCGTGGTGCCCAGTCAGGATGCCGGCGCGCCAGGCTCCCGCTCGCCCTGATCGTTGGCGGAGCAGCGGGAGCGACGATCTGCGCAAAGCGCGCTGCGGCAGCGGCGGCGAGATCGGCGTGGTGAAGATAATCGCCGTGATACGGGGTTACCGGATAGGGATGCAGAACGAAGCCATCATCCCGGGCAAGCTCCTGGGCCACCGCCTTGACCGCAGCGCAGGCGGAAGCGTCGTCGAGGATGCGCGTCGGATTAGCCTGCGCCAGGATGATGGAGCCAAGGGTCTCGATGCCACGCACGTTCTCCGGCGACGCCGACGGGAGCTCAAGGCCTTTTCCGAGATAGGCTTGTATCTTCCCGCTGCGCAACGCGTCGGCTGCACGACCGGGGTCGAACGTCCTGATCTCGATCTCGTGCGGGTAGAAGGAGGGATAGATCGGAAGCTCATGGCCTGCGCGCGCGGCAGTCAGCGTTGCTGCCGCACCGGTAAGCAAGCCCAGCAAGGTCCTGCGTCTCATGATCGTTCTGCTCGTGGCGCCGGCGAGTGGCGGCGCGCGAAGACGAATGCGCTCAGCCGCGCAACGTGCGCATGACATTCTCGTTCGCGAGCGCCTCGTTCGGGGTGCCCTGGAATATCACCTCGCCGCGATCGATAACATAGATGCGGTCGGCAATAGCCGCTGCGCTGGTGAGATTAGATTCCGCGAGCAAGAGCGAAATGCCGAAGCCCTTGATCATCATCACGGCGTCGCGGAACCGCTTCACCACGACCGGAGCCAGACCCTCGAAAGCTTCATCGAGAATCATAAGCGATGGTGCAAGCGCCATGGCACGCGCGATGGAGACCATCTTCTTCTGGCCGCCGCTGAGATTGAGCCCCGGGCGGGTGAGAAACTTGCCGACCTCCGGGAACACCGTGAGCGCTCGTGCCTCCGCATCGCCGTTTGCGCCGCTGCGGGTATTGTCCGACAGCCAGCGGCTGATCATGAGGTTCTCGGCCACGGTGAGCTCGGGGAAGATGCCGGAGTTCTCCGGCGCATAGCCGATGCCGCACTTCGCGCGCCGGTGCGGCGGCAGGCGGCTTATGTCGCGGCCGCGAAAGGTGATTCTGCCCGAGCGCATGGGCAAGAGCCCGGTGATGCTTTCGATGATGGTGGTGCGGCCGGCGCCGTTGCGTCCCACGAGTGACACCACCTCATTGTCGGCGACCGTGAGCGACACATCGTGCAGGATGTGGGCGGGTCCGCGAAAGGTGTTGATGCGATCGAGCTCGAGCAGCACGTCTGCCATCCTTGAGTCAGCTCGACAGCGGGGCGCCGAGCAGGATGCTGGCGACCTCGTTGTTCGCCCGTATCTCTGCGGGGGTGCCATCGGCGAGAAATCGTCCCTCGTGCATCATCACGATCCGGTCCGAGTAGCGGAATACGACGTCCATGTCGTGCTCGATGACCACTGCGGTAACCGTTCCGGCGCGCACCACCGAGGAGACGGTATCCATGATCTGGCCCTTGTCGCGCGTGCTCACCCCGCTCGTGGGCTCATCGAGAAACAAGAGCTTCGGCCGCAGCGCGTAGGCGACCGCGACATCGAGCAGCTTGCGCTCGCCCTGCGCCAGGCCGCCGGCAAGCACGACACTCTTGTCGCGAATGCCGAACTGGCCCAGCACATCGAGGCACTCCGCACGAACCGCATGGTCGTGATCGGCGAGTGCTGCCATGTTCACGGCCTTGCCCTCGCGCGAGAAGATCGACAAGGCCACGTTGTCAAAGACGGAGAGGCCGTCGAACAGATTGACGATCTGGAAGCTGCGCGCGATGCCGGCCTTGATGCGCTCGTGGACGGGCGAGAACGTGATGTCCTTGCCCTCGAACAGGATCTGGCCGCTGTCGGGGGTCAGCTGCGCGCTGATGAGATTGACGAGCGACGTCTTGCCGGCGCCGTTCGACCCAACGAGGGAGAGGAACTCGCCCTGGTTGACCACGAAGTTCACGCCGTCGCAGGCCTTGGTCTCGCCGAACTGCTTGCGGAGATCGACGGTCTGAAGAAGGATCACGCGATCTTCTCCTTCGGACGCACTTTGTTCACCAGCGCGGAGAGGGCGCCGACGATTCCCGTCGGCAGCACCAGCACCAGCAGCACCAGCACCACCCCGAGCAGGAACTGCCAATACTCCGTCGTCGCCACCGCATAGGTCTTGAGATAGGTGAAGACCAGCCCGCCTACGATCGGTCCGGTGAAATTGCGGAAACCGCCGACCAGGGCGGTGAACACGATGTCGCCGGACACCGGCCAGTACAGGGTGACATCGGGCGTGGTGACCCCATTGAGCGGCACCCAGAGAATGCCCGCCAGCCCGGTGAATGTCCCTGAGATCAGGAATGCGATCCATCGGAAGCGGCGAATCCGCAATCCGAGGAAGCGGGCGCGCGTCTCGTTATCACGGATGGCCTGCAGCGCCTTCCCGAATGGGGAGTGGACGATCACCCACATGATCACCACGCTCAATGCGAACGCGACCAGCACGTAATAGTAGTAGGCGTGAACGAAACGCTGATAGGCGCCGCCGCCGGTGAAGGTCACAGTGCCGCCGAGCAGGCTCGGCCGCGGGACGCGAAGGCCGTCGGTGCCGCCGGTGATCCAGAACAGCTTGAGGACGAGGCTGTAGAGCACCTGCGAGAGTGCAAGCGTGAGGATGCCGAAGAAGATGCGCGTGTGGCGCACGCAGATATATCCGAACAGGGCCGATGCGACAGCTGCGATCGGAAGCCCGATCAGAATGTAGAGCTCCATGGAATGAATGCCGGCATCGCGCGCCAGGAATGCGACCGTGTAGGTGCCGATCCCGAAGAACGCCGAATGGCCGAACGACAGAAGCCCGGTGTAGCCGAGCAGGAGGTTAAAACCCAGCGCGGCAATTGACGCGATCAGTCCGTAGGTCAAGAGCTGCGTCTGATAGATGCCGAAATAGAGCGGCAGCAGGGCAAGAAGCACGAGCACAAGGATCGCGGCAAGCCCCAGCAGCAGCTTCGGCCGGTAGGAAATGCGAGGAACGTCCGCCTTCATCACGCGCTTCCGAACAGCCCGGTCGGCCGCACCAGCAGCACCCCGGCGGCAATGAGATAGAGCACCGCAAGCTCGATCTCAGGTGCAAATTGAATCATCAAGGTGCGCACGAAACTCACGATCAGCGCGCCAATCAGCGCTCCCTGCAGGCTGCCGAGACCGCCGATCACCACCACGACGAAGGCGAGGATGAGGGCATCGATCCCCATGCCCAATACCGCCGCTTGGCTGGGGACGATGACAGCGCCCCCGAGACCGGCCATGAAGCAGCCGATCGCGAATGCCGAGACATAGACCAGCCCCACATTGAGGCCGAGGGCCGAGGCCATGCGCCGATCCTGCGAGGTTGCGCGCAGCAGGATGCCGAACCGGGTGCGATAGATCACCAGCCAAAGCGTGATCGCCGCCACGATGCCGATGCCGATGACCACCAGGTAATAGCCGGGATAGATGAAATCGCCGATGTGCATGCTCGGCACGGCGTCCATGACTGCATCCGCGGTCAACGGCAACCCGCCCCAGAGGAAGCGTATGGCATCCTCCAGGATCAACAGCAGGCCGAAGGTGACGAGGAGAACGGCCGCAGCAGCAGCGGCTCGATCACCGCGCCGATCAATGCCACGACGGCAGCGCCGGCTGGAATGCAAAGAAAGGCCAACCACACCGGCACGCCGGCCGCCACCAGCTGCCCGACCAGCCAGGCGGTGACAAATGCGCCAATGCCGTAGAGCGTGCCGTGGGCCATGTTGACGATACGCATGACCCCGAAAATGAGGCTCAGGCCGGCAGCAATCAGGAAGAGGACGGACGCGTAGAACAGCGAGTTGAGGATCTGGATGATCAGTATCGACACTGATGTTCCCCTCTCCCGCGATCAGTGCCGTCCGAGCAACGGCGGGCTCAAGCGGGAGCCGGTGGCACCGTAGCAAGGGTTGATGCAAAAACCAACCGCGCCCGACGGAGGCGGGCGCGGTGAACTATCGTGGGCGTGTCAGGCGTTTCAGCCGACGGCCTTGGGCCAGGTCTTCTTGATCCAGTCCGCCGCTGCGGTCGACTCGTTGTGACCATGTCCCGGCTTCGGCCAGTTGGCCGGCGCCGTAATGTTGCGGACCGGAATGGTGATCACCCGGTCAAGGTCCCAGGTCATGAACGGGTAGTCCGGGCTGTTCTTGCTGAACCCCGTGACCGCGTCCTTGTAACCCTGGTGATTGTCCGGCCGGATGTAGAGGTAGCCGGACGGGGTATCCATGCCGAGGCCCTCCAGCTGGCTGATGATCGCCTCATCCTCCGGCCAGCCGCCGGCAAGCTTGTTGGCGCGCTCAATCGCGGTCTTGAGCATGTGGAGCGCCACATAGGCTCCTTCCGACTGGAAGTTGGGATACTCGTTCCAGCGCTTGAAGTAGCGTTGGACGAACGACTTGTTCAGTGGCCAGCGGTCGCCGCCGGGATAGGTGAAATAGTAGTTCGAGTGGACCCCGGCGAGCACGCCTTCGGGGTGATCCTTGCCGATCGCATGTGGCGCGACCCCGAGCGCCAGCGTCGTTGCGACCTTCATCTTGTCGAACAGGCCGTAGCGGAGCGCCTGCTTGTAGAACGCCACATAATCGCCGCCCCACACCGAAGTGAACAGCAGATCCGGCTGCGCAGAGAGGATCTTGGTGATGTGCGACGAAAAGTCGGTGGTGCCGAGCTTGGGCCAGGCTTCCGACACGGTCTGGCTGCCCGGCAGCATCCGCTCGGCCGCGAGCGTGAAATGCTCGGCGGCGTTGCGGCCGTAGCTATAGTCCGGATGAAGGTGCGAAATCTTGCGCGCATGTGGCCACGCCTGTGAGGCACCGATGGCGGCGGTGATTCCGTCGGCGGACTGGATGTTGGTGATGCGGAACACGTATTTCGGGTTCGGGTCAGCCACGTCGAACAGGAAGTCGGTGCAGCCGTCCGTGAACATGGTCAAAAGGCCGAGCTCCTCGGCGACCGGGCCGAGCGCCGGGCTGTTTCCGCTTGAGATGACACCGGTGAAGAAGTCGATATTGCCTTCGAGCTTCATGCGCCGAAGCTCTTTCACGTTGGCGTCGGTTCCCGCTGCTTCGTCGGCGGTGATGGTCTCGATCTTGCGCTTGCCGAGGAGGCCGCCCTGCGCATTGATCTCCTCGGCGGCGAGGATGTGGCCCTTGTGGGAAGGCTCGCCGAGCACGGCGGCGGGGCTGGTGAAGAAGGTCATGTGCCCCGTCTTGTACGGGGTGTCCGGTATCTTTCCCTTCGGCGGCTCGTTGGCGGCCTTGAGCCCTTGGGGTGCGGCAATAAGACCCGCACCGGCGAGGCCGGTCCCGCCGACCGTCACGCCAAGCGTACTCAGGAAATTTCGCCGGCTGACCTCTTTATCAGGTTGATTCATGGGCATTCTCCCTTTGGAACTCGTTTGGAGCTTTAGGTCCCCTGCCGACGGCGTAGCATAGAACCCCTTCCGATGCGACTGGCTCAAAGTATTATCGGGCAACGAGGTTGCCGCCCCCCGGCGCCACCCCCAAGGCGGCAGCACCTGCCCATGTCGTGGGCGATAAGCCCTTTCACAAGAGCAGGTTTTTGGCCGATTTTGCAAGCGCGCTGCCTAGTAAACAGACTTTCGCCCAGGGCATTGGCAGGCGCTGCATAGATTGTAGCCAAAATGACCTCCGACCAGGCGGGCCCCGCCCTTGAGGCAATGACTTGTCTCTCGTCGCGGCTTGGCACGCTGCTTGCGACCGGGTAAGCGCGAACGGCCTTCCTCCGTTTGCTGCGCGTCAACAGAAGGACATCGCGATGCAGGTACTCAATGGCGCGGTCGCGAAGCGACCGTTCTTCCGCCGTTGGCTCGCCGCCACGGCGGGATTGGTACTTGGGCTCGGCGGCATGCTGGCTCCGGCCCAGGCACAACAGGACACCATCAAGATCGGCATTCTCCACTCGCTCTCGGGCACGATGGCCATCAGCGAGACGACGCTCAAGGACGTCATGCTCATGCTCATCGACGAGCAGAACAAGAAGGGTGGCGTGCTCGGAAAGAAGCTCGAGCCGGTTGTGGTCGACCCAGCGTCGAACTGGCCCTTGTTCGCCGAGAAGGCACGCGAGCTCATCACCAAGGAAAAGGTGGCAGTGGTGTTCGGCTGCTGGACCTCGGTCTCGCGCAAGTCTGTGCTCCCGGTGTTCAAGGAGCTCAACAACATCCTGTTCTATCCGGTGCAATACGAGGGCGAGGAGAGCGAGCGGAACGTGTTCTATACCGGCGCGGCGCCCAATCAGCAGGCCATACCGGCCGTCGATTACCTCATGTCGAAGGATGGCGGCGAGGCCAAGCGCTGGGTTCTGGCCGGCACGGACTATGTCTATCCGCGCACCACCAACAAGATCCTCGAGGCCTATCTCAAGCAGAAGGGCGTCGCGGATTCCGACATCATGATCAACTACACGCCTTTCGGGCACTCCGACTGGCAGACCATCGTTTCCGACATCAAGAAGTTCGGGTCGGCGGGCAAGAAGACAGCGGTGGTCTCCACCATCAACGGAGATGCTAATGTGCCGTTCTACAAGGAACTCGGCAACCAGGGCGTGAAGGCGACGGATATCCCGGTCGTTGCCTTCTCGGTCGGCGAAGAGGAGCTCGCAGGTATCGATACCAAGCCCCTTCTCGGGCACCTCGCCGCCTGGAATTATTTCCAGTCCATCAAGACGCCGATCAACGAGAAGTTCATCGCCGACTGGAAAGCCTTCATGAAGAACCCCAAGAAGGTCACCAACGATCCCATGGAGGCGCACGTCATCGGTTTTGCCATGTGGGTGAAAGCAGTCGAGAAGGTGAAGTCGACCGATCCGGACAAGGTGATCGACGCGCTGCCCGGGATCGAGGCGCCAAATCTGACCGGCGGGACCTCCAAGATGCTGCCCAACCATCACATCACCAAGCCGGTTTTCATCGGCGAGGTGCGGGCGGACGGTCAGTTCGATGTGGTCTGGAAGACGCAGGGGCTGGTTCCGGGCGACGCCTGGTCCAAATACCTGCCGGGTTCGAAGGATCTCGAGGCCGACTGGGTGACCCTGAAATGCGGGAACTACAACAAGGTCACGAAAAAATGCGGTGGCGCGTAGCAGCATTCCGCGCATAATGAGATCGGATGAGGGCGGCCCAACTCGCCTGTCGAGGGGCCGCCTCCCTTGCATGCCGGAGCTCAAGGATGCGCGCCGTCGCCGGTCGCTTCGTGGCGGTCATGCTTGCGCTTGGGCTGATCGCCAGTACGGTGACCGGCGCGCGCGCCGACCCTTATGCGGACGCGCTCGCCGCGTTTACCGCCGACAGTTTCGATCAGACCATTGAGGGCATCAACGGCGTCGCGGCAAGCGGCAACCCGCTCGCCGCAACCGTGATCGCGGCGCTGCAGGACGGCCGCCTGCTGTTCAGCGCGCAGAGCAGGCGGGTTTTCATTCGCGACCGGCTCGACCAGCTGCTGGACGCTGCAACCGGACAGGCAGCGGCGGGCCCGCTCCCGGATGACCTGGCGCCGGTGCGCCTGAACAACCGGTTGCGACGGATCGTCGAGGCGGCACTCGGCAGCCTCACCCTGATGGCGCCCGATCCCGGCAAGCGTCTGGAGGCGGCGCAGGCGGTATTCAAATCGAAGGATGCGAATGCGCTCCCTGCACTCGATCAGGCCATTGCCGGGGAGACCGATCCGCGCGTGAAGCAGGCGCTGGTCGAGGCGCGTGCGGCAGTCGTGCTCTATCTCGACAACGCCTCCGATGCGGAGAAGATCGCCGCCATCGGCGTGATCCGTGAGCGTGCCGATCAGGATGCGCTCGCGCTCCTCGGCGGGCTCCCCATAACGGCAGCACCCGCGGTAGCGAAGGCGGCGGCCGATGCCATTGCCTCAATCCAGAGTAACCTCGCGGTCTGGGATGCCCTGCAAAACGCGTGGTACGGACTCTCCCTTGGCTCCGTCCTACTGCTTGCCGCCATTGGGCTTGCCATCACCTTCGGCGTGATGGGGGTCATCAACATGGCGCATGGCGAGATGGTGATGCTCGGCGCCTATACAACTTTTGTCGTTCAGGAGGTGATCAGGGCGCGCAACCCGTCCTGGTTTGACTATTCGCTCGCGATTGCCATCCCGCTGGCTTTTGCGGTCTCAGGCTTCATCGGCATCCTGATCGAGCGCGGGATCATCCGCTTCCTTTACGGCCGCCCGCTGGAGACGCTGCTGGCCACCTGGGGGCTTTCCCTCATCCTGCAACAGGCGGTGCGCACCGCGTTCGGGCCGACCAACAAGGATGTGGGTACGCCGTCGTGGATGAGCGGCTCGTTCGATCTCGGGCAGTTGACCATAACCTACAACCGACTGTGGATCATTGTGTTCACGCTGTTGATCTTCTCAGGTCTGCTGGCGCTGTTGCGTTTCACGCGTTTCGGCCTCGAGATGCGGGCGGTGACGCAGAATCGCGCCATGGCTGCCTCGATGGGAATAAGGACGAGCCGCATCGATGCGCTCACCTTCGGGCTTGGCTCGGGCATCGCCGGGCTTGCGGGGGTTGCGCTGTCCCAGATCGACAACGTGAGCCCCAATCTTGGTCAGGGCTACATCATCGATTCCTTCATGGTCGTGGTGTTCGGCGGGGTCGGCAATCTCTGGGGTACGCTGGTGGGGGCGTTCACGCTCGGCATTGCCAACAAGTTCCTGGAGCCTTATGCCGGCGCGGTGCTCGGCAAGATCGCGATTCTGGTGCTGATCATCTTGTTCATTCAGAAGCGGCCGCGGGGCCTGTTCGCCTTGAAGGGCCGGGCGGCTGAGGCATGATTTCGCCGCTCGTTGCGCGCGCGCTCGATCGCGGCGCCATTGCTTTCGTGGCGACGCTGGCGGCGATCGGCATTCTGGTGCCGGTGCTCAACCTTTTTGTTTCGCCATCCTCTCCGTTCCATCTATCGTCCTATTTCGTCGCGCTGTTCGGAAAATATTTTTGCTACGCGCTGCTCGCTCTCGCCATCGATCTGATCTGGGGCTACTGCGGCATTCTTTCGCTCGGGCACGGCGCTTTCTTCGCGCTCGGGGGCTATGCCATGGGCATGTACCTGATGCGGCAGATCGCAGGGCGCGGCAGCTACGCGCATCCGGTGCTGCCGGATTTCATGGTGTTCCTCAACTGGCCGGAGCTGCCGGTCTATTGGTATGGGTTTCAGCATTTCGCCTATGCGGCCTTCATGGCGGTGTTCGTGCCGGGCCTGCTTGCCTTCGTGTTCGGCTGGTTTGCGTTCCGCAGCCGCGTCACCGGCGTCTATCTCTCGATCATCACCCAGGCGCTGACCTTTGCGCTGATGCTCGGCTTCTTCCGCAACAATTTCGGCTTCGGCGGCAATAATGGGCTCACCGACTTCAAGGACATTCTCGGCTTTCCCGTGCAGGCGGCGCCGACCCGGGCCGCGCTGTTTGCGATCTCGACGCTGGCGCTCATCATCGGCTTTGTCCTCTGCCGCGTGCTGGTATGCTCCAAGTTCGGCAAGGTGCTCGTCGCCATTCGCGATGCCGAGGCGCGCACCCGCTTTCTCGGCTACCGGGTGGAGGCCTACAAGCTCTTCGCCTTCACGCTCTCCGCATGCATGGCAGGCATCGCCGGCGCGCTCTATGTGCCGCAGGTCGGCATCATCAATCCGAGCGAGTTCTCGCCTGCCAACTCCATCGAGGCGGTGATCTGGGTGGCGGTGGGCGGCCGCGGCACGCTGATTGGGCCGGTGGTCGGCGCTGTGCTCGTCAATTACGCGAAGACGACCTTCACCAGCGGCATGCTCGCGCCCTATTGGCTGTTCCTGCTCGGCGGTCTCTTTATCGCAGTCACGCTGCTGCTGCCGCGCGGCATTGTCGGCAGCTTCCAGCACTGGCGAAGCGAGAGGCGGCGGGGGCAGGACGGTGCCGACAACCATGGCCTGCCCGAAATGGCGTCCGCGCCGGCGCGGGCGGCGGAGTGAGCATGGATACCCGCACCACCGCTGCGCTCCTCTATCTCGACGGGGTGAGCGTCTCGTTTGACGGCTTTCGCGCGCTGAACAATCTCTCCTTCACCATCGAGCCCGGCGAGATGCGCGCGGTCATCGGTCCGAACGGCGCCGGCAAGACCACCATGATGGATGTCGTCACGGGAAAGACCAGGGCGGATGCGGGCGAGGTGTTCTTCGACGGGTCCCACGACCTCTCGCGTCTCGATGAGACCGAGATTGCGCTGCTTGGCATCGGCCGCAAGTTTCAGAAACCGACCGTGTTCGAGATGCATACGGTCGAGGACAACATGGCGCTCGCGCTCAAGGACGACCGGCGCGTGCGCAGGACGCTGTTCTGGCGCGAGAGCGCAGAGGAGGCCGATCGCATCGACGGGATCCTCGACGTCATCAGGCTGACCCCGGTGCGCGCACGCGTTGCCGGCCTGCTCTCGCATGGCCAGAAGCAGTGGCTCGAGATCGGCATGCTGCTGGCGCAGGATCCCAAGCTCCTTCTGGTCGACGAGCCGGTTGCCGGCATGACCGACGCCGAGACCCAGCAGACGGTTCATCTGCTGAGAGAGATCAACCGCGACCGCACCGTCGTCGTGGTCGAGCATGACATGACTTTCGTGCGTGAGCTCGGCGTCAAGGTCACTTGCCTGCACGAAGGCTCGGTGCTGGCGGAAGGCACCATCGACCAGGTCTCGCAGAACCACCGGGTGGTCGAGGTGTATCTGGGGCGCTAGGGCACCATGCTGCGGGTGAATGCCATCGACCTCTACTACGGCGCCGCGCAGGCGCTGCGCGCTGTCTCGCTCTCTGCCGAGGCCGGCAAGGTGACGTGTGTGCTGGGACGCAACGGTGTCGGCAAGACCAGCCTGCTCGATGCGCTGGCCGGCCAGCATCCGGTCGCGAGCGGCACCATCACGCTCGATGCCTCCGACATTACGCGTCTCAATGCCAGCGATCGCGCGCGGTCCGGCATCGCCTATGTGCCGCAGGGACGCGAGATCTTCCCGCTGCTCACGGTGGAGGAGAATCTGAAGACCGGCTTTGCGCCGTTGAAACGCGAGGACCGCTCCATCCCGAACGACGTATTTTCGCTCTTTCCGGTGCTCGGCGACATGCTGGGGCGTCGGGGCGGCGATCTCTCCGGCGGCCAGCAGCAACAGCTCGCGATCGGTCGCGCGCTGGTCATGCGGCCGCGCGTCCTGCTCCTCGACGAGCCCACCGAGGGCATCCAGCCTTCCATCATCAAGGATATCGGCCGTGCCATCGCCTATCTGCGCAATCTCGGCAAGATTGCGGTGGTGCTGGTCGAGCAGTATCTCGACTTTGCGCGCGAGCTCGGCGACCATTTCGCCGTCATGGACCGCGGCGCGATCGTCTATTCGTGCAGCCGCGAGAGCATGGACGAAGCGGCACTCAAGCGCGCCATGGCGATCTGAATGTCGACAGCAATGGACGTCTTGCCAGCCCCGGTGCAGCAAATCTTTGCCGCCAACCGCGCACGCGGGAGGATCGCGCTCACGGTGCGGGCGGTCGATGGCACCACGCGCCGCGCGCAAGTTCGTGAGCAAGGACCGCTGCGCGTGCGTTGCCCCGGTGCGGTTTCGCGCGAGCTCGATGCCGTTATTGTCAATACCGCGGGCGGGGTGGCCGGCGGCGATGAGCTCACGATAGAGGTCTCGGTAGAGCCGCGCGCGCATCTCACGCTCACCACCACGGCTGCCGAGAAGATTTACCGCAGCCTCGGGGCGCCCGCCGCGATCGATCTCCAGCTGAATGTCGGCGCCGGCGGCTTTCTCGCCTGGTTGCCGCAGGAGACGATCCTGTTTGATCGCGCGCGGCTTGACCGCACGATCGATGTGGAGCTCGCCGATGATGCGCGGCTGGTCCTGGCCGAGGCGCTCGTATTCGGCCGCTCCGGGATGGGTGAGGTTGTGGCCAGCGGCCGGGTACGCGATCGCTGGCGCATTCGTCGTGGTGGCCGGCTGCTGCATGCCGAGGCCATGCGGTTGGAGGGCGAGATCGCCACGCGGCTGGCACAGGGCGCGGTCGCCAACGGCGCTGTCGCGATCGCCACCATCCTGATCGTGCCGGCAGACGAGTCGGCGGCCGCCGGAGTGCGCGCCCTTGCCCCTCGCCTGCGCGGCGAGGCCGCCGCCTCAGCCTGGAAGGGAATGATGACGGCGCGGCTGTGCGCCAAGGACGGCGCGGCGCTGCGTCATGACCTGGTCGCGATCCTGAGCGCACTCGGCGGCCTGCGCCTGCCGCGACTCTGGTTGAACTGACTGCAGGCCGGACATGCATCTCACCCCGCGCGAGAAGGACAAGCTGTTGATTGCCATGGCCGCGTTGGTGGCGCGCCGCCGGCTTGAGCGCGGCGTCAAGCTCAACCACCCCGAGAGCGTGGCGCTGATCACCGACTTCATTGTCGAGGGCGCGCGCGACGGCAAGACGGTTGCCGAGCTGATGGAGGCGGGCGCGCATGTTCTCACGCGCAACCAGGTGATGAAGGGCATTGCCGAGATGATTCCCGAGATCCAGGTCGAGGCGACGTTCCCCGACGGGACCAAGCTGGTGACGGTGCACGAGCCGATCAGGTGAGGTTCACATGATCCCCGGTGAGAAATTCATTGCGCCAGGCGAGATCGAGCTCAACGGCGGACGCAGAATGGTGACGCTCACCGTGACCAATACCGGCGACAGGCCGGTCCAGGTCGGTTCGCATTATCATTTTTTCGAGACCAACCCCGCGCTGAAGTTCGAGCGCAGGAAGGCGCGGGGCATGCGGCTTGACATCGCCGCCGGCACGGCGGTGCGTTTCGAGCCGGGTCAGACGCGAGAGGTGACGCTGGTGGCGCTTGCGGGAAGGCGGGCGATCTACGGCTTTCGCCAGCAGATCATGGGCAAGCTTTGATGGTGGGCAAAGCTGTGAGCGCGGCCACAAATAAGCAGCGGGCAAGCCGAAGCTCGCCCGCTGAGCTCAAAGGTCCGCTGTGGAAAACAAGAAGCCTTCATGAACCGGATTCGGGTCGATCGTTTGCACAACCAACTCAAACCGAGTGTCTCGAGGCAGCCACCTGTCACCGACGTGAACGCTACGAGCTGGTTGTATCTTAGCTGCACCCGAGCGGGTTTCAAGACAAACGAGCGAGCGGTGGCTGTGGAAAGCGGGAATTAGTCATGAGCAGGATTACGCGCGCGCTCTATGCCGACATGTTTGGGCCGACGGCCGGCGACCGCGTGCGGCTCGCCGACACCGACATCATCATCGAGGTGGAGAAGGATCTCTGCACTTACGGCGAGGAGGTGAAATTCGGCGGCGGCAAGGTGATCCGGGACGGCATGGGCCAGAGCCAGCTCAGCAGCCGGCAGGGAGCGGTCGACACCGTCATCACCAACGCGCTGATCCTCGACCATTGGGGCATCGTGAAAGCCGATGTCGGACTGAAGGGCGAGCGCATTGCGGCTATCGGCAAGGCCGGCAATCCGGACATTCAGCCCCACGTCAGCATCGTCATCGGACCGGGCACGGAGGTGATCGCCGGTGAAGGCAAAATTCTCACCGCCGGCGGCTTCGACACGCACATCCATTACATCTGCCCGCAGCAGGTGGAGGAGGCGCTGATGTCGGGCGTCACCTCCATGCTCGGCGGCGGCACCGGGCCCGCGCACGGCACATTCGCCACTACCTGCACGCCGGGGCCATGGCATATCGGCCGCATGGTCCAGGCCGCTGACGGCCTGCCCGTCAATCTCGGCTTTGCCGGCAAGGGCAATGCGTCGCGCCCAGCGGCGCTCGAGGAGATGGTCAGGGGCGGCGCCTGCGCGCTCAAGCTGCACGAGGACTGGGGTACGACGCCGGCCGCCATCGACTGCTGCCTCTCGGTGGCGGACGACTTCGACGTGCAGGTGATGCTGCATTCGGACACGCTCAACGAGTCGGGTTTCGTCGAGGACACCATCGCCGCGTTCAAGGGCCGCACCATTCATGCCTTTCACACCGAAGGCGCCGGCGGTGGGCATGCCCCCGACATCATCAAGGTGGCGGGGCTTGCCAACGTGCTGCCGTCCTCGACCAATCCCACCCGGCCGTTCACGCGCAACACCATCGACGAGCATCTCGACATGCTCATGGTGTGTCACCATCTCGACCCGTCCATTGCTGAGGATCTGGCGTTTGCCGAAAGCCGCATCCGCAAGGAGACCATCGCCGCCGAGGACATCCTGCACGACATCGGCGCGCTCTCCATGATGTCCTCCGACAGCCAGGCCATGGGCCGGCTCGGTGAGGTCATCATCCGCACCTGGCAGACCGCCGACAAGATGAAGAAGCAGCGCGGGCGGCTCAAGGAGGAGAAAGGCGACAACGATAACGTGCGCGCCAAGCGCTACATCGCGAAGTACACCATCAACCCGGCAATCGCGCACGGCGTCTCGAAGCACATCGGCTCGGTGGAGAAAGGCAAGCTCGCCGATCTCGTGCTCTGGTCGCCACCCTTCTTCGGCGTCAAGCCGGACTGCATCATCAAAGGCGGCAGCATCATCGCAGCGCCCATGGGCGATCCCAATGCCTCGATCCCGACCCCGCAGCCCGTGCATTACCGGCCGATGTTCGCCGCCTTCGGCAAGGCGCTCACCGCCTCCTCGGTGGTCTTTGTGTCGAAGGCCGCGCTGCGGGCGGGCCTGCGCGGCAAGCTCGGCATCGAGAAGAAGCTGGTTGCCGTGGAGAACACGCGCGACGGCATCTCGAAAAAGAGCATGGTGCATAACAGCGCCACGCCCCATATCGAGGTCGACCCGGAAACCTACGAGGTGCGCGCCGATGGCGAGCTTCTCACCTGCGCGCCCGCCGAGGTGCTGCCGATGGCGCAACGGTACTTTTTGTTTTAGGTGAATGACCGATGCTGCGTGTCCGTACCGTTGCGCGCAAGGCAGAATTGGTGGACGCCCGCGTCATAGATCGGGTCGTGCTTGATGCCGCCGAGCGCCATCGCCGCCGCATCGTGCTTACCGGGGAGGGCGGCACCTCCTTCCTGCTCGATCTGCCGCACGCGACCATGCTGCGCGACGGCGATGGCCTTGTGCTCGAGGACGGCTCGATCGTGCGGGTGGCTGGCAAGCGCGAGCCGCTGGTCGAGATCACGGCCGAGAATTCGTCCGATCTTGCCCGCCTCGCCTGGCACATCGGCAACCGGCACACTGATGTGCAGATTGTCGGCGATCGCCTGCGCATCCGCCGCGACCATGTGGTGGAGGAGTTGCTGCGCCGCCTTGGCGCGCAGCTCTCGCTAATCGAGGCGCCGTTCGATCCGGAGCGCGGGGCCTACAGCGAGCAGCATCGGCACGGTCACTACCATGTTGACAAGGAGTAACCCTGACGCTGCGGCCGCTGTCGCGGCGGCGCCCGACGAGGCTGCGCGCTGCAAGCTCGATTGCCAAGCGCTCTACCGCCTTATGACCTGGTTTTCCCCCGGCTATCCCGTCGGGGCCTTCTCCTATTCCAGCGGCATCGAATGGGCGGTCGAGGCCGGCGACATCTGCGATGGGGCGAGCTTGCAATCATGGCTGGCGGTGATGATCGGCGAGGGCGGCGGCTACGCTGATGCCGTGCTCTTCGCCCATGCCTGGCGCGCCACCGGAGCTGGCGACGATGGTGCTCTGAGCGCTCTCGCCGAGCTGGCGGTCGCCTTTGCTCCCTCGAGAGAGCGGCATCTCGAGACCACGGCGCAGGGGCGCGCCTTCCTCGACACCACGCGCGCCGCCTGGCCCTCGCCCGCGCTCGACCGGCTCGCTGCGCTTGTCGAAGACGCCGTGGCTCTTCCGGTCGCGGTCGCCGTTGCCTGCGCCGACCACCCCATTGCTCTTCTGCCCAGCCTGCATTGCTATCTGCATTCGCTTGCGGCCAATCTCGTCTCGGCGGGGGTGCGACTCATCCCGCTTGGCCAGTCCGAGGGCCAGCGGGTGCTTGCCGCGCTCGAGCCGGTGGTGACAGCGACCGCGGAGCGTGCGCTGGTCACGGCGCTTGATGACATCGGCGGGGCGGCCATGCGTGCCGACCTTGCCAGCATGCGCCATGAGACCCAGCACACGCGGTTGTTCCGGTCATGACCAGCCTGCACGGTCCGCTGCGGGTGGGGGTCGGCGGCCCGGTCGGATCGGGCAAGACCGCGCTCATGGATGCGTTATGCAAGCGGTTGCGCGATCGCTACGAGATCGCGGCCATTACCAACGATATCTACACCCGGTGGGACGCCGAGTTTCTCGTGCGCTCGGGCGCCCTGCCGGCAGAGCGTATCCAAGGCGTGGAGACCGGCGGCTGCCCGCATACCGCCATCCGTGAGGATGCTTCCATCAATCTCGCGGCGGTCGCGCAGATGCAAAAGAAGTTTCCGGGCCTCGATCTCGTGCTGATCGAGTCAGGCGGCGACAATCTGGCGGCGACCTTCTCGCCGGAGCTCGCCGATCTCACCATCTACGTCATCGACGTCGCTGCCGGCGACAAGATCCCATCCAAGGGCGGCCCCGGCATCACGCGCTCTGACCTCCTGGTCATCAACAAGATCGACCTCGCGCCGCATGTGGGCGCCGCGCTCGATGTGATGGAGCGGGACGCCCGCCGAATGCGCGGGGCGCGGCCGTTCGTGTTCACCAACCTGCGTGCGGGCGAGGGCATCGCCGCCATCGCTCGCTTCATTGAGGAGAAAGGCGGGTTGGAGTCATAGCCGGGTTCGCGAAGCATTGGTTGTGACTTCGCTTGCCCTCGATCCGGGCTACAAGGACTGCAACGAGCCTCAACGGGAGAAGCGCATGTCCGGAAATATCACCGAGGTCCTGGCCGGCTTCGCGGCCTCGCTGCAATACGGGGATCTCCCCGCGCAAGTCCGCGAGCACTGCAAGAGCCTCCTGCTCGACGCGCTGGCCTGCGCGCTTGCGGGCCACCGCGGCGAGGAGACGCACCAGCTCGCGGCCGTCGCCTCCCAGCTCGCGCATTCCGGCGAGAGCAGCGTCATCGGGGGCGAGCGCCTTTCGCTCGCGGGCGCGACGCTTCTCAACGGCTATCTCGTGACCGCGGTGACCATGTGCGACGTGCACCGCGCCACGCTCACCCACGTGACCCCGGAAGTGATGCCGCCCGCGCTTGCGATCGCCGAGCGCGATGATCTGCCCGGGCGCGATCTTCTGGTCGCCATTGCCGCGGGCTGCGAGATCATGACCCGGATCGGCATCGGGCTCGATTATCCCGTCTTCCGCGCCAAGGGCTGGCATGGGCCGGGCGTGCTCGGCCCGTTCGGCGCCGCGGCCGCCGTCGGCCGGCTGCGCCGGCTCGATGCCGCCAGCATGGCGAGCGCGTTTGGTCTTGCCGGGAGCCAGGCGGCGGGCACATTCGCGGCCTGGGGAACGCCGACCGTGAAGTTTCACCAATGCCGCGGCGCGCTCTCCGGGCTGCTCGCGGCGCTCTCGGCCGAGCAGAAGTTTCTCGCCACGCGCGAGTTTCTGACCGCGCCTGATGGCGGCCTGTTCAACGTCTATGCAAATGGCGGCCGTCCGGAATCCGTCACCGCCGATCTCGGAAAGCGCTGGGAGCTCGAGCAGATCGCGTTGCGCGCCTGGCCGTCCGCCTCCTCCATCCAGGGGATGAACACCGCGCTATTCGATATTCTCGAACGACACCGGATTGATTCTGTCAACATCAAGAAAGCGCGTATCGCGTTGAGCGAGCCGGCATTCGATCTGCATGGCAAGCTCGCAAGCTACAAGGGGAAGTTTGAGGCCATGATCTCCGCCCATTACACGGCGGCGGCGATCCTGCACGACCGCGCGCTCACGCTCGATCAGTTCGAGCCCTCCCGCTACGACGACCCGCAAATGCGGCGCATGGCCGCCGAGCGGATCGAGGTGCGCGCCGATCCTGGGCTCAGCGGTGTGCAGGCGCAGGTCGAGATCGAGTGCGAGGACGGGAGCACGCTTGCCGCGCGCTGCGATCATCCGCGCGGCTCTCCCGAGAACCCGCTGTCGCGCTCGCAGATGGAGAGCAAGTTCCGTACTTATGCCGCAAGCGCGCTCACTCCCTCCGCGATTCCAGCCCTCATCGCCATCGTCAATGACCTGGAGAACCTGGGCTCCGTGCGCAAGCTCATGGACATGCTGCGCGTGCCTGCGCGTCTCGCGCAGCCGAGCCTCGCCGCCGTGAGCGGCTGAGGTGAGGGGCCTGGCTGGCTCGAGTCATCGCGATGACGAGCGACGCCACGTACCTTGCTACCGCCAAGCTGCCGCACTCAAAGACGAATTTTCGGAGCTGACAGAGCCCAGCCCCATCCATGTCCAAATTTCGACACCGGCGAGGTGTACGAAACCATACGACAGCGAGGGGGTGCTTTGTCATGAACCAGATAGTTCGTCTTGCCATTGCCGCTGCTGTTGCCGGCTTCTCGTCAGGTGCGCTGGCGCAGCTTGCGGAAACCCAGATCCAGCTCACGGAGAAGCATGTCGAAGGGTTCATTGCCGTCCAGGCCGGCATCTCGGCAGTGGTGGAAAAATCGCAAGGCGCCATCTTCTCGGATTCCGGCAAGCACAAGGCTGAGCTCGATGCCGTCACCCGGAAGCACGGGTTCAAGAGCTTTGCCGAGTACGAAACGGTCGCAGCCAACATCTCCATGGTGATGGCGGGGATCGATCCGCAGACCAAGCTGTTCACCGATCCGCAGGCGGCGATCCGCAAGGAGATCGACGACGTGCGCAGCGACAAGACGATCCCGGCGAGCGAGAAGAAGCAGCTGCTCGTCGAGCTCAACGAGGCGCTCAAGTCAGCGCAGCCGGTGCAGTTCCCGGGCAATATCGACCTGGTGCAGAAATATTACGATCAGATCGATGTAACGGATATCGCAAGCATCGCAAGCAGCCCTCCCGACACCTCTGTCGTCCGCACGGTCGGCAGCGAGTGATCGCTAACGTTGGTTGGAGCGAGGGTAGCGTCATGACCAGGGTTGCTTCGAAGCCGCGCGCATATCGGCTCTATGCGCAGGAGTGCTGGGAGCTTGCCGACCACGCAGACGATGTTGAGACCAGGGCAGTGTTTACGCTCACGGCCGATGCCTGGACCAAGCTCGCGGAGCAGGTGGAGCAGCTGCGGGCGTACCAGGTGTCCTGACTGCCTACTGCGGCACCGTCATCAGCTCGAGAATGTGACCGTCTGAATTCTTGAAATAGACGCCTCTGCCGCCGTTCCAGTCGTTGAGCTTGCCGTCGTCCAGGCTCCAGGGAGCGCTGCCGTACGGGATGCCGGCTGCCTTGACGCGGCGAAAGATGGAATCGAACTCCCCTTCGCTTACGTGGAAGGCGTAATGGTGGCTTTCGAACGCGTCGTCCTCGTCGAACAGCAGCGTCAGGTTCTCGTTCACGCGCACGGGCGCGAAATGGCCGCTCGCCTCATCCTCGAGCTGCAGCCCGAAAATCTCGGCAAAGCTGCGCGCTGCCGCGCGTTTGTCGCGTGCCGGCACGATGGTGTGATTGAGCACGATTGTCATGGGGGTACCATCCTCGAGCAAACGCCGACGGTTTCATTCGAGTTCCAGCCGACTCCGCTTCTCGCGGTCGACCGGGCACTCACCCGCAGCCGGGACCGGGGCTTGGACCGCCGCATGACGTGGTAATCCTGGTCCACATCCGCATTGTCGCATCCTCGGCCACCGCCTCGAGCTCCTCATCGACGATCTCGCAGGCGAGCGTCACATCTTCAGTGCGGTCAAGTTCGTAGGTGGTCTCGTCCATGGCAGTCATCCTTCTGCCCGCCAGCGCCACCGCTGCAACATAGCACGCATCGGCGCGGCAGCACGAGTGGAGATGCGTGCCGCTCTTGTCCCGCGCTGGTTGGACGGTGCCCAGCCTGCAAGCACCACGAGCGCGGCTTCGCGTGTCTCAGACTTCCTGCACGGACTCGATCAGGTCACGGCTGCGCGCGACCTTGGGCCATGCCTGGTCGAAGTCGGCGACCAGCAGCTTGAAATCCGCCGAGTCGAGCCTGCTGCGGAGCGTTGCCATGTCGCTGAACCGATACAACGCGTAGTGGACGGAAGGATCGCTGCGGCTCCAGAACCGCCAGCCTTTCTCCGCCCGCAGCTTGTCCATCGCCAGCGGCAGATGGTGCGTTCCATACCAGCGATCGAATTGCGCGCGCTCGGACTCGTTCGTCACCTGGGCGCGGACCATGAAATACGCCTTGCTCGCCTGCATGCTCGCTCCTCGTACTTTCGGTACGTCAATGCCGCGGGGTGGAGAAGTCGCGCGGTAGCCGACAGGCTGCAACGCGCACTTTGCGCACCGTCGGTGGTGTGTTGCGGCTGCGGCCGATAAAGCGCGGCTCGCCGTCGGAGATCACCGCGCCAATGGCTGCGATGTCGCCGTGCTTGATAGCCGCAAGTGCGGTCGATTGAGTGCCCCCGTCC
>Ga0306924_10000290_pt1 | contig 40921 bp, 38 predicted proteins | sample sta12Can44000111_FD_203756 | JGI IMG/M metagenome (GOLD analysis project Ga0306924, IMG submission 203756) | Lab enrichment of tropical soil microbial communities from Luquillo Experimental Forest, Puerto Rico - statanox.12C.anox.44.000.111 (v2)... | ecosystem: Environmental > Terrestrial >... | reverse complement strand
TCAACAGCCCGCACAACCCGACCGGTTCGGTCTTCACCCGCGACGAGCTCGCCGCCATCGCGGCGCTGGCCGTCGAGCGCGACCTGCTCGTGGTCACCGACGAGGTCTACGAGCACCTGGTCTTCGACGGCGGGCACGTGCCGATCGCGCAGTTCCCCGGCATGCGCGAGCGCACGGTGTCGGTCAGTTCGGCGGGCAAGACGTTCTCCTTCACCGGCTGGAAGATCGGCTGGGTCAAGGCGGCGCCCGAACTGGTGGCCGCGGTGAAGACGGCCAAGCAGTTCCTCACCTTCGTCAGCGGCGGCCCGTTCCAGTACGCGGTCGCCGAGGCGCTCGCCCTGCCCGACGAGTACTACGCCAGGCTCCGCGACGACCTGATGGCCCAGCGCGACCTGCTGTGCGCCGGGCTGAGCGAGATCGGCTTCGAGGTCTACCGGCCGCAGGGCACCTACTTCGTCACCGCGGACATCAAGCCCCTGGGTTACCGGGACGGCGTCGAGTTCTGCCGGACCCTGCCCGACCGCGCGGGCGTGGTCGCCATCCCCACCGCCATCTTCTACGACCACCCCGAAGCCGCCCGCAGCCACGTCCGCTTCGCCTTCTGCAAGCGCCCCGAGGTGCTGGCCGAGGCCCTGAACCGGCTGTCCAAGCTCAGCGGAGCGTCATGAACCCCGAACTACGACAGGCGGCCGAGGCGGCCACGGGCTTCATGCCCGCCGCCGAGGGTCTGGCCCTGTACGACGCGGCCGCACGCTACGCCGGTCGCGGGCCGGTCCTCGAGGTCGGCAGCTACTGCGGCAAGTCCACGATCTACCTGGCCGCGGCGGCCCGCGAGGCCGGGCAGCTGGTGGTCACCGTGGACCACCACCGCGGCTCGGAGGAGCATCAGCCCGGCTGGGAGTACCACGACCCGGGGCTGGTGGACCCGGCGACCGGCCGGCTCGACACGCTGCCCAGGCTGCGGGCCACGCTGGCCGCGGCCGGGGTCGAGGACGACGTGGTGGTCGTGGTGGGCCGGTCCACCGAGGTGGCCGGGCTCTGGCGGACGCCGCTCGGCATGGTGTTCATCGACGGCGGCCATACCGACGCCGCGGCGGTGACCGACTACGAGGGCTGGGCGCCCTGGGTCGTGCCGGGCGGCGTGCTGGCCATCCACGACGTGTTTCCCGACCCGGCCGAGGGCGGCCAGGCGCCGTACCGCATCTACCTGCGGGCGCTGAAGTCCGGCGCGTTCACGGAAATCCCCGGGGAAGGCTCGCTGCGCCTGCTGGAGCGTACCGGCGACGGCATCGGCTGACGGCTCCGGCTGCTCGCAGATTCCTAGCCTCGTTCGGCTTCCTGTACCTGGCCGGCCGGCTCGCAGCCGCACGCGGTCCGGTCCCAGGGCTGGCCCGCCTCGTCCGCGGCGTCCCTGAAGATCCCCGCGCCGCCGCTGAAGCCGGTCAGCGTGTCCGCCGCCAGCACCACCGCGGCCGCGGTCCAGCTCGACCGCTCCCGCGGGAACGGCGCCCGGTTGGCGAACTGCCAGCCGGTCCAGTAGGACCCGTCCTGGTGGCGCAGGTGCTGAACGCTCGCGAACACCTCCAGGGCCCGGTCGCGCATCCCGCAGGCGTCCAGCGCGATGACCAGCTCGCAGGTCTCCGCCGCGGTGACCCACGGCTCGTCGCTGACGCACCGGACGCCAAGACCGCCGACCACGAACGTGTCCCAGGCCGACGCCACCCGGCGGGTCGCGTCCTCGCCGCGGACCGCGCCGCCGAGCACCGGGTAGTACCAGTCCATGGCGAACCGGCTCTTGTCCGCGAACGCCTCCGGGTGCCGGGCCACCAGGTGTCCGAGCTGGTCCGCCGCGAGCTCCCAGTCCGGCCGCGGGTCGTCGGCCAGCTTGGCCAGCGCGACCGCGCAGCGCAGGCTCTGGTGAATGCTCGCGCACCCGGACAGCAGCGCGTACGTCCCCGGCATGCCCGCCACGTCCCTCTCCCAGAGCACCTCACCGCGTGGCGCGCGCAGCCCGAGCGCCCACTCCACCGCGCGCCGGACCGTCGGCCACATGGCCAGCGCGTGCCGCTCGTCACCGGTCACCAGGTACTCGTGCCAGGCGCCGACGGCGACGTACGCGGCGTGGTGGCTCTCCGCCGCCGGGTCGGTCACCCGGCCCGCCTCGACGGACCGCGGCCAGGACCCGTCGGCGCGCTGGGCGTCGCGCAGCCACCGGTAGGCCCGCCTGGCCGGCTCGCGCAGCCCGCAGGCGCTCAGCGCCATCGCGCACTCGACGTGGTCCCAGGCGTCCACGTGCCCGTCGGGCCAGGCGATCGCCCCGTCCCGGTCCTGCATCCGGGCGATGGACTCACCGGTCGCGAGCACGTCGGCCCGGGCTAGCGGTTCCCCGATAATCTCCTGCCCCTCAGCCATCCGCCCGCCCCGGCTTGGGCTTCACCGCGTACACCACCAGGCTCTTCCCGATCAGCGGGTTCAGCGCCTGCTCGGCGAGCCGGGTCACGGCCGGCCTGCGCATGATGTCCCAGACCAGCAGCCGGTGATACGCGCTGGTCAGCCGGTGCTTGTCGTCGTGCACGCCGACCGCGCATTTCAGCCACCAGTACGGCGAGTGCAGCCCGTGGGCGTGGTGGTGCCACAGCGCGGTCAGCCCGGCCCTGGCCAGCTTGGCTTCCAGTTCGACTCGCGTGTAGATGCGCACATGCCCCCCGGGGACCTCGTGATATTCAGTGGACAACGCCCAGCAGATGCGTTCGGGCAGGAAGCTCGGCACCGTGACCGCGGCCAGCCCGCCCGGCCGCAGCACCCGGGCGAGTTCGTTCATCGCCCGCTGATCGTCCAGGATGTGCTCGAGGACCTCGGCCGCGATCACCCGGTCGAACATGCCGTCGCCGAACGGCATGGCGGCGGCGTCCCCCGAGATCGCGGTCGCGCCCGCTGTCTCGCTCGCCTCGCCCGCCGCGCGCATCGCGCCGAACATCCCGGTCACCGGGGCCAGTTCGGCCGGGTCCAGGTCGAAGGCCACCACGTCCGCGCCGCGGCGGTACACCTCGAACGCGTGCCGGCCGCCACCGCAGCCCAGGTCGAGCACGCGATGGCCGGGCCGGACGGGAAACCGGCGGAAGTCAACGGTCAGCACTCGGATTACCCTTCCATCGCGGCCAGGTACTGCCCGACGGTGGCCTGGGCCACCGCGGGCCAGGCGAACCGCTCGCGGACCCGGCGCAGCGCCAGGTCCGCCAGCGCGGCCCGCTCGGCGGGGGAGTCGTGCAGCCGCCGCAGCACGGCCGCGAGTTCCTCGTCCTCGCCGGGCGTGACCAGGACGGCGGCGTCGCCGGTGACCTCGGGCAGCGCCCCGGTGCGGCTGGCCACCAGCGGCGTGCCCGAGGCCATGTGCTCCACCGCGGGCAGCGAGAAACCCTCGTACAGCGACGGCACCACAGCGATCTCCGCGCTGGCCAGCAGCGCCGAGAACGCCTCGTCGGACAGGCCGTGGGTGAACGTGACCCGGTCCGCCAGGGACAGCTGGGCCGCCAGCCGTTCGGTGGCGGGCGCGGGCTTCCCGACCATGACCAGGTGCGCGTCGGTGTCCGTGGCCAGCTTGCCCACCGCGCGCAGCAGCGTGCCGGTCCCCTTCATCGGGGAGTCGGCGCTGGCCACCGCGACGATCCGGCCCGGCACCCGGGGCTGGGAGCGCGGCCGGAACACCCGGGTGTCCACGCCCAGCGGGATGATGCGCACGTGCTCGGGCCGGACCCGGAAATCGCGGCAGATGTCGTCCCTGGACGACTCGGACACGGTGATCAGCGGCCCGCGGCCGGCGAGCCGGCGGGCCACCCGGGCCTGCATCCGGACGAACCCGTACCAGCGCCGCTTCGACAGGGCGGTGAGCCGGGACGACGACGCCAGGTCGATCCGCCGGTCCACGCTGATCGGGTGGTGGATGCTGGTCACCAGCGGCAGCCCGAGCCGCCGCACGCCGAGCATCCCGTAGCCGAGGCCCTGGTTGTCGTGCACCACGTCGAAGTCCGCGGCGCGTTCGGCCAGGACCCGCAGCGCCCGGATGCTGAAGGTCAGCGGCTCGGGGAAGGCGCCGCCCCACATCATCGCGGTCTCCAGCACGTCCGCCCAGTCGCGGTACTCGCGCCAGTGCGGCGTGCGGAACGGGTCCTCGTCGCGGTACAGGTCCAGGCTCGGAACCTCGCGCAGCAGCGGGCCCGGATCCAGTTCGGGGTACGGCTGACCCGAGAACACCTCGACGTGGTGCCCGAGTTCATGGAGTTCCCTGCTCAAGTGGCGCACATAGACGCCCTGGCCGCCGCAGTGCGGCTTGCTGCGGTACGACAGGAGCGCGATGCGCAGCGGGCGGTTCAAGATAACCACGGGGCACCTTACCATCCAGTAGCCCTCCGCCCCTGGAGCAGCCCCGAGTAGACCGGTGTTACCCGCGCCCCCCGCCTCCCCTCAGCCGCCACCCGGTTCATAAGGCGTGGATGTCCCAGCCATGTTGTTCATGCGACGTGGATGTGGCATCCACGTCGTTAGAACCTCGCGCGCGGCCAGCTGAGCTTGGTACGGGCGGTGCCAGAGTAACTGAAGTCCGTTTCCGCCTGACGTGCCGTCCCGCCGGGGACACCTGGCTAGACGGGGCCGCCATAGCCGCCCGGGCGCGGGGTGCGTTACAACAGTCTGGGGTCCCGTGGGAGGGCAGGAAAGGGCGGTAACGGCGTGACGCACAGGTTCCCGGCGCTGATCGCGGCGCCTGCACCGGCCGAGGGGCGGCTCTGGCTGACCGGGGCGCGCCTGTTCGATGGCACCGAGGCAGCGCTGCGCGAGAACACGGCGATCCTGGTGGAGGACGGGGTCATCCGCCGCGTCGCGGACGACCGGGAGCGCCGCCCGGACGGCGCCCGGCCGGTCGACGTGGGCCGGCGGGTGCTGATGCCCGGGCTGACCGACGCGCACACGCACGCGTCCGGCCGCGTACCAAACCCCGCCAAGGGGGCCGAGGAGCCGCTACCCGGGGTCGCGGCGCATTTCCTGCAGGCCGAACTCCGCGACTACCTGCGCTTCGGCGTCACCACCATCCGGGTCTGCGGGTCGCAGGGGCTGATGCCGCAGGTGGCCAGGCAGGCCATGCGCTACGGCGCGTTCCGCGGTCCCCGGCTGCTGACCTGCGGGAAGATCGTCTCGGCCACGGCGCCGGGCGGGCGCTTCTACGGCGACATGTACCGGGAGGCGGACGGCCCCGACGACATGAGGCGCGCGATCAGGGAACAGATCCGGGCCGGCGCGGACTTCGTCAAGGTGATGACGACCGGCGCCCGCTCCAACGAGCTCGAGGACCCCGAGCCGCTCCAGCTCACCGAGCCGGAGCTGGCCGCCGTCACCGACGAAGCCCACCGGCTGGGCTACCGGGTGGCCGCGCACGCCGAGGGCCTGGACGGCTGCGCGGCGGCGATCAGGCACGGGGTGGACACCATCGAGCACGGAATGTACCTGCACCAGCGCCCGGAACTGCTGGAGGCGATGGCCGCCGCGGGCCAGGTCCTGGTGCCCACGCTGTCGGGCTACTACTGGATGGCCGGCCTGGGGAAGGCGGTCGACCCCGGGACCCGGCCAGGGACATCGGCCGAACGGGCCGGCGAGCACGCCGATCCGGCCAGCGCGCACGCCGATCCGGCCAGCGCGCACGCCGATCCCGGGATGCCGCCGATACTGACCGGGCTGGCGTGGCACAACCTCGAGCAGGGCGCGGCCAGCATGCGGGCCGCCCGGCTGGCCGGCGTGCCGATCGCGCTGGGCAGCGACGTGAGCCTGGCCACCGGGCTTGAGATCCAGCGGATGGTGCACCACGGGCTCACGCCGGGTGAGGCCCTGGTCGCCGCGACCAGGACCGCGGCGGAGGCGCTGGGCCTGGGCGAGCACATCGGCACCGTGGCCGAGGGCAAGCTGGCCGACCTGATCATCGTGGACGGCGACCCGCTGACCGAACCACAGCTACTCGCCGACCCCGGCCGCATCTGGCTCGTCCTGCAACTCGGCGTCCCGGTAGCCGGCCAGGCCCTGAGCAGCCAGGCCCTGGACACCTGACGTGACGGTCCGGGTTCTGCTGCACAGGTACGGCTTCGCCCTGGCGTACCTGGGCTGCTTCGCCGCCGTCGAGCTCACCTACACCCTGCTCGACCCGGCCGCCCAGGCCCGGCTGATCGCCTGGGCCAGCACGAACGTGGCCAACCTGGAGCACGAGCCGGCCGGGCCGCTGCTGGTTTCCGCGTTCGTCACGCCCGGGTACTTCGCGACCTGGCCGGTGCTGATCGCGCTGGCGCTCTTCGGCGCGAACCGGGCCCTCGGCAACGTCAGGACGGCGCTGGTCTGCCTGGCCGGGCACGTGATCGGGTCCCTGGTCAGCGAGAGCATCGTGGTCTACCGGATAGACGTCGGCCGGCTTCCCGCCGCGGACCGGCACCTGTCCGACGTGGGCCCGTCCTACCTGGTGCTGTCGGCCATCGTGATCGCGCTGGCCTGCGGCACCTGGCTCGCGCGCACGCTGGCCGCCGTCGGCCTCGTGCTGCTGGTGTTTCCCGGGCAGATCTTCGCCGGCCTGAGCGAGCTCGACGTCACCGCGGTCGGGCACCTGACCGCCATGCTGGCCGCCGCCGTCACCACGGCCCTCGTCACCAGCCGATGGCCCCGCCGCCGCGGCCCGCGGCCGGGAACCGGCTCAGCCGGCCACGTGACCGACGGCCACGCCGATCAGGTAGGTGATCCCGGCGGCGCAGGCGCCCAGGACCAGCTGCCGGACGGCGCCCCGCCAGAACGGCCGGTTGGTCAGCCGGGCCACCATGCCCCCGCCGGCGATCGCGGCGACGGCGGCGAGCCCGAGCGAGAGGGCCATCACCTGCAGGCCGACCAGGTACGGGATGAGCGGGATGATCGCGCCGACCGCGAACGAGGCCAGCGAGGCGCCCGCCGCCACCACCGGCGAGGGCAGCTCGCCTGGATCCACCCCTAGTTCCTCCAGCGCGTGCACGGCCAGCGCCTGCTCCGGGTGCGCCGAGATCTCCGCGGCGGCCTGCCGCGCGGTGGCGGCGCTGACGCCGCGGGCCCGGAGCATGGCGGCCAGCTCGGCCTGCTCGAACACGGGATTGTTCTCCAGCTCGAGCCGTTCCTTGTCGACCTCGGCCTGGACCAGCTCGTTCTGCGAGGAGACCGACACGTACTCCCCGGTCGCCATCGAGCCGGCGCCCGCGGCCAGCCCGGCCAGGCCGGTGAGCACGATCGTGTGCGCGCTCCCGCCGCCGCCGCCCACCCCCGCGATCAGCGACACGTTGGTGACCAGCCCGTCCATGGCGCCGAACACGGCCGGCCGCAGCCAGCCGCCGGACACATCCCGGTGGTGGTGCCCGTGATCCTGCCCGTGGTCGTGTTTGTGCGTGTCGGGCCTGGCTCGCTTCTCGGTAGCCATCCGGACTGCATTCCCTTCCCGGGCTGGCGCACTCGGCAAGCCCCGCAGTGCGCTAGCTCAGGAGGCCCTAGCTCTTCGCGGCGTTGTACAGGAACAGGTGCCCGACCGCGGTCGGGTAGACGCCGGTCACGCCCTGCGCCGTCGCCGTCAGGTAATTGTAGAAGTACCCGAAGACGATCGGGGTCTGGTCCAGCAGCAGCGTCTCGATCTGCCCGGCGAGGCTCTTCTGCGTGGACGGGTCGGCGGCCGCGATGTACTGCGTCACCAGCTTGTCGTACTGGGGGTTCTTGAAGTGGGCCGCGTTCCACGCGCCGGTGCCGGCCGTGGCGTTGGTCGTCTGCAGCGGCGCGGTCATGAACACGTTCGGCACGCTACGGTGCCCGTAGTCGACCAGGCTCATGGTGGCGTCCAGCCAGGGGGAGTTCCCGAACGTGGCCTTGCCGTAGTACGCCGACTGGTTCTGCACCTGCAGGGTGATGTTCACCCCGATCGCCTTGGCCGACTCCGCGATGATCTGGGCGTACTGGGGGATCTCGACGAACCGCTCGGTGACGAGCTGGGTGCTGAACCCCGAGGGATGCCCGGCCGCCGACAGCAGCGACTTGGCCTTGGCGATATCCTGCGCCCGCTGGGGCACGCTCGTGTTGGTGGACGGGAAGACGGGCGCGAACGGGCTGTCGTTGCCCACGTCGGCGTAGCCCTTGAACAGCGCCTGGACGATCTGCGGCCGGTTCAGCGAGAGCGCGATCGCCTGCCGGACCCGCGGGTCGGTGAACGGCGCCTGGTCGTTGCGCATCGACAGCTGGCGGTGCGCGCTGGACTTCAGCTTGATGACGTTGTAGCTGCCGGTGAGCAGTTCCTCCCCGCCGGTGACGGCGAACTGCCCGACCACGTCGATGTTGCTGCCGGTCAGCGCCAGGACCAACGGTTCCTGCTGGTCGTAGAAGGTGAACACGGTCTGCGAGGGCAGCGCCTTCTTGCCCCAGTACGCCTCGTTGCGGGTGAACGTGGCTCCGGAGTTCGGCATGTACGAGCCGAACTTGAACGGCCCGGTGCCGAGGAACGTGCTCTGCCACTTGGCCGGGTCGTAGCCCTTCGGCAGGATGATCATGTTGTAGTTGTCGGACGAGGTCAGGTACGGGAAGTTCCCGTTGGGGGCGAGCAGGTGGAACTCCACCGTGGAGTCGTCGACCTTCTTCACGCCGGACGGGACGAGCACGCCGCCGAAGGCGGACAGCGCGTTCGACTTGCCCTTGGGGTCCGTCTGCAGCTGGTAGGTGTACACCACGTCGTCGGCGGTCAGCGGCTGGCCGTTGTGGAACTTGACCCCCTGCCGGATCTTGAACGTCCAGACGTCGGCCTTGCTGTTCGGCGACCAGCTGGTCGCCAGCACCGGCTGCAGCGTCAGCGTCTGGCTGGACAGGCACAGGTACTCGCCGGTCTGCGCGAGCATGTCCAGGCCGCCCTGGTCGGCCACGGTGACCGGGTTGATCGCCGCGGTCGGCGTGATGATGCCGGCCTTGATCACCGCGCCGGCCTTGCCCGTGGCCGTGGACCCGCCGGAGGGAGCCGAGCTCGTCCCGCTGCTGCCGCAGGCCGCGAGGATCGACCCGAGCAGCGGCACCGAGATCCCGACGACGGTGCCGCGGCGGATGAAGTCGCGCCGGGACAGCCGCCCGGCGGCGAACTCGTCGATGATGTGGTTAGCGATCTCGCCCTGACCCTGGCGCAGCTGCCCGAGGCGGCGGTCGTCGATATTTCTGGTCATGCGGAGCCTCCCTGGGATGGGGCGGGTTCATTGAGTTGCAGTTGCCGCAGTTCGGCGATCGGGATGTGACAGCGGATCAGGTGACCCGGCTCTTCTTCGAGCAGCGGTGGTTCGGTTGATTCGCAGATTCCGCTGGACAGCCTGCGCGGACAGCGGGTGTGGAAGACGCAGCCACTGGGCGGATCGGCCGCGGACGGGATCTCGCCCTGCAGCCTGATCCGGTCGGGACGCTGGCCGTCCAGCGACGGCACGGCCGAGAACAGGGCCTCGGTGTACGGGTGGTGCGGCCCGGCGAAGACGGTCTCGGCCGGGCCGACCTCCATCACCCGCCCGAGGTACAGCACGACGATCCGGTCGGACAGGTACCTGACCAGGCCCAGGTCGTGCGAGATGAACAGGTAGGTGGCGTGCTCCTGCTGCTGCAGGTCGGCCAGCAGGTTGAGGATGGCCGCCTGCACCGACACGTCGAGCGCCGACGTCGGCTCGTCGCAGACCACCATGTCGGGCCGGGGGCCGAAGGCGCGCGCGATCGCCACCCGCTGCTTCAGTCCGCCGGACAGCTGGCTGGGGCGCAGCGTCAGATGGCGGTCCTCCAGCCGGACCGAGGCGATCAGCTGGGCCAGCCGGTCCCGCAGCGCCGTCCCGGACAGCCCGGCCAGCCGGGTCAGCGGGCGGCTGATCAGGCTGCGCACGGAATGCCGCCGGTTCAGCGCCGAGTCGGGGTTCTGGAACACGATCTGCAGCGCGCGCAGGACCTCCCGCGGCCGTCGCCGCGCGTCCGGGCTGAGCGGCTTGCCCTCCAGGGTGACGACCGAGCCCTGGTCGGGCGCGGTCAGCCCGAGCACGACCCGGGCCAGCGTGGTCTTGCCGCTGCCCGACTCGCCGACCAGGCCGAGCGTCTCGCCGCGGTGTACCGCCAGGTCCACCCCGGCCAGCGCCCTGACGCCGCCGGCGAAGGTCTTCGACAGGTCCTCGACCTGCACCAGCGGGCCGCCGATCCCGTCGGTGGCCAGCGCCGGCACCGAGGACGGGGTGGCCCGGGGCAGCTCGGGCGCCAGCTCGTGGTAGAAGCAGCGCGCGGTCTGCAGGTCGCCGACGTCGAAGAACGGGGGTGCCTCGGACCGGCAGCGGTCCTGCGCGAGCGCACACCGCGGCGCGAACACGCAGCCGCTCAGGGAGTGGCCGGGCGCGGGCAGGAAGCCGGGGATGGTGTCCAGCCGGTCGCGGTCCTTGCGCTGCCCGCGCCGCGGGATGCAGCGCAGCAGCCCGACCGTGTACGGGTGCCGCGGGTCGTCGAACACCTGCCGGGCGGGCCCCTCCTCGACCAGCTCGCCGGCGTACAGCACTCCGACCCGGTCGCACATCTTGGCGATCACCGCCAGGTTGTGGCTGATGAACAGCACCGACGTGTCGAACTCCTGGCGCAGCGCCGCGACCAGGTCGAGCACCTCGGCCTCCACGGTCGCGTCCAGCGCGGTGGTCGGCTCGTCCAGGATCAGCAGCGACGGCGAGGTGGCCAGCGCCATCGCGATCACCGCCCGCTGCGCCATCCCGCCGGACAGCTCGTGCGGATACCGCCGCATGACCCGGCCGGGATCGGAGATCTGGACCTTGCGCAGCATGTCCTCGGCCGACGCCGTGGCCGAGTCGGACGACTCGCCCGCGATCTCGAACACCTCGGCGATCTGCCGGCCCACCCGCAGGGACGGGTTCAGCGCCCGCCCGGGCTCCTGGTACACCATCGAGATGGTCCCGGACCGTAGCTGGCGCAGGTCCCTCTTTCCCATGGACAGCGGGTTCAGCCCGTTGATGCTGATCGTCCCGGCGCTCACCCGGCCGTTGCTCGGCAGGTAGCGCACCAGCGCGAGTGCGGCCGTGGACTTGCCGGACCCGGACTCGCCTACCAGCCCGTACGATTCGCCGCGTCCGATGGAGAACGAGACGTCGCGCAGGGCGAGGCGATCCTGGCCCCGCACCCGGTAGGTGACGTCCATGTTCGAGACGATGAGCGCCGGCCCGGAAGCCGCGGGAGCCGACGACGCCGACGACGCCTGATCAGTGGTCATGCGTTGAGCACCTGCTCGATCGAGTCCGCGATCAAGGCGACCGCGGTCACCAGGGTGGCGATGGCGAGCGCCGGGAACAGCGTCTGCCACCAGTAGCCGGCCAGCAGGCCGCTGTAGTTGGCCGCGATGTCCGAGCCCCAGTCCGGCGTGGGCGGCTGGATGCCGAAGCCGAGGAAGGACAGCGTGACCACCGCGAAGACGGCGTAGCCCAGCCGGACCGTGAACTCGACCACGATGGCGGGCAGGACGTTGGGCAAGATCTCGCCGAACATGACCCGGGCCGGGCCCTCGCCGAGCAGCCGGGATGCGGACACGTAGTCCTGATGTCGCTCGACCAGCACCGCGGTCCGGACCGTCCGCGCGATCAGCGGCGTGAAGACGAGGCCGATGATGACCGTAATCGACAGCAGGGACGTGCCGACGGCGACGACGAAAAGGAACGCGATGACCACGAAGGGCAGCGAGAGGATGGCCTCCACGATCCGGCTGCTCACCGTGTCGAACCAGCCGCCGATGTAGCCCATGGCCAGGCCGAGCGCGGTGCCGAGGACGGTGGCGAGGATGGTGGCCAGCGGGGTGATGATCAGGATGTCCCTGGCCCCGGTGATGACCCGCGACAGCACGTCGCGGCCGAGCGGGTCGGTGCCGAACCAGTGCGCTCCCGACGGAGGCTGGTTGTTGACGAGCAGCTGCTGCTCCAGCGGGTTGTACGGCGCGATCGCGTGCCCGAAGACGGCGCAGACCACCCAGAACAGCACGACGCTCGCGCCGATCCAGAACGTCGCCTTGCGCAGCAGCAGCCGCCATCGGGCCGGCGTGGCCCGGCTGGCGGCCCCCACCGCGGCCGCTCCGGTCGGCCCGAGGTACCCGCCCGTGCGATCGATCGGCGCGACCGGGTCGACGGGCGACGCGGCGCCCGGCTGTGGCATGGAGCCGCTCATTGCGTGCCCCCGATGCGCAGCCGCGGGTTGAGCAAGGTCAGGAGCACGTCTGCTATCAGCGTGGCCACCACGTAGACCACGCCGATGATGAGGACCCCCGCCTCCAGCATCACGAAATCATGGTGCTGCGCGGCCTTGTAGATCAGGTTCCCGAGGCCCTGGTAGTTGAACAGGACCTCCACCACCACCAGCCCGCCGATCAGGTACCCGGTCTGGGTCGCGATGACCGTGATCGTCGGCAGCAGCGAGTTGCGCAGCACGTGCCGGCGGATCACGGTGGCCTCCGGCAGCCCCTTGAGCACCGCGGTCCGCGTGTAGTCCGAGTTCAGCGCCTCGATGGTCCCCGCCCTCGCCATACGGGCAATGTAACCGAACAGCACCAGGACGAGCGGTATGGCGGGCAAGATCAGGTGCCGGAACTGGCTGAAGGCGCTCGCGTTCGCCCCGGCCGAGGCGGTCACCGGCAGGACCTTCAGCGTCACGCCGAATATCACGATGACCACGATGCCGGACACGAACTCGGGCACGCTGGACAGGGAAAGCCCGGTCACGGAGATGACCCGGTCCGCCGCGCGGCCCTCGTAGAGCGCGGCGATCACGCCGCCGATGATGCCGAGCGGCACCACGATGACGAACGCGAGCACGGCCAGCTTGATGGAATTGACCAGCGCGGGCCGGATGAACGGCGCGACCGCGCTCTGGTACTGGTACGAGATACCGAAATTCCCGTGCAGCAGCCCGCCGAGCCAGTGCAGGTACCTGGTCAGCAGCGGCTGGTCCGCGCCGAGCGAGTGGTCGAGGGCCTGCACCGCGCTGTTGGCGGCGAACGGCCCGAGGACGGCGCGGCCGGGATCACCGGGGACGATCTGACCCGCGAAGAATATGAGTAGGCTGAGAAGAAACAACGTCAGGATCATGAAGCCGAGGCGCTTCAGAAGGAACACCGCCATCGCTGGCCTCCTTGATGCCGGCCGCCTCAGGGATGTTGAGCCGCCTCACGCGGAACCCCCCTGGAACGGCAGAGCCTAGCTCAGTTATAGATGGGTGAGCAATTAATGACGATCGTGCTGAACGGAAGTGACCTGACTGTTACGCAGGTCGTGGCGGCCGCCCGGCACGGCGAGGCGGTCGCGCTGGCGCCGGGGGCGATCGCCGCGATGCGCAGGTCCCGCGCGGTCGTCCAGGATGTTCTCGCTGGCGGCGAGCCGGTTTACGGCCTGACCACGGGGGTCGGCGAACGTAAGTCGTACCTGCTCGACCCGGCCGAACGGCAGCGGTTCAACCACCGCCTGGTGCTCAACCACCGGATCGCGCAGGGCGACGCGGCCCCGGCCGACGTGGTCCGCGGCGCGATGCTCTGCCTGGCCAACAGCTACGCCAAGGGCGTCACCGGCGTCCGCCCCGAGCTGGCCGAGATGATCGTCACGCTGCTGAACGAGGGGTTCGCGCCGCCGGTGCGCCGGCTGGGCTCGATCGGCCAGGGGGACCTCGGCCCGATGGCCGACCTGGCCCACGGGCTCATCACCCGCAGCGGCTTCGAGGTGGCCGAGAACGAGGGGCTCGCGCTGGTCAGCAGCAACGCCTTCACCACCGCCTGGGCCAGCCTGGCCACCGCCGACGCGGAAGCCCTGCTGGCGGTGTTCGACGTGGCGGGCGCGCTCGACCTGGAGGCGTTCGGCGCCAACCTGGCCTGCCTGGACCCGGTCATCGAGCAGACCAGGCCCTTCCCCGGCCTCGCGGTCACGCTGCGCCAGTTGCGGCTGCTGCTCGCGGGCAGCTACCTGTGGCAGCCGGGAGCGGCCAGGTTCCTGCAGGACCCGCTGACCTTCCGCTGCATCCCGCACATCCACGGCGCCGCCCGCGACGCGCTCGACTACGCGCGGAACATCCTGCACCTCGAGCTCAACTCCTCGCAGTCCAACCCGGTCGTGGTGGTGCCCGACGGAAATGAGCCCGGAAATGAGCAGGGCCGGATCGTCTCGGTCGGCAACTTCGATACCGGCCCGCTCGCCGCCGCCCTCGACTTCCTCAGAATCGCCCTCGCCCCGGTAGTGACCAGCGCGAACGAACGCGCGGTCAAGCTGCTGCAGGCGCCCTACTCGGGGCTCCCGGCCGGGCTGGCCGCCCTCTCGGGCTCCCCGGACGACGCCCTGGCCGAACTGGCCACCTCCGGCCAGGCCATCACGGTGGAGGCGCGCACGCTGGCCCACCCGGTCTCCTACGAGCTGGCCAGCTCGGTGAAGGGCGAGGGCATCGAGGACCGGGCCACGATGGCGCCGCTGTCGGCGCGGCGGCTGGCCGACATGATCGCCCTGTGCGCCCGGGTCGCGGCGATCGAGTTCGTGGTCGCGGCCCAGGCCATCGACCTCCGGGCGCTCGGGCCGGACGGGACGGGGCAGCTCGGCCTGGGCACCGGCCGCGCCTACCGGATGATCCGGGAGCTCGTCCCGTTCACCCAGGCCGGCGGCACGCTGCCGGCCGACCTGGAACCGCTGGTCGAGCTGGTTACCAGGGGTGCCCTGACCCCGGCCGCTTGAGCAGCCGCGATCGCTGGATACGATGCCCCCCATGCGCGAGCCGGCCAACCGCTTCTTCACCCTCGAATGAAGTTCCGGATATCCCGAACGGGCCGGGTTTCCCGCCCTACCGCCGCCCTGCCCGCCACCTCGCGCTCGACCTGGCCGGGCACCCGCACCCCGCTCCGCCTTCCCCTCCGGCCCAACTCGTGATCGTGTGTACTTACCACCGCCATCCGGCGAAGCCACGCACGATCCTTGCGGCTACCCGACCCAGGAGTCGTTTATGTCCCCAATCGAGGCGTTCGTGATCGCGTCGAAGCCGGCCGCGCACTTCGGCGCCGGAGCGATCGTCCAGCTACCCGCGTTGGTCCGCGCCACCGGCGCGGACCAGGTGGTCGTGGTGACCGACGCCGCCCTCGCCTCGACCCCGGTGATCGCCACCGTCCAGGCCGTGCTGGCCGATGCGGGCATCCCGGCCCGCCTGTTCGCCGGCGTGCACCCGAACCACACCACCGACGACCTCGCGGCCGGCGCCGCCGCCGTAGCCCAGGCCGCGGCGGCGACGGCGGCGGCCGAGGCCGCCGCGGCCGAGGCCGCCGCCGTCGCCGCCACCCTGAAGGCCTCCGCTCCCCTGACCGCCCCCGCTGCCCCGCTCGCCGCCCACTCCGTCCCGCCCGCGCCCGCCGTCCTGCGGATCGCGCTGGTGGCGGTGGGCGGAGGGTCGCCGATCGACGCGGCCAAGGGGATCGCGCTCGCCGCGGTCAACCCGCAGCGCGGCCGGGACCTGGACCACCGGGGCAGCCTGGCGATGCCGGCGCTGCCCATCGTGGCCGTGCCGACCACGGCGGGGACCGGCAGCGAGACCAACGCCATCGGTTCGGTCACCGATCCGGCGGACCGCCGCATGTTCTACGTGGGCAACGCCAGCTCGATGCCGGCCGCGGCGATCCTCGACCCGGCCCTGACCGTGGACCTGCCGCCGGCGCTGACCGCCGCGACCGGGCTGGACGCGCTGACCCAGGCGCTGGAGTCCTACCTGTCGGCCCGGCCCAACCCGTGGTCGGACGGGATCTCGCTGCAGGCGATCCGGATGATCGCGGCCGGCCTGCCGCGCGCCTACGCGGACGGCGCCGACCTCGCGGCCCGGTCGCAGATGCTGCTGGCCGCGCACATGGCCGGCGTCGCGATGTTCGACACCGGCCTCGGCCTGTGCCACGCCATCGCCCACTCCCTCAGGGCCCGCTGGGACATCGCCCACGGCGTTGCGCTGGCCATGCTGCTGCCCGGGGTGCTCCGCTTCAGCCTGCCGGCCCGCACGCAGCGGCTGGCCGAGGTGGCCTTCGCCCTCGGGGCCGGCGATACCCACGCGGACGACCGGCGCAACGCGGAGGCCGCCATCGGCGCCGTCACCGAGCTGCGGGACAAGGTCGGGCTGAACGGGCTGATCGGCGAGTTCGGCGTCACCGAGGCCGACTTCGGCCAGATCACCGCCGACGCCCTCGACGACGAGGTGCTGGCGAACGCGCCGCGTCAGCCCGCCGGGGACGATATCCGCGCCATCCTGCTGGCCTGCGCGGGCCACTAGGGGAATGGGAAGCTTGTGCCGTGTCCGCTGGGGAAAGCACGCTGATCGCCGGGATCGGCGAACTGATCGGCAACGACGGTGATCCCGGACGTGGCGGGCCGACCTGATCCTGCTGGACGCGCCGTCGCACGCCTACCTGGCCTACCGTCCCGGCGTCCCGCAGATCGCCGCCGTCTGGCAGGCAGGCCGCCTGGTCGCGGGCGCGGTTTCCTAGCCGAACCACAAGTGGTTCCTCCACCGGGCGGCCGCAAGCCGTGACGCCGGTGCGCCAGCGCATCGTGAGGCGGCCAGCGGCGAGAAGATCGGGGAAGAAAGGGGCTTCGGGGAAGATCCGGTGCACCATAGACCCCCTTTTCTTCCCCAAAGCCCGAATCCTCCCCGGAAAAAAGTTAAGCTCAATCGTACTGGTGAGCGAATACACGTGCAGGAGAGGCCGACGGGACGGGTGTGTTCCTCACCTCGCGGGCAGGTAGCGGCCGCGGAACCTGATGAGCGGCTCGCCCGAGCCGGCCACGTACACCACGCCGGTGACCCCGGCGACGACCACGAGGTGGTCCCCGGCGGTGACCAGCCGCTCCGCCGAGCACTCCAGCGCGGCCAGGCCGCCCGCCGCGATCAGCGCCCCGGAGCGCGGGCCGCGCCGGTGCGGTACGTCGTCGAGCATCAGCCGGGCGCCGGGCCGTCCCGCGGCGGCGAACCGCCCGGCCAGCACCCGCTGCCCGGCCGAGAGCAGCGTCGCCGCGAACCGCGTGACCGGCTCTTCCGGGCGGCTGAACAGCTCCGCCGGATAGGAGCCGGACATCAGCGACACCAGTACCAGCGGCGGTTCGGCCGACACCGGGCTGAACGAGCTGACCGTGGCCCCGATGTCGTCCCGGCCGTCCGCCACCGTCACCAGCGTGACCGCGCCCGCCCAGGCCGCCCACGCCGCGGCGAGATCCGCCGTCGCGGGGGCGGGAAAGCCGGTCCGTTCGGTCAACTGATGACCCAGCGGCCCGGGAGGATCAGCGGTCCGTACGGCGACAGGCCGGCCTGGGCCGCCAGCCGCCAGGCGGGGCCCCAGGCGTCGGCGAAGCGGAGGTCCAGCGTGGCCGCGGCGGCGGGGCGGGACTCGCTCGACTCCGGCGGGCGCAGCTGATCGAACGGGCTCAGCCGGGGGTAGGCGCGCAGCGGCGCGTCGACGGGCAGCCCGGCCCGGCGGCGGGCGATCTCGGCCGCGGCCGGCATCCCGCCGAGCTCGTCGACCAGGCCGTTCTGCGCCGCGTCGGCACCGGTCCAGACCCGCCCCTTGGCGATCTCGTGCACCTGCTCCACCGTCATCCGCCGGCCCGAGGCCACCTTCTCGGTGAAGTCGCGGTAGATCGCGTCGAGCCAGTGGTTGATCCGCTGCCACTCGTCCTCGCTGAACGGATGGGTGGGCGCGAACATGGTCGCCCCCTGGCCCACGGACACCGAATCGGTGGTGATGCCGATCCGCCCGAACGCCTCCTCGAACACGGGCTTGCCGGTGATCACGCCGATCGACCCGGTGAGCGTGCCCGGCTGCGCCACGATGACGTCGGCCGCCATCGAGATGTAGTACCCGCCGGAGGCCGCCACGTCGCTCATCGACACCACGACCGGCTTGCCCGCCGTGCGGGTCCTGACCACCTCGCGCCAGATGGTGTCCGACGCGACGGCCGATCCGCCTGGGCTGTTGACCCGCAGCAGCACGGCGCGGACCCGCTCGTCCTCGGTCGCCGAGCGCAGCGCGGCCGCCACCGTGTCCGAACCTATCGCGCCGCCGCCCAGCGGGCTCCGGCCGCTGCGGCCCTGCCTGATCGGTCCGGAGGCGTAGATCACCGCGACGAAGCGCTCGCGCGGGTTGGGCAGCTTCCTGGCCCGCTGGGCCAGCGCGTGCGACCGCTGGTAGCGCGCGACGTACTGCAGGACCGCGTCCGGCCCGGCCTCCTTGCGGACGTCCGCGTAGACCTCGTCCCGGTAGGCGAGCACGTCGACCAGGCCCTCGGCCAGGGCGTCCTCGGCCAGGAACGGCCCCCGGTCGAGCAGCGCGCGGGCCTGCTCCACGGTCTTGCCGCGGCGCTCGGCGATGGCGGTGGTGATCTGCTCGACGACCGAGGCGGCCAGGCGTTCGGCGGCCTCCCGGGTGGGCCCGGTGAAGCCGCGCTCGGTGAGGTTGTCGGCGGCGGATTTGTACTCGTACCGTTTGGCGCTCTGGAAGGCGACGCCGGCCTTGGCCAGCGCGTCGTGCAGGAACAGCTGCTCGACCGCTACCCCAGTGAGCCCGACCGAGCCGGAAGGCTGCAGGTAGATCCGGTCGAACGCGGTGGCCAGGTAGTACGGCACGTTGCCGTGGGTGAACTCGCCAAAGGTCTCCGACCAGGCCACGGTGAGCTTGCCCGACTCGCGGAACTCGCTGACCGCCTCGCGCAGCTCCTGCATCCGGGCCAGCCCGATCCGGCCGCCGCCCACCTTGACCACGAGGGCGCGGACCCGGTCGTCCCGCCGCGCGCGCCGCAGCCCCTCGAGGACGTCGGGCAGCCTCACCCGGCGCCGGGACAGGATCGCGGACAGCGGATCCGTGACCGGGCCCTCGCCGATACCGTCGGTCAGGTCGAGTTCGAGGATCAGCGGTGCCGTCTGGTGCTGTCGTAGCCTGGTGACCTGTTCGGTGAGTTGCCGGGCGAGTTTCACGTCTGCCATGCGGCCAGCTTACGGTGCGGAGGGGATGGGAATCGGCGGGCAACTGGTGACAATCGTCGTGGACGTCGCCAACGTGATGGGCTCGCGCCCCGACGGCTGGTGGCGGGACCGGGCCGGCGCCGCTGTCCGGCTGCACGCCGAGATAGCCCGGCTGGCCGCGAGCGGCCGTGCCATCCCGCCGGACGGGCGGGGCCCGGAGCCAGGCCCGGGCGAGCCGGGCCGACCCGGATTCGTCATGGTGCTGGAGGGCGCGGCCAGGGCCGCGGCCGCCCGCCTGGCGCCGCCCGGCCAAGCCGGCCGAGCCGACGGAGCCGGCCGAGCCGACGGAGTCGGCCAAACCGACGGAGCCGGCCGAGCCGACGGAGCCGGCCGAGCCGCGGCGGAGCCGGACGCGGACGCCGGCGGGACCGAGCCGGTGCGGCCGGGGGAGGTGCGCGTGGTCCAGGCGCGCGGCTCGGGGGACGACACGATCGTGGCCATGGTGCGCGAACTGCCCGGGCGGCGCGTAGTCGTGACCGCCGATCGCGAGCTGCGCGAGCGGTGCCTGGCGGCCGGGGCAGAGGTTCTCGGCCCCAGCTGGCTGCTCGGCCTGCTGCGCGGCTGAGGGCCCGCGCGGCTGAGGGGCTGGGCGGTGTTCGGGCCACCCGGCCCGTTCAACCGGGTGGCCCCCACTTCCCCTTTCAGGCCGGCGCACTGGGTCGCCGGAGCGAGCATCGTAGCAGTCACGAAGCCACGCTCGCCCGAGTTAGGCGCATACGTGCGGTTTGGAAAATCCTGTGTGCACCGGCTTTACTTGGACCATCCCCTGGGCCCGAACGCCGGAACGGAAGATGCCCGTGCGAGTGCTGATCGCTGTCCTGGTCGTCCTGCTCGTGGTCCTGGTGGCCGCCGCCGCCGACCGGGCGGTCAAGGTGATCAAGCGCGAGCGCCGCCGCCGCGAGGCCACCCGGCGGCTCGCCGCCGCCGCGGCGCAGGCGGAGACGCGACACAGACAGCGGAAGGCGGCCGAACAGGCCAGCGGAGCGCTCACCTCGGTCATGCCGACCATCCACGACATCGACACCCGCCACGTAGACGAGCCCGGCGGACCCACGACGCCGTGACGGCGCGTTCCCAGGCCCGCCGGCACTCGCGGTGCCCTTGCGTCCCCGTCGTACTCTCGTGACGCGTGATACCGGCCCGCCGCCTACCCATACGACATGGATGCCACATCCACGTCGCTCAAACAGCATGGCTGTGGCATCCACGCCTTATTAGCCGGACCGGCGGGACCTTGACGTTCGTATCACGGGTCACGGGAGCATCTCAGGAGCACAAGAACACCATGAAGCTAGGCCGATCCTGAATCAAGCCGCCCAGATGTTACATAGCGTCGCTTTTGAAGGACGCTAGGTCGCCAGGAAGCGACGGCAAGGAAGCTAGCGACGGCAAGGCGGCAAGGAAGCTCGGGGTAGCGGGCGGCAAGGAGGTCGGGGTTGCGAACGGGAAGAATGGGTGCCGTGCGGGTCGTCGTCCTGGCTGATACTCACGCGCCGCGACGGTGGCGGGTCTGCCCGCCCCGGGTGGCCGAACACTTGCGCCGGGCCGACCTCGTCCTGCACGCGGGCGACGTCTGCACCGCCGCGGTCCTCGCTGAACTGGCGGAGTACGCCCCGGTGACCGCCGTGCTCGGCAACAATGACGGCCCCGACGTGGCCGAATGGGGTGCGGCCAGGACGGCGGAATTCGACCTGGGCGGCCTCGGCGTGGCGATGGTGCACGACAGCGGCGCGGCGGCGGGGCGGCTGACGCGGATGCGCCGCAGGTTCCCCCGCGCGCACCTGGTGGTGTTCGGGCACTCGCACATCCCGCTCGACGCGTCAGCGCCCGGGCTGCGCATCTTCAACCCCGGATCGCCCACCGACCGCAGGCGCCAGCCGCACGGCACGCTCGGCGTCCTCGAGGTCGACGATGGCCGCCTGGTCCGGGCCGCCATCGTCCCGGTGACGTAAACAACGAAGGGCGCGTGCCGGACCCAGGTGGCCGGCGCGCGCCCCTCGCGGAAAACGCGGGTTAGTCAGTCCACCAGTCCTCGTCGTCTTCCTTGCCGTTGGCCGACTGCTTGGCGCTGGCCTGGGTCGCCGGCGGGGGGGCGCCGTTGGCCGGGCGCTGCTGCGCCGGCGAGACCTGGGTGGCCTGGTGCCCGGACTGCTGGGCGGACTGCACGGTGGTGGGCGCCACCGAGCCGCCGTTGCCGTTGCGCGGTCCGCCGGCCGGAGCGGCCGGGGCCGCCGGGGCCGCCGGGGCCGCCTGGGTCGGGGGAGCGGCCGGAGCCGGCTCGGCCGCGATGGCCGGCTTGGGCGCCGGCGCCTGCATCGCCGCGGCGTCCATGCCGGGCAGCTGGCCGCCGAGCAGCTGGCGCACCTGCGCCAGGTGGGTCGCGATGCTGTCCTTCTGCCTGGTCAGCTCATCGACCTCGCGCTGCGCGGCGGCCCGGCGGCGCTCGGCGTCGGCCTTGGTCTCGGCGAGCAGCTGATCGGCCTGGGTCTTGGCCCCGGTGACGATCTGGTCGGCGTTCTTCTTGGCGTTGCTGACCAGCTGCCGGGCATGCGAGTCGGCATCCCGCCGGGTCTGGTCGGCCTGGGCCGAAGCCTTCGCCGCGCGCTGCTCGGCGGTGGAGGCCCGCTGCTCGGCCTCGGAGACGAGCTTCTGCGTCGCGGACTGGGCGGCGGCGAGGCGTTCGGCTTCCTGCCGCTCGGCCTCTTCCCGGCGCGCCGCGAGCTGGATCTCGAACTCGGCCTCGGACTGGGCCCGCTGCGCCTCGCTCTCCTCCAGGATCCGCTGCGCCTGGCTGCGCATCTCGTCGGCCTGGCGCTTGGAGGTGGTGAGGATCTCGTCCCGCTCGCGCTTGGCGGTGGCCTTCAGCTGGGCCACCTCGCGCTCGGTGCTGGTGCGCAGCTTGGCGATGTCGCGCTCGGCCGCGGCCCGCTTGCCCGCGACCTCGTGGTCGGCGGTGGCCCGCAGCTTGGCTACCTCGCGCTCGGTGGTATTGGTCAGCTCGTCGGCCTCGCGCCTGGCCGTGGTCCGGATCGAGTCGGCCTCCCGCTCGGCCGCTCCGCGCAGATCATCGGTCTCACGCTTGGCGTTGGCGCGCAGCTCGGTGGCCTCGTTCTCGGCGGCGGCCCGGAACTCCGCCGCGTCGACCTTGGCTGCTGCCTTGATCTCGTTCGCCTCTGACCTGGCCGCCTGGACGAGCTCGGTGGCCTGTTCTTCGGCCAGCCTGAGCAGCTGCTCGATGCGGGCACCGAGACCGGAGTAGGTCGGGCGTTCCTGCTCCTGGATCTGGCGATGCGCGTCAGACAGCTGCTGCCGCATGGTCTGCGTCTGCTCGCGGTGCTGGCGCACTTCGGCTTCGATCTGCCTGATGTGCTCGTCAACCTGATGGCGGTCGTAGCCCCTCATCACCGTCGCGAACTCGCGCGGCGGGGCGTCTTCGAAGAAGTTGGTCAGCTGGGCGTCAATGTCCGATTGCATATGGCGTAATCCTGGCTAGACGTGAAGGCGACGGAATTTTACGGCGGGTGTCAGCCATGCGGGTACGACTCTCGCCCGGTGACAGGCACACTACTCTTACTCGGGTGATTTGGCGGGTCCATCAGAGTTCTCTATCCCATCCGTCCGCTTAAATCACCTTATCGACAGCATGAGGCATCACGGAAGGGTGGGCGCCTGGACGAGCTCGGTCAGCACGCCCCCCAGATCGGCCGGGTGCAGGAACGCGATCGAGGCCCCCATGGACCCGTGTCTTGGCCGCTCATCGACCAGTTTGACGCCGGTCCCCGCCACGCTGGCCAGGGCTTCGTTGATGTCCGCGACCCCGTATCCCACGTGGTGGATGCCCTCGCCGCGCCGGGTGATGAACTTGCCGACGGGCGTGTCAGCCGACAGCGGCTCGAGCAGCTGGATGTAGCTCACCCCCAGCGAGCCCGGGCCGGCTCCGGCGGGCCCCACGGCCAGCATGGCCTCGCGGACCCCCTGCTCCTCGTTGACCTCCATGTGCACCACCGTGAGGCCGAACGTCTCCCGGTACATGTCGATGGCCCGGCGCAGGTCCCGGCACGCGATGCCGACGTGATCAAGGCGGGTGAGCAGTGATAGCACCATATTTCCTTCCGGACACCACTAGGTATCGTTACAGACATGAGTAATTCACGTCAGCCGGTCATCGTCGGCGCGGCGCGGACCCCGGTCGGCCGCCTGCTCGGAGCCCTCGCCAGCAAGTCTGCCAGCGAGCTCGGCGGCGCCGCGATCGCGGCGGCCCTGGAGCGGGCCGGCGTCGCCCCGGACCGGGTCCAGTACACCATCATGGGGCAGGTGCTGCAGGCGGGCGCGGGCCAGATCACCGCCCGGCAGGCCGCGGTGGCGGCCGGCATCCCGATGACCATCCCCGCGCTGACGGTGAACAAGGTGTGCCTGTCCGGCCTGGACGCCATCGCGCTCGCCTCGCAGCTGATCCGGCTGGGCGAGCACGACGTCGTGGTGGCCGGCGGGATGGAGTCCATGACCCGGGCGCCGCACCTGCTGGTGAACTCCCGGGCCGGCTACAAGTACGGGCCGGTCACGGTCGAGGACTCGATGGCGCTCGACGGGCTGACCGACGCCTTCGACCACCTGTCCATGGGCGAGTCCACCGAGCGGAGCGGGCGCAAGCTCGGCATCACCCGCGAGCAGCAGGACGAGTTCGCCGCCATGTCCCACCAGCGCGCGGCCGAGGCCACTAAGAATGGCCTGTTCACCGCCGAGATCGTCGGCATTCCCATCCCGCAACGCGGTGGCGAGCAGCTCACGGTCACCGAGGACGAGGGCATCCGCCCCGGCACCACGGTCGAGACCCTGGCCAAGCTCAGGCCGGCCTTCGGCCAGGACGGCACGATCACGGCCGGCACCGCATCCCAGATCTCGGACGGTGCGGCCGCCGTCGTGGTGACGTCCGCGGAGTACGCCGAACGGGCCGGGCTCAACGTCATCGCGGAGATCGGGGCGCACGGCAACGTGGCCGGCCCGGACAACTCGCTGCAATCCCAGCCGTCCAACGCGATCAAGCAGGCCCTGGCCAAGGCCGGCCTGACAGTATCCGACCTGGACCTGATCGAGATCAACGAGGCGTTCGCGATGGTGGCCATCCAGTCCATGCGGGACCTGGGCGTCGGCCCCGACGTGGTGAACGTCAACGGCGGCGCGATCGCCATCGGCCACCCGATCGGGGCGTCCGGCGCCCGGCTCGCGGTGCACCTGTGCTACGAACTCGGCCGCCGCGGCGGCGGGCTTGGCGCGGCCGGGCTGTGCGGCGGCGGCGGGCAGGGCGAGGCGCTGCTGTTCCGGGTGCACGGCTAGCCGCCCGGTGCCCGAGATAAGCACAGCCGACACGCTCGAGGCGGCCCGGGCCGGCGATACGCGTGCCCTGGCCCGGCTCCTGTCCCTGGTCGAAGACGAGTCACCTCGGGTCCGTTCGGTCATAAGGGACCTTGTGCCGGCCACCGGCGGGGCCCGGGTCATCGGCCTGACCGGCGCCCCCGGGGTGGGCAAGTCCACCGTGACCAGCGCGCTGGTCGGCGCCTACCGCGCGGCGGGCAGCCGGGTGGCGGTGCTCGCGGTCGATCCGAGCTCCCCCTTCACCGGCGGCGCGCTGCTCGGCGACCGGATACGCATGCAAGCCCATGCCACCGACGATCGCGTTTTCATCAGGTCGATGGCGAACCGCGGCCAGCTCGGTGGGCTGGCCGCGGCCACGCCGCAGGCCATCCGCGTGCTTGACGCGGTCGGGTTTGACCTGATCCTCGTGGAGACGGTGGGCGTGGGCCAGGACGAGGTCGACATCGCCTCGCTGGCGGACTCCGTGGTGGTGCTGCTCGCGCCGGGGATGGGCGACGCGATCCAGGCGGCCAAGGCCGGCATCCTCGAGGTCGCCGACCTGTTCGTGGTGAACAAGGCGGACAAGCCGGACGCCCAGCTCGTGGTCAGGGACCTGCGGAACATGATCGCCCTGGCGGACCTCGCCGAAGGCGACTGGAAGCCGCCGATCGTCACCTCCGTGGCGGTGAAGAACGAGGGGATCCAGGAGCTGGTTCACCGGCTGAACCAGCACTGGTCCTGGCTCAACGGCGCCGGCGAGCTGAAGCACAGGCGGCTGGCCCGGGCGCGCGAGGAGCTCACCGCGCTGGCCTTCGCCGCGCTGCGCGGGCGGCTGGCCGCGAGCCGGCTCGACGAGCTGGCCGGCCAGGTCGCCGACGGCACCCTGGACCCGTTCCAGGCCGCCGATGAACTGCTGAATCAGTGAGAAGGTTGACGGGGCTACGGTTGTACTCGTGGGTAAGCCGCTGGAGTTGCCGTTTGACCCCATCGACCGGGCGGCGCAGATCTGGGAACGTAGATTCGGGCCCTCGCCGTCGATGGCCGCGGTCACCTCGATCATGCGCGCCCAGCAGATCCTGCTCGGCGAGCTCGACGCGCTGCTGCGGCCGTACGGGCTGACGTTCGCGCGGTACGAGGCGCTGGTGCTGCTCACCTTCAGCCGCCGCGGCGCGCTGCCGCTCGGGGTCATCGGCGAGCGGCTGATGGTGCACCCCACCAGCGTCACCAACATCATCAGCCGCCTGGAACGCCAGCAGATGGTGGTCCGCAGGCCGAACCCGGCCGACGGCCGGGGCCGCCTCGCCGAGATCACCGACGCGGGCCGGGACGTGGTGGAGCGGGCCACCCGGGACCTGATGGCGGCGGAGTTCGGCCTCGGCGGGTACGAGCCCGGCCAGCTCAAGGAGATCTTCGACCTGTTCCGCGAGCTGCGGCTGGCGGCCGGCGACTTCGTCCCCGAGCCGGGCGGGACGAGACCACGCGACCGGACCTAGGCGTCCGGACCCCCGGGAGCCCTGCTTCTCCCCGGAGCCCGGACCCCTAGGAGCTGCTGACCCGGGACGGTGTCCAGGTCTGGCCGCCGTCGAAGGTGAACCAGACCGTGCCGGCCATCGGGTTGGCGGGCAGCGCGACGCCCTGATCCTGGGTGGTCATGCCCACGTAGCCGAACCCCCCGGCCGGGACGGTCCCGCGCATCGTCGGCGTGCGCCAGCTGGCCTCGCCCTTGGGCAGCAGATCGAGGCCCTGGTCGGTGGCGAGGATCACGCTCCCCGCCGGGCTGGCGGCCAGCCAGAAGGCCATCCCGGCGGTCGGCGCCGTGCCCATACCCTGCCAGCTCGTCCCGCCGTTCGACGAGGAGTAGATGACCTTGTGCTGGGTGGAGACGGACGGGCTCGCGCCGCTGCTGGCCGAGACGCAGGCCAGGATGAGGTTGCTGGCGTTCACCGCGCCGAGCAGCGCCCCGGTCGGCTGGCCGTCCGCCTGGGCCGACCCGACGGGGCAGGAGGAGACCAGCGAGCTCACCTGCGTCCACGGCCCGCTGCCGTCGACCGGCCCAGCGTACAGCGCCCCGTCCGGCGCGAGCAGGTACCCGCGGCTGCCGGTGAGCACCAGCGCGGTGGCCTCGCTGGCCGCGCCGTCGGTCAGCCCGGAGGTCGCGGTGCCCACCGGTGCCCAGGTCCCGCCCGCGGCGGGCGCCGAGTAGAGCGTGAACCTGGTGCAGCTGACGGCGTACGCGGGCCCGTTGCCGGTGCACGAGGCCCAGACCGCGAACACCCGGTTGCCCACCGTCTCCAGGGCCGTCACCCGCATCCCTCCGGTATCGACCTGCGCCCAGGTGTTGCCGCCGTTGTGGGTGGCGAACAGCTCGGGGCCGAACGCCCACCCGTCCTTCAGGTTCAGGAACCTGATCTTGCTCACCCCGGTCGCCCCATCCGCCGCGCCGGTCAGCGGCGCGGGCACGCCGGTCCAGCTGCGGCCCGCGTCGTCGGTGCGCGCGACCGAGGTGCAGTACTGGGTGGCGCAGTGGCCCGGCGTGCCGGCCTGGCCGATCACCCAGCCGGTGCGGACGCCGACGAAGGTGACCGAGGCGGGCCTGAAGTTATCCGGCACGGGCGGCCGGGCCGGCCGGGCCGAACTCGCCGACACCGATGACTGGCCGCGTCCGCCGCTCGTGGCCGACTGGGCGGAGGGCGAGTGACCGGCCCCGGCGACCGGGGCCGCCGTAGGGTTTGGGTTCAGCACCGGCAGGTTGACCACCTCGGGGACGGTCACCGCCGCGGCCACGATCACCGCCGCGGTGCCCGCGGTGATGGCCAGCTTGCGGTACTTGCGGCGCCGCGCCCTGCGCTTGATCAGCTCGAACGTGCCCGGCGGCGGCGGGAGCGGCTCGATCCGCTCGCTCAGCCAGGCGTCCACGTCGTCGCGGCGGTCAGCCATCGCGTTCCTTCAGCAATGTCTTCAGCCTGGCCCGCGCCGCGAACAGGTCCGCCTTGATGGTGCCCTCCGGTCGGCGCAGCAGCGCGGCGACCTCCCGGATGCCGAAGCCCCCGTAGTAGTGCAGCAGGAACGGGTCGCGCAGCCGCGGTGGCAGCGAGGCGATGAGGTTGCGCACGTCCACGTCCTGTACCGGGTAGGACACCTCCTCGAACGCCGCGCTCGCGGTGACGCTGCGGATGGCCCTCCGCTCCCGTTCGGTCTTGCGCCAGTGGTCGCGTACCAGGTTGGTCGCGATCATATAAAGGTAGCTCTGCGGGTTGTCCACCCTGGTCCACCGGGACAGCAGCCGGACGAACGCCTCGGACGCGATCTCGTGCGCGGTGTCGTCGTCGTCGACCAGCCGCCTGACCCAGCCGGCCAGCCGGGGGTAAACGCCCTTGAACAGCTCTTCGACGGCGTCTGCGTCGACCCCTTGAACCTCGCCAGCGGTGCCCACCGGATCTCCCTCGATGAAGTTCCCGGCAGGTGGGAACGGCACGGTCTGGCGTCCCGCGCGCCCGCCCGGCACAAGGATCATGTCGGGGCCGGTCGGGGCGTCCTCGAGAACGCCCGTGTGATACGGCAACTTTTACCACATTCCTGCCCGGCGAGGTTATTCGCCGGCGCCCGCTCGTTGCCTACGGCTCTGCTGGGTTCCTGCTGGTTGGCCTGGGGTCTGGATGGCGACTGGCCCGGGCGCGCCCCCGTTACGTCCGGGCCCTGCTGTAGCGCGAGGCCGGTGCCGGCCTCGCGCTCTTAAGAGACGACGCAACCGGCTCATCGGTTGCACAGAAATTTCCTTTTTCCGAACGGCCCGAGGTGTCCGCCCCCGCGCCGCCCCGAGCCAGCCCGGGTACCACGGGCCGCCAGCCACCCCCGAGCCCGCGCTCCGCTCCACCCGACCAGCCTCCCGCCAGCCCGCTCCACCTGACCGGCCCCCGAGCCCGCGCTCCACCTGACCGGCCCGCCGCCAGCCCGCGCTACACTCGAAATAGTAGGACGTCCTACTATCTCGGCACACCTTCCGAAGGCAGGATCATGGACGCTCAGCAGGCCGGTCCCGAAACCAGCAGGGACCGCTGGCAGCGCCGCTTCGACCAGGCGGCTAAGCGGGACGCGGACTTCACCACGCTCTCCGGACTCGAGGTCGACCCGGTCTACGGGCCACCGGACGGTGCGGTGGTGCCGGACTTCGACCGGATCGGCTGGCCGGGAGAGTTCCCGTTCACCCGGGGCATCCACGCCACCGGCTACCGCGGCAAGCCGTGGACGGTCCGCCAGTTCTCCGGGTTCGGCAACGCGCGGCAGACCAACGAGCGGTACAAGATGCTGCTGGCCGCCGGCGGCGCGGGGTTGTCCGTGGCCTTCGACATGCCCACCCTGATGGGCCGCGACTCCGACGACCCGCGCTCGCTGGGCGAGGTGGGGCACTGCGGCGTGGCCATCGACTCGGCCGCCGACATGGACGTGCTGTTCGAGGGCATCCCGCTGGCCGGCACCACCACGTCGATGACGATCAGCGGGCCGGCCGTGCCCATCTTCTGCATGTACCTGGTGGCCGCCGAGCGTCAGGGCGCGGACCTGTCCAAGCTGGACGGGACCCTGCAGACCGACATCTTCAAGGAGTACATCGCGCAGAAGGAGTGGCTGTTCGAGCCGGAGCCGCACCTGCGTCTCATCGGTGACCTGATGCAGTACTGCGGCCAGAACATCCCCCGCTACAAGCCGCTGTCCGTGTCGGGCTACCACATCAGGGAGGCGGGCTCGACGGCCGCCCAGGAACTGGCGTTCACCTTGGCCGACGGGTTCGGCTACGTGGAACTGGGCCTGTCCCGCGGCCTGGACGTGGACGAGTTCGCGCCCGGCCTGTCCTTCTTCTTCGACGCCCACATCGACTTCTTCGAGGAGATCGCCAAGTTCCGCGCTGCCCGGCGGATCTGGGCCCGCTGGCTGCGCGACGTGTACGGCGCCAGAACCGCGCGCGCCCAGTGGCTGCGCTTCCACACCCAGACGGCGGGGGTCTCGCTGACCGCGCCGCAGCCGGACAACAACATCGTCCGCACCGCGGTCGAAGCGCTCGCCGCGGTCCTGGGCGGGACCAACTCGCTGCACACTAACGCCCTGGACGAGGTGCTCGCCCTGCCCGGCGAGGCGGCGGCCGAGACCGCGCTGCGCACCCAGCAGGTGATCATGGAAGAGACCGGCGTCGTGAACGTCTCGGACCCGCTCGGCGGGTCCTGGTACGTAGAGGCGCTCACCGACCGTCTCGAGGCCGAGGCGGAGGCGATCTTCGCCCGGATCCGCGAGATGAGCCCGGATGGCTCGATGACTGGCGGGATCCTGCAGGGCATCGAGAACGGCTGGTTCACCGGCGAGATCGCCGAGGCCTCGTTCGCGTACCAGCGGAAACTGGAGAAGGGAGAGAAGAAGATCGTCGGCGTGAACACCCACACCGGCACGGTGGCCCAGCCGCTGGAGATCCTGCGGATCAGCCCCGAAGTCGAGCGCGAGCAGGTGAAGGTGGTCGCCGCCCGCCGCGCCGAACGCGACCAGCACGCCGTCGACGCCACCCTGGCCGCCCTGGTCGCCGCGGCGCGCACCGACGCGAACCTGGTCCCGCCCATGCTGGACGCCGCCCGCGCCGAGGCCACCCTCGGTGAGATCTGCGGCGCCCTCCGCACCGAATGGGGCGCCTACACCGAACCCGCCGCCTTCTAACCCCTCCACCCGCCGACTAACCCTCCCCCGCCTTCTAACCCCTCCACCCGCCCGAGCGCAGTGCGGGATCGGCCCGTACCCGCCTCGCTCCTGGTACTCCTGTGCTTCAAAGCGATTTCCGTGACCTGTGATCCCTGCCCGCCTCCAGCTCATAAGGCGTGGATGTCCCAGCCATGTTGTTCATGCGACGTGGATGTGGCATCCACGTCGTAACGAGCGCCGCTTGCGCCGTACGAGGGCCGCTTGCCTACGGCGGGGCATGCCATCAGACATCGCACTGGCATCACGGTCCCCGGCCGTCACGCCTCGGGACGCAGTACGACGCCAGGCCGTTAGGCCGAACCGGGCGAGGCGACCGGGAGCCCGGCGTCCCTGGCCGCGGCGAGCAGGTGCTGGTCGTAGCTCACGAACGCGGTCAGGTCCCGCTTCACGGCCAGCGCCGAGGCGAGGTGGATGGCCTGGGCCGGGCTCAGTTCCTGCGGCGGCACGGTGGCCGAGTCGTCCAGTACGTCCAGGCTCAGCGCCACCCGCGCGATCCGCTTGATCACCTTGTAGCTGCGCGGCAGCGCGCCGGGTTCGGCCTGCCAAACGGCCCGCGGCACCTCCGCCCGGTGCAGCGCGCTGGATACCAGCGGCTGGCCGGCCCGTTCGGCCAGCCAGAGCGCCAGCTCCGCCGATTCGGGTCCGGTCAGGGCCAGCCTGACCAGCGCGGAGGAGTCGAGGTAGATCAAGGCTGGCCCTCCGGCCGGGTAGCCGGAGACGGATAGGGCTCGAGGTCGCCGACGCCGCCCGCCTCCTCGGCAGGCTCGATGATCCCGGCGGCGATCAGGCGTTCCAGCGGGCTACCTGGCTCCCTGACCGGGACGAGCTGGGCCACTAGCCGCCCCCGGTTGGTGATGTCCACCGTGTAGCCCTTCTCCGCGAGGTCGACGTAAACGCTCGCGTGCTGGCGCAGCTCCCTGATCCCGATGCGGTGCCGGCCCGCGGTCCGGCCGGCGGCCTCGGCGCGGGCCGCGGGCCGCCCGGGTTGCCTGGTCCGGGCCGCGTCCCGGCCGGCCCGCGGCCCGGCGCTCACCGGCTGCCCAGCACCCACGGGCCGCTGATCCCGCTCGCCTTCCGGAGCGTCACTCATCGTGTCACCGTAGCACAAGAGATGCTACCGGGGCGTGTGGTGCGTCCAGGCGAACCAGGCCAGCCACGCGGGCAGGCCAGCCATGGGAGCAGGCCAGCCATGGGAGCAGGCCAGCCATGGGAGCAGGCCAGCCATGGGAGCAAGCCAGCCACGCGGGCAGGTCGGCTACTCCGAGCGCCGGGCAAGAATCTGACGCTGGGCCTCGGCGACGACGTGACCCACATCCCGGCCGAACCTCGCGTCACACGGATGCTCCGTCCGCCCGGCGCGGATGTTCCCGGCGAGCTCGGTCAGCGCAGTGCGCAGCGGCGGCAGCGGGTCGGGACCCGCGCCGGGCGCCGCCGACCGGCCGGCACTGCTCCACAGGTACGCCTCGAAGCCTGCGGCCGTCTCGCCGCCGTTCTGCGATACGGTCACCGTGCTGCTCGCCCCGCCCTGGTGATGCAGGATCAGGTGGCTGACGTCGGCCGGGCCCGCGTCCGCGGTCACCGACGTGACCGGGCCGAGAGCGGCCCACAGCAGCGCGATCACGTGCGGGGCGAGGTCCCACAGCGCGCCCTTGTCCCGCCGCCACGGGCTGTTGAACGGGCTGGACTCCAGCAATGACGATCCGAACCACGAGGCCAGGCCGCCCGTCCAGCCGTCGCGCGCCGTGACGTCGGCCAGCCAGGCCCGCATTTTCGCCTGGAACCTGAGGGTGAAGAAGACGACCGAGGCGACCTGACCCTCGGCGACAGCCGCCGCGAGCTCGTCCGCCCCGGCGTCGGTCGTCGCCAGCGGCTTCTCCAGCATCAGGTGCCTGCCCTGCCGGGCGGCGGCCGCGGCGATGGGCGCCTGCACGTCCGGCGGGACCGCGAACGCGACCCCGTCCACGGCGGCCAGCATCGCCTCGATTTCCTCGTACGGAGTGGCCTGGTGCTCCGCCGCGAGCGCGGCCGCGGCCTGCGGGTCCCGGCCCCAGACCGCGGCCAGCTGGATGCCCTCGGTCGAGGCGAGCGCGGGCGCGTGCGCCACGTGGGCCCAGTAGCCGGTGCCGACCAGGCCGAACCTCAGCGGTACCGATGTCATCTCTTCTCTCCCGTCCGCCGCGCCAGAGCCTGCAAAGACCAGGCCGTGACCAAGGCTAACCGCGGGCACAGCCAGCGGGCACAGCCAGCGGCACATCATGCGGGCACAGCCAGCGGGCACAGCCAGCGGGCACAGCAAAGTGCCCCGCGAGCCCGTAACGGGCCCGCGGGGCACTGCCCCGGTGATGTCAGCGGGCGCTGACCGTTCCGGTCAGGCCGGCCGTCACTCCGGTCAGGCCGGCCGGCCCGGGGGCCTGGCGGCCGCGGGCGGTGGCCGCCCTGGCCTTGACCGCGAGGATCCCGGTCCGGGCGAGCAGCATGGCGATGGACAGGAAGATCAGGCTGTCGGTCAGCGCGCCCAAGCTGATGTGGCTGGTCTGCATCCAGGCGCCGAGCGACGCACCGAACACGTGGTTGGCGCCGTAAGCGAAGTACAGGCGCGCGCCCACCACCGCGATCCAGACCAGCGCGTACGGCAGGGCGGCGTGGGAGACGGCCTGGCCGGCCTGCGCGTCGTAGCGTACCCGGATCAGCGCGGCGGCGAGGACGCCGAGGGCCAGGCCCGCGGCCGCCCCGGCGATCTCGAGGGCCAGGCCGTTACCGGAGAGCGCGGCGCCCTTGATGAAGAACGGGACCACGGCCGCCGCGGTGATGAACGGGCGCAGCAGCCGCAGCGGACCGACCTTGCGCTGGCCGAGGTCGCTGAACAAGACGGCGGCCAGGATGACGAGGTTGAGGATCCAGACGCTGGCGTCCACTTCGAACTCCTTGGTGAGGCGTTTAGCTGATGTCTGCCACGCTAGGAAAACAGCGGTTGGAGCCGCGTCGGCCCGCGGCTTGATCCGGGGTGGAGCGCCCCCGCGACCGGGTGGAGACGGCCGCATCCACCCGGAATCAACCCCGGGTCAACCCCGCCGGGCCGGGCGCTTCCGTGCCGTGGCGAGCTACCGTGATAGCGGCCGCAGCCGGCCGGAAAAGGCAAGTCAGGAGCAAAGGCGTGTTCGGTTTCGCGACGCGGACGGACGCGGTCACGGGTGCCCGCGTGGTCAACGTGACCCGGGTGCTCGACCTCATCCGGGCCGTCGGCCTTGTCGTCGTGCTCATCACCGTCTCCCTGGCCAGCCCGCGTCCCGGCACGGACGACCCCCGCGAGGTGGCGATCACGGTCGCGCTGGTCTTGTCCGCGGCCGGGTGGGTCGCCTGGATGCTGTCCGACCGCATCGAATGGCTGACGGTCGGCAGCCTGGTGGTGATGGGCGGAGCCGGCGGCGTGCTCGCCGGCGTGTCGCCGAACAGCCCGGCGCTCGCCGTCGGCTGCGCGGCGGTCTTCAGCGCGGGCGTCCGGCTGCGGACCGAGCTGTCGCTCGGGATCCTGGCCGAGGTCATCGCCGGGTTCCTGATCGCGGCGCTGGCCACCGGGGCTCCCACCGGGGTACTGCTGGGCTACCCGTTCGCCTTCGCCGGGTTCTGGAGCGTGAGCCTGACCCGCCGTGAGTTCCTGGTCCGGGCCGAACAAGCCGAGCACATGCTGGCCGAGACCCAGCGCGCCCGGGAGGCGGAAACGCACGCGGCCGCGCTCGCCGAGCGGGCCAGGATCGCCCGCGACATCCACGACGTGCTGGCCCACTCGCTGGCCGCGGTGTCGGTCAACCTGCAGGCCGCCGAGGGCCTGCTGGCCTCGGACACGCTGCCCGCGAACAACCCCGAGCTGGCCAAGGCGGTCGAGTGCATCAACCGGGCCGGGACGCTGACCCGGGAGGGCCTGGCCGCGGCCCGCCGGGCCATCCTGGCCCTGCGCGAGGACGCGGCGCCGCTGCTCGACCAGCTGGCCTCGCTGGCCGCCCAGTACCGCGCGGCAGGCGACGCGGCGGTGGACTTCACCGTCACCGGCGAGCCGCGGCCGCTGTCCGAGCAGGCCACCGAGGTCGCGTTCCGGACGGCGCAGGAGGGGCTGACCAACGCCCGCAAGCACGCGCCCGGCCAGCCGGTGACGCTCGGCCTCCGCTTCGAGCCCGGCCATGTCACGGTGAGCGTGGCCAACCCGCTGCCGTCGGCTGGCCACCCGGGTCCGCTCGCGAAGACCGGCGCCGGGGCCGGGCTGACCGGCCTGCGCGAGCGGGCCGCGCTGGGCGGCGGCGCACTCGAGGCGGGGCCGGCCGACGGCACCTGGCGGGTATGGCTGAAGATTCCCACATGACCGAGAACACCGAGGCGGTGACCGTCGTCGTGGCGGACGACCAGTCCGCCGTCCGCGAGGGCCTGGTGCTGCTGCTCGGCACCCTGCCCGGGATCGCGGTGATCGGCGAGGCGGAGGACGGCGAGGCCGCCGTCGAGGCGGTCGCGGCGAAGAGCCCGCAGGTCGTCCTCATGGACCTGAACATGCCGCGGTGCGACGGGGCGGAGGCGACGCGGCGCATCCGGGCCAGCCACCCGCAGACCCAGGTGGTCGTGCTCACCACGTACTCCGACGACGAGTCGATCATCGGAGCCCTGCAGGCCGGCGCGCTCGGCTACCTGACCAAGGACGCCACCCGGGCCGAGATCGGCCGGGCCGTGCTGGCCGCCGCGGCGGGCCAGGCGGTGCTCGACCCGGCGGTGCAGCAGCGGCTGCTGTCGGCCGCCGCCCGCGCGCCCGTCCCCGCCGGCCCGGCCGCCACCAGTGACGCCGACCTGACCCCGCGCGAGGCCGAGGTGCTCCGCCTGATCGCGGCGGGCAAGTCCAACCGTGAGATCGCCCGGGCGCTGTTCGTCAGCGAGGCCACGGTGAAGACGCACGTCAACCGGATCTTCGCCAAGACCGGCTCGCGCGACCGCGGCCAGGCCGTGCACTACGCCTACCAGCATGGCTACGCCGGCCCCGCGAACCGCCCCTAACGACATGGATGCCACATCCAGATCGTTGACCGGGTCGGCCACCCCGGCCGGGCTGCTCGCCCGCTGGGGCATCCCGGCGGACGCGGAACTGGCCCGGGCCGAGCGCGGCTGCAACAACCGGACCTACGCGGTGGCGCACCGCGGCCGCCGCTGGGTGCTGCGGATCAGCCAGAACCTGTCCGCAGTCCAGGCCCGCGCCGAGCACCGGCTGCTCGGCGGGCTTCGCACGGCCGGCTTGCCGTTCGGCGTCCCCGAACCGGTCCCGACGCTGGCCGGGGATACCGTGGCCGAGACCCCGGCCGGCCCCGCGACGCTGTGCCGGTGGATCCCCGGGGTGCGGCCCGACCTGGCCAGCGAGCCCGCGCTCGAGCGGTTCGGCCGGGCGATCGGGCTGCTCAGCCTGGCGCTGCGGGCGATGCCGTGGTCCGACGCCCCGCAGGACTGGCGTGGCGACCCGCTACGCGCGCATCCCGACGCCCCGGAGGCCGCCGAACTGGTCCGGGCGCTGCGCGGCGCGGGTGTTCCCGCGGCCCGGGTGCGTCGGCTCGACACGTCGGCCCGGCACGTCCTGCCCTGGGCGCCGCAGGCCGACGGTGACCTGCCGGCCCAGGTGGTGCACGGCGACCTGGGCGCCTCGAATGCGCTGGTGGACGAGCGCACCGGCGAGGTGACCGGGGTGCTCGACTTCGAGCTGGCCGGCCCGGGCTGGCGAGTCCAGGACCTGCTGACCGGGCTGCTGCTTTCCGGCGCCCTGGCCGGGCCGGGCTGGGCCCGCCGCGCGGCCGCCCTGGCCAGGGGGCACGCCGCGGTGCTGCCCCTGGACCAGGCCGAGATCCGCGCCGTGCCCGACCTGCTCGTGTCCCGCTGCGTCGGCTCGGTGTTCTGGCGGGCGGGCCGGTGGCGCCGCGGCCAGGCGCCGCTCGGCGACGTGGCCGACCGGGTGGCGGTGCTTGATTCCACCGAAGCCTGGCTGGCCGTGCACCGCGGACGGCTGCTGTCCGTGCTCGCCGCCGCGGGATAACGGCGGCTACCGCACGAGAAGCTCGATCGCCTTCTCGAACCAGTGGTGCGCGTACGGCTCGTCGTTGAAGGCCGGCACCTCGCGGTAGCCGGCCGTCCGGTACAGCGAGATCGCCTCGGTCAGCGTCTGGTTGGTCTCCAGCCGCAGCACCCGGACGCCGTGCGCGGCGGCGTGCGCCTCCAGTTCGGCCAGCAGCCGGCGGCCCAGGCCGAGCCCGCGGACCGCGGGGGCGACCCACATCCGCTTGATCTCGGCGGGCGCGCCCGGGTGGAACTTCAGCGCGCCGCAGCCGGCCGGCTCCCCGTGCAGCATCGCGACCAGGAACAGCCCCGCGGGCGGGGTCATCTCGTGGTCGGCGGCGGAGATGCTCAGGGCCGGGTCGAAGCCGCTGTCGAAGCGGCCGGACAGCTCCTCGACGTAGGCCCGCAGGCAGCGCCGGGCGTCCGGGTCCCTGGGGTCGCGCACGCCGGTCACGATGGCCGAGGCGGTCAGCAGCCGCTCCACCTCCGCCATGGCGGTGACGAGCCGGCCGCGCTGCCGGTCGGACAGCGGACCCAGCAGCGAGGCGGCCGCGTCGTCGGAGAGGCGGTCGAGCTCGGCCCGTTCGGCCCCTCCGGCGGCGGTCAGCCGTGCGGTCCTGATCCTCCCGTCCGCCTCGTTCACCTCGACGGTGACCAGGCCGTCCCGCTCCAGTGCCCGCAGCAGCCTGCTCAGGTAGCCGGAGTCCAGGTCCAGCCGGGCGCGCAGGTCCCTGACGTCGCGGCCGTCCGGGCCGATCTCCCACAGCACCCGGGCCTGCCCGAGCGGGCGGCCGCGGGCCAGGAAGGCGTCGTCGAGCGCGCCGGCGCGCTGGGTGACGGTCCGGTTGAACCGCCGGACCTGTTCGATCATGGCCTGCTCCATATTCTCTGACTATAGTCAGAGAATGGCAGAGACAACAGCCCTGATCCGGCCGTACCGCCCGGCGGATCACGACGCGGTCTACGACGTGTGCGTCCGGACCGCCGACGCCGGCGGGGACGCCCGGGGCCTGTACCACAGCGACGACCTGATGCCCGACCTGATCGCCCTGCACTACCGGCCGGAGCGGCTCGTCTGGCCGGGCCTGGGGGAGTACCCGGCGCACCTGCACATCGACCTGCTGCCGCCGTTCCAGGGCGCCGGTCACGGCCGGGCCTTGATGGAGACGTTCTACGCCGCCGCGGCAGGCGCCGGGGCCGCCGGGGTGCACGTCACCGTGGCCAAGGCCAACACCGGGGCCATCGGCTTCTACCGCCGCCTCGGCTTCCGCCCGCTCGAGCTCGCCGAGCCGGGCGAGACCACCGTCACCTGCCTCGGCCGCGGCCTGTGACGCGCCCGCCGCGCCGCCGGGACATGAAACCGGGCTCCGCGGTGTTAGAACGCCCAGGAAGTCCAGTTTCATGGCGTTCCAGGACCCGCCCCGGCGCGGGATCGGCCGAGGGGCGGCCCTGGATCAGCGAGTAGTGCCCATACGGCAGGATGGAATCATGCAGCCGCGAGATTTTTCGCTTTACGGAGCCGTCGATCTGGGCGCGCGGCAGGCGGCCGCGCAGCGCAGGCAGCAGGCGGCCCAGTCCCGGCCCGGCGGCCCGGACCCTTCAACTCCGGCCGGTGGCGCGCTGGTCATCGACGTCACCGAGGAAACCTTCAACACCGACGTCGTCGAGCGCTCCCGCACCACGCCCGTGATCATGGACCTGTGGGCGGACTGGTGCGGTCCGTGCAAGCAGCTCTCGCCGGTGCTGGAGAAGCTCGCCGCCGAGGCGGCCGGCCGGTGGATCCTCGCCAAGGTCGACGTGGACGCCAACCCGCAGCTGAGCGCGGCGCTGCAGGTGCAGAGCATCCCGATGGTGGTGGCGGTCCTCGGCGGCCAGCTGGTGGACGGCTTCCTCGGCGCCATGCCCGAGGCTCAGGTCCGGCAGTGGATCGGCCAGGTCCTGGAGGTCGCGGAGAAGATGGGCATGCAGCTGGCGGCCCCGGCCGCCGCGGACGACCTGGGGGACGGCGCCCAGGCCGACGCGGGCGCCGCCGCGGACGCCCGCGCATCCAGGGACGCGGACATCGCGCCGCCCCCGGGGATCCCGCCGGCCTACGCCGACGCCCGCGCGGCCATGGAGCGCGGCGATCTGGAAGGCGCAGCGCAGGCGTTCGAGCAGGAGCTGGCGGCCAACCCCGGCGACCCGGTGGCCAAGACCGGGCTCGCCCAGGTCAACCTGATCCGCCGGGTCAGCTCCTACGACCAGGCCAAGGCCCGCAGGGAGGCCGCCGAACACCCCGGCGACGTCCCGGCCCAGACCCGGGTGGCGGACATCGACGTAGCGACCGGGCGGATCGAGGAGGCGTTCAACCGGTTGCTCGGCGTGGTGCGCCGGACCTCGGGCGAGGAACGCGACCAGGCCCGCGCGCACCTGGTCAGCCTGTTCGAGCTCCTGCCGCCGAACGATCCGCAGGTCAAGAAGGCCCGTTCGGCCCTGTCCGCGCTGCTGTTCTGAGGCAAATGCCGCCGGCTCCAGGAGCTGATCCCGCGGCGGGAGGCGTGTACCCGCCCCTGGCCCTGATGTTCCTGCGCTCCCGGTGCTCTGCCGTGACTTGTGATACGCCCCGGCCCCTGGCTTATAAGGCGTGGATGTCCCAGCCATGTCGCTGGAACGACGTGGATGCCACATCCACGCCGTAAGCCACGCGACCTCCCGTGCCCCGAGGACCGGGAACATCTCTCGCCTACATGAGGGAATATGCAAATCAGGTTACAAGTTACTTGCCTCTGGAGGGTGCGATCCGGTCTTCCGGCCAAATCCTCCGCAAATTCCAATTCGGAGGTGAGGCAAGGATGTATTACACCAGGTTTGACCCGTTCACCCGGGACTTCCAGCGTCTGGCCCGCAACGCGTTCGGCCAGGCTTCGGCCCCGGCCCTGGATGTCGTGAGGCACGAGGGCGACGTCACGCTGAAGCTTGACGTGCCCGGCATCGACCCCGAGCAGCTCGAGGTCACCGTGGACCGCGGGATCCTGACGATCAGCGGGAAGCGGGAAGAGGAGCGGACCGAGAACGACAAGTTCTTCGTGCGCGAGCGCACGATGGGCACGTTCACCCGCCGCCTGCGGCTGCCGGAGACCCTGAACGCCGACGCGGTCGAGGCCAGCTACGCCAACGGCGTCCTCGAGGTCCGGATCCCGGTCACCGAGCAGGCGAAGCCGCGCAAGATCGAGGTCCGCAAGGTCGAGATCGCTCAGGCGGACGACACGCAGGAGATCGCCGCCTGACGCAGGTCAGCGGAGCTCATTGCATAGACGAGCGGCCGGCGGGCGCGGATGCGTCCCGCCGGCCGCTTACCATCTGGGCAGGAGGTGAGACCACCGTGGCACCATCGCCGCTCGACGACGAGCACGCCCCGCTGTACACGGTCGGGCAGGTCGCCGACATGCTCGCGGTCAAGCAGGCCTTCCTGCGCCGCGTGGATGACCTGCGGGTGGTCTCGCCGCAGCGGTCGGCCGGGGGACAGCGCCGCTACACGCGCTACGAGATCCGGATCATCCAGCAAGTGGTCTCGATGGCGGACGAGGGCATCACGCTGCAGGCCATCCGGCGCATCATCGACCTGGAGCGGCAGCTCGCCGTGGTCACCTCCGAACGCGACGAGCTGGCCCGCCGCCTGGCCGAGCTCCTCCAGGACCATTAGCACCGAACGGTCCTGGCGCGTGCCCCGCCGTCAGCCGGACGCCCCGGCCTGGTCGGCCCCGGGCGCCTCGGCCAGCTGCTCGAGCACCGGCAGCGCCTCGGCCAGCGCGGCACGCTGCGCCGGGGTGAGCAGCCGCAGGCTCGCGGCCAGCATCAGGGTGCTCTCGGTGCGCAGCCGCTCCAGCGTGTCGTGGCCGCGCGGGGTGATGACCAGGGTGCTGGCGCGCGCGTCGCTCGGGTCGGCGTTCCGGCGCACGTAGCCGCTGTCTTCCAGCGCGGTCACCAGCCGGGTGAGCGTGGACGGCGCGATGCCCTCGGCCGCGGCCAGGTCGCCCAGCCGCATCGGCCCGGACCGCTCGACCGTGGCCAGCGCGGCGAGCTGGGTGGGGGTCAGCCCGGCCAGCTGGTGCTTGCGCAGCCGGCGGGACAGCCGGGCCAGCGCGACCCGCAGCCGGGTGACGTCGACCGCGGGCGCGTCCCCGTGCATCTCGTCAGGAGTCGTCGTGGCCACCGATTCCGTGCTCACCTTTCCAGCCTACGTGGTGCGGGCCGTACCCTGGATTCCGGCGGAAAGGCGGGACCAACGTGGCGATGGGGCCGAGCGTCTCCTACTCGATCACCGTGCGGCTCGAGGTGGCCAGCCGCGGGCGTGCGGTCAGCGAGATCACCCGGGCGGTGGAGCAGGCCGGCGGCGTGGTGACCGCGCTGGACGTGACCGCCGGACGCGGCGACAAGCTGCGGGTCGACGTCACCTGTGCCGCGCGCGGCGAAGAGCACGCCGAGGCCCTCGTGACCGCGCTGGCCGGCATCGACGGCGTGACCGTGCACAAGGTCAGCGACCGCACGTTCCTGCTGCACCTCGGCGGGAAGATCGAGATGCGGTCCAGGGTGCCGCTGCGGAACCGGGACGACCTGTCCATGGCGTACACCCCGGGCGTCGGCCGGGTCGCGCTGGCGATCGCCGGGAACCGCGAGGACGCCCGCCGCCTCACCG
>Ga0306924_10000288_pt1 | contig 40935 bp, 35 predicted proteins | sample sta12Can44000111_FD_203756 | JGI IMG/M metagenome (GOLD analysis project Ga0306924, IMG submission 203756) | Lab enrichment of tropical soil microbial communities from Luquillo Experimental Forest, Puerto Rico - statanox.12C.anox.44.000.111 (v2)... | ecosystem: Environmental > Terrestrial >... | reverse complement strand
CGATGCCAATCAGGTCGAGGTCGCGATCCTGAACTTGGCGATCAACGCGCGGGACGCCATGCCTGTCGGAGGCACGTTGCGCATCTCGCTGCACAATCGACGAGCCGACTACAGCTCGCCTCCAGGGCTGACCGCTGGAGATTATGTTCTCGTATCCATCAGCGATACCGGAACCGGTATGGACGACGCGACCCTCGCGCAAGCATTCGATCCGTTCTTTACCACGAAAGAGGTCGGCAGCGGCTCCGGCCTGGGATTGCCGATGGTACAAGGATTTGCCGGGCAATCGGGCGGCGCCGTGCAGATCCGGAGCAAACTGGGTGAAGGCACAACGGTCGAACTATGGCTGCCGCAGGCGGTCGAGCCTCCGCTCGGGACCGCCAGCGCAAACCCGTCCGGATCGGCCCTACCGCAGGGCATAGCCAACGTCCTGCTCTGCGACGACGATCATGACGTGCGGCGCTTTCTCAGCGAACTCCTGAAATCCGACGGCTACATGGTGCGCGAGGCGAGCACTCCCGAAGGGGCGCTTCGCATCTTGGAGGACGGCGCCGCGGTCGATTTGCTGATCGTCGACTATGCCATGCCGGGGATCAATGGCATGGAAATTATCCGGCAGGCATGGCGGAAGCGCCCGAGTTTGAAGACGCTGCTGATCACCGGCGATGCCGGTGTCGTAGGTGGCGACGTGGGAGGTGCGCCGCTTCTACGCAAGCCTTTCAGACCGACCGAATTCTCACAAACCGTGGCGAAAGTCCTGGCCGTCTAGTCGGTCGCGGCAGGTTGACGCCTTAGCTGATCCGGTCCGAGCACTCTGCCGATCGTCAAGAAGCGAACTGCTCCTTGAGCACCCGCTCTTCGAGGTTGAACTCGCGGTCAAAGAGCAGCGTCATCGCGATGTCGCGGTTCTCGTGGACATCGACGGTGACGACATCGCGCACCTCGGTATAGTCGGCGACGGCGCTGACCGGGCGTTTGTCGGTCTCGAGCGCGTCAAACCTGACCTGCGCCTGGTGAGGCAATAGTGCACCGCGCCAGCGACGCGGGCGGAAAGCGCTGATTGGGGTCAGCGCGAGGACGCCGGCGCCGAGTGGGATGATCGGGCCGTGCGCCGAGAGGTTGTAGGCGGTGCTGCCGACCGGCGTAGCAACCAGAATGCCGTCCGCCATCAGCTCGTCGATTCGAACCACCCCATCGACGCTGACCCGCAACTTTGCTGCCTGCCGGCTCTCGCGCAGCAGCGAGACCTCGTTGAAGGCAAGGGCACGTTGCGAGGTGCCATGCTCGTCGACCGCGTTCATCTCGAGCGGGTGAAGCACGACTGGCTGGGCCGCGGCGAGGCGCTCGACAAGTCCGCCCGCCCTATAGGGGTTCATCAGGAAACCAACGCTGCCGCGATGCATGCCGAAGATCGGCACCCCCTCTGACAGGAAGCGATGCAAGGTCTCCAGCATGAAGCCGTCGCCGCCCAGCGGGATGATAACCTGGGCGTGCTCCGGGGGGACGCAGGGGTAGCGGTCGCAGAGTTCCTCGCGCGCCCGCTGCGCCGGTTCGGTCTCGGCCGAGACGACGGCGATCCGCGACGGCGATGGACCGGTCACCCGCCGGTTACGCTCATGTGGCGGGCGATAGCGGGCCGGTTGTGGCGACGGTCGATGATGAAGTCATGGCCGCGCGGCTTGCGGTCGATCGCTTCGCGAATCGCCGCCTCGAGCGCCTCATCTCCCTCGGATTGGCGCAACGGCGTGCGCAGATCCGCGGCGTCCTCTTGGCCAAGGCACATATATAGCGTGCCGGTGCAGGTCATCCGGACGCGGTTGCAGCTCTCGCAGAAATTATGGGTCAACGGAGTAATAAAGCCGAGCCGCCGACCGGTCTCGCGCACCGTGACATAGCGCGCCGGTCCGCCTGTGCGATAGTCGCTCTCGTCGAGCGTCCATCGCCGTTGCAGCCGGGCGCGTACTAACGACAGCGGCAGATACTGATCGAGCCGGTTCTCGCCGCCGATATCGCCCATCGGCATGACCTCGATCACGACGAGGTCGAAACCCTCGTCGCCGGTCCAGGCGACGAGATCATCGAGTTCTTCCTCGTTGACCCCGCGCAGCGCCACGGTGTTGATCTTGACCGCGAGGCCAGCGGCCTTGGCCGCCGTCAGCCCTTCGAGGACCGTCTCGAGACGCCCGCGGCGGGTGATCGCCGTGAATTTCGCGCGATCGAGCGTGTCGACCGAGACATTGACCCGGCGCACGCCGCAATCGTAGAGCTCGTCCGCATAGCGGGCGAGCTGGCTTCCGTTGGTCGTTAGGGTCAGTTCATCCAGCGCGCCATTGCTGAGGTGACGGCCAAGCAGGCGAAAGAGGGCCAAGATGTTGCGGCGCACCAGCGGCTCTCCGCCGGTCAACCGCAGCTTCTTGACCCCGAGCCGGACGAAGGCGCTGCACACTCGGTCGAGCTCTTCCAGGGTCAACAGCTCGGCCTTCGGCAGGAAGGTCATCTCCTCCGCCATGCAATAGACACAGCGGAAGTCGCACCGGTCGGTGACCGATACGCGCAAATAGGTGATGCTCCGTCCAAACGGGTCGATCATGCTCTTCTCGTTCGCGTCGCGACCTGCTGCATTCAAGCCTGCTGCATTCAAGATAGTGGCGCGATCGGGGAATGTCGCCCCCGATTGTGTCGCGGTTCTAAATATGGCCCATCCTGCCTTGTGGCGGGAGCCGGTGCGACCCATCATCGGCAGATGCAGGAATTCACCGTCCGTCCCCAGCCCGAGGATCCACGGCTGACCCGTACCGTCGCCGGCATCGACCAGGAAGGCAGGCCGATCGAGACCGCGGTCGTCATGGAACGGCCGCTCACCTTGTTCCTCAACGGACGCGAGATCGTCACGATGATGACGATCGGCGATCACCCGGACCATCTCGCGGTCGGCTACCTGCTCAACCAGAACATGCTGCGGCCCGACGACCGGATCATCGCCATCGATTATGACGACGAGCTTGAGACCGTCGTCGTCCGCACCGATCGCGAGACCGATTTCGAGGACAAGCTGAAGAAGAAGACGCTGACCTCGGGCTGCGCTCAGGGCACCGTGTTTGGCGATCTGATGGAGAAGTTCGAGGAGGTTCGGCTCGATCCCGCGGCGGTGCTGCGCACCTCTTGGCTCTACGCACTAACCCGTAAGATCAACACTGCGCCGAGCCTTTATCTCGCCGCCGGAGCGATCCATGGCTGCGTCTTATGCGAGGAGGACCGGCCGCTCCTCTACATGGAGGATGTCGGCCGGCATAACGCCATCGACAAGATCGCCGGCTACATGCACCTCAACCGCATCACCCCGACTGGCAAGATCTTCTACACCACCGGTCGCCTCACCTCCGAGATGGTGATCAAGACCGTGCAGATGGGGATCCCGATCCTGATCTCGCGCTCCGGCTTCACCGCCTGGGGGGTCGACCTTGCGCGTCAGGCCGGGCTCACCTTGATCGGTCGTGCCAAGGGGAAACGGTTCGTCGCGCTCGCTGGCGGCGAACGCATCATTTTCGACGGCGATCCCCGCGCGATCTCCGATGAAGCTCCAAGGTTCACTCGCAAGGCGAGCCTGGACGAGGACGCGGCATGAAGATCGTCGGCCTGCTGCTCGCCGGCGGTCAGTCCCGCCGTATGGGCGGCGGCGACAAAGCGTTGCGTCTGCTGGGCGGCATTACACTGCTGGAACGCGCCATCGGAAGGTTGCGCCCACAGGTCGACACGCTCGTGCTGAACGCCAATGGCGACCCCGGTCGGTTTGCAAAATTCGGCCTCCCAGTAGTGCCCGACAGCGCGCCGGACTTCGCCGGCCCGCTCGCCGGCGTGCTGGCCGGCCTCGATTGGGCTGCCTCACAACGTCCTGATTGCCCCTACGTCGTCAGCGTGGCCACCGACGCACCGTTCCTGCCCGTCGATCTCGTCGCACGGCTCGCCGGGGGGCTCGACGAGGCGCACGCCGACCTCGCCTGCGCCGCGTCGGGTGGCCGTGCGCATCCGGTTTTCGGGTTGTGGCCGGTGCGGTTACGCGAGGATCTCCGCCGGGCGGTGATCGAAGAGGGGATCCGTAAGGTCGATCTGTGGACTGCCCGCCACAAGCTGGCGACGGTGCCATTCGCCGACCAGCCGGTCGACCCATTCTTCAACGTCAACCGGCCCGAGGATCTCGAGAACGCCGTCGCTTCGCTGAAATCCCCTCCCGGCTGAGCTAGTTCCTCTTCCCCGACCTTTGGCTGCGCGTTGTTGGGTGCGGCCGTCGCCGCAGGACGGCCTGCTGACGTCCGGGAAGTTATCAGCAACGTTTGCGCCGCGAATGTTGGATTGTAAATGAGCTGGCAGGATATTGACCGCTTTTCGCTAGGATCGGCGTTCAACGGGGTTGCCGATCAAGCGCCCGTGGTGCTGCCGCCGCGGCCCGGTGTGATTGCCGGCTCCCTCGATTTGCGCGTGCTGGAGCTTCTGACAGCTCGCCTGTGTCACGAACTGATCGGACCGATTGCGGCGATAAACAACGGGGTCGAGCTGCTCGCAGACGACCCGGTCCTTGCAAGAGGCGAGTTGGACCGAGACTTCGTGCACGATGCCATTGCGCTCGTCGGTGACAGCGCGAGCCGAGCCGCTAGCCGGCTTCAATTCTACCGCTTCGCCTACGGTTATGGTCGTGGCGGGTCGATGGTCGGCTCACCGCCTAACGAATTGGCGAGCCGCTTTTTCGAGAAGACACGAATCGCCTGCGATTATGGCGAAAGCATTCGGGTTCTGCCGCTCGACTGGCAGAGGCTGGCGTGCAACCTCCTCTTGACCGGAGCCGAGGCGCTTTCCCGCGGCGGCAGCTTGGTCTTGGCGTTTGCGCCCGATGGCCTTGACCTCGAAGCGACCGGAGAATTCGCGGCGCTGTCGCCCGAAACGAAAGCCGCGCTGTCGCTCGCGACACCAGTCGCTGCGCTCACCGCGCGCTCGGTCCAAGCCTATTTCACCAGCCTCCTCGCGGAAACGCTAGGTTGCCGCCTGGTTCGAACGGAAGAACTCCGGCGGCTTCGACTGACCGCGGTCGCTCCCGCCGGCTAAGCTGCCGCCGAGCCGGGGCGTTCGCCAGCGTTCCCCGAGCCCCCGGCGGGCGTCAGGGTTATCGGCGTTTCAACCGGGTCACGTAGCACATAGCCGCGCCCCCAAACGGTCTCAATGTAGTGTCTACCGCCGGTCGCCTGGGCGAGTTTCTTACGTAGCTTGCAGACGAAGACATCGATAATTTTGAGCTCTGGCTCGTCCATTCCGCCGTAAAGGTGGTTGAGGAACATTTCCTTCGTCAAGGTGGTACCCTTGCGTAGGCTGAGCAGCTCGAGGATGCCGTATTCTTTGCCGGTTAGATGAACCGGCTGATCCTCGACCGATACGATGCGGCTGTCTAGATTAACGAGTAGCTTGCCGGTCCGGATCGTCGATTCCGAGTGGCCCTTTGAGCGTCGCACGATCGCCTGGATTCGCGCGACCAGTTCCCGCCGGTCGAACGGCTTGGTCAGGAAATCGTCGGCGCCGAAACCAAGACCTTTAATCTTGTGGTCAAGCTCGGCAAGGCCCGAGAGGATCAAAATCGGCGTGCGTACGCGCGCCGCGCGCAAGCGGCGCAGCACTTCGTAGCCGTCGATGTCGGGAAGCATCAGATCGAGGAGAATGATGTCGTAATCATAGAGCTTGCCAATCTCCAGGCCGTCCTCGCCGAGATCGGTCGTATCGCAAATGAAGTTTTCTTTGCCGAGCATCATCTTGATGCCGGCCGCGGTTGTCGCATCATCCTCGACAAGAAGCACGCGCATAAGAACCTCCGGGTTCGGCCGGTAACACGTACCGGCGGGGCCTTCGTTAACCAGGATTACCGACAGCAGTTAACAACTCGTTATCGGAGAGCATAAAGCGTCACGCTCACGTGCCCGGGTAGCCGGGTTTGACGTCTTGCGACACCCACGGTGAAAGTAGTTAATCAGCAGCACGATGGGGGGCTATATCGAATGTTCGTAGGGTTCTCTGCAGGATTTTAGGGCAGTCGATCTCGACCTCACCTCAATAGGCTCGTTTCGTCTATCGTGCTGCGGGATGCGCCGGATTCGCTGACGGGAAGCCTCCGGCAAGATCCCGATTCGTTCCTCAAGGTCGAGATCGAAGTGCCGCCACACCATCATCGAGCGGTGCACGCTCGAACGTGAGAGTGTCGGAGCCACGGAACCACCTCCTCTTTAGGTTTGCTTGAGCTGCAAACATGACAATCATCAGGCAATTTCATGGCAAGCAGTGTGAACTGCGTCACACTTGCCAAACAATCTGCTCGGCTACGCCGAGGGTAGACGCCGGGCGAACCGCTCCATATCTGCAGGCGCGTTGATGGTTACCCATGCAGGCTACACAACTGATGTCATAGCCCGCGAGGCGTCAGTCAGCCGTCCCGCCGGGACCTCTTTCAAGTAAGACGCGTCGTATGCCGCCTTATTCCGATTGCACGCCCGAGGCTGCGCCAACCTTGCGCAAGCTGTTTTTCGCTTGCACCGCAACACCCGGCGACGTCAGCTGTGCGCCGGCAACCGGCGGGGTGAGGGTCATGGATTTGCAGCTTGTCGGAAAAACGGCGCTGGTTACCGGGGCAAGTATGGGGATCGGCCGCGCGATCTCAAAAGAGCTGGCTGCCGAGGGTGTTCAAGTCGCAACGGTGGCTCGCCGTACCCAGCTTCTTGAGGAGCTCGCGGGCGAGATCGAGCGGGGACAGGGGCCGCGCCCGCTGCTCATCACACAAGACATCATGGCGGCCAATGCGGCGGCGAGGCTTCGCGATGCCGCGCTTGCCGGGCTCGGCCATGTCGACATCCTGGTCAATTGCGCCGGCGGCAGCCGCCCACTGCCCGTGGATGCGCCGGAGGAAAAGTGGGAGGAGGCGATCACCCTCAACTTCACCCGGCAGCGCCAGATCACCCATGCTCTGCTTCCGCAAATGATCGAGCGCCGTTGGGGCCGGATTATCAACATCACCGGCAAGTCCGAGCCAGACCGCCTCAATGCAGCTTTTTCCGCCAAGGCTGCGGTCCACGCCTGGGCCAAAGGGCTGTCGCGCGATGTCGGCAAATATGGGATCACCGTCAACTCGATCCCGCCCGGGCGCATCATGAGCGAGCAGATCCGCCGCAACTATCCCGAAGAGTACCGCAAGAGCCACGCCGCAGCCGATATCCCGGCCGGCGCCTATGGCGAGCCCGAGGACCTCGCCGTGCTGGCGGTCTTTCTCGCCTCGCCGCGCGCGCACTACATCAGCGGCGCCGTCATTCCGGTGGATGGCGGGTTGCGGCGCTATGCGTTCTGAGCCGATCGGTCTCACCGCCCCCGCTGGGATACGCTTCGCAAAGCCCGCCTGAGAAACCTCGGAAGGCCCGCGCCGTTAGTGAGATCAAGCGCTGGTCAGCTGAGCGGATCTCGCTTGGATTTCGCCATGCGCCGGCGCCTCGCTTCGGCCATCCCCATACGATGCTCTCATCCGGCGCGGCAGCCGCCTCCCGGCCGGGCTGTCCCCCACCTTCGAGCCGCCGATTGAAGGCGTCACCGTGGTTTCGGAGCGGCAGGCGCCCCCGCCTCTTCCGCAGCCGTTGCCGGTCGCGGTTCTTCGAGACAATCGGGGCGAGGCTTTGTTCCGTGACGCTCCACCGTCACATGGCAATTGTCCACCCGCTGGTCGTCGGACGCCTTGTCGGACAGGCGCTCCTTCAATGTATGCGCCTCTTGCGCGGGCGCTTGCCAGGGTGACGCGAGGAGCGCCAACGCGAGCATGGCCGACCAGTGCGCGGCCGAGGTTCTACGCAGTTTCACAGGGCTTTGCGGAATGTCAGATTGATTCGGCATCGCCCGGTCAGTGGATCGTCTCCTTCGGCAAGTGGCGCCACCCCGTGGTAGACGAGGCGATCGGGGCCGCCCCACACGACGACATCGCCGCTCTCCAGCCCGATGCGGCGGGGCCGGTCGCTGCGGCTGTTGCCGCCAAACAAGAAGATCGCCGGCAGCCCGAGAGAGACCGAGACGATGGGCGCGGTCAGGTCGCGCTCGTCCTCGTCACGATGCAGCGACAGACGCGTCCCCGGTTCGTATCGGTTGATCAGGCAAGCATCGGGTTCGAACCCGGCGAAACCGGCAACTTCCGCCGCAGCTGCGGCCAGGCGCCGAAACGATGGCGGCATCGGGGGCCAGAGACACCCGGTGGTCGGGTCGACGAGCTCGTAGCGATAGCCTTTGCGATCCGTCACCCAGCCCGCCCGGCCGCAATTGGTCATCGCCACCGACATCCGGAAACCGCCGGGCGTAATCATATTGCGGAGCGGTGCAGAGGCGGTGATTCCCGCCACCGCCGCTACCAGAGCGGCTGCTTCTTGCCGCGCGAAGCCGCGCAGCACCGCGGCCCTCTCTCCGAGGGATTCGATGCTTTCCGCCGGTTCGAGGCAACTCAGCAGGTTGCCCAACCCTGGATCACCCGAGCAGGATCGCGCGCAATGCCGTCGTGTCCTGGCGCGCGCCGGCGAGCACGTAATTGACGTCGGTGCTGGCGATGACGAAACGCGCTCCGAGGCGGATCAGCTCGCCCTGCAACGCGACATTGTGACGGATGCCGCCGACGCCCAGCACCTTGCCGTGCGCACGACACGCTTCGGCCACACGCTCATAGGCCGCGCGTAGACGCGGGTGGTCGACCTGCCCCGGAATACCATAATCCGTCGTCAGGTCGCCCGAGCCGATCAGCAACACGTCGATCCCGGGCAACGCGGCGATGACCGCGGCATTGTCGGTGCCCTCGGCGGTTTCCAGCATGACGATCAGCGCGGTATCGCTGTTGAGCCGGTCGTTCAGCTCGCCGAGCGGGGCCGCGCGATAGCCGAGCGCCGGCCCGAGCCCCATGACTGACCGCCGGCCCACGGGCGGAAAACGGCAATTGCGCACGACCGCCTCGGCCTCGCTGCGGTTATTGACATGCGGGACGATGACACCCTGCGCGCCGCCGTCGAGCACTCGGCTCGACCAATGGGCATCATGGCTCGGCACTCGCACTAGCGGGGTGATACCGATGCCGAGTGCCGCAGCGCAGATCGTCGAGGTGGTCTCGATCGAATAGGGACTGTGCTCCATATCGACATAAAGTGCGTCGTAGCCGCCCGCCATGGCGACCATCGCGATGTCGACCGTGCGCGCGAGGCGCAGATTCATGCATAGCACGAGCTCGCCCGCGGCGAGCTTCTGCTTCATCGAGTTGCGGGTGTCTTCGGGCATCGATTCCTCCCTCGCCCCTCACCCCAGCCCTCTCCCCGCAAACGGGGCGAGGGAGCAGCCCATCGTGTCAACGATGGGCCGTGAGGGGTGTAGCGCTTGCGTTAGCCGCAGGCGACCGCGTAGAGGTCGCGAGCGCCTTCCGGCAACCGATGCTCGTGCCATGTCCGGCCGCCGTCCTGCGTGCCGAAGACCTGCCCGAAGCGCGAAACGCCGTATACCTGGTTCGGGTCGCGCGGATGGACCGTCACCGCCATCATCGTCGCCTCGGCCTTGACCCCGTGATCGAAGCGCTTCCAGGTCTGGCCGACATCCTCGCTGCGATAGATCGCACCGTCGGTGCTGCGCGCCGCCGGGCTGAGGCAGGCATACATGACCTTGGGGTCATGCGGCGAGACGCGGATGTCGCGACCGTAGGTCAGCGGCGAGAACCGGCCGATCTCCATGTCCTTCCAGGTCTCGCCGCGGTTGTCACTACGGAAAAGGCCTATGCGGTTGGCGAGAAACACGGTGCCGGGTGCCGCGCCGCTGACGGCGAGCGCATGGCCGTCGAGCATACCCTCGATCTCGGTTTGGCTGCCGATCCGGCTGCGGTATCTGGGCTCTTCGCAGAAGCGGATCAGATCGGCGGTGATGTCTTCCCAGGTCTCGCCCCGATTGCGGCTGCGCATCATGCCGTTGGCCTCGAGCGTCGCATAAACATCGTCCGGAGAATTGGGATCGACAGCGAGCCGCATAACCCGGCACGGGAACGCCATGATCACCCGGTCGTGCGGCAGTCCCGGGTCCGCCATCTTGCGCCAAGTGTCGCCCCCATCCTCGCTGCGATAGACGCCGGGCGGCGTGGCACCGGCGTAGAGGATGCGCGAGTTCTTCGGATGGACGCAGACCGACCAGATGTCGGCGTCCTTGTCGGGCAGGTTGAGCCTTTCCCAACGGCCACCGCGATTGGAGCTGCGGAAGCCGCCCTTGGTGGTCCCGATATAGACGACGTCAGGGTTTTCCGGATGAACCGTGATCGCATGCACCTCGGTTTCTTCGGGCAGGCCGTTGGTGAGATGCTCCCACCGATCGTCGCCAATGGCCTGACGGAAGACGCCGCCGAACGTCCCCTCCATCGACCGCGCCGCGCCGGCGTAAACATGTGATGTAGCTGCCATCAACTCCTCCCTCGCCTGGATTGTCGCCGGGATCATACGCCTCTATTAGGACTTGTCACAAAGGGATAAGGAGAGACCCATGGGCGACACGATGGTCACGGAACGGCGCAGGCTCGGCAGGAGCGGGCCGGAGGTCTCGACGATCGGCCTCGGCTGCATGTCGCTGTCCGGGGTTTACGGAACGAGCGATGAGGAGGCGGGGATCACGCTGATCCACCGGGCGATCGATCTCGGCGTCGACCATTTCGACAGCTCGGACATGTATGGCTGGGGCCAGAACGAGGAGCTGCTCGGCCGGGCGATTAAGGGACGGCGCAACGGCATCGTGATCGCCAGCAAATTCGGCCAGACGCGCCGGCCCGGCGGGGCCAACGGCGTCGACGGCAGCCCGGCCTATATCGCGCAAGCCTGCGAGGCGAGCCTGAAGCGGCTCGGCGTCGACACCATCGACCTCTACTACCAGCACCGGGTCGATCCGGCGGTTCCGGTCGAGGAGACGGTCGGCGCAATGGCGCGCCTCATCGAGCAGGGCAAGGTGCGCCTTCTCGGGCTGTGCGAGGCACGCCCGGAGCGCATCCGCCGGGCCCATGCGACCCACCCGCTCGCCGCGGTCCAGATGGAGTTCTCGCTGCTCTATCGCGAGGAGGCGACCGAGACGCGTGAGCTGACCCGCGACCTCGGCATTTCCTTTGTCGCTTATGCGCCGCTCGGCCGCAGCCTCTTGGCCGGGGTCGTTCCCGATCTCGACCATCTCGATGCGGGCGACACGCGCGGCCGCCATCCCCGCTTCATGGGCGACAATTTCGCCAAGAACCGTGCGCTCGTCGAACGCCTCGAAGCGATCGCCGAAGAAAAGGGCTGCACCCCTGCACAGCTTGCCCTCGCCTGGTTGCTGGCCCAGGGGACGGACGTGATGCCGATCCCTGGGACCAAGCAGATCGCGCGCCTTGAGGAAAATTTGGGCGCGATGAACGTGCGGCTGTCGCCGGCCAACATCGAGCGCATCTCAGCGGCGATCCCGATCGGTGCAGCCGCCGGCACCCGCTATCCCGAAGTCGGGATGCCCGGGGTATACATCTGACACCGAGGCCGCGCCCTCCCTTCTACGGTGCGGCAGGACCATAGCCTGCGTTTCCGCTGACGACAGCGGAAAATATGCTTTTCAACCCTCGAAAGTGACGCCTCAACGCCGAAAACCTTAGTGATGTGAGCAACATGGGCTGATTTCGCCAAACCTGCCGACAGCGGGATTTTGGTCGCCAAAATGGTGGTTGGCAGCCGAATGGCAGCCGAAACTTGGCACCCGGTTTTATGCTTGTCAATTTGATCATAAAAGACCGTTCCATAATTGACATTATCGTATCGAACGGATATTTAGGTGCGGGTTCGACCTCCGCAAGGCGGCGGTCGCATCGGCATCGAGCAACGTGAAGGAGCCACCGCGGGGCATCGCAGAGAGATGGCGCCCCTTCCTCGTCAACTGCCGCCGGTAAGGGCGGCGACTTTGTGGCCTGTTTGAGAACATCAATTTCGAGTTGCTGGTGCAAGCGCGCGAAGCGGCGGGCCGTGAACCGAGCCCCTCGGCGGGGGTCATCGACAGTCAATCAGTCAAGACCACCGAGAGCGGCGGGCCGCGTGGGTATGATGCGGCCAAGAAGGTCAAAGGTCGCAAGCGTCACATTGTGACTGATACTTGCGGTCTGCTGGTCGGTGCCGAGGTGCACCCCGCCGATGTCCAAGATCGCGATGGTGCTAGGCTTGTCATCGAGGCTATTCACCAGTTGTTTCCCTGGCTGCGCCATCTCTTCGCCGACAGCGTCTATAACGGCCCCAATCTGCGCGACGCCCTCGTCAAATTCGGCAAGTGGACGATCGAGATCGTCAAACGCGCCGCTGACGCGGCCGGATTTCAACTGCTCCCCCGGCGATGGGTCGTCGAACAAACCCTCGCTTGGCTCAATCGAAACCGCCGCCTGGCCAAGGATTTCGAGGCTTCGATCGCCAGCGCCAAAGCCTGGGTTTACATCGCCTCCGTGCAGCTCCTCATCCGGAGATTGGCTTGACCACAACGCAATCTATAAAGATGAAATACAACCTATACGATTAAGATTCGGACACTAAGGCGAGCCAGGCCGGGGCGGCGAACAAACTGCGGCTTACCGCTTAATTGCCCACACTTTTAGTTAACCGGACGATTGTCGCCGATTCGGTAGTAGTGGCCATCCGGCCCACAATAGACTTCCTCTCCTGGGTGTCAATATTGTTGGAAGAAGATCGAGTATGTCGCCGGGACCTTGACGCAGGCACGGCCGTTCGGGTGATAGAAGACCGCCGACATCGGCAATGTATCGAATGCCCTGCGATCCCGGCCGCTGTGCGGTCTGCTGCCCTCCCGAATCGACAGGTTCGCACCGGAATGCATCGTGTTCGGCGGTCCGCTGATCAAGCTCGGCCTTACACTAGGCAAGCTGGCGCTGCAGATCGGCGATAACTTGGTCGAGATCGGCTAACGTGCTCTCGGGCGTCCCGCTCATTTGTGGACCTCATCGGACCGATATCCCAAGTGCAAATCATGCTTTGATCCGTGCGCGTGTCCACGAGGTTCTATCCCCTGAGAGATCAGTGACCTCGCATCGAAGTGCGCCCTTTTGGGGGGACCGGGTGAGACAGCAAATGTCGCCAGCGATCACCGGCGAGCGACAGACGGACGCGCCGCGAACGACTGTTAGGGGTTGAACCTCACCGTTCATCGTCCTGCCCGCGAACGGCCGGAATCGGCGCAACCTCGCCGTTGCCGTCCGTTCCGGCGAAGGTCCCTTCACCATCCGATTTACAGACCTTCGCCATCGTGCGGTGCAAGCCGGTAAGGTTTCGAAATCCTTGCCGAGACGTCAGTTGCATCCGAACCAGGAGAAGGTGCGCTCCACCACGTAGCGGGCGCGGGAGAACAACGAAGCCCGTCATACCGTCGCTCCGCTTGACGATCTCGACGTGCAGCACGGGCACTTTTGCCACAGCGGCCTGATCGAATGGTCGCGCCCGATCAACACCCTCGAGTGACATCGTCCGCCACTATTGACGGTCGTCAATTTTCTGTTGATTCGGAATGACCATTTCCCGAAGGACTATCCGCCATTTACGCGTACCGTCTATTTCCATAAAACGATCATAGTGGTGTGACCAGCCGTGGCGGCTTGCCGATAATCGCTCTGGATCACCCCTCAGGCGGGCGGCAGGCGCACCTGAATGTTTGCACGCTCCTCTTGCAGGGTCAGAAAGATCGAGGCGTCGCGATCGCCCCAGCCGCGGGCCATCGCCTCGATCATCTCTTGCTCGCAAAACGCGCCGAGACGCATCGGCGTGTCGGTGGCGCGCGCGAGTTCCTGCGCCAGCCCCAGATCCTTGCGCGCCAGCGCCAGCGAAAAGCGCGGCTCAAAGTCGCCGCGCAGCCAAGTAGCGGGCAGGCGCACCTTGAGGCTCATCATCTGCCCGAGGGCCGCTTCGTTGAAGACGTTTACGATCGTCGCGGCATCGATTCCGGCCTTGACCCCGGCGGTCCAGCACTCGGCCAAGACGAGATCGAGTGTGAAACTTGCACTGTTGTGCATGATTTTGGCTATCGACCCGGTGCCGATACCGCCGGTGTGGATGACCCTCTTGGCGATCGCTTCAAGCAACGGACGCGCTCGCTCGAAGGCGGCCGGCTCGCCACCCGCCATCACCAACAGGTCGCGCGTCTGGGCACCCTCCATGCCGCCGCTGACCGGAGCGTCGAGCATCGCCGCACCCTTTTCGGCGAACATCGCGTAAACCCGTCGCACCAGCTCCGGCGAGTTGGTCGTGTGGTCAATGTAAAGCACCCCGGATCTGAGCTGCGCGACGAGGCCGCCCGGCCCGAGGCACACCGCTTCCATCTCCGCCGGCCCGGGCAGACAAGTGACCACGGCTTCACACTCGGCGGCCAGCGCCGCGGATGAGCCGGACCAAACCGCGCCCGCGGCAAGGAGCGCGTTCGCGGCCGCAGGCCTGATGTCGTGAACGACAAGCGCGTGGCCGGCCTGCAGCAATTGGCGACCGATCGGCGCGCCGATATTGCCGACGCCGATGACCCCGATTTTCATGATTGTGGTTCCCACTTGCACGGGAAACTGTCATCGCGAGCGGAGCGAAGCGATCTCGTCGAGATTGCCGCGGCGCCTTGCAATGACAACAGCGGCGGCTCGAGCTATAGCGCGTAAAGGCGCAGCGCGTTGTCCCACAGGATCTTTTGCTTGCTCCGGTCGGAGAGGGGCAGCGCGAGAAATCTGTCCATCGCCCGCGGGTATTTCGAATCGCCGTGGGGGTAATCGGTCGTCGTGACGAGGTTGTCGTCGCCGAATGCATCGACGACATGCGCGACGAATACTTCGTCGCACTCGACGGCACAAAACCCCTGCCGGCGGAAATACTCCGACGGCGGCATCGAAAGGTGCGTCATCTCGCGATAGGGCTCGCGCCACTCGTAGTGCTCGTCCATGCGGCCGAGCCAGAACGGCAGCCAACCGCATTGGCCCTCGAGAAACGCAAAACGCAGCCGCGGGAAGCGCTCCATGACGCCGCCCATGATCACGTCCATGCACGCGAGCATCTGCTCCATCGAGTGCGTCGAGATGTGCGCGATGCCCAAATTCTTGAACCGGTCGGCGCCGGCGGCCTTCATGCGTGAGCCCGTGGTCTCATGGAAGCCGACCGGGACGTTGAGCTCCTGGCACACGGCCCACAGCGGATCGTAATAAGGGTCATGCCACGGCCGGTCGTTATAAACATTGGGGCGCAGGAAGATCGCCTTCATGCCCAGCTGGGTCACGGCGCGGCGGGTTTCACCGACGGCACTCTCGACCTCGTGCGCCGAGACGGCGGCGGCGCCGAACAGCCGCTTCGGATCGGCAGCCTCGATGTAATCGTGAAGCCAGTTGTTGTAGGCCCGGCACGCGGCGGCCGCGAAGCGCGGGTCCATCCTCGTGAAGGCGGTCACGTACATCGCGGAGGTCGGAAACAGGATCGCCAGATCGAGGCCCTCCTTGTCCATCGCCCGCACTTGGGTCTCGGGGTCGAAGTTGCGCGCAATCTCCTCAGCATAGCGCTCGGCCAGAGCCTGCTCTTCGGCGTCGGTCAGGGCCGGCCAGTCGCCACCGGGGATCTGCGCCATGACCTCGCCCTCGACCATGGTGCGGATGTCCCACCGGCGCTCGTCGAGCCGCCGCGGCGCGCGTGCCCTGAACTCGGGATCGATGTAGCGCTGCCACAAATCGACCGGCTCCATCACATGCATCTCGGCGTCGATCAGCTTGAAGCCGTTCTTAGCCATGGTGTCGCTCCCGTTAGCGCTTATACGGTTGGCCGGATGTTCTGGTTCATGCGGAAGAGGTTCGTCGGATCATACTTGTTCTTGAGCGCGACGAGCCGGTCGTAGTGGCCGCCATAGGCAGCCCTGATCCGCGTGACTTCTTCCGCGTCCAGGTGGTTGACGTAGACTTCTCCGGTCGCGAAGGGCTCCACCGCCGTCCAGTACTCCCGGGTCCACTGGACATGCTGCCCGGTCTCTGCGGGGTCATTCCATTGCGAGATCACGTCGTAATCCCACTGGTCCTGGCGCAACCCGAAGGCGGTCGCATTCCGATCCACCCGCGCCGCGGCGCCATGAAGATGGAAAAACAAGACCATCGACATCGGCGAGAGCATCTTCGCCGACCGCTCGACCAGGATCTCGATCAAATCGTCCCCGAGCTCCTTCAAGAAGCTCGACTTCCAGTATCGCTGAACCCCGCCATAGGGGACCGCCGCGTCGAACAACGTGTTCAGCTGCACGTATGAGGTCGGCGCAATCGTGTCCACCAGCGGTGATCCGAACTTGCGGACCGGGGCCACGACTGCCTCGCCGGTTCCGAGATCCCCGATATAGGCGACGATGATGGCGACGACCGGGGTGCCCTCGGGGGACGTCATCAGCGCGGCAGCGGCAAGCGCCTCGTCGGGGCAGCTGCGCGCGTAGTCGCGATAAAAGCGCAGCGCTTCTTTGGCTTTGGCCATCGGGTGTAGCACCATCCCCGCCAGCACCGGGCCAACCGGATGAAGCCGATATTCGAACGAGGTCACGACACCGAAATTGCCGCCGCCACCGCGCAGGCCCCAGAAGAGATCGGGGTAATCGTCTGCGCTGACGGTTAAAAGCCTACCCTCGGCCGTGACGAGGTCGGCCGAAAGCAAGTTGTCGCAGCTGAGGCCGTGCTTGCCCATCAGCCAGCCGAGACCGCCGCCCAAGGTCAGCCCGGCAATCCCTGTCGTCGAGACGACCCCACCGGTACTGGCAAGGCCAAAGGCCTGGGTCTCGTGATTGTACTCGCCCCAGGTGAGCCCGGCCTCGGCCCGCGCAATGCGCTTGGTCGGATCGACCCTGACACTCTTCATCGGCGACAGGTCGATCATCAGGCCGCCCTCGCAGACCGCATTGCCGGTGATGTTGTGGCCGCCGCCCTTGACCGACACCAGCAGTCCGTGCTCGCGCGCAAAGCGCACCGCGGCGATGACGTCCGCCGTCCCCGCACAGCGCGCGATCAGCGCCGGGCGCCGGCCGATCATGCCGTTCCAGACCTTGCGGGCGTCGTCGTAACCATCGTCGCCGGGGCGCAGCAGCCGGCCCCGCAGATCGGCGGCAAAGTCCTGCACCGTGGCCTCCTCCAGGATGGCATCGGTGCCGTTGGTGGTGATGACGCGGAAATCTGTCATCGCTTTGCTCTCCCTGTCGGTCCGTTTGTGAATGCGTATCGATCAGCGCGCTGCCGGCGCCAGCGCGTCGAAGGGCCGGGGATCGGCGGTCGCTTCGGCCTCGCTGAAGCCCATTGCTGCGAGAAACGCGGCGCGGACCTCGGCAGGCTGCCCGGTCTGGAAGATATAGCCCTGCAAGCCACGGCGGGCGAGCGGGTTGGCCATCGCCTCGGCGCGGGTGAAACCCTCGATGAAGGCCTCGCGCTCGGCGACCGGCAGCGAGATCGCGCGGTTGACGGCCGGGTCGCGGATCACCGCCTTTGGGTCACGCCCGTCTTTGACCGCCTCGATGTCATTCAGAAAGCGACGGCGAATCATCACGATGCCGCGATCGCTCGGGGCGAGATATTCTTGCGACCGATCGGCGACGCGGCCCTGCCCGACCCAGGTCACGAAATCCTGGTTCATCACATGGCTGGTGATCCAGCGTCCGGTCACCGGATCGGCGATCGGCCCCTGCCAGGTCGGGATGCTGTTCTGCACATAAGGCTCGCGCTCCCGTGGCACGCGGCTGAAATGCCACATAACGCTAAGCGTGTTCTCGTCATCGACCGGCACGCGGAACTCGACATGATTACCGGTGAACAACCCGTTCGGCCACAGGCAGACGCGTCCGACCGTCCACAGCCGGTCCTTCTCACTGGTGTCGGTGCGGACGCGTTTGTATTGAAAGCCGTAGTCGAACTCGTTGAAGTCGACCTTGACGTGCTGCGGCGTGTAAGGGCCGGTGGTGCCGCCGAGACGCAAGCTCCAATTCGAGTGGGTCCATTCGAAATGCACCGGGTCGATCGAGTTTTCCTGGCACTGGAACCAGTTGCACGGGATCTCGGCCTTGACGATCTGGCGGAACCCGTTCTTCCACGAGAAGAATTCCCAATTGGGCACGAGCGGCCGCGGCTCGGGGCCGAGATAAGCCCATAACAGCCCGCCCAGTTCCTCGACCGGATAGGCCTTGATGCGGATCTCGTCGCGCAGGCGCGCCTCGGGATGCGCCATGTCCTCATAGGGCTGCGCCAGGCAGCTGCCGTCCGCGTCGTAGAGCCAGCCGTGATAATTGCAGCGCAGCCCGCATTTCTCTACATAGCCATAGCTCAAGTCGGCGCGGCGGTGCCGGCAATGGCGATCGAGCAGGCCGTATTTGCCGCCAAGGTCTTTGTAGAGGACGAGGTCCTCGCCCATCAGCCGCACCGGCAGTGTGCCCGGGCGTTCGAGCTCGCTGGCGCCGGCGATCGGCCACCAATAGCGGCGCAGTAGATCGCCCATTGGTGTACCGGCGCCGGTCTTGGTCAAAATGTCCCAGCGGCTGCCCGCCTCGGCGTTGCTATCCCTCGGCATGGTCACCTCGCGGACTGTTTCTCGATCATCGCAGACAAGCGGGCGTAGACGCGGCGCGCATTGCCTTCGAATATTTTCGCCTTGTCCGCTGCCGACAGCGCCAGCTGATCGATGTAGCGCTTGGTGTCGTCGTAGTGGTGACCGGTCTCGGGATCGATGCCGCGGACCGCGCCGATCATCTCGGAGGCGAAGAGGATGTTGTCGATCGGGATGACCTTGGCCAGCAATTCTTGGCCGGGGAGGTGATAGACGCAGGTGTCGAAGAAGACGTTCTTCAACATTAGCTCGGACAGCAGCCCGAGCTTGGCGTCCTGCGCCAACCCGCGGTAGCGCCCCCAGTGATAGGGCACGGCACCGCCGCCATGTGGAACGATGAATTTGACGGTAGGGAAATCCTTGAAGACCGACGAAGTCATTAGCTGGTTGAAGCCGGCGGTGTCGCCGTTGAGATAATGCGCGCCGGTCGTGTGATGGGTCGGGTTGCACGACGCGCTGACATGGATCATCGCCGGAATGTCGTACTCGACCATCTTCTCGTAGACCGGATACCAGTAGCGGTCGCCGAGCGGCGGGTCCTGCCAATGCCCGCCCGATGGATCGGGGCTCAGATTGACGCCGACAAACCCGTACTCGTTGACGCAGCGCTCGATCTCCGGGATGCAGTTCTTTGGCGAGACCCGCGCGCTCTGCGGCAACATCGCCACACCGATGAAATTCTGCGGGAATAGCGAGCAGACACGGTGGATCAATTCGTTGCAGGCGCTGGCCCAGGCTTCGCTGGTCGTTGCGTCGCCGAGGTGGTGGCCCATGCCGGCGGCGCGCGGCGAAAAGATCGTCAAATCGGTGCCGCGCTCACGCTGCACCTTGAGCTGGCCATTGGCGATCGATTCACGGATCTCGTCGTCGGTAATCCTCGGTCGCGGCGGCGGCGGCTTGCCGGCGGCCTGCGCCGCGATCTGCTCGCCGCGCCAGCCCTCGTGCTGGCGGGGAGAGGTGGTGTAGTGGCCGTGGCAGTCGATTATCATGCGTCCTCCCGTTTCCTTTAATGCGCGGCCCCCCACTCGCGGGCCAGCTCTGCTCGCCGCCCCGCCGCGGCCATCAAGAAGCCGCCGTCGCTGCCGGTCAGCACGAGCCGCATGCCCATGCCGATGTATTTCTGCATCAGCTCCTCCGCATCGACACCGCCCATGCCCGGCCATTTGTTGTGCTTGCGGCAAGCCGTGATCACCGTCTCGTAGGCGCCGGCGATCTTCGCATGGCCGTAATCGCCGGGGATCCCCATCTCGGCGGCGAGGTCGTTGGTGCCGATCAGCAATGCGTCGATGCCGGCAACCGAGCCGATCGCTTCGGCATTGGTGACCGCGGTCGGCGTCTCGATCAGCGCAATGACGAGCAGTGCGGCATTGGCGGCCTCGATCATCTCGCCGATCGGGATGCGTTTGAAATCGAAGATCGCCTGCGCGCCGGCGAGCGAGCGGTGGCCGATCGGCGGGTATTTCAGGTGGTCGACGATCTCGCGCGCCTGCTCCGGGGTGTCGACATGCGGCATGACGATCCCGAGGGCGCCCGAGTCGAGCACGCGGGTCGCCATCGTGTGCTGCATGAACGGCACGCGAACGATCGGCGAAATACCGGTGTCGAGGGCGGCGACGGCGAGGGTCGTCGCGAACTCGATCGACATCGGGCCGTGCTCGAGGTCGATGAATAGCCAGTCGTAACCCGCCGTCTTCATCATTTTGGCGATGTCGACGGTGCGCGCGGTGCGGATGCCGACACCAAGCGACATCTCACCGTTTTCGAGGCGCTCGCGCGCCGCATTGCGAACGTTCATGTCGCCCGCCCGATCGCATTCCCGCGCTTCGGACGAAGGTAAGCACCGCTATCCCAAGATGGTCAACTCCGCGTGTTCCGCTTGGTATCTGCAGGGGGTAAAGAGGCGCGGATCCCCTTGCCAGGGCGAGAGCCCAGATTCGCCCGCGGCTCGACCACCCCCGCGGGTCCCGGCTACGTTGTCGTTGAGGATAACGTCAATTCCTATCATATCGATGCCAGTTGGTCAATTATAGTCAGGCAAAGTTGACAGAAGTGGTGGGTTGAGCAGCCACTGCTTGCGGTCACGCCGTCCCAATCGAGAGGAGTCTCTTCGAGCATCGAACGTCTGGTGGAATGTGCCAGGAGACCGCACAGCCGGCGGACGCGTGCTGAAAGCAGGACGAGATCTGCGGCTGGTTTACCGCCGAAAAGGAGCTGCAAATCGCTCGCCCCGGAATGGTGTAAGGAAAACCGACACCCGTAGGGGGAGGTGACGGCGGGGTTATGTCACCGCTCAATCCACCACGTCATGGCGGGTCCCATGCCGGTAAAATCATCAATATCCCGTCAAAAAAGAGCCCACTCAGTCGCACGAGACTGGTCACTCTCTATTTTCTTGAGGGCTGCGCAGATGATCGGGCGCGTGTAGGATGGGGTGGTTCAAAAATCCGACCGTCGGAAAACTTTACAGTCCTCGCGCGGTTCCTCGGTCGGAAACCGCTGCATCAACGATAAGGATGTTCATCGTCGGGAACATCATCCTTGGTATGTCTTCCCGATTACACAAAACAATGCGAACGTTGATTGTGATTATCATCTGGCCGATCTGAGTTTGAAAGGAGGTTGACGATTCTTCTATAAAAATATCACCGGACTATGCCTTCGCACCATAAACCAGAAAGTGCTTTTTATTTTATGATTACCTGGATTATCGTGGTTAATTACGACAACTGAAAGGTATTGTTGTATCGACAGAGCAAATTGAAAGGCGTTCGAGACGGCTGCAAATCGCAGACCGGTGTCGGAAAATTTTACACCGGTAGTGCCGTGACAAAATGAAGCTATTGAATTTATTCATTTTCGAAACTTGGCATATTTATTGCGTGAGATCTTCAAGGTGGCATTTTATGAATAGCGACCGAGGTATTATCCATTCGATTTATCGGACTGCGCTCGCCGAGGCCACATACATCGACGCTTTGGCCGAATCGAGGGGCCTGTGCGTGGATGGCATTATTCCTTCGGTCGTGTGCGAACTTGTCACGCGAGCGGGCAACCTGGCCGGGTACACATTTTTGTCATACCAGCGTCGAAACCTCTGGCGAGGTTCGGGCGTTGCGTGTACGAACCTAACCGCCCACAGCTTCGGGATCTGTCCGGTGCCAGGCAGGAGACGAGATCGTGGACGGGGGGAAACGGGCGCGCCCTGAATGGACGAGGCACCTGCCGAGTGGGTGTCGCGTCGCGAACAAACCCTACTTCTGCCGCGTCATCCATGGCTCACAAGCCCTCGGCGCTGGGAATGCTCTCCGGCTGCATGCAATGAGCGTGCGGCAGTCGTCAGACATTGGCAAGCGTCAAGGAGGACACCAAATTGGTACAAACATCGAGGTCATCATACACTGAAGGTTTACGATTTATTAGAAGACTCAAGTAGCGATAACTGATATAGGCTATCCAGTAAGGAGTATGGTCATGCGTACGCGTCTAGAATTTAGTATTCTTAAGTTTCAGGACGAGGCGGCTTGGCGATATGGGGTCGAAGCCATCATTAGCGCGTATCCGAATTCCCCATTGAACCCGCGAGGGAATTTCGAAATAGAGATTCCTCAAGAAGTTGCTGATTGGGCAAGGCGAAATCTTAAGTCTGATTTATTCCACGTGATCAATACCCAGGACAGGCCAGCCGGCGGCGAAGCATTAATGTGGCAGGATTTGGGCAGGGGCACCACGGACGAGGTGGAAGACGAGAAGTGGCTTGAAGAACAAGCGGATAAGCTTGAGGAAGACAACCAGCGCCGAATACGTGAGATATTCGCCTGATCGCGGCTTCTTCCGTCTGGCACGTCCGATAGCCCCGTGCTATGCACGGGGCTATCGTTTTGGGGAGGAGATGGCCTTGTCGCTAGGGACAGTGTACGGCGCTCGCGTGGCTATCCTGCTCCCGGTCGGGAGTCCTGGCGAGCGCATGGCGGCTAGCATGTCTCTCGATCCCATAATACCAAACGCATTCGGTATCGCTAGGCACAGCTTCCTGTATCCGGCGAGCTTTGATGAAAAGAGGTACAATCCAGGTACCAGGCAAATTGACACCAATAGCGTTTGTGTTGTCGTAGTTGATACTAGCTATAACCCTACGAATACCAAGTTGATGAGAAAGGTTCGTTACATAAAAAGTGCAATTCACCAAGAATACCTTAAATATAATCTACTGTACCCTCACCGCGGTGGACCACCCCCGTGGCTTCGAAACGGGATCCACGTTACTGTTGGCTCAATTACGTCTTTTGTGTAGAGCTTGAATCGAATTTGTTCTTGCGTTCATGGATATCCCTATTCGTCCTGGCGTTTTTAGTTTACGCCGAGATAGATGATGCCGCAGGACAACAAGCTAGAGAGAACCGGACTGTATCAGGAATAAATCAGACGCCGGGCGTGGACGTAGGAACAATACGAGATTTCGTTGACTTACTAAAGGCAGAGGCTGAGCGGTCGGAGAAGGCTGTGGAGACCATGACGGATTCGATGCGGGCATATGCCGATCTGTTACGACTCGAAGCCGAGCGATCTCAACAAGCGACCAAGGACGAGGTGGATCTGATCGAGCGGACCCTCCAAAAGTTCGTGTTGGTGGTGACCGCATTCGGTGTAGCGATCGGCGGGGTGCTAACTTTCCTCCAGATCAGAACGATGCGTGACATAGGACGACGCGCCGAGAGAGAGGCCAATATCAGAATAGACGAGTTGATTATGGGGGCTGAAAAGACAGTTTCACAGAAGATAGAAGCTGTCGAGGCGCGTGCGGATCGCCAATTTACTAGGTTGGGGGAGGAGGTATATTCGGTTACATCGCGTTTGGCTCGAGGTGAAGGATCTCTCTCGCAGTTCATGGGCGAGCTAGAGCAACCGCCAGCAGATTATCACGGGAAGTCGGTGGTATGGATTGACGATCAACCAGATTCAATAACTTTGGCGATGCGCAAGCAGCTTGAAGAGCTGGGAATCAAAATTGAAGCGTTGAAGTCCACTCGTGAGCTAAACAAGCTACTTACAACTCCTCCCACAGGCGGCCACTTTGACCTCATTATTTCTGACATGCACCATGACCGAAACACGCGTGCTGGCTTGGACTATTTCGAACTAATCAAGGGTCGCGATGATCTGCCCCCGAGATTGATTTTCACTTCCAACAGCCGGTTGCAAGCATTGGGGTCGGAGACCGAGCAGGAGATACAGCGGCTCAAAAGAGACGACAAGAGGTTCCTCGGCGCGGTGACCTCGAGCGAGCCATTTTTTGCAATAGTATACGACGCATTGCAGCCCTAGCAGATGAGAGGGTCATCGAAAGCGTCCCACCGGCAGTAATTTCTCAGGCCAGCCGCTTTCTTGGCGAGCGCGGTGTCGGTACAGCCTATAGCCGCATGGCCTCGCGCGCAGCGAGCGGGTCTTGGGTCGGGATCGGGATCGCGCCGCCGCGGTCGGAATTGAGCAGCGGCGAGGGTGCTTTGCGTCCGAAAGCTTCGATGCGCGGGATTGCGGCATCGTCGAGCGGTGCCATCTTCGGCTTACGCGCTAATGCGGCTTCGATGTAGGGCGCGAGCTCGCGGCGTTTTTCGGCCTCGCGCACCTCGTCACGTTCCTTGAACTCGGGCATCACGTGCTCGGCGAAGACCTGGAGCGACTCGCAGATATGTTCGTGGCGATTGGTTCCGCTCTGCTGAATGAACATGACCTGGTCGATGCCGGCCTTCTCGTAGCGCGCCAAATGCGCGCGCAATTGATCGGGGGTGCCGATGCCGCCGCGCCCGGCATTGTCCGGCAATTGGTCCTTGACCTGCAGAAAGCGCTCCCAGAGGTCGGCGCGGCCGGGCCGATGCTCGCCGAAGAGCGCGTAGTAGCCGAGCGAGTAGCCGAAAAAGCGGAACCCGTCGAGCCCGCGGCGGATCGCTTCGGCCTCTTCCTGATGACAGGACATGCCGGTGACGATCGCGATGTTCGGATTGACGCGATGGCCGATCGGCACGCATTCCTCGGATTTGATGATGTCGTAATATTCCGCCACCCACTTCGCCGCCTGGTCTGGATCGAGAAACGAGAATGTCAACGCGCCGAGCCCATTGCGCGCGGCGAGGTGGATCGTTTCGCGCCGCGAGCAGGCCACCCACATCGGCGGGTGCGGCCGCTGCACCGCCTTCGGCACCAGGTTGCGGCACGGCATGTCGAACCAATGCCCCTGAAACCCGGGATAAGGCCGCATCGCCAGCATGTTGGCGGCCTCTCGGGTGGCCTCTTCCCACATCGCTCGCTTGTCGTTGGGATCGACACCGAAGCCGCCCATCTCGACCGCGGTTGCCGACTCGCCGGTGCCCCATTCGACGCGCCCATTCGACACCAGGTCGAGGGTCGCTATGCGCTCGGCGACGCGCGCCGGATGGTTGTAATTCGGCGGCATCAGGGTAATGCCGTGGCCGAGGCGGATATGCTTGCTGCGTTGCGAGCAGGCGGCAAGAAACACTTCCGGCGCCGAGGAGTGCGAATACTCCTCGAGGAAGTGGTGTTCGACCTCCCAGACGTAGTCGATCCCTAGGCGGTCGGCGAGCTCGATCTGGTCGAGCGCCTGCTGATAAAGCCGCAGCTCCGACTCCTCGCCCCAGGGCTGCGGCAACTGGTGCTCGTAGAACAGGCCGAATTTCATCGTCCGGTCTCCTCGGTCAGCCCCGATTGAATGCCGGCATCACGTCGCGGGCGAACCAGCGCAATTGCTCCTTGAACTCGTCGGGCGGCAGCCCCTCGGCCCAATGGATCATGAAATCCTCGAGCCCCGGATATTTCGCCTCGATCGATTTGATGCCGTCGATGATCTGCGACGGCGGTCCGCAGAACCAGGCCTTCTGCTGCACGCCGTCGGCGAGCGAAGGCACCCTTGCCGGCGCTCCGGGGGTGCCCCAGGTCCGGCCGTGCTCGTCGGCATACCGGACAAAACCGAACGGCGCGAACCACTTGTAGCGCTCGTCGTGCGACGGCTCGAGGCGCCGGATCGCCTCCTGCTGGGTGTCGGCGAGATAGATGCCCGCACCCCAGATCATGTCCTCGCCGAGCTGCTTCGGCCGGCCGTGCCTGGCGCAGGCGGCGTGATAGGCGCGCACCACATCGTCGAGGATCTTCTCGCCGTTTAACGTGACCATGGCCTTGAGGCCCTTTTGCGCCATCAAATCGATGGTCTTGCCGCTGGCGATCGGCATCCAGATCTCGACCGGCAGGTGCTTGGGCCGCGGCACCACGGTGATTTCTTCGAGCGTGTATCCGCGATAAGGCACCGGCGGCGGGCACTCGAAATACTTACCCGTGTGGTGGAACGCTTCCTCGTTGAAGCACTTCAACAGCAGATCGAGCCCCTCCTCGAAAATCGCGCGGTTGGCTTCGGCATCGAGCAGCGGTGCACCAAGGGTTTCCATTTCGCGGGTGTGATAGCCGCGCCCGACACCCATGATGACCCGGCCGTCGGTCACGATGTCGGCCATCGCGTAGTCTTCGGCGAGCCGGATCGGGTGCCACATCGGCAGGATGTTGAAGGCGCAGCCGAATTTGAGGCGCCGGGTCTGGGTGGCGAGCCACAGCCCGAGCTGGATCAAATTCGGCAGGCATTCGTAGCCTTCCCGCTGGAAATGGTGCTCGGCGGTCCAAAAGCAGTAATAGCCGAGTTCGTCCATCAGCCGGGCGACATCGCGCGCGGCCCAGAACGCCTCGCTCAAGCGCTCGTTCGGGTAGCGACGATCGTTCGCCGGCGTGCCGTTCAGGCCGATATTGTCGAGCTCGATCTGGCCGACATAGAGCGCATGGAACCGTTTGATCATTTCGCTACGAATCCTCCCTCACCCAGCGCAGGATCGCCGCGGCGACCTCGTCCGGCTTGTCGAGCTCGGCCAGATGCCCGGCACCAGGGATCGTCCGAATCTCGGTGCGTCCGGCGATCGCCGCGGCGAAGCGGTCGGCATAGCTGCGCGGCACGATGCGGTCCTCGGCACCCCAGATCAACAGGGTCGGCGCTGCGATCAATGGCAGCCGCTTTTCTAGCCTGGTATTGCCGAGCGGCCAGAAAGCGCGCGCCGCGGCTTCATTTGCGCGCACCTGCTCGATCGGCCATTCGGGCGAGTTGACGCCTTCGGGCTCGGTCTTGAGCTGGTTCCAGCGCTCGGGGTCGGCGCAGAGCAGTCCCGGCACCTCGGGCGGCCGCTGAGCCCACGGGTCGGTCATCGGTTCCTTTTCGTCGAACAGCCCCCAAGGGGCGATCAACGCGAGACGGCGGACCGAACTCGGCCAGATCGCCGCGATCTCGGCGGAAAGCGAGCCGCCGACCGAGCTGCCGGCCAGATCGGCGCCGTCGAGCCCCGCCTTCTGTGAGAGGTGGCGAACCGCCAGCACCCAGTCGAGGTGGCTGTCGAGCACACTGTGACCGCGTTCGCCACCGGGAAAGCCGGGCAATGACGGCACAATGACCGTGCGCTCGCGCGCCAATATGTCGAGAAACGGGATCCAGCGCGGCAACCCGCCAAAGCCGGCAAGGAAGCCGAGCGTCGGTCCCTGACCCTTCTTCCAGACGCGGCTGGAAAAGCCGTTGAGGTCAACGGACAATGTCTCCAATTCGCTCGCCACTGGTGCTACTCGGCCGCCATAGCCGCCGGCTGGAACGGGGTCAGTGGGGCCCGCGCGTCACGGTTCATCGGTTGCGGCCACCAACGGTCCTCCCATTCGGAAAACGTGTCGGACAGCTGCGGCATGACCTTCTCGGCGAAGAGCTTGGTGTTATACTCCGCGAGATCCTTGCCCATGTTGCCGAACTGGCAAAGCAACATCAGGTGGCCGACATTGAGGTTGGTCGCGACTTCCTTGAGTTGTGCGGCGACCTCGTCCGGCGAGCCGATGATCACGTAGCCCTTCTCGACGATCGCATCCATCTCGCGCGCCAAAGTGTCGAACCGGCGCATTCTTGCAACCTGAGCGACCTGGCCGACGACCCCGGCGCGCTGCGTCGCCTCGCTAGTGTAGCCCGGCGCACCGGCAAAGCGCGGGTCGACATGCAGGCAGCGGCCGTAAAAGTATTCGGCCGGCTCGCGATAAAGCCGATACGCCTCATCGCGGGTTTCGGCGACGCCGACGAACTGCAGGAAGCCGGCGCGGTAAGGGTTCCGGTCCTTGCCGAGCCGATCCATCTCCTGCCAGAACCCGTCCATCGTCACCTGTCCGGCCTGATAGCCGAAATAGGACAGGTAGGCGTAAACGTGGTCCATCTCGGCGCACCAGCGCCAGGTTTCGATCGAGCCGCCGCCCGGGATCCAGATCGGCGGGTGCGGGTTTTGCACCGGCCGCGGCCAGATGTTCACATAGCGCTGCTGGTTGAAACGGCCGTTGAAGGCGAAGGTGTCGGTCTCGGTCCACGCCCGCAATACCAGGTCGTGCGCCTCGTAATAACGGTCGCGCAACGTGCTCGGGTTCTGGCCATAGGCGAAGCAGGTGTCCATCGGCGTGCCGACCGGGAAGCCGGCGATCAGCCGCCCGCCCGAGATCACGTCGATCATCGCGAACTCCTCGGCGACGCGCGTCGGCGGGTTGTAGAGCGCCAGGGAATTGCCCATCACGCAGAGGGCCGCATCGGCCGTGCGGCGCGCCAATGCCGAGGCGATCAAATTGGGCGACGGCATCAGCCCATAGCCGTTCGAGTGATGCTCGTTGACGCACACCGCGTCGAACCCGCACTCGGCGGCGAATTCGAGCTCGTCCATGAAGTCGTTGTACATGTGATGGGCGCGCCGGGGATCGAACAGCGAGGAGTGGATGTCGACCCACACCGAGGGGTGATTCTCGCGAAAATCGTCGGGCAATTCGGTATAGGGCATTAGGTGAAACCACATCAGCTTCATGGCTCGTTCTCCGCAGCGAATGCGATGATCGGACACGGCAGACTGACCGTCCGCCCTGCCCGCGTCAAGCTTGGAACCAAACGCTTGGTAGGTCAGACGCTGATCGCGTCGAGCTCCTTGCGCGCGTGCTCCGGACTGTAAAACCAGATGATCGCGGTCATCACCAGCAGGATCACCGGGATCAGCAGAAACGCCGCGACGAACGACCCGGTCGTCTCGCGCAGATAGACCGAGACAAACGGCCACAGCACCGCGCCGATCAGAAACGCTACGGCCCAGGAAAAGCCGTTGCCGACGCCGCGAATTCGGGTCGGATACATCTCCGCGGTATAGGTCGTCACCGGCCCCCAAACCCCGATGAAGCCCCAGCTCCACGCCATGCCCAAGAGCCACAAGGCGATCTTGTCACGGGCAAAGATCCAGATCGTCATGAACACGGCGGCCTCGATCAGCAAGACGGCAAAGCCGACCCGCCGGCCTAGCCGGTCGATCATCCAGCCGCCGGCCCAGAAGCCGGTTGTCGCGAACAATGCCCACCAGATGTAAAAGCTGCCGTATTCGGCGGTCGACCAGCCGTGCTGCTGGGCCAGGAACAATGGCATCCACAGACCGACCGTGCTGTAGGATACGAGCGCCAGGCTCGCGACCAACGTCGCCATCACCGTGTTGCGGCGCAGGTCGGGCAAGAATAATTGCCGCCAGCCGGGCTGCTCGGTCTTGGTGATCCACTGGCGGTCACCTTCGTCGAGTGAGAAACCGGCTCTCTGCCGCTCGTGGATCCGCTGCTTGCGGTCCTGGGTGCGCACCCAATAGGGTGATTCCGGGCACAACAGCCGGACGTAGACCGCCAAAACTGCGACCAGCACCGGAAGCAAATAGGCGGCCCGCCACCCCCACTCGGTTACGACAAACGTCACCAGAGCACCGGCGAGTGCCGCACCGACCCCCCAGGCCGAGCGGTCGACGCTGAGAACGAGACCGCGCAGCCGTGCCGGCCAAGTCTCGGCGACCAGCATCGATCCGACCGCCCATTCGCCGTTCAGGGCAAACCGCACGATGCTGTATATCAGGACAAAGCTTCCCCACCCCGGCGACAGCGCGACCAGCGGCATCGCCAGCGAAAACACCGCGATGTTGAGCGCCAGGATATTCCGTCGGCCGAACTTGTCGGCGAGCCAGGGCCACAGATAAAGCCCGACTATACTGACGAACAATGCTATCTGGACACCACTGCGATAGGTGCCGAGGTCAATCGCGAACTCTTTCATCAATAACGGAGCAACCAGGGCCAGGATCGCTCCGTCCATCCCGTCGAATCCCCAGCCGAGACCATTGGCCGAGGCGATGTGCCAATGCGTCGAAGTCAGCCGCGTCGAATCCGCCGCGTTGCGGTAGATCCGCGAACGCAGATGACGCGTTTCGAGCGGGCCGACCAAGGAGGTCGCGGCCGATGCGGTTGCGGCTTCGGCGATGCTCATGGCGTTTCCTCCCCTCTGCCGCCCGTTCCTAGCAGCAGCCTGACCTGCAGCTGTCGAGGCGTCAAGTTGCGGGAGCCACCGTTCGTGGCTCGGCGGTCACCCCAGGCGCCGCCGATAAAGCGCGATCAGCCGTTCCCAATGCCGCTCCGCGGCCGACCTGTCGTAGCACCACTGCTGTGGGAAGGCGAAGCCGTGATGGACGCCGGGGTAGAGCTCAATCTCGCCGGCGGTGCCCGCACGACCTAACAGAGTGCCCAGCTCCTCGAGCATCGGCAGGGGGGCCAGCGCGTCGTGCTCGGCGCAGGCGATGTAGAGTTCACCTTTGACCTTGCTCAATGAGAGATGCGGGCTTTCCTCTGCGTCGCTGACGAGCCAGGTCCCGTAAAACGAGGCGGCAGCGGCGATGCGATTCGGATAGCGCGCTGCAGCGGCCAAAGCGTAGGGGCCGCTCATGCAGTAGCCGTGACATCCCACTGGCCCTCTCTTTATCTCGCTCTGTCGATCGACATAAGTAAGCATAGCGGCAACGTCGTCCATGACGGGGGGAATGGTCATCTTGGTGCGGACAGCCCGCATGCGCTCGCGGTCCGCGCTGCCCTCCTCGAGGACGTCCGGCCCAAAAATCGTGTCGCGTCCGGCGCGGTAGTAAAGATTAGGCAGCAGCACGTAATAGCCTACCGTACCGAGACGGCGGGCCATGTCCCTGAGCTCTTCGCGAATGCCCGGCGCGTCCATCAGCAAAAACACAGCAGGGAACGGGCCGCCGCACTCGGGACAGCAGATAAAGGGTCTCCATCTGACCGGCGGCTGTTTTGATGTCCAGCGTCTGTTCGATCATCCCAAGCGTTCCTCAAATTCGTGCCCCCGAGCGGCTCGACAGCGGGGCATTTAAGTCGTTGCGGCCTCGCGAGGGCGTGTCCGAGCAAAATGACCCCGGGAAGATTGTCCTAAGGTGATTGGCTTTAGGCGCGAGAGGATATCCCGGACCGGCCAAGCTCTTCGCCCAGCTGGCGGAAGCCTCCGACCGCCTCTCGGTCGACGATCCGACCGTCCTTTATGATGGCAAAGATCTCCTGTGGACGCTGCAGGACGGTGATGTCGGCGATCGGGTCGCTGTCCCAAATGACGATGTCGGCTAGCTTGCCGGGCGCGATCACCCCGACCTCGCCGGCCAGGTTGACCATGGCCGCGTTTCCACTGGTATTGGCCAAAACTGCCTCCATCGGCGTCATGCCGATTTCCCTGACGAACAATTCCGCTTCCTTGCCGTGCCACCGGCCGTGGGCGAACGCGGACGCGTTGCCCGTATCACTGCCGCTCAATATCGGGATACCCCGGACGCGCGCGTTGCGGATCATTTGAAAGCTAGTGTCCAGCTGCATTCTAAGGCGATCGCGCACCCGGTCGCCGAACCCTCGCGCTGCAGCGCCGCGCTCGACCCCGATCCAGGGCGAGGTCAGAACCGGCGCGATCGGCATCCCGGCCTTGGCGATAATATCGAGGTCGTCCTCGCTCGCGAGATCGCCGTGGTAGATCAGATCAACACCGGCCTTGACGGCGGCGCGGGTGGAGGTCGAGCCACGCGAGTGGATCGCAACCTTGACGTTGTGGCGGTGGGCTTCGTCGACGACAGCGGCGATCTCGTCTTCGGCGACAGTCTGCACATCGCCCCAGGCGGAATCGGCGATCTTGATCAGATCGACCCCGCGCTTGCATTGCTTGCGGGTCTCGCGAATGAACTCGTCCCGCGTATTGCACAGGACGCCCGCCGTATCGGCCGGGGTTTCTTCGGAGGCAGGATAAGGGTCGGGATCGAAAATCCCGCCGTAATTGGAGAGGGCGCGGCCGGCGACGATCATCCGCGGGCCCTCCAAGAGGTCGCCCTCGACCGCCTCGCGCACCGTCACGTCGGTGAACCATTTGCCGCCGGGAACGGCGATGCTGGTAACCCCGGCGCGCAGCACGCGGCCGATCGCATGCGCCGCCCACAGAGTGCAAAACTCGGCGCTCGAGGTGTATTTGACGCCCGGCAATGCGCCCTGGTGCAGCGAGATAGGGCAATGCGCGTCAATCAAGCCGGGCAGGATGAACTTGCCCGTCGCATCGATCATCGTGTCGTCCGGGCTCTCGGGCCGGATCGAGCTGTCGGCGGGTCCGATATGGGTGACCCGGTTTCCCTCGACGACAACGAGCGTGTTCGGGACCGGGTCGCCACCCGAGCCGTCGATCAGTGTGCCGTTCCTGATCAAGAGACGTGGCTGAGCGTCGTTCATCTGGCGTGCTCCGGGCTAAGTCGAGGGCGGCGTCCCCATCATCGAAGAGACCGGCCGGAGCTGCAACGCCATTGCTTCGATGTTCGCTGTCGAGGTTGGATTACTCCATGCTGATGCTGCCGCGACCTCTGTGTACCCATGCATATGCCCTAACTAACCGTACGCTAACCAAAAGCGGGCAAGCTAGGGGCAAGGCCGACGACCCGAGCACTCGTTTGACCTGCGCCAAGTCGATCAGGCACGCCCCGACTTCGCTGGGGTCCAGAGCAACCTCGACGTTATCCGCCATCAGCTCGCGCGCCAGCCAGCGCGACGGGATCTCTCGCGGCACTGATCGTCCTATGGACAGCTGTGATCGAGCTTCTCGGGGGATGGCTGCTGTGGCACTGGAGTAATTGAGGTGCAGATTCTTTGGAGCATTACGGCGATCGCTTCGCTGTTCGTCATCGTCTTTATCCTGACGCGAGAGTGGAGCTAACTCCGCGTCCTCCCCTTATGCACGCGCCCCTTCGATGCGGGCCGCTCTTTCGCCTTCGGCGCCGGCGCTTTCCGAGGCCGCTGCGGAGTTGTGAGCGCTCGCCGTAGCCCACCCCGGAAGCGCTCCGCCACGCCGGGCACGTCCCGCACCTCGCTCGGTCCGACAGCCGGTGTTTTGGATCGCTTCATGACCCGATACCCTACGGCCATTTTCGACGTCGGCCGCTTGAAACCCCGATAACTGTAACCTGAAGCCCCGCGGATTGCCATGGCGGCAATTGCCGCCGGTGAGACACAAGACTTCGTGAAGCCGCTGACCGACCCAGATCTAGATACCTGCCGCGTTTTAAAGGGGTGGGATGATATACTTATTAGATTAAACTGATTAGATTAAACTGGTTAGATTAAACTGGGAGCGTCCCCCGACCCGCAATCAGGGGTGCAGTGATGCGATAGCGAACATCGCCACGCAGCCCAGAGCGAACGCAGGGCTGTCCGGGGAATTTGCCATGGGCACGGATTCGAAAAAGCAATGACCCTTGTATAATTCAGAGTTGTCATGGCCGGACATGATCTGACTTGATCCGGCCATCCACGTCCTCGCAACAGACACTGGCGACGCCGGCAACCGCGTGGATGCGCGGGTCAAGCCCGCGCATGACGACTTTCAGTTGGTTCCGATCAAGACATGACAACCCATTCCCATTCCCCGGACAGCCCTGAGAGCGAACGGGAACAACGCGATTACGCCAAGGGCGGCGGCAATTGCGCGACGCCCATGACAGAGGTTCACGATCATCGCCCAGGCCAGGCCGGCCGCGGAAAGAAACAAAAGGCATGCGGTCACCAGCAACATCGCGCCGCTCCTTAAGCTGATTGGGTTGTGCCGGCGGGCTGATGAGCTGGGGGCCAATCGCAACACAGCAAGGTGGCCAGCAGGCATCTACACCGGACGTGTCCTGGAAGGCGAGAAGCCGGCCGACCTGCCGGTGATGCGCGCGGCCCAGTTCTAATTCGTCATTAACCTCGAGACGGCCAAGGTCCTCGGCGTCAAAATGATTTGAGGCGGCATCATTCCATTCTGGCTGTACGAGAGCCTCCGTTGGGCAAGATATTTTTAATCCGAAAGCGATTTGATCCAAAAGAGCCTCTGGAGGAGCCAAACGGTTATGTCGATGAATGCCACGTTCGTCCAGGTGGACACGACTGAGCTGTCCCGGTTCCAAGTCGATCCGTCCTTGGTGGAAGCGCTCTTCGAAGACGGATCCGCCGTCGCCGCATTGCCTGCCCTCTTTGCCTTGACAAAGACAATGCAGGATCGCGTGCGGGCTGCTGGGCCGCAGATGCTGGCCGGCGCTCTTTCGAGGCTTCCTCCGGAAATCCGAAAACAGCTCGAAGAGAGGTTAGGCCGGTCCACCACGGAGCTGGCCGCCGGCGCTGGTGGGGATGAAATTCTGAAGTTGATGGAGGAACGACGAGCGCACAGCGTCGGCCCAGGGCCGTCCGCGGTAGGCGAGCGCGCGGTTCTGTCGCTCGACAAGAATTGGCACGGAGTACACTACGTTCTGTGCGGCGAAGCCGAGCCGGGGGTTCAACTCTTGAGCCAGGCGGTTATGGGTGGCGTCGAACTCGGTGACGACGAAGGCTTCTCCGGTTACGGCCCGCCGCGCTACTTTACTGCAGCGCAAGTGGCCGAACTGGCCCGAGCGTTGAGCCAGCCAGAACTCGAGTCGGAGGCGGCCGCTCGCTTCGACGCCGCACGAATGTCCCAGCTCGGTATTTATCCGGGCTGGCAACCCTCCGATGCGAAGGAAGTGATGGATGGCTTCCGCCGACTGCGCGACTTTTATGCCGACGCCGCAGATAAGGGGCGAGCAATTATTACCTGCCTAGTGTAGCCCACGCCGCCAGTGCCGCGCGCACCTCGGCGGTCCCGGCGTCCAATGGAATAGGCTCGATCCCTTGCGGCATCGAATTCGCCCCGCTGATCAGGGAAAGGGATGGGCATCGGTGTGATCGGGTGGCCGACACTGTGCCCGGGAGCGCGGCGTTGGCTGTCTCACCGTCTTACCCGCAGTATGTGACCTAGCTCACACTGGCGCCATGCCGCGTCTGCTACGATGCTCCCTAGCGCAGCGTCACGCTGCGCCCATAAGAGGAGCAGAACGCGATGCCCGCAAACAAGTTCGTGCTCAAGGGTTCCGGCGTCGAGGTGGACTACACGATCGGCGCCAGCCCTTTTATTCCTGCACTGGTCTACAACGCCGGGGCCTTCCAGAAAAAGTTCACGCCCAACGAGATCCTGACCGAAGACACCGGTCTTGGACAAATGGTGTCCGTCGCTCTGATCATCACCATCGACACAGGCGGCGAGCGCTTTGGCTTCTTTCTGCCGTTCATCGACGTGGCTCCTGGCCAGACGGCGCATTTCCACACGGTCGGCGTTTATGAAACTTTCAGCGGGCCGGATTCGGTCCCGCACCGGCCTTCGACATGGCGCTGCATCGAAATGACCGGCGCCGCGCAGAGCGTGATCGTGCCCGTCGGAGAGTCCGCCAAAGTCTGAGAGAGTCTTCGGCGGTCTTCTCCCTCGCGCGGATGCATCGGAGAGACCTCGGTCTGCGCATGAACGGGCCCGAGCGCCGAGAGGCGAGCGCCGGCGTTACGTCACGGGCGGCAGCCAGGAGCTCGGGGTCGAGTGGGAGATCTCCACCTCTTCCTTGGTCATGTCGGCCGGAATGTCGGCGAAGAGAGGGGTGCTCAGGTAGCGCTCGCCGGTGTCCGGGAGCATGCAAAGGATGGTCGAGCCCTTGGGGGCGTCGGCGCAGACCTGCAATGCCCCGGTGAAGGTCGCGCCCGAAGTGATGCCGACGAAGATCCCTTCCTGGCGCGCCAGCTCGCGGCTGCAGCGCATCGCGTCGGCGTTGGCGATGCGCAGGATACGGTCGATAACACCAGTCTCGACGGCGTCCCCGGTCAGCTTGGGGATGAAATCCGGGCTCCAACCCTGCATCGGGTGAGGCTTCCAGGCAGCGTGGGCCGACGCGGGCGATCCGTCCTCTTGGCGCGGCTGCCGCGTTCCGCTTGTCAGCATCGGCGCGTCATCCGGCTCGCAGACGACGATCTTGGTGTCCGGCCGTTCTTTGGCGAGCACCCGTGCGACGCCTTTGAGTGTCCCGCCGGTGCCGAACCCGGTCACCCAGTAATCCAGCCTCTCCCCGGCGAAGTCGTCGATGATCTCGCGTGCGGTCGTGCGCGAATGCATGTCCGCATTGGCTTCATTCTCGAATTGGCGGGTCAGGAACCAGCCGTGGGTTTCGGCAAGTTCGACCGCCTTTGTCACCATCCCCATGCCTCGTTCGGCTGCCGGCGTGATCACGACCTTGGCGCCGAGAAAGCGCATCAGCCTGCGTCGCTCGACGCTGAAGGGTTCTGCCATCGTGACGACGAGCGGGTAGCCCTTCTGCGCGCACACCATAGCGAGGCCGATGCCGGTGTTGCCGCTCGTCGCCTCGATCACGGTCTGGCCCGGCTTGAGCTTGCCGGTACGCTCGGCGTCTTCGATCACGCCGAGAGCCAGCCGGTCCTTGACCGAGCCCAACGGATTGAAGGCCTCGATCTTGACATAGAGCTGCACATCCGGCGGCGCCAGCCTACCGATCCTGACCACCGGGGTGTTGCCGACCGTCTCGAGGATGTTCGCAAACTTGCGGCCCATGGTTTTCCTCCAGTGATCGGCTGAGAAAGGCTCGCGGCGCGGCGCGGACCATCCTGATCCGGGACGGAATGTCGGGCTGATGCGCCCGGCTAGCTCACACCTTCGACGATGAAGGCGCGGCCGGTCGAGGTGGCGAGCCGGATCGGCAGTATTTTCTGGTATTCCGGCGAATCGTACCAGCGTTTCACAGCCGCCGTGTCGGCAAATTCGAGGATGACGATCCGTTTCGGCTCCGGTCCGCCTTCGATCAGTTGGGTGGCACCGCCCCGGGTCAAGTAGCGGCCGCCATATTGCGCGAGCGTGGCGGGGACCGCCGCCCGATAGGGCTCCATCCCCGTAGGGTTGGTAACCTCGAGTTCGGCGACGAAATAGGCCGGCATGTTCGGCTTCCCTTCTGACGGTTTCGGGTTTGGCAGCTTACACTCGAAGAACCGTTCGACTCGCAAGCCGAGAAATTTCGCGAGCGCGATTTTGATCAGAGCCATACGATCCTGTCATTCTTGCTTCCGACAGAACACTCGTTGACAGCGCGCCAATCATCAATCGTGCCCACGAAGCGACCACGCACGCCGGGACAACCCGGCAGGACGCCGTAAGAACTTTGCCGGCCGGGGAACCGGCTCGCGGCATTTCTCGCGCCGCGGTTCCCCCCATTAAGGGTGCTTCGAAGGAAGCTATCCTCCGGCGACCAGATACGGCCCCCAATATCTTGTGTCCGGCGCGCGACAAATAAAAGCTGCGACCGCAAATATTCGACCTCGGCCAGGCCCACCTTAAAACCAAGTATAAACCGCTATCGCGCTGTGTTTCACTTACTGACGCGAACGGGGGGCTTGTTATGAACTTCAACAAATTTGTCGTAATGAGCCTAATGCGACGTGGGCCGAATTCGTAGCACCGCCGCGAGGCACAAGATGTAGAAAGTCCGCTCTAGTCCCCTCAATCATCCCGCCGTGGTTCGCTGCCGCAACTGGTCCGGTCCGATCAGCAGCGAGAAATTGGCGCTTTCGGCGAGACCGGCCGGCCAGTAGTAGGGTTGAGGAATGCCCACATCGGAGCACATCGCCGCGCTCAAAACGGCGCCGCGGACTCACAGTTTGACGGCTTTCGCGGCGGCAGTAACGGCTTGGGGCATCGGCTGGCCGGTTAAACGTGGTCAGCCCCTTCTATTTACTTCCACCGGTTAACGCTGCCCAGCATTGGCAGGTTTTCCGACGGTATTGTTCTAAGACTTAAGCTCTGTGGCTTGATGCAAGACATCACCGCTTGAGCCCGGTCCTTAATAGCTGCAAACCCCTCGTCTCGAGTTTCGACATGATCGGACACCTCGTGCGAACGCATCATCGATGTCCACCTTTTGCCTCAGCTTCAATAGCTTCTGCTTCGCTGTCGCGATGTAGGGCTCGATAGAGATGAGCGAGCTTAGATAGGGATCCCTGTAGTTCTCCTCGGTAAGCAACGGGATTCTCCTCTGTTAGGTGGCGCCAGAGCCGGACGGCTGTCTTGGGAGCCATCTCCGCCGAATCGGGGTCACGCATGTCCTCGGAGACAGCGCCTAGATTGTTAAGCAGCTTGGCCAGTTTGAACGAATAAGCATCAGGATCACGCTTAGCCAGTTCGATCAGAATGTTGAGGGCCTCATTGTAGGTTGCCTGCGCTTCAGTGAGCCGGTGAGTGAGGCCGTATAAAACGCCCAGGTTGTTGAGTGCACCCGCGAAATCGCCCTGGTGGGCGAGGGGGTTTTGCCGTGCTAACTCGCGATATATGCCGACCGCTTCCTTAAATGTCGCCTCTGCCTTTCCGAAACGGTCCATTATCGAATAGAAGACACCCATACTGATGAGAGTCTGCGCCAGATCGGCCCGGTAAGCTGCGGGGTTCTGCGCTGCCAACTCGCGCCGGATACTGATCGCCTCGTCGAACGCCTTTTCCGCTTCCGGGAAGCGGTTGATCTCATCGTAGACATTCCCCAAGTTGCTAAGACTGTCCGCCAGATCGGGACGGTGGTACGCAGGGTCCTGTGCTGCCAACTCGCGCCGGATGCCGACAGCCTCCTTGTAAGCCAGCTCCGCTTCGCTGAAGCGGCGGTTGCCGTCGTTCACAACGCCCAAGTGGTGGAGCGTATTTGCCAGATCGGCCCGGTAAGCAGTTGGGTTCTTCGCAGCAAGAGCGCGTTCTTGAGGCAGAAGCTTCTCCAGTACCTCTTCAGCTTTGAGGAAGTCGTTCTCGCTCCATAGCGCCTGGGCGTAGTCATCTGCATAACGTGTATTGTGTGGCTGATACTGATAGGCCCTTGCGTAATCTGATAAGGCATCCTTCATACGGAACTGCAAGGCGAAGATGGCCGCGCGGTTGAAGTAGTCCCGAGCCGCACGGTCAACGTTCCCCTCATCCAAAGCGATGAGTTTGTCGTAGATATTGCGCGCCTCTTCCAGTTTGCCCTGATGTAGCAGGTCCTGCGCCCTCTGAACCAGGGTTGGGTCCTCGCCCTTTGCTGCTAGCTCTTTCTTGGTCTTCTCGAATTCCGCGTTTAGCTCATTATATTTCTGTGCCCACCCGTTGGCTTCGGCGATCTTCTGTGTCAGACTTAACTTCTGCTGATCGAGCTCGTCGTTGAGCCGCTTCATGGCGCGTGGATCGACACCCTTGCAGACGACCACGTTGACGAGGCCGTACTGGGCCGGGCTGCACCATCCGGTGGTGATCTGTATGATTGCCGCGTGGGCCGCTGGCGTCGCGCCAGCTAGCACAACTAGCACAATCAGCAGATAGATGAGACCTCGATTCATTTCGAGAAGGAGAAATTGAAGAAGCCGTGCTGCGCGGGTGATTCCGATCCTTCCGTATGCTGATTTACCGACCCAGACTGCGGGGCCACCCAGTGCGCCGGCGACCAAAAATATAAAACAATGAATACCGCTAGGCCGCCGCCGGCCCGCAACGTCCACTTCTGACCAGCCTTCATGTTCAGATCGAGGAAGCCCGGGATTACCCCGCCGATGCCGCCGCCCGCCAACGCCAGCACGATGCGCAGAATTTCAAATCGTTGATTGTCTAATCGGTCACCGATGAAGGCCAGCGCCAGAATCACCGCCATGAACACGCAGCCGAAGGTGAAGGCGAGCCAAATGCCAAGGCGGTGCTCGCCGTCCAGCCTAGCGGTGGACGCCCTCATCCGCGTCCCTCCCTGCATCCCTTTACGGACAAAGGGTATCGGGTGGTCATGGTAAAGTCGATTCGGAGTTTTGCAAAGAGCCTACGCCCCCAAAAACGACGCCGCAATGTTCACAGTGCGGGACCCAGCCCCGGCGAATTTGGGACACGAGGGGCCGCCGATTATTCAGCGACCCTCGAGCTCGGCTCGTTCGCCACTCCTCGCCAGGTGTGGCGAAGCTGAAAAGATAGAGGACCCGCCTGAGCCACAAAGCGGTCACGGCAGCGCGTGGTACGAGCAGACGTTCAATCTGCTCGAGCCGGAGGCGGGCGTCGCGCGGCCGCTGGTCGATCTCGACCCACGACGCGCTCTTGTTGCACAGGATTGCTTTCAACATGGCGCCCTTCATAGCGCGCACGCCGCCGACCCGCAGCCGGGAGGCGGCCCGGTTCAAAAATGCGGTCCTGCTCCGAGACACGGTGTGAGCTGGGTCACACTCCCTTAACTTTTTTTGGTTGGGCGCGGCGGGGCTTCTCTACGTGATAATCCGGTTTATCGCGTGCCGAGCCGCCGGCGCTGTCCTGTGCCGTGATTAATCGGCCCTCACGAAAGATCCTGCAAGTCGTCCGCGCCGAGCGCCAGCGCCCGGACGTAATCGGATGGCAGGCCGCCCTGAGTGCGGACCTTGCTGTAACTCTGCCAGTGGCCGTCCTTGTCGAGCCGCGCCAAGCCGCCGCGGGTGCCGGCCCACAGCGAGCCGTCCGGGCCGAGCGCCAACGCCGAGACGTGATCGTCCGGCAGGCCGCCCTGGGTGCTGGTCTTGCTATAGCTATGCCAGTGGCCGTCCTTGTCGAACCGCGCCAGGCCGCCGTCGGTACCGGCCCACAGTGAGCCGTCCAGGCCGAGCGCCAGCGCCGAGACGTGGTCGTCCGGCAGGCCGCCCTGGGTGCTGGTCTTGCTATAGCTATGCCAGTGGCCGTCCTTGTCGAACCGCGCCAGGCCGCCGTCGGTACCGGCCCACAGCGAGCCGTCCAGGCCGGGCGCCAGCGCCGAGACGTGGTCGTCCGGCAGCACCGCCAGCGCCGAGACCGGGTGTCCGTGCGGGAGGATCACTGGCTCGCCGACACCGTCCTTAGACCAGATCTCGATTTCGCCGTCGGCGCTGCCGTTGGCCAGCCGCCCGTCCGGCAGCACCGCCAGCGCCGAGACCGGGTGTCCGTGCGTGAGGATCACCGGCTCGCCCCAACCCTCCTTCGGCCAGATCTTGATTT
>Ga0306924_10000285_pt1 | contig 41339 bp, 33 predicted proteins | sample sta12Can44000111_FD_203756 | JGI IMG/M metagenome (GOLD analysis project Ga0306924, IMG submission 203756) | Lab enrichment of tropical soil microbial communities from Luquillo Experimental Forest, Puerto Rico - statanox.12C.anox.44.000.111 (v2)... | ecosystem: Environmental > Terrestrial >... | reverse complement strand
GATCTGGCGCGCACTGCGGCCTTAGGACGTGGCGAAACGGGCGCCTGCTCGCCAACCCTTGAAGGCGAAAATTACTGGGCAATTTCCCCTGGACGACCTTATCGTATCTGCTGCAAAATCGTTCCCTGCTGCGCGACACTGGTGGTTTGCACATGAAGTGCGTGAGCGATAGAGTGAGCGATATTCGATTTGACCGTCCCAATTCAGTGATTGAACTCCGTGACCCGTTCGGGCGGGCGATTACCTATCTGCGCGTCTCCGTGACCGATCGTTGCGATTTTCGCTGCGTCTATTGCATGTCGGAGCACATGACGTTTCTGCCCAAGGCCGACCTGCTCTCGCTCGAAGAGCTCGATCGGCTGTGCAGCGCCTTCATCGCGCGCGGCGTCAGGAAGCTCAGGCTCACGGGCGGCGAACCGCTGGTGCGGCGCGGGATCATGACGCTCTTCGCCTCGCTCTCGCGTCATCTATCCACTGGCGCGCTCGACGAGCTCACGCTCACGACCAACGGCTCGCAGCTGCCGAAATATGCCGCCGAACTCGCGGATCACGGCGTGCGCCGCATCAATGTGTCGCTGGACACGCTCGATCCCGACAAGTTTCGCGCCATCACCCGCTGGGGTGAGCTGGACAAGGTTCTCTCCGGCATCGACACCGCGCAGGCGGCCGGGCTCAAGGTCAAGATCAACGCGGTGGCGCTCAAAGGCGTCAACGAGGAAGAGTTTCCGACGCTGCTGCAATGGGCGCATGGGCGCGGCATGGACCTCACGCTGATCGAGGTGATGCCGCTCGGTGACGTCGGCGAGGGCCGCCTCGATCAGTACCTGCCGTTGTCGATCGTGCGAGCGCGTCTGGCCGAGCGCTTCACGCTCGAGGACATCGACTATCGCAGCGGCGGGCCGGCGCGCTACGTGACGGTTGCCGAGACCGGCGGCCGGCTCGGCTTCATCACACCGCTGACCCACAATTTCTGCGAATCCTGCAACCGGGTGCGGGTGACCTGCACGGGCACCCTCTACATGTGCCTCGGTCAGGAAGACGCTGCCGATCTGCGCACCCCGCTGCGCGCATCGGAAGGCAACGATCTGCTCGATACGGCGATCGCAGAGGCGATCTCACGCAAGCCCAAGGGGCATGACTTCATCATCGACCGGCGCCACCAGCGGCCCGCGCTCGCCCGCCACATGAGCGTGACCGGCGGCTAACCGGAAGATGCGGGTCCCAGCCCGCGCAAGCTGGCCTCGGCCGGCAGCATACCATTCTTTTTCTCGATTGACGTTCGTCGAGGGGTCGAGGAAGGTTCCTCGGCCCCTGGACCGTCGCGGCCGGGGCAAAGCTCAGAGGCAACAAGCTGAGCGACTGCACGGTCCCCGTCCGTGGGACCACGACAAGGGGACAGTCCGTGGAGGTTTTGCTCAAGCTGAGCCGGGGCATCGACTACGTCAACGGCCGGTTTGGCGAGATCGCCAACTGGCTCGTGCTCTTCGCCTGCCTCATCAGCGCCGGCAATGCCACAAGCCGCTACCTGTTCAGCGCGAGTTCCAACGCCTGGCTTGAAGTGCAGTGGTACATGTTTGCGGGCATGGTGCTGCTGGGCGGTCCCTACACGCTCAAGCTCAACGAGCACGTACGCGTTGATCTGCTGTATTCGGCGCTCTCCGAACGGGCGCGCATCTGGATCGATATCATTGGAGGCCTGCTCTTTCTGCTGCCGATCTGCGTGATCCTCATCTACTTCACGTGGCCATGGTTCATGGACTCCTGGCGCATCGATGAGACCTCTTCGAATGCCGGCGGCCTCATCCGCTGGCCGGTGAAGCTCATACTCCCCGTCGGCTTCGCGCTGATGGCGCTGCAGGGCGTGTCCGAAATCATCAAGCGCGTCGAGGCGCTCATCCATCATCATCGGCTGCAGTTCGAGTACGAGAAGCCGCTGCAATGATCCATTTCGTGCGGGAGAACATGGCACCCCTGATGTTCGGGGGCATGGTGCTGTTCATGCTGATCGGCTATCCGGCAGCATTCTCGCTCGCGGCGACCGGTCTGTTCTTCGGCTTCATCGGCATCGAGCTTGGTCTCATTGCTCCCGACTTCCTCGGTAATCTCACCTATCAATTATTCGGCATCGTTTCCAATGACCTTCTGCTTGCGATTCCGTTCTTCACCTTCATGGGCGCTATTCTCGAGCGCTGCGGATTGGCCGAAGACCTACTCGACTCAATCGGGCAGTTGTTCGGTCCGGTGCGCGGCGGTTTGTCCTATGCGGTGATTTTCGTCGGCGCCATTCTCGGCGCGATTACCGGAACGGTTGCAGCCTCAGTGATTGCCATGGGCGTGATCTCAATGACGCCGATGTTGAAGTACGGCTATTCGACGCGGCACACGATGGGAGTCATCGCCGCGTCCGGCACCATAACCCAGCTCATTCCCCCTTCGCTCGTTCTGGTCGTACTCGCCGATCAGCTCGGCCGCTCGGTCGGCGACATGTACGCTGGGGCCATCGGCCCTAGCATCATTCAGCTCGCGCTGTTTTGCGGCTGGGTGCTCATCGTGAGTTTCCTGTGGCCGAAGCAGGTACCGGCGCTGCCGGTCGAGGCGCGCACCCTGAAGGGCTGGGCGCTGTGGAAAAAATGCCTGCGCGGCATCATCCCCTCGTTGGGGCTGATTTTCCTCGTGCTGGGAACCATCTTCATGGGGCTCGCCACGCCGACCGAAGCGGGAGCCTTGGGCGTGGTCGGCGCAATCGCACTTGCGGCCTCATACGGCACGCTCACGTGGTCGCTGCTTTATCAGGGAATGTCGACCACCATGCGCATTACCGCCATGGTGGTCTACATCCTGATCGGCGCCCGCACGTTCAGCCTCGTCTTCCAAGGCGTCGGCGGAAAGGTGTGGATCGAGGACATGTTGACGTCGCTGCCCGGCGGGCAGATCGGCTTCCTCATCTTCGTCAATGCGTTCATCTTCGTGATCGCGTTTTTCCTCGACTTCTTTGAGATCGCCTTCATTATCATCCCGCTGTTGGCGCCGGTCGCGGACAAGCTGGGCATCGATCTGATCTGGTTCGGCGTGCTGGTCTGCGCCAATGTTCAGACGAGCTTCATGCATCCGCCCTTCGGCTTCGCTTTGTTCTATCTGCGCGGAATTGCGCCGCGCTCGATCAAGACCTCGGAAATCTACTGCGGCGCCATTCCGTGGGTATTCCTGCAGCTCATTCTGGTTCTCATCGTTATCTTCTGGCCCGCCTCGGTGACCTACTGGATCGACCGCAGCACTCGCATCGATCCGTCCAAGATCCAAATCGAAATTCCCCAGCCCGATCTGCCGCCGCCGCTCGATTTCGGCCCGCCCGCCCAGCCGCAATGAAATGCGGCCAAAAAAATTGAAGGCCCCGGAGCCGAAGCCCCGGGGCCGCCATCGTGTGCATCAAGCTGCAGGCGTCAGGTCCGGGTACGCATGCGCATCATGAAGCTGTCGTAGGCGAGCTCGGCCACCTGCATCCATTGATAGGAATCGCTGCGGTAGGCGGTGAGGCTGTCGAGCATCTTCTTGAAATGTCCGTTGGTCTGCGCCAGCTCGGCGTAAATCTCGTTCGCCGAATGATAACAAGCTTCCATGACCGGCTGCGGGAACGGACGCAGCTCGGCGCCTGACGCGACGAGCCGCTTCACGGCCTGCGGATTCTGCGCGTCGTACTTCGACGTCATCCAGGCGCCCGCCTCGCGAGCACAAGCCTGGATCATCGACTGGTAGATCTTCGGCAGCTCGTTCCACTTGGTGAGATTGACGAAAAGATGCGGTTGCGCGCCGCCTTCCCACCAACCGGGGTAGTAGTAGTACTTTGCGATCTTGACGAAGCCGAGCTTCTCGTCGTCGTAGGGACCGACCCATTCGGCGGCATCGATCGTGCCTTTCTCGAGCGCGGGAAAGATATCGCCGCCGGCAAGCTGCTGCGGCACGACGCCGAGTTTCCCGAGGATGCGGCCGGCAAAACCACCGACGCGGAATTTCAGCCCCTTCATGTCATCGAGGTTCTTGATTTCCCGACGGAACCAGCCGCCCATCTGGCACGTCGTGTTGCCGGTCGGCATGCCCCAGCAGTTGTAGGTCTTGAAGAAATCGTTGAGCAGCTCCATGCCGCCGCCGTGGAACTGCCAGGCCTCTTGCTGACGCGTGTTGAGTCCGAAGGGCAAGGCCGTGCCGAAGGTGAATGCGGGGTCCTTGCCGAAATAATAATAGCTCGCGGTGTGCCCCATCTCGACGGTGCCATTCTGCACCGCGTCGAGCACTTGCAGGCCCGGCACGATTTCGCCTGCGGCGAACACCTGGATGTGAAACTTGTTATCGCTGAGTTCAGCGATGCGCTTGGACATGTAGTCGGCCGCGCCATAAAGCGTGTCGAGCGACTTCGGCCAGCTCGCCGTCAGCCGCCATCTCAGCTCGGGCATGGATTGGGCGATGGCCGGAGCGGCGACCGCGGATGCGGTGATCCCGGCGCCCGCCGCCTTGAGAAATTCCCGTCGTTTCATGTGATCCTCCCGTGTCGGCACTCGGCTTTTTTCGACACCGATCGCTCGACATGCGCAATGCTGGGCGCTTCCGTCACGCTGGAAGCACGTTGCTGCTGTTGCATTTATAGACGGACGACTACGGAACGTACATCGCCGTCTCGTGTGCCATTGCACGCAGCGGCTGCAGAGCTTTCGAGCTGCAACGGTCGTGCGCGGTGGCGCCGTTAGGTACGGCTGCGGTTGCGCACGAGGTACGTGTCGTAGGTCAACTCGGCGACCTGCCACCACAAATATTGATCGTTGCGGAAGGCGAGCATGGCCTCCCATACCTTCTTGAAATCGGCATTGGTCTTGGACACTTCCGCGTAGACGTCGAGCGCCGCCCGCAGCGACGCGTCCATCACCGGTTGAGGGAAAGGCCGCAGCTGCGCGCCCGCCGCCACCAGCCGTTTGAGCGCGGCCGGATTGCCCGCATCATATTTTGCCTGCATCCACTCGTTGGCCATTGCGGATGCGGTCCGTAGCAGGGACTTGTAGGCCGGCGACAGCGCATTCCATTTATCGAGATTGATGAAATTGTGCAGCATCGGGCCGCCTTCCCACCAACCCGGATAGTAGTAGTACTGCGCCACTTTCTGGAACCCGAGCTTCTCGTCGTCATAGGGACCGACCCACTCGCAGGCGTCGAGCGTGCCTTTTTCCAACGCCGGATAGATGTCGCCGCCGGCGATCTGCTGCGGCACCACGCCCAGCTTCGATATGATGCGACCGGCAAATCCTCCGATCCGCATTTTGAGTCCGTTGAGATCGGAAACGTCCTTGATCTCCTTGCGAAACCAGCCGCCCATCTGCGCGCCGGTATTGCCCGCGGGAATGCCGTAGATGTTGAACTTTTTGTACAGGTCATTCATCAGCTGCATGCCGCCGCCGAAATACATCCAAGCGGTCTGCATGCGGCTGTTGAGGCCGAAGGGCACCGCAGTGCCAAAGGCGAAGGTGGGATCCTTGCCGAAGTAATAATACGACGCGGTGTGGCACATCTCGACCGTGCCGTTCTGCACCGCATCGGCGGCCTGTAGGCCCGGCACGATCTCGCCCGCGGCAAAAACCTGAATCTGGAATTTGTTGTCGCTCGCCCCGGCGACAGCCTTGGCGAAAGCTTCCGCTGCGCCGTAGAGCGTGTCGAGCGATTTTGGATAGCTCGAAGTGAGGCGCCACTTGAGCTCCGGCGTGGGCTGCGCGATGGCAGGCCTGGCGATTGCGCCGGCGGCGGCAGTTAAGCCGACGGCGCGCAGAAATTGACGACGTTTCATGCTTCCTCCCCTGGGCTTGTCAGCCGTGGCGGCAGCCTACGCACGCGGGCTGCCGCCGTACGGGTTGGGATCGCCTTATGCCCGCGTGCGGGTACGGATCATGAAGCCATCGTAGGTGTATTCCGCAACTTGCCACCACAGATACTCGTCGTTGCGGAACGCCTGCATCGAATCCAGCACTTTCTTGTAATCGGCGTTTGCCGCCGAAGTCTCGGCGTTGACGTCGTTCGACGCCTTTAAGCATGCCTCCATGACCGGCTGCGGGAACGCACGCAATTGCGTGCCGGCGGCAATAAGACGTTTGAGCGCCGCCGGATTGCGAGCGTCATACCTGGCTGTTTCTTCAACGTTGGCCAAACCTGCGGCCGAGGCGATGACTGCCTGATAGTTCTTTGGGAGCTGGTTCCACTTCTCCATGTTGACCATGAAGTGATTTGCGGTGCCGCCCTCCCACCAGCCGGGGTAATAGTAGTAAGGCGCGACTTTGTGGAAACCGAGCTTCTCGTCGTCGTAGGGACCGACCCACTCGGCGGCGTCGATGGTGCCCTTTTCCAGCGCCGGATAGATATCGCCGCCTGCGATCTGCTGGGGCACCACGCCAAGCTTCTGCAGCGTCTTGCCGGCCCAGCCGCCGATGCGCATTTTGAGCCCATTAAGATCGTCGACGGTCTTGATCTCTTTGCGAAACCAGCCGCCCATTTGCGCGCCGGTATTTCCGCCGACAAGAGAATAGACGTTAAATTTCTTGCCGAACTCGTTCATGAGCTTCATGCCGTCGCCGTCGTAGAACCAGGCATTCTGCTGACGGGTATTGAGGCCGAACGGAACGGCGCAGAACAACGCCCAGGTCGGATCCTTGCCGATGTAGTAGTACGAGGCCGTATGGCACATCTCGACGGTGCCGTTTTGCACGGCATCGAGGGCCTGCAACGCAGGGACGATCTCGCCTCCGGCGAACGCTTGAATTTGAAACTTGTTGTCGGTGGCCTCGGCCACGTGCTTGGCGAAGGTTTCGCAAGCGCCATAGAGCGTGTCGAGCGACTTCGGCCAGCTTGCGGTGAGCCGCCATCGGACCTCCGGCATCGATTGCGCAATCGCGGGCGCGGCGAGCGCCGAGGCTGCGGCTCCGGCGGCGCCAACTTTGAGAAATTCGCGGCGTTTCATGGGCATGTTCCTCCTCGTCAAAGGTCCTGGGCGAGATGCGGCCCTGGGCGTGGGGACGAATTTAGCACCGCCATCCACGCGATTTGCCGCTAAATAGGCCCCGGGAGGACGCGTGCGCAAGGGGTAAGCCTGCGACACCGCCGCTCAGCTACGGGGCGACATCGACGTAAAGCTCCATCTTCGGATGGATGCCGCAAAAGACCAGGAAAGAGCCTGCAGCCGGAAAGCCGATCTCGACCGTCTCGCCCGGCTCTTGCGCTCCGGAATCGAAGTCGAGCGCGGGGTCGAATATCCGCACATTATGGGTACGGCTGTCGTTGTTGACGATCCACAATCGCTGGCCGCGCGCCAGCGCGATGTGGGTGGGATGAAACGCCTTTTCGTCCTGCGAGACGGTGCTGATGTGCTGCGCCGGTCCCGAGGGCCCGGTTTTCACTGCTACGATTTTCTCCGGCAGGCCGGGGACCTCTTCGCTCGAGAGCGTACCCAAAAACGCGATCAAATCCGCGCGCTCCGCCTCCGACAGCTCGAGCCTGCGGGTGAGATCCTTGGAGAGCGTCGGGCGATCGACCACGCCGCTCGTATAGTGGCGCAGCACGTCATCAAGCGTGGCGAGCGAGCCGTCATGCATATACGGGGCGGAGCGAGCAATCTCGCGCAGGCTCGGCGTCTTGAATGCGTGCTCGACCGCGGGCAGGCGCAGTACCGCTCCACGGCCGCGGTCATCGCCCGGCAGACCGATGTCGTGGAACGCGTAATCGGTGAAGGCAAAGCCGCTGTGGCATTTGATGCATCCGGCCTTGCCGGTAAACAACCTGAATCCGGCGATCTCGCGCTGAGTCAGGGCATGCTCATCACCGGCAATCCAACGGTCGAAACGAGTCGCGGGCGACACAAAGGTTCGCTCGTAGGTGGCGATCGCCTTGGCCAGGTTTTTGGCGTTGACCTCCGGCATGTCGGGAAAGGCTTGCGCGAAAGCCCGCACCGTCGCCGGATCGGCGGCAAGTCGTGCGACAACCGCCGGCATCGGCTGCGCCATTTCGTCGGGCGACTCGATCGGGCCGGCGACCTGCTCCTCGAGGCTGCGCGCGCGGCCATCCCAGAACACGGGAGCGGCCCAGGCCAAATTCCACAAGGTCGGGGTATGCCGTTTGAGCGGACGGCCGGGCACGCCGCGTCCTTGCACCTTGCCGTCGGCGAAGCCTTTGCCGCGTTGGTGGCAGCTTGCGCAGGCTAAGCTGCCATCGATCGACAGCCGCGTGTCATGGAAGAGCGCCTCGCCAAGCGCGCGCTTTGCTTCGGAAAACGGATTGTTGGCGGGAAACGGTACGGTCGTCGGTCGGCGGAACGATGCCTTGAGCGTAGCGAGGTCGTCCGTCGATCGCGCGGCCAACGCGGCTTGCGGCGCCGTCGCATGAACCAAGATGGCCGCCATCGCCCCGATGAGCCCGCCGGCCATGAATGCCGCGGCGGAAAGCCGGGCGATCGGCGCACCCATCGCCGTCACATCAGCTTGCCTGCGGCAAGCTCGATGCGCCCGACATCGGCGAGCGCCGCGGCGTGATCCTTGACCGGCGTCCGCGGCGGCATCGGCGAGGGAAACGCTTTCTTCAGCTCGATCATTCCGGCGCGCACTTCGCGCAGCGCTGGCGCGTTTTGCCTTTGCAGGTCCGCGGCGACGCTCTCGATCATGCTGTCGGCCTGCCAGATGAAGCCGCGTGCGTCTTGGTACTCGACGGGCTTGGCGATCCTACCGCCGACAATCGCCTGCTGGTATTCACCGGCCGCCGCCTTGAGCGCCTCGACCGCCGCCTCCACGACGAAGCCCGGCCAGTTCGCTTGCTTCGCCTTCATGCCGGTATCGGCCGCGGCAAGCGCATCGTTCACGGATTTGAGTGCGCGCGCGTAGTCGGCGCCGCCCTTTTTCACCTTGACCACATCGGCGAGCTTTTTGAGCGCCGCGTCGAAGGGCGGCACGCCATAGCCGCCGAGCTCGCCCTTGATGTCGCCGTAAATCTCCTCGGTGGGGTGAAGAAAATGCGGAAGCGCGGCATTCCATTGCTGCTGTCGGACTAGCTCGTCTCCGACCAAGAGATGACCGCGGAGCAATGCGATGCGCACACCAAAGGCAAGGTTGGGCGGCAGCCGGGCGAGACTCTCCGCCTCGCCTGCTTCTCCTGCGTCTTGCCCATGCTCGGCCTGTTGCGCGATCAGAATACGGTCCATGGCGAGGCCATCGGCCGGCTCAACACGCCGCGCGCTCAACCCGGAAGGGGTGCCGGCAACGAGCGGCGCCAGGGCGGCCGTTGCCGCCGTATCGACCACCACGAAGGCACCGACGCCCAGCCAGATCTTGCGGCTCGTTCTCATATCGAATCCGAAGGCATGCCGCGAATAGGTCGCGCGTTGCAACGCTCCCGCGCGGGCAGTGGATGCTTATAATTAACGCGGGTATTGGTCCAGTAACGTCCTTGTTTTGAATCGTTCCAGCGACAAAAAGAAAACGAGACGGCGCCCGCGGCACTTGCCGGAAGGCTCCAATTGCGTGTTCGATGTGCCGCAGCCCCGAGGGACGGCGATGCAAATCGTGATCGGCGACGTGCTCTCGGCCGAGGAGATCAGGCTCGTACGCGCCTCGCTCAGGCGTGTGCGCTTCGTCGACGGCGCCGCGACCGCAGGTTTTGCCGCGCGCCTAGTCAAGAACAATCGGCAGGCCGAGGCGTCCGTCCGTTCGCTCGAGACGATCCGCAAGCTGGTGGCCGACCGTATTCTCGGCAACGACATATTCCGCCTCGCGGTGCGCCCGAAGGCGCTCTCCCCGCTCCTCTTCTCGCGCTACGAGAAAGGCATGCATTATGGCAGCCACGTCGATGACGCGCTGATGGACGGCATGCGCACCGACGTCTCGTTCACGCTCTTCCTGTCTGAGCCCAAGAGCTACGAAGGCGGCGAGCTCACGATCGAAAGCGCCTCGGGTGAGGAAACCTTCAAGCTCGATGCCGGAGCGCTGGTCGCCTATTCCGCCACGTCGCTCCACCACGTCAGCAAGGTGACGCGCGGCGTGCGTCTTGCCGCGGTCGGCTGGGCAGGAAGTTTCGTTCGCGATCCGGCGCGACGGGAACTCCTCTTCGATCTTGACACCGCGCGGCGGCGGATGTTTGCGCGTCAAGGCAAATCGAGCGAGTTCGACCTGATCTCGAAATCATTCGCCAATCTGCTGCGCATGTGGGTGGAGGATTGAGCGGCTCGCGTGCTCGCAGCAGGGCCTCGTCAATATTCTTGGGGCCGTCGATCATCGCAAAGTGAGGTGGTCCGCATGAGTAACGTACCTTTAGCCGGCGTGCAGGCTTGCGTCTTCGATGCCTATGGAACCCTGTTCGACTTTGCTTCGGCGGCGCGAGGTTGCCGCGATGTGCTCGGTGAGGCGATCGACAGGCTGACCGCGCTCTGGCGCGACAAGCAACTGCAATACACGTGGCTGCGGGCGGTCCAAGGCCGGCATGCGGATTTCTGGCAGGTCACCTTCGACGCGCTCGATTTCACATTAGAGACGCTGGCACTGGAAAAGCCCGGGCTGCGTGACCGGCTGATGAATCTCTACCTGACGCTCGAGCCGTTCCCCGAGGTCCCGGATGTGCTCGAGCGGCTCAAGCGATCGGGCTTGCGGACGGCGATCCTGTCGAATGGCTCGCCCCAAATGCTCGACGCGGTGGTGCGCGCATCGGGGCTGGGCGCGCACATCGACGCGGTGCTCTCGGTCGAGGCGGTCGGCGTCTACAAGCCGCATCCGAAGGTCTATCAGCTCGCCGTCGATCGATTGGGGATCCCGGCGGCCGGCATCGCGTTCCAGTCGTCCAATGCGTGGGATGCCTACGCGGCCTCAGCGTTCGGCATGCGGGTCGTATGGTGCAACCGCTATGGGCAGCGGCCGGAGCGGCTGCCGGGTAAGCCCGACCGCATCGTGCAATCCCTGGCCGAACTGCCGGCGTTGGTCGGAATCTCGTAGCCCCGGCTCGCTGTGCGCCGTGCTTATGCCTCGATCACAATCTTCGGCGCCGCGCGGCCGGCGGCGACCCCCTTGAGTTGATCGCGCACCTTCGCAGCAATCTCGCGATAGATTTGCGCGTGGGGACCATCGGGCTCGGTCGCGACCACGGGAAGACCGGCATCCGACTTTTCGCGGATCGCCATGTCCAGCGGCACCTCGCCCAGGAACGGGACACCGAGCCGCTGCGCCTCGTGCCTCGCGCCGCCATGGCCGAAAATGTCCGAGCGCGTACCGCACTGGGGGCAGAGAAAATAGCTCATGTTCTCGACCACGCCGAGCACCGGCACATTGACCCGTTTGAACATGGACACACCGCGCCTGGCGTCGATCAATGCGAGGTCCTGCGGCGTGGAGACGATGACCGCGCCCTTGAGCGGCACCTGCTGCGCCATCGTGAGCTGGGCGTCGCCTGTGCCGGGCGGCATATCGACGACCATCACGTCGAGCGTGCCCCATTCGACCTCGCGCAGCATCTGGGTGAGCGCCGAAATGACCATCGGCCCGCGCCAGATCATCGCCGTCTCCTCGTCGATCAAAAAGCCGATGGACATGACGGTGAGCCCGTAGCGCATGATCGGCTTGAGCCGCGTGCCGCCAATGATCTGCGGACGCTCCCTAATCGCGAGCAGCTTCGGCAGCGATGGACCGTAAATGTCGGCGTCGAGGATGCCGACCTTGAGGCCGAGCGCGCTCAGGCCAAGCGCGAGATTGACGGCGGTGGTCGACTTGCCGACCCCGCCCTTGCCCGACGCAACCGCGATGATCGCCTCCACGCCGGGTATGCCCTGCAGCGCCTCGCCGCGCGGCGCGCCGCGTGCGGGCGCAGCTCGCGGTCCCTGCGGCGGGCGAGCGGCCCCTGCCTTGCGCTCTGCCGTCAACGCGACCAGCGCGGATTGCACCCCCGGCAACGCGCGCACGACCTCCTCCGCGCGCTTGCGCACGGGCTCCCAGGCTTTGACGTCGGCGGCATCGACCGTGATGGAAAAGAACACCTTGCTGTCGCCTGCGACCACATCCGAAAGCGCGCCGGTTCTGGGCAGCGGAGTTCCGGTTGGACTCGCCACGCCTTCGAGGGCTGCGAGCACCTGTTCCTTGGTCACCGCCATCGCACTTTCTCCGTCGCTGCACTCGACACGATAAACGGGGCGCGGGCCTGGTCAACGCGATGACGGTTGACGTCAGCGCCGCGCCGTCGCAATCACTCCGGCATATAGGCACCCGCGCGGTCGCATGGCAGTGGTCGAGGGAGGACAGGATGGCGAAGGTGGCTTTTCTCGGTCTGGGCGTCATGGGGTATCCCATGGCCGGGCATCTCAAGAACAAGGGCGGCCATGACGTCACGGTGTACAACCGCACGGCGGCGAAGGCGCAGAAATGGGTGGGACAATATGGCGGACGCAGCGCGGCGACGCCCAAAGCCGCGGCCGACGGCCAGGACTTCGTCATGTGCTGCGTCGGCAACGACAACGATCTGCGCGAGGTGACGTTCGGGGCAAACGGCGCCTTTCACGGGATGAAGAAGGGCGCGGTGTTTGTCGACCACACCACCGCCTCGGCCGAGATCGCCCGAGAGCTTTACGCGCAGGCGAAGGAACGCGGCTTCGGCTTTGTCGATGCGCCCGTCTCGGGCGGCCAGGCCGGCGCCGAGAACGGCCTACTCACCGTCATGTGCGGCGGCGACGCCGATCCCTACGCCCGCGCCGAGAAGGTGATCGCTGCTTATGCGCGCATGTGCAAGCTGCTGGGTCCCGCCGGGGCGGGTCAACTCACCAAGATGGTCAATCAGATCTGCATTGCCGGCCTGGTGCAGGGGCTGTCCGAAGGCATTCATTTCGCCAAAAAGGCGGGGCTCGATGTCGATGCGGTGATCGAGACGATCTCCAAGGGGGCGGCGCAGTCCTGGCAGATGGAAAACCGCTACAAGACCATGGCGGCGGGCAAGTTCGATTTCGGCTTTGCGGTCGACTGGATGCGCAAGGATCTCGCCATTTGTCTGGGCGAGGCGCGCAAGAACGGCGCGAGCCTGCCGGTGAGCGCGCTGGTCGATCAGTTCTACGCCGAGGTACAGAAGATGGGCGGGCGCCGCTGGGATACGTCGAGCCTGATCGCCCGGCTAGAGCGGTGAGCGCGAGCCTGCAGCCCGGCGGCACCATCAGTGTGTAGCACGGATGAGCGAAGCGACATCCGGGTCTTCTTCGCTCGCGGCGCCGCTTTGTAAGCCTGATCCTGAGGAGCGCGCATCGGTTGGCGGCTTCGACCCATTGTTTTTCATTGATCGGAACAATGGATCGGCGACTGAAGCGCGTGAGCCCGTCGGACGGGGGGCATTCATGCCACGCGCGCGGCGCGCCCCCTCCCGCAACCCCCCGCTAGGGGGAGAGGACGCGAGAGGCAAGGCCGCGCGATTTTGGCGAAACGAACCCAATTGCCGCAGCGCGTCAAATCTCGATCACCGCGCCATCCTCGGCAACGAGCACGCCTGCGGCTCTCACCTCGTCAAGATGGGAGAGCATTTCCGGGTTCATGTGGGTGAGCATGATCCGCCGTGCGCGCAGATCGGGCAGCCGCTTCTTGAGCAGATCCCAGGAGAGGTGGCCGGGCAATTCGCCGGAATAAGCGAAGCATTCGACGATGAAGAAATCGGCGTCCTTCGCGACTGAGACGAGCGCTTCCACCCACTCGGTATCGCCGGAATAGGCGAAGCGCTTGTCGCCGTCGGAGAGCACGATCGCGGTCGAGGGGGCGCCGGAGTAATGCAGCACCTCGGTGGTGGTGACGGAATGCCCCAACACGTCTGTGGGACGACCGACCTCGATCTCCATCACCTCCCATGAAAACCGCCATTTGTTGGCGGTCGATTTTGGAAAGAATACTTCGAGCAGCTGGTCAAGCCGCGCGCGCGTACCGGGCGGTCCGGCAATCAACAGCGGCCGCCGCCGCCGCGTCAGGAATTGGGCATCCAGCAAGAGAAACGGAAGCGCGCCAAAATGATCGCCATGCAGATGCGAAAGGACGATGCCGTCGATGCGATCGGAATCAAGTCCGCGCGCCTTCAGCGCCACGAGCGAGGAGGCGCCGAAGTCGACGAGCAGCGTGCCCTTCCTCGTTTCGAGGAAAAAGCAGGTGTTGAACCGGCCGCCGGAGCCGAAGGCATCGCCGCATCCGACGATCGTCAAGCGCATGGTCAAGCCGCCGCGCTCGGCCGCGCCGCGATATCGGCGTGCCAGCGCTTGAGATGCTTGAGATCGTCCGGCACCGCGAGCTTTGCCGGTTTCATGAAATCGACGGCAACGAGACCGGTAATGTCAGCGACGGTGAATGTGTCCCCCGCGACAAACCGGCGGTCCTTAAGCTCGTCGTCAAGCACCGCGATGAATTCCTGAATGCGCGGCTTGTTGGCCTCGGCCCAGGCGAGCACCTGCGGCACCTCCATCTCCTTCATCGCCGGATGCGAGTTGCGAAAGACGTGGGAGACCGGAAAAAGCAAATGCAGTTCGAGCCGCCGATTCCACATCTCGATGCGCGCGACCTCCAACGCACCGCGCCCGAACAACGGCGGGTCGGGCTTGAGCGCCTCGAAGTAGCGGCAGATGGCGATCGATTCGGTAAGCACCGTGCCATCATCGAGCACCAGTGCCGGGACGCGCTTGAGCGGATTGATCGCCGCATACTCCGCCGACATCTGCGCCAGGGCGGCGAGATCGACCTGCTCGATGGGCAGCGTGATGCCTTTCTCGGCCAGAAAAATCCGCGTGCGCCGCGGATTGGGCGCGCGACCGCCATCGTAAAGCTTCATGTCGGCACCCGTGCTGCGCCGGCCAGATTGGATAACACCGGAAGCCGGTTGTATAGTCCATCGTGTACACCCCATCACGCCGGTCGGGCCCTGGTCAAGCACCGGAGCGGACCGACCATCACGCCGCATGTGTTCGATGTGATCGGAAAATGATCTAGCGTAGGCTGAAGGACACCCCCTCGTGCGCCGCCTGCTCTGGATCCTGCTTGCCGTTCTGACCATCGCGCTGCTCGTGCTCGTGTTGCAGCAGAATGAAGCGGCGCTGGCGGAGCTTTCCCGTTTCGAGACCTCATCGCTCGAGACGAAGATCATGGCCGGCGCCCTGGTCGGCCTGATTGCGCTGACGCTTTTTCGCCAGCGTTTTTCCCGCGTGCTCGAATCCGCGCTCATCTGGGTGATACTCGCCGCGCTGTTGACGCTCGGATACACCTATCGTTTCGAGTTGCGCGAAGTCGCCGACCGGATGCTGGCCGAACTTATCCCAGGTTACGTCGCCACCAAGGGACGCACGGTGGAGATCGCGCGCGGGGCCGGCGGCGGCTTCTCGGTAGGAGCGCACGTTAACGGCGCGCGCGTTGCGATGGTGCTTGATACCGGCGCGAGCGCAGTCGTCCTCACCCAGGAGGCCGCGAAGGCCGCCGGCTTGCCGCTCGAAGTGCTCAACTATTCGGTCAATGTCGACACCGCCAACGGCCGCGCCCGCGCCGCGCCGGTGACGCTCGACCGGCTGTCGATTGGCGATATCACCGAGCGCTCGGTCCCCGCACTCGTCGCACAGGGCGGCCAGCTGCGCACGAGCCTCCTCGGCATGAGCTTCCTCAATCGGCTGGAGAGTTGGGAGGTGCGCGGAGACAAGCTCATGCTGCGCGGCTATCCGTAAGATCATTCAATCAGGCTGAAGGTAAAGCGTATGCACACGGCGAGCAGGAAACAACCGAAGGCAATTTCCAGCCGGCGCTTGGAGAGCCCATGGGCAAGCCTCGCGCCATAGGGCGCGGTGAGGCTCGAGACGGGGGCCATCAGTGCGAAGCCGATCAGCGATACGAATCCCAGCGAAAACGGCGGCATCAGCGATTGCTGCGGCAGACCGGCGAGGATGTAACCGATCGTGCCTGCAATCGTAATCGGCACGCCGAGACCCGCAGAAGTTGCAACCGCCTTGTGGATCGGTTTGCCGTAGAGCGTGAGGATCATGTTGGAGATCGAGCCACCGCTGATGCCCATGAGCGAGGAAGCAAGGCCGACGAACACCCCGTAGGCGATCATGCTGGCGCGGCCGGGCAGATCGTCGGCAAGCTGCCAGCTGTCGCGGCCGAACAAGAGCTTGAAAGCGATCACGCTTGCGATGAGCACGAAGGCGAGCTTGAGCACTCCGCCGGGTGCAAAGGCCGCAATAATCGAGCCGGCTGCCACCCCGATCACCGCAGGCACTGCCCAAGCCCGTACCACATCCATCATCACCGCGCCTTTGCCGCGATGGGTGAAATAGGAAAACACGTTGGTCGGCACGATGATTGCAATCGACGTGCCGACGCACAGCTGGAAACGCACCTCGTCCGGCACGCCCAGCACCCGGAATACTTCGTAAAGGACGGGAACGATGAGCGCACCGCCGCCGATTCCGAAAAGTCCCGCGAGCACGCCGGTGATGAACCCGGCGACGATGATCAAAGCCGCGAGCAGCAGAAGCTCGCTCAGGGGCACGCCCAAGACCATCTCCGGCTCCGAAGGAAATCGCCTCGGCTCAAGCCGCGGCGACAATGCGCGCGTGGAAGTCCTCAATGAATGCGAGCGCCGCGCAGAATGTCGATGCGCCTGCACCCTGTTTTGATGCCTGCGTCGCCAGATGCCGGCGAAAAGCGCGAGCGCCGGGGACGCCACGGAACAAGCCCAGCACGTGCCGCGTCACGGCATGCAGGCGCGTGCCGCGTGCAAGCTCGCGCTCGATATACGGAATGAGGGCCTCGGCCGCCGCCTTCGGCGATGCAAAGCGCGCGGGTTCGCCGAACAGCACGGGGTCGACGGCTAACAGCCGCCACGGCTCCTGATACGCCGCCCGCCCCATCATCACCCCATCGACGCGCTCGAGATGCGCTAGCGCTTGATCGATGTTGGCGATGCCGCCGTTGAGCACGACGCAAAGATCGGGATGTGCGGCTTTGAGCCGACAGACGCGCGCGTAATCGAGCGGCGGAATATCGCGGTTCTCGCGCGGCGAAAGGCCGTGCAGCCAGGCCTTGCGCGCGTGCACGACCAGCGCAGCAACGCCGGCGCGCTCGACCGCGCAGGTGAGCGCTTCGAGCGCCTCCTCCGGATCCTGATTGTCGATGCCGATGCGACACTTGACGCTCACGGGCAGCTTGACCGCAGCTGCCATGGCCGCGACGCAGTCGCCGACGAGAGCAGGCTCAGCCATCAGGCAAGCGCCGAAGCGGCCCTCCTGCACGCGATCGGAAGGACAGCCGATGTTGAGGTTTACCTCGTCATAGCCGAAGTCCTCGGCAATGCGCGCGCATTGCGCAAGTTGCCGCGGATCACAGCCGCCCAGTTGCAGCGCGACCGGATGCTCGGCGGGATCGTGCGCCAAGAGCCATGAGCGATCGCCCTGGAGCACTGCGCCGGTGGTGATCATCTCGGTGTAGATGAGGGCGCGGCGCGTCAGCAGGCGATGGAAGAACCGGCAGTGCCGATCGGTCCATTCCATCATTGGGGCGATGCAGAATTTGCGAGCTAACGCCTTCATTTTATTCGCGTTTTTCTTCTGAGGGTCGGGTCCGAAAAAGGCGAGGCCAATTTCCGCCTGCGTGATCCATCGCGTGCGCTTGTTCTTCTACGATCATCAGGGTACGAATGGGAAGCAATTGCTTGGGCCGGCGCAATAGACAGCCACGCGCATTGATTCCGGCGCATTGACGCTTGCTGTCCTAGTCGCTACCGCTCGCGACGCAGAGGCACACGATGTCGGATGTCAAGCAGAAGGTCGCGCTGTCCTCGATCGCGGCGTCGGCGGGTTTGACCGCGGCGAAGGCTGTCGTCGGTGTCATGAGCGGCTCACTCGCCCTCTTGTCGGAAGCGGCCCATTCTCTCATCGACCTTGGCGCCACCGTGATGACCTATTTCGCCGTGCGGCTTTCCGGCAGGCCCGCCGACGCCGAGCATCATTACGGCCATGGCAAGATCGAGAGCGTCTCAGCGCTCGCCGAAACCGCGCTGCTGTTCATTCTTGCCGGCGTGGTGACTTGGGAGGCGATCAAGCGGCTTACCAGCACGCAGCCGCCGGAGGTGCAGGCAACGCCCTGGGCCTTCGCCGTGATCGTGCTCTCCATCGTCGTCGATTTCCTGCGTGCGCGCGTGCTCTACCGCACGGCCGAACAAACATCGAGCCCGGCACTCGAAGCGGATGCGCTGCATTTCGACTCCGACATGTGGTCGTCGCTGGCGGTGCTGGTTGGGCTGTTTGGCATCGCGCTCGGCTATGTCTCGGCCGATTCGGTAGCGGCGATCGTGGTGTCGGTCCTTATCTGCATCGCCGCCTGGCGGCTCGGCCGACGCACCATCGACACGCTGACCGATACCGCCCCGCCCGGAGCGGCGGAAAAAATCACTGCCGCTGTGACAAACATTCCCGGGGTCGTCGGAATCGAAAGGCTGCGCGTGCGGCGGGTGGGTGAAGTGCTATTCGTCGACCTTGTCGTCGCGGTGAGCCGCACCCTGCCCCTTGACCAAGTGGCGGCGCTCAAAGAGCGCATCGTCGAGGCCGTGCGCGCCGACAGTGCCGCCGCGGAGGTGACCGTCACCACGGAACCGCGCGCGCTCGACGACGAAACCGTGCTCGAGCGCGTGATGGTGATCGCGCGTAACCGCACGCTCGCGGCCCACCACGTGACCGTGCATGCGATCGAGGGACGACTTGCGGTCTCGCTCGATCTCGAAGTCGACGGCGGCCTTTCGATCGGCGCGGCGCACGACATCGCGACCGGGCTCGAGCAAGCGATCCGCGAGGAACTGGGCACAGGGGTCGAGGTCGAGACACACATCGAACCGTTGCAAGCGTTCGGTGAGCCCGGCCGGGATGCCTCGGCCGAGCGTATCGCGGCCGTGCGCGACGCGCTTACCGAGATCGCAACCAAGGTCGATCTCGTCGGCGCCATCCACGACGTGCGCGTGCGCGCAGCCGATCGGGGTGAAATCGTCAATTTCCATTGCCTCGTCGATCCCGCGCTCAAAGTCGAGGACGTGCACGACAAGGTCGATGAGTTGGAGCGGGCGCTTCGTCTGCGCTTTCCGTCAATCAAGCGCGCGATCGGTCATGCGGAGCCGGCGCTGCCGTCGCCGGAGCCGGCGACGCGCAACCGCGCCGCGCTTACAAGCCCCATTCGGCAGTAGGCCGACCTAGGGTACCAGCACGGCCGCGCCTTGCAGACGGCCTTCGCGCAGATCCGACAGCGCCTCGTTGGCTGCTTGCAACGCATAGCGCCTCACCTCGCTCTTCACGCCGGCCTGCGGCAGCAGCGCCAGGAATTCGCGCGCGTCCGCCCGCGTCAGATTGGCAACCGAAACGACCTGCCGCTCCTCCCATAGGAGACGGTAGGGAAAGCTCGGAATGTCCGACATGTGGATGCCGCCGCACACGACTCGGCCGCCCTTCTTCACCGCCTTGAGCGCCGCGGGAACGAGCGCCCCGACTGGCGCAAAGATGATCGCGGCGTCGAGAGGCTCGGGCGGCATCTCGTCCGAGCCCCCGGCCCAGACCGCGCCTAGCGATTTTGCAAACGCTTGGGCGGCCTCGTCACCCGCGCGGGTGAACGCGTAGACGCGCCGGCCCTGCCACGCCGCGACCTGCGCCAGGATGTGCGCGGCGGCGCCAAATCCGTAAAGACCGAGCGCGCTCGCGCCGGGTTCTGCGGCGCCGGCCATGCGATAGCTGCGCCAACCGATCAGGCCTGCACATAAAAACGGCGCGAGTTCAGCCTCATCGCGCCGTTCCGGAAGTGGGAAGCAGTAGCGCGCATCGGCCAGCGTATGCGTGGCATAGCCGCCATCGCGCGTGTAGCCTGTAAACACCGCTCGCTCACACAGATTCTCGCGGCCGCTCACGCAATAGGCACACATCCCGCAGGTCGAGGCGAGCCAGGGGACGCCGACGCGCTCGCCCATCGCCAGCCCTGCTACGCCGGCCCCGATCGCCGCGACACGCCCCACAATCTCGTGGCCGGGCACGATCGGCAGCTTCGGCTCAGCCAATTCGCCGTCGACCACGTGCAGATCGGTGCGGCAGACCCCGCACGCCGCAATCTCGATCAGGATTTCGCCGGCCGCCGGCGCGGGCACCGCTCGCTCGCGCATGACGAGCGGCGTGCGCAGCCTGTCCAGCACCATGGCGCGCATGCTCATCTCCCGTCACGCGAAACAAACGTTGGCCTCCCTCCACCGATGGCCGACGACGTTGATTGAGGGCTATTGCGGCGTGATGCCCGCGTCTTTGAGGATCTTCCCGTAGCGCTCGGTATCGGATTTGTTGATGGCGTCGAACTCGCTTGGCGTAGTCGGCGCCGGGATCGAGCCTTGCGCGAGCAGTTTCTCCTTCACGTCGGGCATCTCGAGGACCTTGGCGATATCCTCGCTCACCTTGGTGAGGATCGGCTGCGGCGTTCCGGCAGGCGCGAATACGCCGAACCACGACTCGTATTTGTATTTCGGCAAGGTCTCGGCGACGGTCGGCACCTCCGGCAGTTGCGGAACGCGCTTGGCGGAATTGATGGCGATCGCCCTCACCTTTCCGGTCGCGCTCAGCTCCTGCGTGGCAGGAATCGGCGCAAAGTACATTTGCGCGTCGTTGCGAATGACGGCGGTCGTGGCCTCGGGCGCTCCCTTGTAAGGAATATGCACGATGTTGATATTCGCCTCCTGCTTGAAGATTTCGGCGGAGAGATACGAGGTGCTGGCGACCCCGGCCGACGAGAAATTGAGCTGGCCCGGCTTCTGTTTCGCCAGCGCGATGAAATCCTTAAGCGTCTTGGCCGCAAGCTCGGGCGGCACGATCGCGACCAGCGGCACCGCCGCGACGCGGGAGACGCCGGCGAAATCCTTCACCGGATCGAATTGAATGTTCTTGTTGATCGCGCCGGCGATCGTATGACCGTTCGAGGTCAGCATCAGCGTGTAGCCGTCGGGCGGGCTCTTGGCGACCCCAGTCGTGCCCGGCAGACCGGGCCGATTCTCGACAATCACCTGCTGCTTCCACAGTTCGGCAAGCTTGTCGGCAAGAATACGCGCGAGCCCATCGGTGATGCTGCCGGCGGAGAAGGGAACGACAATCCGGACGACCTGATTGGGGTAAGCGTCTGCCGACGCGGCAGGAGATGGTCCAAGCAGCGAAGCCAGCATCCCTGCCAGGACAAGCAAGATTGCGCGCAGCGCCGTTATCATGTTCCTCCTCCTCCAATTATCGACGCACCCATACAGCGGGTTGCGGCTTCGGGGAAAGCGATTAAAGCAGGAAGCCGGTTGCGGATACATGGGTAAAAATGCCACGACCTAACACCTTGCACGGCCGGTGCCTTGCGATCGCCGCGTGCAGGACGTGGAACGGTTCCGGAGAGTGCAACTGACATGCGCACAGAAGAGGCCCGCCCCATACGCCTCGAGGATTATCGTCCGCCCGATTGGCTAGTCGAGACGGTGGAACTCGACGTCTCGCTCGATGCCACGGCGAGCCGCGTACGGGCGGCGCTCATGCTGCGGCCCAATGGGAACGGAGCGGCTCCGGCGCCGCTCGTGCTCGACGGCGACGCGCTCAACCTGCGCACGCTGAAACTCGACGGCGCCGCGCTGCCGCCGGAACAATTCGTCGCAACGCCGAACCGGCTGACCATTGCGCAGCCGCCGCAGCGCCGCTTCCGCCTGGAGATCGAGACCGTAGTCGACCCTTCGGCCAACACGCAGCTGTCGGGCCTCTACCGCTCGGGCGCGATCTATTGCACGCAATGTGAGGCCGAAGGCTTTCGTCGCATCACCTATTTTCCGGATCGCCCCGATGTGATGGCGGTCTACACCACCCGCATCGAGGTCGAGAAAGCCGAAGCACCAGTGTTGCTGGCCAACGGCAACCTCGTCGCATCGGGCGATGTTCCGGGCACGACGCGGCATTTCGCGGTGTGGCACGATCCGTTTCCAAAACCGTCGTACCTTTTCGCGCTCGTCGGCGGAAAGCTTGCTTGCGTCGAGGACCACTTCCGCACCATGTCCGGGCGCGAGGTCACGCTGCGCATCTATGTCGAGCCAGGCAAGGAAGGTCGCTGTCTCTACGCCATGGACTCGCTTAAGCGCGCCATGCGCTGGGACGAGACCGCGTTCGGCCGCGAATATGATCTCGATATTTTCATGATCGTCGCGGTCTCCGACTTCAACATGGGCGCGATGGAGAACAAGGGCCTCAACATTTTCAACGACAAATACATCCTGGCCTCTCCCGAAACGGCGACCGACAACGATTTCGAGCGCATCGAGGCGATCGTCGCGCACGAATATTTTCACAATTGGACGGGCAACCGCATCACCTGCCGCGACTGGTTCCAGCTCTGCCTCAAGGAGGGGCTCACCGTCTTTCGCGATCAGGAATTTTCCGCTGATCAACGCTCGCGGGCGGTTGAGCGGATCGCCGACGTACGCAGCCTGCGGGCCTACCAATTCGTCGAGGATGCAGGCCCCCTCGCACATCCTGTGCGGCCCACGGTCTACCGTGAGATCAACAATTTTTATACGGCGACGGTCTATGAGAAAGGCGCCGAGGTCGTGCGCATGCTGAAGGTGCTGCTCGGCGCCGAGAACTTCCGCAAGGGCATGGACCGCTATTTTAGCCGTCACGACGGCGAGGCAGCGACTGTCGAGCAGTTCGTGCAATGTTTCGCCGACGTATCGCGCGCGGATCTCGCGCAATTCATGCTCTGGTATTCGCAGGCGGGCACACCCGAGGTCGTGGCCAGCGGCAGCTACGACGCCGGCGCGAAAACCTATCGGCTGAAGGTCGCACAGAGCGTCCCCGCTACGCCCGGCCAGCCGAAGAAGCAGCCGATGGTCATTCCGCTCGCCCTTGGCCTTGTCGGCCGCGATGGACGCGGCCTGCCGCTCAAGCTCCGCGATGGGCAACCGATCGAGCGCAACATGATTACCCTGACCAAGCCCGTCGAAACGTTCGTGTTCGTGAACATCGACGAGCCGCCGGTAGCTTCGATCAACCGCGGATTTTCCGCGCCAATCAAGGTTTCAGCAAACCTTTCTGCCGACGATCTGCGGTTCCTCGCCGCGTACGATGCGGATCCCTTCAATCGCTGGCAGGCGTTGCAAACGCTGGCCACCCGGTCGCTCGTCGACAATACAACCGCTTTGCGCACGAACCGTGCGGCGCGGCACGATCCGGGCCTGCTGGACGCGCTCGGCGCGACGCTGGCCGAGGGCGCGCTCGAACCGGCCTTTATCGCCCTTGCGCTGACGCTTCCGGGCGAAGCGGACATCGCGCGCGAGATCGGCCATGACGTCGATCCGGATGCCGTGTTCGCCGCGCGCACCGCGTTGCGCGCGGCGGTCGGTGGGCATCTCGCCGCCTCCCTGCTCGATCACTATCACCGGCTCTACGAAAGCGGGCCTTACCGGACCGACGCCGCGAGTGCCGGCCGGCGCGCGATGCGCAATACCTGCCTTGATCTTCTGGTGGCGACTGGCCAGGGCGAGGCCATTTCGCTCGCCAACCGGCAGTATCAGTCCGCTGACAACATGACGGATCGCATGGCGGCGCTTTCAACGCTGTCACTCTGCGACGTGCCCGAGCGCGCGGCCGCGCTGGAGGATTTTTATAGCCGATACGCCGATGATCCGCTGATCGTGGATAAATGGCTCAGCCTTCAGGCAACTATCCCCGAACCGGCGACGCTCGACCGCGTCAAAGCGCTGACCGAGCATCGCGCCTTCTCGTTTGCCAATCCCAATCGCGTGCGCGCCTTGATCCACGCCTTTGCGCTGGCCAACCATAAAGAGTTCAACCGTGCCGACGGCGCCGGTTACGCCTTCATCGTAGACGCGGTGCTGGCGCTCGACCGCAAGAATCCCCAGCTTGCGGCGCGACTGGTATCGGCGCTCAAGAATTGGCGCATGCTCGAGCCGATGCGAGGCGCGCGAGCGCAAGCCGCATTGCGCCACGTCGCGGCGGCACCTTCGCTCTCGGCCGACGTGGACGATATCGTGCAGCGCGCGCTCGCCGAAGATTGATCTCGACCTAATATCCACGGCCGCTCGCGCCAGCGCCGCGCGCTCAGGCACGAAAGGTGAACGGCAATTCTGTGCGCGGCCGCCCGAAAGACTTGGTAGATCAAGGACAAAGGCAAAGATTCATCATTCTTGCAAATTCGTTAATAAACCCCTCGACAAATCGCCATCTTTCGATTCCAATCAAAACTGATTCGGAGAGATGCGGCACATCCTTCCGATGAAGGTGAAGGGGACCCGAACGGAGGCGAGGCATGGCGCGCGCCGATGTCGCGAGCGCGTCCGCAAGTTCTGATTCAATCAAAGGACTAGCTCAGTCGATCGCCAAGCCCGCTTACCGGCGGCTGCTCACCGCCGAGCCGGCGTTGCGACGCGCCGTTCCAGCGCTGATCATCGCATTTCTGGCGACGATCTGCGTGGGTGCGGTCGTGCAGGTGCTGGATCATCGCCGCCAATCAATAAGCGATACCATCAAGCAGATCGAAGGCAGCGCCGATTTCTTGGTTGAGCGGCTCCAACGGCTGGAGCAGCCCAAGGGCGACAAGCCCGACCGCCGGCTGCAGACTGAGCTCGAGCGCATGATGCCGTCGTGGGCGCGCTCGCCCGGCCGCCAAGTCCTCATAGCCAACGGCGAGGGCGTCATCGTTGCCGGAATCCGCCACGACCTCGTCACCAATGCCGATGGCACGATGAGCGCCAGCGCGCCACTCGACGCCGGAATGGCCGGACGGCGGCTGATTGACGTGCTCGGTCCCGCGCAGCCGCTGACTACATTCGGCGCTGCCGCCGGCGTTTTGGAGATCCCGCTCGCCGACGGCAGTCTGGCTTACGGCACAGTGCGCAGCCTCTGGTCGAATGGCGAGCTTGCGATCGTGCACGGGCGCGCCGATGCGCTGGCGGCGTGGGCGTCGGACACGGCGTTGACCTTCACGCTCTCCGCCACCACCGGCTTCGTGGTGCTCATCCTCGGATTCGCCTTCCACTGGCAGGCGACACGGGCACGCGAAGCCGATCAGATCTACGAGACCGTTCGCTCGCGCATCGATACCGCTCTCAACCGCGGGCGTTGCGGTCTGTGGGACTGGGATCTCGCCCGCGGACGGGTGTTCTGGTCGCATTCGATGTTTGCGATTTTGGGCCTCAAGCCGCGCGATGCGCTGTTGAGCTTCGGCGAGGTCAATGCCCTTGTTCATCCCGAGGATATTGATCTCTACGGCCTCGCCGCTCAGCTCGTCGACGCCACCGCGACCTTGGTCGACCATGCCTTCCGCATGCGCCATGCCAACGGCAATTGGGTGTGGCTGCGCGCCCGCTGCGAACTGGTTCAGCAGTCGGGCGACAGCGGGCCGCATCTCATCGGCATCGCCGTCGACATCACCGAGCAGAAGACGTTGGTCGAGCGCACCGTGGAAGCTGACTTGCGGTTGCGCGATGCGATCGAGACGATTCCCGAGGCATTCGTAGTCTGGGACGCGCAGAATCGCCTCGTATTGTGCAACTCGAATTTCCAGGAACTGCACAACCTGCCGGACGAGGCGATCAAGGCCGGCGCCTCCTACGAGTCGGTGGTGGCGGCGGGACGCAAGCCGGTCGTACGTTCGAAAGTCACGAGCGAGGGTCAGAGCCCCGGGGCGCGTACCTTCGAAGCTCAGCTTGACGACGGGCGGTGGCTGCACATCAGCGAGCGGCGCACCAAGGATGGCGGCTACGTCTCGGTCGGCACGGACATCACAAACATCAAGCGGCACGAAGAAAAGCTGATGGAGAGCGAGAGGCGCCTAATGGCAACGGTTGCCGACTTGCGCCATTCGCAACAGAAGCTCGAGCGGCAAGCGGAGGAAGTCGCCGATCTCGCCGAGAAATACGCGGAGGAGAAAACCCGCGCCGAAGAAGCCAATCAAGCCAAGTCGAAGTTCCTCGCCAATATGAGTCACGAACTGCGGACCCCGCTCAACGCCATCATCGGTTTTTCCGAGATCATGGAGTCCAGCATGTTCGGCCCCCTGGGTTCGGACAAATATCGCGAATACTGCAGCGACATCCATCAGAGCGGCCAATACCTGCTCGACGTGATCAACGACATTCTCGACATGTCCAAGATCGAGGCCGGACGGATCCGGCTGGATGCCGAGCCGATCGAGCTCGAACCCTTCCTCAACGACGCGATGCGGGTCGTGTCCGGACGCGCCAATGACAAACGGCTCAAGGTCACTGCTCGGATCGGTCGCGGCATTCGTTTGACTGCGGACCACCGTCTGCTCAAGCAGATCGTGCTGAATCTACTGTCCAACGCGGTGAAGTTCACGCCGGAAGGCGGCCGCATCACGATTCGCGCGCGGGCGACGGCGGGCGGTTGGGTCAGCTTATCCATGGCCGACACCGGCATCGGCATTCCCGAAGACGCGCTCGCGCGGCTCGGCCGACCCTTCGAGCAGGTCGAGAGCCAGCTAACCAAGAGCCATCAGGGCTCGGGACTAGGACTCGCGATCGCGAAGTCGCTCACCGAGTTGCATCAGGGCACGATGCGAATCCACTCTACATTGGGCCGCGGCACGATGGTGCTGCTGCGGCTGCCGATAAAACCCAAAGCCGCGCAGAAGGAAGAGTTGGCCGAAGCGGCAGCTTAGGCACCGCAGCCCGACACCGCCGACCGGTGCTCATCGCTCAGGGCGGTGCGCCGAGAATCCGATTAAAGCTTGCACGCACCTTGGCCTCCATATCGCAGATGAAGGCGTCGAGAGTAGCAAAATCGGGCACGTCCGCGGCGCGCGCCAATAACGCGGTGAGACCCGGCGCCGCCGCTTTGGGATCGAACGGTCCCGCCAGGCACAGGCGGAGAATCTGCGTGAGATCGTGATAAAGCCGCACTGCCCTGCGCAGCAGTTCAGTATCCTCGACCTTGAGCAATCCAAACCGCCATGCCTTGTCGAGCACATGAGTGGTCGAAGTATCGAGAATGCCCGGCGTGTGCGCCGCGTGAACAAGTTGCAAATATTGCGCGATGAACTCGACATCGATCAGCCCTCCGGCGACATATTTTAGATCCCAGCGATCACTATCGCCTTTCTCCGCTGCGATCGCCTTGCGCATTTCCACGACATCGGCAGCGACCATGTCCGCGTCGCGCGGCCGGCATAGCACGGCGCGGATGACGTTCTCGACCCGCGCCGCAAATTGCGGCGAGGCCGACACGACGCGCGCGCGCGTCAGCGCCAAGTGCTCCCAGGTCCAAGCCTCCGTCTCCTGGTAAGCGGCAAAGCCGTCGATCTGCGTCGCAAGCGGACCGGAGCGGCCGGACGGGCGCAGCCGCATGTCGACCCGATAGAGCAAGCCATGATTGGTCTGCGCGGTCAGCCCGCTGATCAAACGTTGCGTCAGCCGCGAAAAGTACTGCGCGCCGTAAAGCCGGCGCGGGCCTTCCGATTCCGGACGTTCCGAGTCGAAGTCATAGACGACGATGAGATCAAGGTCCGAGCTCGCGGTCATCTCGCGTCCGCCGAGCTTTCCGAGCGCCAAGATAGCGGTCTGCTGGCCGGCGATGCGACCGTGCAGGCGCGTGAAATGCCCTTCGATCTCGCGCTGGAGCGAGCGGATGAGCGAATCTGCCAGCCGGGCGAAGGCCTCGCCCGCCTGCTCCGCGGACAAGGTGCCCGAGAGGATGCGCGTTCCGATCAGAAACATCTGTTCCTGGGCGAAGATGCGCATCCGATCGAGGAAATCCTCGTACGATCCGGCTTGGCGCAGCGAAGGCTCGAGGGCAGCTGCGAGTTCGCCTTCCTCTGGCAGCGCGCCGAAGAAACTCGGGTCGATTACCGCGTCCATAACTTCGGGAAACTGCGCCAAACTGTCCGCAAGCCGCGGTGCGGTGCCGAGCACGAGCGCAATCAGCGCGATCAGATCGGGATTCTGCCGCAACAGCGAAAACAGCCGTCCGCCGGCGTGCAGTCCGGCCAGGAACCGGTCGAAGGCAATCACGGCCGCGTCCGGATCCGCCGAGCGGGCAAAATGCTCAAGCAGTATCGGCATGATTTGCGCGAGCTGGCCGCGGCCAAAGCTGCTTTTGAGGGAGCCGTAGCTTTCCGTGTTCCAGCGCCGCACCAGCGTCGATATTTCGAGCGGGCGGCGAAAGCGCATTTCAGCGAGGCGATCGAGGGTTTCACGATCGTCGGCCTCGGGCGGAAAGAGCAAATTCCGACGACCGGCCTCGATGACCGGGGCATTCTCGAACAGCGTCGCATAGTGACGCTGCACGTTGCGAAGATGCACGAGCAAGACCTGCGCAAAAGCATCCCGGTTGGCAAATCCGGCGAAGCGTGCAAACCGTTCCAACTCGTCCCGATCCGCCGGCAGAGTGTGGGTCTGCTCGTCGGCCACCATTTGAAGACGGTTTTCGACCATACGCAGAAAACGGTATGCGGCGCCGAGATCATCGCGTACGTGTTGATCGATCCACGCCCCCGCGGCCAACGCATCGAGCGTCTCTAGGGTCGCTTTGACACGCAGCTCGGGATGACGGCCGCCAGCGATGAGTTGCTGCGTCTGGACGAAGAATTCGATTTCGCGGATGCCACCGCGCCCCAGCTTGATGTTGTGCCCCTCGACCGCGATTTCATCGTGGCCGCGATATGCGTGGATCTGACGCTTCATCGCATGCACGTCGGCAACTGCGGCGAAGTCGAGATATTTACGCCAGATAAAGGGCGACAGGGCTGCGAGCAGCGCCTCTCCGGCGGCAATGTCCCCCGCACAGGGCCGCGCCTTGATCAGCGCGGCGCGTTCCCAATTCTGTCCACGACTCTCGTAGTAATCGAGCGCCGCCGCGGTAGAGATGGCGATCTGGGTCGAGGCAGGATCGGGACGCAGCCGCAGATCGGCGCGGAACACGTAACCGTCGGCGGTACGCTCCTGCAACAGCTTGACCAGTGCCCGCGTCAGCCGCACGTAAAAAGCCGCGGGCTCCGTTGCCGGCGTAACTGCCGCGGGATCGTAAAAGACGATGAGATCGATGTCGCTCGAATAGTTGAGCTCGCGGGCACCCATCTTGCCCATGGCGAGCACGATGTAGCCTGAGCCCTCGGCAGGATCGTTGTGATCGACGGCCTTGAGCTTGCCTCGCCGCCGGGCCTCGAGCAGCAGATAATTTACTGCGGCATCAACAGCCGCCTCGGCGAGCGTCGTCTGCTGCTCGATCACCTGCGTTATCGGCCAAACTCCACCGATGTCGGCAAGGGCAATCAACAGGGCTGCTTCCGCCCTCATTCGCCGAAGCAGACGCATCACATCGTCTTCGGCGCGTGTCGCGGCAATCGCGCGCCTTGCCTCGGCGAGGATATGTGCGAAACGGCGCTCGGGTTCGGACTCAAACAGCGCGAGAAGCCCCTGGGGCGAGGCGCGCGCGAGATCCCAGAGATATGACGAACCGCCGGCGAGACCGACTAACAGCGCCTCGAGGCTTGGGTACGCCGCACAGAGCCGCCTCAGTGTCTCCCCGGCCGGCAGATCAGCGATTTCCGCGAGCCAGGCCGTGACGCGAGCCTGCGCCTCCTCTGCGGCGTGAGGGGATGGCGCCGCGATCCGCCGCCCAAGCGAACTGTCGCGTAAACCCTCCGCCGCCCTCATTTCCGCACTCGGATGGCTCATCAGATTTGTTCCAACCCTGATCGAACGGCGGCATCGACGGTGTGTGGCGCCGATATACCAGTCCTGGCGAAGATGGGGACGTCAATGCCGCAACGCGGCAATTAGACCCGGTTCGCGCTCGGTCCTGCGCGGCAACATGGTAATGCCTACGCCGGCGGAGCCGATCCTGCGCGCGGGAGCGAGATCACGGTCTTAAGTCCGGGATGATTGTCCTCGAGCTTGAGTTCGCCGCCATGCAGCCGGGCAACCGCCGAGGCTAGACTCAGTCCCAGGCCGGAGCCCGGTTGCGACCGGCTCTGTTCGAGCCGCACGAAGCGCTCGACCGCGCGGTCACGGTCGGTCACGGGAATGCCGCGGCCGCTGTCGGCTACAGCCAGCAGGATTCGATCGCCTTCTCCCTTCGCCGTCACCACGATTTGGGCGTCGGCGCCGTTCATCCCGCTCCCGTATTTGATGGCATTGTCGACCAGATTGGCCAGCGCCTGGCTGATCAGCTCTCGGTTGCCGTGAACCGGAGCGGCCGCCGGCGCTTCCACCTTGAGGTGGATGCCCTTGTCGTCGGCGAGCGGCTCGTAGAGCTCACCCACCCCGCGCGCGATCTCGGCAGCATCGCATTCGGTCATGCCGTCGCGTGCTTGGCCCGATTCCGCACGCGCAATCATGAGCAGCGCGTTGAATGTGCGGATGAGCGCCTCCGACTCCTCGATCGTGCTTTCGAGCGCCGCCCGGTACTGCGACTCGTCCTCCGCCACGCGCAACGCCTCTTCGCAGCGGTTGCGCAACCTGGTCAACGGCGTCTTGAGGTCATGCGCGATATTGTCGGACACTTCTTTGAGCCCATGCATGAGCGCCTCGATGCGCTCAAGCATGGCATTGAGATTGGTAGCGAGCCGATCGAGTTCGTCGCCGGTCCCCGCGACCGGGAGCCGCCCCGCTAGATCCCCATCCATGATCTTGCGCGTCGTCTCCGTCATCGCATCCACACGCTTGAGAACGCGTCGCGTCACGAAGAACCCGCCGGCGACGCCGAGTACGATGACGATGGCCAACGACCAGCGGGCGGCGGCGAGTATGATGTCGTGCAAACGCTCGCGCTCTTCAAGATCGCGTCCGACGAGGAGACGGAATCCGGACGGCAATTGAAACACGCGAACGAGGGCATGATGCGCTGCGCCGTCAGGATCGTCTAAACGCCGATAGGCGGTTTCCGTCCAGCCGGACGTCTCGAGAATGCCGGTCGCCAGCGATCCGACGTTGCCCGCGAGTCCTTCTCCCGCGCGCGTGGTGACGAGATAAAGGCTCGAACCCGGCCGACGCGACCTCGCGTCGACGACGAAAACGAGCCGGCGGATACCCCCCTGGCGGTATTGCTCGGCCAATCCGGTGATCTCGGCGTCCACCGTCTGCGTGATTTGCTCGGTGATCAGCCGACGCGTGTTCCAGGCGAAATACGCGAGCAGGAAAGCGGCAAAAAGCGCAAATACCGTCAGGTAAACCAGCGTCAGCTTGAATGCCGTCGTGCGCAGCAGCTTGCCAAGCGCCGTCATCCATCACCCCCGCGCGTCACCCCGCGTAACGCAGGGAATGACGACGTCATTTGCTGTCGCGGATCATGTATCCCGCGCCGCGAACCGTATGCAGCAGTGCCTGGGCAAAACCTTTATCAATCTTCGAACGCAGCCGAGAGATGTGCACATCGATGACGTTGGTCTGGGGATCGAAATGGTAATCCCAAACGTTCTCCAGCAGCATTGTGCGGGTCACAACCTGTCCGGCATGCTTCATGAGGTATTCGAGCAGGCGGAACTCGCGCGGCTGTAGCACGATCTCGTCGCCTGCACGCGTCACTTGGTGCGACAAGCGGTCGAGTTCAAGGTCCCCGACCCGATAAACGGTCTCCTCGCGGCTTCCGCGCCGACGCGCCAGCGCCTCCGTGCGCGCGAGTAATTCCGAGAACGAATAGGGCTTGGGCAGATAGTCGTCACCGCCAGCCCGCAACCCCCTCACGCGATCATCGACCTGGCCCAGCGCGGAAAGAATGAGCGCAGGCGTCTCAATACCTTTACCGCGCAGCGTGCCGATGACTGACAATCCGTCGAGCTTGGGCAACATGCGATCCACGATCAACACGTCGTATTGACCATCAAGCGCATGGGCGAGCCCCTCCTCGCCGTCGACTGCCAAGTCGGCGACATGCCCGACCTCGCGGAATGCCTTCACCAGGTAATCGGCGGCATCTCGGTCGTCTTCGATGATCAGGAGACGCATGACGAATCCACCGTCTCTCGGATAAGCGATGTCCTTTGCGGAAGGAGCATACTGAACTGAACTGATCATAGCGGCACTATTTTTCAAAGTATCCTGACATCCCGATCGTCAAGCCGACTGAACCCGAGACATGCGAGGGGCGGCGGCTTAGCCCCGCCGCCCCTCAACCAACTCCGTCCCGGCGGGGGCGACGGATGCCGGAACGGAGTTGGAAGGATGGGGACGGGCTAGGCCCGTCCCCCTGGTTCGAACCGCCGGCGGGGGCGACGGATGCCGGCGGTGCGCCCCATTCTCGGTTCAGGCTTTGCCGAGCGGCACAGCGACGAACCTCGTCCCGTCGCCCGACTTCATCCGCATCAGGATCGAGCGCTTGCCGTCCTTCTGCGCGTCCTTGAGAGCGCTGCGCACGTCAGATGGATTGGCAACTTTCTTGCCGCCGACCTCGAGAATGACGTCGCCGGTTTTGACGCCCTGCTCGGAGGCAAGTCCGTTTGGATCGACCTGCGTCACCACCACGCCGTCCGAGCCGCTACCGGCGACTTGCCCGGCGGGCACGACCGTGAGTCCGAGCCGCGGCACGTCGGTGCCCTCGCGTCCGGAGGACTCGGGCGTCATCGCCCGCGCCTCACGCTGGTTGGGCAACTCACCGAGCGCCATCGAGAACGTCTTCTCCTCACCGTTACGCCACACCGTCAGTTTCGCGGTCGAGCCGGGGGCCATGCTGCCGATCTGCTTGGCGAGATCTCTGGCGTCTTTCACCGGGGTGCCGTTGACCGCAGTGACGACGTCGCCGGCCTTGATGCCCGCCTTCGCGGCCGGACCATCCGACTGCGGCTCGGCGACCAGCGCACCCTGCGGCGTCTTCAGACCAAGATTGTCGGCGATCTCCGCAGTGACGGGTTGGATCTGCACGCCGATCCAGCCGCGGGTGACCTTACCGCTGTCCTTGAGCTGTGCGACGACCGACTTCACCGTCGGAGCGGGGATCGCAAAGGCGATACCTACCGAACCGCCGGACGGAGAGAAGATGGCGGTATTGACGCCGATCACGTTGCCGTCGACATCGAAGGTCGGGCCACCCGAATTGCCTTTGTTGACCGGAGCATCGATCTGAATGAAGTCGTCGTAGGGACCGGCTCCGATATCCCGACCACGGGCCGAGACGATGCCAGCCGTTACCGTGCCGCCGAGGCCGAACGGATTGCCGACCGCCAGCACCCAGTCGCCGATGCGCGGCGCCTTGTCCGCGAGCTTGACGTAGGGGAAGTCGCTGCGGCCCTCGACCTTGATCAGCGCGATGTCGGTACGCGGATCGGTACCGATCACCTTGGCCGTGTAGGTCTTGCCGTCGTCGGCCGTCACCTCGACCGTGTCGGCCTTGTCGACCACGTGGTTGTTGGTCACCGCGAAGCCGTCGGCGCTGATGAAGAAGCCCGAGCCCTGGCCAGTGACGAGATGCTCACGCGGATTGCGGCGCTCCTCGGGAATAGTTCCATCGGGGAAGCCGAAGCGACGGAAGAAACGCTCCATCTGCGAGTTCGGCGGGAATGGCATATCGCCCTCGAAACCCATCATCTTGGGGCCGTTCGTCATCTTGACGCGGACCGAGATGACGGCGGGCTTCACCTTGTCGACGATGTCGGCGAATCCCATCGGGCGTTGGACGCCTTGAGCATACGCGACCGCGGTCAGAGCTGAGTTGGCCGTCTGCGGGAGAACACCGCCGAGCAGCACGGTCGCGCTGAGGCCGGCAATGCCGGCGAACAGAACGAGACGACGCGCGGAGAGGATGCGCGATTTCGGAGCGGGAACGCTCGCAGTCATTAGTCACTCCATCTTTTGTGCGGCGGGGAGCCGAGCGGCACCCCGATCGCAAGCAAGATGGGGAGCGCTTCCTTACCGGGCGCTGTCGGGGAAATTAAAAGTTGGTAAGGTCGATATGACTTAAAAAAGCGGTAGATATCAGTTGCTTAGCAGAAACCGATATCGGTTCATCGCTCGCCGCCGCGCAAAATCTCCGAGACCCGGGCGGCCTCCGCCGCCGTCAGTCCTTCCTGCTCTCCGTTTGTACGGGGGAAATTGGCTCGGTAGCGGCGCGCAAGTACGAACACGCCGCACGCTCCCGCGATGAGCAACGTTGCGGGACCAAACCATAACAGCGCGGTGTGCCATGAAAACCGAGGCCTGAGCAGCACGAACTCGCCGTAACGTGCGACCAGAAAATCGATGACCTGCCGGTCGCTGTCGCCCACTTGCAAACGTTCGCGCACCAGGATCCGCAAATCGCGCGCGAGCGGCGCCTCCGAATCGTCGATCGACTGATTCTGGCACACCATGCAGCGCAGCTCTTTCGACAGTGCGCGCGCACGCACTTCCAGCGCAGGGTCAGAAAGCATTTCGTCGGGCTCGACCGCAAACGCCGGCGCGGTGATCGACGTGAGCAGCACGATGAGGAAAAGCCATCGCATGCGAAGCTACTCCGCCGGCGAGAGCGCAGCCTTGCTCCGCGCCGGCCTGGGCGCGCCAACGCGCAAGCGCCGATCCGAGAGCGACAATCCGCCGCCGACAACCATCACCACGGCGCCGAGCCAGATGAGCAGCACCAACGGCTTATAGTAGAGCCGCACCGCCAGCGAACCGTCGGGGTTCGGGTCCCCCAACGACAAGTAGAGCTGCGAAACCCCCCGTGTCATCAGTGCGGTCTCGGTAATGGCAGTGCCCCGCGACGGAAAGCTGCGCTTGGCCGGCTCCATCACGCCGATCACGTCGCCGTGGCGCCGCACGGTGAAATGCGCCGCGAGATCGCGGTAGTTCGGGCCCTGGCGGTTCCTGACGCCGTCGAAGTGAAGATCGTAGCGCCGGATGGAGATCGTTTGCCCGGGCTTGAGCTCCGCAATGCGTTCGAGGCTCCACTGCGTCTCGCCGATGATACCGAGCAGCGTGATGCCGAGCCCGAAATGGGCGAAGGCCGCGCCCCAGGCCGAGCGCGGCAATCCCCTTGCCCGCGCGAATGCGGTCGCGAGCGGCACCTTGAGCAGGCCCGTGCGCTCCACGATTTCCGTCAAGGCACCGGCCATCACGTAGAGGGCAAGACCGATCGCGAACGGCACCAGGATCGGTCCCCCGCCCTCCATGGCGAAGACTACGGCGACGGTGATCACGCCGATGCCTGCGGCACCGACGAGGCGCTGGGCAACGCCCAGCAGGTCGCCGCGCTTCCAAGCCAACAGCGGTCCGAACGGCACGGCGATGAGGAGCGGAACGAACAGCGGAGCGAAAGTGGCGTTAAAGAACGGCGCGCCGACCGAGATTTTTTCGCCTGTGAGCGCCTCGAGCGCGAGCGGATAGAGTGTTCCAATGAACACCGTGGCACACGCGCTCACCAGGAAAAGATTGTTGAGCACCAGTGCGCCTTCGCGCGAAACCGGCGCGAACAGGCCGCCCTGTTTCAGCAAAGGCGCGCGCAATGCAAACAGCGTGAGGCTGCCGCCGATGAACAGCACCAGAATCGCCAGAATAAAGACGCCGCGTGCTGGATCGTTGGCGAAGGCGTGAACTGATGTGAGCACGCCCGAGCGCACGAGGAAGGTGCCAATCAGCGAGAGCGAAAACGCCAAGATCGCGAGCAGGATGGTCCACACCTTGAGCGCGTCGCGCTTTTCCATCACTAGCGCGGAGTGCAGCAGCGCAGTGGCGGCAAGCCACGGCATGAACGAGGCGTTCTCGACCGGGTCCCAGAACCACCAACCGCCCCAGCCGAGGGTGTAATAGGCCCAGTAGGACCCCATGGCGATGCCGAGCGTCAGGAAAATCCAGGCGAGCAGCGTCCACGGGCGCACCCAGCGCGCCCAGGCAGCATCGATGCGTCCGTCGATCAGGGCAGCGATGGCGAAGGAAAATGAAATCGAGAGGCCGACGTAGCCGACATAGAGCAGCGGCGGATGAATCGCGAGGCCGGGATCCTGCAGGATGGGATTGAGGTCGCGGCCCTCCAATGGCGCATCCGCAATGCGCAGGAATGGGTTCGAGGTGACCAGAATGAAAAGAATGAAGGCGACTGCGATCGACGACTGCACCGCGAGCACGTTGGCCTTGAGCCGTGCCGGCAAGTTAGCGCCGAACAGGGCGACCAGTGCACCGAACACGCTGAGGATGAGGACCCATAGCAGCATCGAGCCTTCGTGATTGCCCCATACGCCGCTGAGCTTGTACATGAGCGGTTTTGCCGAATGGGAATTCTCGAACACGTTGACGACGGAAAAATCCGAGCGCACGTAGCAAGTCATCAGCGCGGCGAAGGCGATCGCGACGAAGCAGAATTGCGCGATCGCCGTGGGGCCCGCGACGGCCATCAACACCGAATCGTTTTTGCGTGCTCCGATCATTGGCACGCTCGCTTGAACGAGCGCGAGCGCCAGCGCGAGCACGAGGGCGTAGTGGCCGAATTCGGCGATCATCGTCTGCCCTTCAATCACCCCAACGCGAAGGTCTGGGATGCATCATTGCGCCGTGCCTCGCGGCGCGGCGCCGAGTTTCTTTTCGTAGTCGTCCTTCCAATGGCCCTGCTTCTTCAAAGCGTCAGCGACGTCCTTCGGCATATAGGTCTCGTCGTGTTTGGCGAGTACGCTATCGGCGCGGAAGATCCCGCCTGGATCGAGAGCACCTTCGGCAACCACGCCCTGCCCTTCGCGAAAAAGATCAGGCAAAAGGCCGCGGTAGGCCACCGGCACGGTACTCTTGCCGTCGGTCACCTCGAAACGAACAGCGAGCCCGTCGCCGCGCAAAACGCTGCCCTCCTTCACCAGGCCGCCGATGCGCAAGCGCGTCCCGGGCTTGACCTGCTTTTCCACCAGCTCGGTCGGCGTATTGAAGAAGACGATGGAATCTTTGAGCGCACTGAGCACCAACGCCACCGCGAGCGCGAGGATGCCGAGGGCCGCGCCGATAAGGGAGAAGCGTCGTTGCCTGCGAGTCATTATTCAGTCCGTGGGCTTAGCCCTCGAGACCAAGCCCTCTGAGCAGGTCGTCGAGCCGCCGCAGCTTGGTCGCATCGCCGGCGAGAGCGCGCCGCGCATCGACAACGGCCGCGCGCGCCTTGTCGGTTTGGCCCAGCACCATATAGGAGCGAACGAGCCGCAGCCATTCTTCGACATCGCCGCCGTCGCGATGCAGCCGCTCCGACAATCGTTCGACCATGCCCTGAATCATGGCATTGCGCTGGGCAGGGCTGGACTGCGACGCCGCCTGTTCGGCGCTCGACTCGGCACCCGCGCCAGGGCCGGCTGCGACGCTTGCGTCGACGCGGGCAAGCGCGCGCCGCAACAAATCGATCCATGGCGCATCCGGCGGAGCAGACTCGATCAGCGCGCGCCACGTCGCGGCCGCTTGCATGCGGTCGCCGTCTTGCTCGGCTGCAAGCCCGAGAAAGTAGCGCGCCTGCACCCCATTGGCATCGAGCGCGACCGCCCTTTCGAACGCCGTTTTCGCCTCCGCCGTCACAACCCCGTTGGCGGCGAACACCAGCGCTTCCCCCAAAGCAGCTTCGCGCTCGGCGGTAATGCCATTGAGCTGCAATGCATTGCGCCGCGCCTTGACCGCGTCGTCGAAGCGGCCGAGTCGCAGATAGACCGGCGCGATGACTTCCCAGCCGCGCCCGTCCTCCGGATGGCGCGAAAGATGGTCCTCCACTTGCGCAATCAACCCATCGACCGAGGGACCGCCGTGCGAAGCGGCAAGGCGCGGCGCAAGCGGTTGATCCGGCAATGAGGGAGAACCGAGCGCCAGATAAAATGCTGCTGCGCCCAATGGCAATAAGACAAGCGCCACGACGGCGACGGCTCGACGGCGCCATGTCGCGGGCGCCGCCGCGCTCGGTGATGCCGCTTGCGCATCGGCCGCGGCGATGAGCCGGCGCGATACCTCGACCTGCGCGCTTGCAGCCTCATGCTCCCCGATCGAGCCGGCTGCACGGTCGCGTTCGATCTCCGCGAGTTGATCGCGATAGACCGCCACGTCGCTGCCCGAGCGCAACTCGCTTCGACGGCGTGCTAACGGCCAGAGCACAGCCCAAACGGCCGCAGCTGTCATAAGTGCGAGTCCGAACCACAGGGTCATAAATCGATCCGCCGAGTCGAATTCAACCCCGCCCAGCCGATGCGGCGAAAAGGGAGTGCCGTCGCGCCGGGCACATCCAGCGCGGTTACATCACGGCGAACCGTTCTCTTGCAACGGGCAAAGACGTTGGGAGCCGCGACATCGGGAAGCGGGCAAGTCGTAAATTTGGCGTAACCCGCCAAGGGCTTCGGCCCGTCGGCGCCGACAGGCGGAAGCCGTTGCGGCATCGCCGGCAAGGGCTCAGCCGAATAAAGTTCAATTGCCTTTGGCGGCGATGCCGCACGTGTCGCGCGAGTCGAACTTGCGCAACGTTTACAAATCCCATCTGTCGGTAAAGCGCGCCGTGACGCGCCGCGATCAACCCACTGCGGTCCACGTGCCGTCCGGATTGCGGCAAGCGTTGCCGCGCGCGACCTCCGGCCGGCCGTCGATATAGATCGTATGCGTATACGGCCGGCACTGCAGCCCGTTGGATTGATAGGCAGGACCGGGAACAACCGATCCATAGCGCCCGGAATCGGGATTCTTCCACGCCACCGCCACACCTGATTTTCCGGATTCGAGCGCTTGCATCTGCGCCGCGTAGGCGCGCCGCTTATCATCGTCATCCATTCCGGCGCCGATGCGATTGCCGATCAGGCCGCCGATGGCCGCGCCCGCCAAACCGGCCGCGATGCGCTCGCCGGTTCCGCCGCCGAATTGCGAGCCGATCAGGCCACCGGCAACCGCGCCGACAAGCGTGCCCGTGTTTTCCTTCGGTCCTTGGCCGGTCTCGGGAGTACCGGCGCACGCCGCCATCGAAAGCGCGACGAGCGCGGCAGCAAACAGGCGAACGAAAGACATGTCTCAAGCCCCCAGATGATCCGCTCAACGAAGTGAACAGGCCGGCTTTCCCCATTGGGCCCATGCCGGCTCGCAAGCTAATGGCCCAAAATAGGGCAAAACTCTGTTCCTGCAGGATTAATGGTTTCTTATGGGCTGCGCAGCTTACGCCCCGGGCAGCACCAGTTCCGCGCGCAGGCCTCCGATCGGAGCCGTGCCAAGGGTCAGGCCTCCTCCGTAGAGATTCGCGAGTTCGACCACGATCGAAAGGCCTAGCCCGGACCCCGGCTTGGTTTCGTCCAGACGTCGGCCGCGGCGGGCCACCTGCTCGCGCTCCTGCGGCGAAAGCCCCGGGCCATCGTCGTCAACCACGATGCGGAGGCGGCGGCGATCATGTCTGGGATCGGTTTTTTCCGAGACCGCCTCAACCGCCACCCGGGACTGCGCCCACTTGCAGGCATTGTCCACGAGGTTGCCGACCATCTCCTCGAGATCCTGCTGCTCCCCGCGAAAGCGGGCGCTGTCGGGCGCGTCCACGTCGATCGCGATACCCCGGTGGTGATGAATCTTTTCCATGGTGCGCGCGAGCGCCGTAATGACCGGACGGACTTCGGTGACGGTGCCGATCGCCGCGACGCGGGCCGCCAGGCGGGCGCGCTCAAGATGACGCGTGACTTGATCGCGCATGATCTCGGTCTGCTCGCATACTTTCCGGGCCAGCGGATTGTCTCCGTGGCTTGTCGCCTCGTTCAACATGACGGAGATCGGCGTCTTCAACGCATGTGCGAGGTTGCCGACATGAGTCCGCGCGCGGTCGACGATCTCGCGGTTGGCCTCGATGAGGGCATTCGTTTCGCGCGCGAGCGGCGCGATCTCGACGGGAAAGGCGCCTTCTAGGCGCTCGGCCGCGCCGGATCGGATGGCGGCGAGACCTTCGGAAATGCGTTTGAGCGGGGCGAGGCCGAAGCGGACTTGAAAGGTGGTGGTCAGCAGCAACACGATCGCGAGCACGCCAAAGGTGAGGACGAGCGCGCTGTCGAAGCTGTGTATCTCCTCGTCGACCTCGGCCGGGTCGCCGGCGACGGCAACGAGATAACGCCCCTCCTCGCCAAGATCGATGGTCTGTTCAACGATGCGCAACCGCTGGCCTTCCGGCCCTTCAGCATAACCTTGCCGCGTGCCGCCCGGCGCGGCTCCGGCATTGGCGTCGCCGAGCTGCGGCAATGTCGCATCCCACAAGGAGCGGGACGAACGCACGTCGCGCGTCGGCGCGTCGAGCCGCGTTACTTGCCAATACCAGCCGGAGAGCGGCAGATCGAACAGCGGCTCGCCGACCGGCTGTGGAGACTTGCCCGCATTCTCTTCCGGTGTCGCGACGTCGGCCGCCAGGCTACGTAGGTAGACGCCAAGCCTGCGATCGAAAGCGTGCTCCACAGCCGTGCGATAGATCGACGAGAGCACGACGCCGGTGACGACGAGAATGACTACGGTCCAAGTCGTTGCCGAGAAGAACAGCCGAAGGGCGAGGGAATTAAGACGCATTGCTCGGGGGGGCGAGCATATAGCCAAGCCCGCGCACGGTCTGGATGACATCGACGCCGAGCTTTTTTCGGACGCGGCCGACGAAGACCTCGATCGTGTTGGAGTCGCGATCGAAATCCTGGTCATATAGATGCTCGACCAGTTCACTGCGCGAGACCACGCGGCCGGTATGATGCATGAGATAGGCGAGCAGCCGATACTCGTGCGAGGTGAGCTTGACCGGATTGCCGCCGACCGTCACGCGGCCGGTGCGGGTGTCGAGACGCACGGCTCCGCAATTGAACTCGCTCTTGGCGTGGCCGGCGGAACGTCGCAAGAGGGCGCGGATGCGGGCCAGAACCTCCTCGAGATGAAACGGCTTTGCGACGTAGTCGTCGGCGCCTGCGTCGAAGCCCTGAACCTTGTCGCTCCAGCGGTCGCGCGCGGTTAGGATGAGGACCGGCATTGCGCGGCCGGCGCGGCGCCACGCCTCGAGCACCGAGATACCGTCCATCTTGGGCAGGCCGATATCGAGGATGACCGCGTCATAGGGTTCGCTTTCGCCGAGAAAGTGACCCTCTTCGCCATCGAAGGCACGATCGACCACATATCCCGCGTCGGTGAGTGCGGTCGCAAGCTGCCGGTTGAGATCGGGATCGTCCTCGATTACGAGGAGACGCACGGCAAGTGCTCCCAACGATGCGCCACGCCGGGATCGGCGCTCGCAGCCGTTACCTTGCCACTACATAGGAACAGGGGGAAGGTCGAGGAAGACCCGCGGGGAAGCCGCAACCGGCTCGGCTGAGGGCGCGACGCGCGCTTTCGCCGCATCAATATTGCCTTCTTCGGCTCGGGCACGCCGACAGGAAAACCGCGGCCTT
>Ga0306924_10000283_pt1 | contig 41416 bp, 29 predicted proteins | sample sta12Can44000111_FD_203756 | JGI IMG/M metagenome (GOLD analysis project Ga0306924, IMG submission 203756) | Lab enrichment of tropical soil microbial communities from Luquillo Experimental Forest, Puerto Rico - statanox.12C.anox.44.000.111 (v2)... | ecosystem: Environmental > Terrestrial >... | reverse complement strand
TTTCACATTGAAGAACGGGCGGCGGACCTGCACCGCTCAGGGCTCCCTGCAGACGAAGCGAAGCGAAAAGCACAGATCGAGTTCGGCGGCAAGGAAACCTACAAGGAGCAGTGCCGCGATGCGCATCTGTTGCACTGGGTTTACGGCTTTATCTCTGATCTCCGCTTTGGCGTGCGCATGTTGCGTCGCAGTCCAGGATTTTCCCTTCTGGCGATCTTGTGCCTGACTCTCGGTATCGGCGCGAACGCCGCAGTGTTCGGTTGGATCGAAGGAACGTTGTTCCGTCCTTATCCCCTGGTCTCGCACCAGGAAAGAGTATTTGTTCTGGCGGGAACGGCCCGCGGCGTAGCCGGCTACGAGCCCACCTCCTGGCCCGACCTTCGCGATTTTCAACGGAATTGCAAATTGATCGATTCCTTTGTCGCAGAGCACATCGTAGGAACCACGCTGAGCATTGGCGATCGCGCGCAACGCGCGGTGGGGAGTCTGGTTTCCGCCAATTATTTCGATGCGCTGGGAATCCGGCCTGTGCTGGGTCGCGGCTTTCAGCCGGGCGAGGATACGGGGCGCAATGCTCATCCCATTGTGGTGATCAGTTACCAGCTTTGGCAGGAACGTTTTCATGGTGATCGTTCGGTAATCGGCAAGACGCAAATCCTGAACGGAATGCCGCATACGATTGTGGGTGTAGCCCCCAAAGGCTTTTACGGGACCTTCGTCGGCTATGCCTGGCAGTTCTGGGTGCCGGCATCGATGCAGGAACGGTTCGACTCCGCCGGCTACCAACTGGAAGACCGCGGAGCGCGCTGGATCGAAGGGTTCGCGCGGCTCAAGCCTGGGGTATCGGTGCAGCAAGCGCAGCAGGAAATCACGGCCGTCGCGAGGCGGCTGGAAGGTGATTTCCCAGACACCAACCGCGGCCACGGGATCAAACTGCTGCCGCTCTGGGAATCTCCATTCAATGCCACAGATTCCATGCTGCCAACCCTCAAGATTACTGCCTTGGTTGTCTTCTTCGTTCTGATCATTGCCTGTGCGAACGTGAGCAATCTGCTGCTGGTCAGGGCTTTTGCCCGCCGCCACGAGTTAGCGGTGCGAATCGCGGTGGGGGCTGGGCGGAGGCGGCTCATCAAGCAGCTCCTGACGGAGAGCCTGGTGCTGGCCGGCATCGCCCTCGTGGGGGCAATTCTCGTGGCGCACTGGTGCCGAAACCTTCTGGTGTTGCTGGTTCCACCGAGGTCGGGGGCGATTTTTATGAAGGGCGATCTCGACTGGCGTGTACTGGCACTGAGCGCTGGTGTGTGCCTGCTCTCGATCTTGCTGTTCGGAATGATTCCCGCCCTTCAGACGAGCAGTCTCGACATTTCCGGCGCTTTGAAATGCGAATCCGCAGGCGTGATCGGAACTCGCGGAAAATCGCGGCTGCGCTCGGCGCTGATCCTGTTGCAAGTGGCTTTGAGTTTCGTTCTGCTGGTCGGCGCAGGCCTGCTGCTTAAGAGCGTGCAGCGAATCCGCAACACCAGCCCCGGCTTCTCCCGCGATGGAGTACTGGTCACCGGCCTCAACCTGGTAGCGGCGAATTACGAGCCGCAACGCGCGAAAGCGTTCCAGAACGAACTGCTGGACAGAGTTCAGGGCTTGGCAGGAGTCGAGTCGGCGGCCTACGCGCGCGTTGTCCCGTTCAGCTATCTCGGCTACTCCTCCACGCCCATTGCTGTGGACGGCTACCCTGCTGCACCGGATGAGCAGCCAGCGGCAGATTACGACGAAGTCAGCGAGGGATTTTTCTCGACGGTTGGAATACCGCTGGTGGTCGGACGAGACTTTACTCGCGCCGATGACGAAAACGCGCTTCCCGTAGCGATCGTGAATGAAGCCATGGCTGCGCAGTACTGGCGCGGCGCCGATCCGGTCGGCATGCGCTTGCAGATGAAAGGACGGGCGATGCGAGTGATTGGAGTCGCAAAGAACGCGAAGTACCAGAACATGTTGGAGACGCTGTCACCATTTTTCTACGTGCCATTGCGCCAGAACCCGTCGTCCGACATCGGGCTGCTGGTGCGGACGCGACAGGATCCCGCGACGATGGGGCCCGCCATCGCTCGCGAGGTGCATGTCCTTGATGGGGATGTCGCTCCTTCTGGAATCCTCACGATGCGGGAACAAATTTCGCGGCAGACCCTCACCCAACTGATCGCGGGCAGGTTCCTGGGAATTTTCGGTGGCTTGGCACTGCTGCTGGCGACGATCGGACTTTACGGGGTCATGTCGTACACCGTCTCGCAGAGTGCGCGCGAACTGGGATTGCGCGCGGCCCTGGGTGCGGCGCCGTCGCACCTGTTGCGGCTGGTGATGTCCCGCGGCCTGGCGCTGATCGGACTGGGCCTCGCCATTGGACTGGCCGTGGCGCTGGCAACGACGCGCTTGTTCGGCTACCTGCTGTGGGGAGTCAGCCCGCATGATCCTGCGTCCTTTGGGTCAGCCTTGGCAATCATCGGGATCGCATCCATGGCGGCGTGCTTTTTCCCCGCCTGGAGAGCCACGCGTATCGACCCGCTCCGCGCTTTGCGGGATTAGGTGATTTATGGATGCGCCACGTCCTTTCGCAGCACGAGACCGCCGTCGCCGCCAGATGGTTTTTGCCGGAGTCGGCTTGATTCTGATCGCTGGCATCACCATGGGAGTGGCGAAGCTCAAGCCAGCCATTCCATCCGTCGAGCGTTCGAGTGTCTGGATCGACAGCGTCAAGCGCGGCCCCATGGTGCGCCAGGTGCGCGGGCTCGGGACGCTTACGCCGGACGAGATCCGCTGGATTCCAGCTCTTACCGCCGGACGTGTGGAGAAGATCCTTCTGCGTCCGGGCATGCCTGTGAAAGCGGACACACTGATCTTGATCTTGAGCAACCCAACGGTCGAACAACTGGCGTTCGATGCGGAATGGAAACTGCGCGCCGAGGAAGCCCAGTATCACAACCTCGAAGTGACCTTGCAGAGCCAGGTTCTGGACCAGGAAGCGAACACCGCCAAAGCGGAACAGGAAGCGGAAGACGCTCAAATGAAAGCGAACACCGACTCTGAGCTGGTAAAAGCTGGTGTGGTCTCATTGCAGGCGCGCACGATCTCCACGAGAAGTGCCCGACAACTCACGATTCGAGCCGATATCGAAAAACAGCGCTACGCGAACGCGCAAAAGCAGCTCGATGCACAGTTGGCCGCTGAAGGGGCGAGGGTCGAAGAAGCAAAGGCCGCCTACAACCTACAAGAAAAGCAGAAAAGCATGCTGCAAGTCCGCGCGGGCATGGAGGGTATCCTGCAAGAGCTAAGCGTTAACGGAAACAGCCTGCAGGAAGGCCAGCCAGTAACCGCCGGGGCGACCATCGCCAAGGTAGCGAATCCCAAGCGCCTCAAAGCCGAACTCAAGGTCCCCGAAACCCAGGCCAAGGACGTGCAGCTTGGGCAAGCAGCTCAGATCGACACACACAACGGCATGATTCAGGGCCGGGTTATTCGCATCGATCCTTCTGTCCAGAACGGCACGCGCACAGTGGATGTCGCTTTGGAAGGCGACCTACCAAGTGGTGCCGTCCCGGATCTCAGCGTCGATGGGACCATCGATCTGGAACGCATTGCGAATGCATTGTTCATGGCGCGTCCCACTTTCGGCGCGGAGAACGGCACGATCGGTGTCTTCAAGTTCGAGCCCGACGGCAAGACGGCTTCACGAGTGCAAGTCACGATCGGACGCAGCTCGGTGAGCAGCGTAGAGATACTGCAGGGCCTCAGAGAAGGGGACGAAGTGGTCCTCTCGGATATGTCGCGGTGGGAACAGTATGAACGCATCCGGCTGGAATGATGGGGAGCGGGGAGGGTGATATGGCAGCCGCGGACGATGTTCTGATCTCCATGAAAGACATTAAGAAGATTTTCTACACCGAGGAGGTGGAGACGCACGCGCTTTCAGGCGTGAACCTGGAGATCCGTAGGGGGGAATACGTTTGCATCGCCGGGCCGTCGGGCTCTGGAAAATCCACTCTGCTGGCGATTCTGGGCCTGCTTGACTCGCCGAGTCAGGGGCAATATTTTCTGAAGAATGAATCGGTGCAGGATCTAAACTTCGCACAGCGCGCAGTGATTCGCAACCGCGAGATCGGGTTCATTTTTCAGAGTTTCAACCTTATCGGCGATCTCTCGGTGTATGAGAACGTTGAACTGCCGCTGACTTACCGTGGCATGGGCAATACGGAACGCAAGCGGCGAGTGCTCGGGGCCCTGGAGCGTGTGGGAATGAGTCATCGTATGCGCCACTATCCATCGCAGCTATCCGGGGGGCAGCAGCAGCGGGTGGCCGTGGCCCGGGCCCTGGCCGGGAATCCGTCGATTCTGCTTGCTGACGAGCCCACCGGCAACCTGGACTCGCAGAACGCCAGCTCCGTCATGGACTTGCTGGAGCAATTACATCGCGACGGCTCAACCATCTGCATGGTCACCCACGATCCGCGTTTCGCGCAGAACGCCGAACGCGGCATCAATCTGTTTGACGGACGGATCGTAGCTTGAACGGATCGAGTGTCGCGAAAAGCCCCGGTACTTCCGAGAGTATCTCGTCGTCATATCGTGATACGATATGTCTCGATATTGGGAAATTGGCGCCGGACTGCCATAAAATATAAGGATTGCCTCTAGCAGTCGACGCGGCAAGTTGCATGAATATCTCAGCCCCTTTCATCAAGAGGCCGGTCGGCACCTCGCTGCTGACTGCCGCCCTGTTGCTGTCGGGAGCGCTGGCCTTCAATTTCCTGCCTGTGGCGCCACTTCCCCAGGTGGAATTCCCCGTCATCCAGGTTTCCGCAAGCCTCCCCGGGGCGAGTCCAGAGACCATGGCGTCGTCGGTAGCTTCGCCACTGGAGCGCCAGTTCGGCCGAATCGCCGGCATCAACCAGATGACCTCGGTGAGTCAACTGGGCTCCACGGGAATCGTCCTGCAGTTCGACCTCAGCCGCAATATTGATGCGGCGGCGCGTGATGTGCAGGCAGCCATCAATGCGGCGCGCAGCCATTTGCCGGCGGATCTGCCGGGCAATCCCTGGTACCGCAAAGTCAACCCCGCCGATGCGCCGATTCTGATTTTGTCGCTGAGCTCCGACACCATTCCCCTGCCGAACATCTATGACCAGGCGAATTCGATCCTTTCCCAAAAGCTTGCCCAGGTCCGGGGTGTCGGCCAGGTGTATGTGGGTGGCGGCGCAAATCCGGCGGTGCGGGTCGAAGTCAATCCCAATCTCCTGAACAAATTCGGCCTCGGCCTCGACGCGGTACACACGGCCCTGGCCAGCGCCAATGTGAATTCACCGAAAGGGGAGGTGGAGAACGCGGTCGATGCCTGGGCCATTTCCGACAACGATCAGATCAAAAAGGCCGACCAGTACCGCCGCCTGATCATTGCCTCGAATCCGCGGACCAGTTCAACAGTTCGCCTGAGCGATGTGGCCGACGTCGAGGATTCCGTCGAGGACGCCCACATCTACGGTTTGTCGAATGGGAAGCGCGCAGTCATCGTCATCGTTTGGCGCCAGCCCGGGGCGAACATCATTCAGACGGTCGACAACGTCCTCGAGACTCTTCCCGAGCTGCAGGCGTCCATCTCCCCCTCCATCAAGATCGACGTGGTGTCGGACCGCACCACGACCGTTCGAGCGTCGCTCCGCGACATTGAGATCACGTTGGGCATATCGGTCGTCCTGGTGATCCTGGTGGTGTTCGCCTTCCTTCGCACCGTGCGTGCCACGCTGATCCCGAGCATCGCCGTGCCGCTTTCGTTGATCGGCACATTTGGCGTGATGTATCTGCTGGGCTACAGCCTGAATAACCTTTCGTTGATGGCACTGGCCATCTCCACCGGTTTCGTGGTCGACGATGCCATCGTTGTGCTCGAGAACATCACCCGTTATCTGGAACAAGGATTGTCGCCGGTGCAGGCGACCTTTCGCGGGGCAAAGGAAATCGGCTTTACCGTGCTATCGATGAGCACCTCGCTGATTGCAGTATTTATCCCGATTCTGATGATGGGCGGGATTATCGGCCGTTTGTTCCGCGAATTCGCTGTGACCTTAAGCGTCGCCATCACGGTCTCGCTGGTGGTCTCGCTGACCACCACGCCGAGCATGTGCGCGCAGATGTTGCGAGAGGTGGATGAGGAAAAACATGGCCGTGCTTTTAGCCTGAGTCAGAGACTGTTCAACGGGCTCCAGGAGATCTACCGGGTTGCGCTCGGATGGGTGCTTGGTCACCAGTTCGGCGTTTTGCTCATCACGATTGCCACAGCATGCCTCAGCGTCTACCTGTTCAAGGAAGCTCCCAAGGGATTCTTTCCGCAACAGGACACGGGGCGCATTCAGGGCTCGGTGCAGGCCGCGCAGGATATCTCGTTTGAAGCCATGAGCCAGAAGATGCGCCAGTATGTGCACATCGGGATGGCGGATCCCAATGTGCAAAACATGATCGGCTTCTGCGGTGGCACGACCGCGATGAATCAGGGGCGGATGTACCTCACGCTCAAGCCCTTGGGCCAGCGCAAATTGTCGGCCGACCAGGTGATTGCCGAACTCTCGCGCAAGTTTTCGGTCGTTCCCGGCGCGACGCTCTACATGCAGGCGCAACAGGACCTGAGCATCGGCGGCCGGATCAGCCAGGCGCAATACCAGTACACGCTACAGGGGGAAGACCTGGCGCAACTGAACGAATTGGCTCCAATTCTGTTGCAAAAAATGCGCGCGCTTCCTCAGCTGCAGCAGGTAAACACGGACCAGCAAGACAAAGGATTGGGATTGAACGTGGTGATCGACCGCGACACGGCTTCCCGTCTGGGAATCGCCGCCCGGGACATCGACACAGTCCTATACGACGCCTTCGGTCAGCGGTTGGTGTCCACCATCTACGAAGCCTTGAACCAATACCACGTGGTCATGGAGGTCGCGCCGCAATATCAACGGACCCCCGAGACCCTGGAAAATGTGTATGTGCGTTCTTCTTTCGGGAAAATCGTCCCCCTGTCGGCCTTCGCACATTTTGGAACTGGCGAGACTTCGCTCGCAGTCCCTCACCAGGGACAGTGGCCGGCAGTGACGATTTCCTTCAACCTCGCTCCTGGCGTTTCTCTGGGGCAAGCCACTCAAGCGATCGAAAACGTGGAACGCTCCATTCGCTTTCCGGAGACGATTCACGCGAGCTTTCAAGGCACGGCCGCAGCTTTTCAGGATTCGCTTGCGAACGAGCCGATCCTGATCGCGACGGCCCTGCTGGCTGTCTACATCGTCCTGGGAATGCTTTACGAGAGCTTCATCCATCCCATCACGATTCTCTCCACCATTCCCTCGGCGGGGGTTGGCGCCCTGTTGGCGCTCAAACTTACGCGCAACGAACTGAACGTGATGGGCCTGATCGGGATCATCTTGCTGATCGGCTTGGTGAAGAAGAACGCGATCATGATGATTGACTTCGCGCTCGATGCCGAGCGCAGGGAGGGCAAAGCTCCTATCGACGCCATTTATGAGGCCTGCGTGCTGCGGTTCCGGCCGATCATGATGACAACCATGGCGGCGTTGCTGGGAGGCTTGCCTCTGGCGCTCGCGACCGGGACGGGTGCAGAGTTGCGGCGTCCGCTCGGCCTGACGATCGTCGGAGGCCTCATCGTCAGCCAGGCCCTTACGCTTTTCACCACACCCGTTGTTTACTTGTATATGGACCGCATGCGGCTACACTTCAGACGGACCGTCCCTTCGGCCCCCGCTTCACGTACAAGCTCCGCCGACTGATTCCGCAACTCATTGACAGGGCCCTCTTGTGCGGGCCGCAGCCCGTTACGCGTCCCCGGATCTGGGGTGAAAGCGGATCGCATCAGGTGGCGCTGATCCTAGCCGGAAGGTGTGGGGACCGGAAGAAAACTGACGAGTTTACGAAAAGCGGGTTTAGCAGGCCGATCAGCAGGACTCGCTGACTGTCTCAGTTGAGCATCGCATCTCGGATCGATTCGGTGCCCGATAGGTCCTTACCTTGAGAGTCCGAAGCCCACAGATGGCAATGATCAGGATGCCTCCCAGGATCATCACCAAGTCCCCAATGCTAAACCAATCCAGCCGCTCTTGGTCGGCCAAGAAGGCAAGCTGTGTGGCTGGAGTTGCTGCCCGCCACATCGGGCTTGCAGGATGAAGTGTAGGAGGTATTCCGACAACTGGCATCGTTCCGGCGTTGGCACCGATGACCAAACCGTTCAGCATCAGACCACAAAGCATCAACAGCGCGCCAAGCCGAACCCACCGCGATCGTACGGCGCGAAGCGCTAGCCATAAGATGGCGGCCGACTCACAAAGCCAGATCGTGGGATGTTGTGTCCACGCTAAATGATGGGCTGCAAACAGAAGGTTCACCATCCGCCTCGGCCAGACAGGCGGACACCCCGCAACCAATTTGCCAAGGCTCATAAATCGACAAGCCCCATGTTTCCAATGGAGTACCTAGATGTGATCCTTCACCTGGACATGGACTTCCTGCTGGTGTCATTCACATCTGAGGGAAAATGAATGCCCTTCCCGGCCATTGTGGCCGCCGACCGGCGGAGTGTTGCCCCGTTTGAAGCGTAGACTGTCAACCTTGAACTCGCGACAGGCGTTGCTCTTCGAACAGGATGCCAGAAGCGTTAATCAAATACTGTTCATCGCTAAGCCTCTCAACCAGTTCATCGGGAAAGGGAGAGATTTCGCTCTGCAAATAGGTGGCCAGCTCACGATAGATTTCCCGCCGTGCGTAAGGGGCTAGTTCGTTGCGACGGCGCAGCGCATCTTGAATCAGGGCGGCGAGTACCGGCGTGGCGGCTCGGCGGAGATGCACCGCGATGGCGGGATACTCCATGAAGGAGTTGTACTTCTGCCGCGCCGAGGATTGCTCCGACGGCGCCGCCAGGGGCGCTTGGCGCACGACGAGCGTCCCCGCCACGCGGTCGCCGAAGCGTTGCATAAGCGGACCGCTCAGTAGGGAAACTCCTCCAACCAGATACGCGAACGGCAGCACATCAACGACGCGCATCAGATTTCGTATCCACGCCTGTTCGATCCGTAGCGGAAGTCCGGCCTGGTCAACTACCCGCAAATGCAACAAGCGTTTTCCTATCGTCTGCCCATTCCAATAACCTTCCAGCAAAGCGCCGTAGGCAAACCCAATGGCGAATTCCGCAAGAGTGATCACCATGATCCCAAATCCGGGCGCTTTCGCGAAAATCCAGTAAACCAGCAGCCCTATTCCGTTCACCGTTCCCAGCACGATCGCGATATCGAGCAGCATGGCATAGAGGCGGGATGCGGGACCGGCCAGGGGCAATCGAAAGAGCACACCTTCCGGCGTCGCAATAGTCAGTTCGACCGCTGTCGATGCGTGGGTTGACTGGGTATCTGTCATCTGTTCTCCGAAGGAAGGCTAGAGCGTGCATCCGCGCCAATCTCGCTTCGTCCGATCAGTAGTAGATAGAGTGTCAGCAGCACGAGTTCTGCTATGGCTACCGCAACCTTAAATCCATAGGGCAGAACGGGCGCGTGATGCTGAGAGAAGAAAGCTTCCATGATTCCGGCCCACACCAGCATCATCGCCAAGCCGGCGACCAGCACCAGCCATTCGCGCATCGATTGTCGAAGATTGCGATCCTCGCGCCGATGGAGCAGCAAACGCGCCAGGTAAAACCCGGCCTGACCGGCGATCAGGATCGATGGAATCTCAAACACGCCGTGTGGCAACAGCCAGGCCGACACGAACAATCCGAAGCCCCGTTGCGTGTAATGAACGGCCACAGCTCCGAGCAGTACGCCGTTTTCGAAAAGGAGAAGTGCCGTCCCGATGCCAAAGGTTACACCAAGTGCCGCGGTGAGCAGCGCTACCTCGATGTTGTGCCTGATCAGTTGCGCCGAGAATGCTGCTTCGGTCTGTGCGGAGTTCAGGTGCTGACTATGTCCGTGTTCCTCCTCATGCACGCGCTGGCCCGGATTGCGAAGGTAGTCCGCCGGGAGCAGCACGTCCACGGAAGCGGGATCGTAGTGCACCGCAAGTCCGCCCAGGGCACAGCCCAAAATCGTGACCAGCACGGCCAGGGCAAAGGAGGGCAACTGCCGCCGAAACGATTCCGGGAATGCCCTGAAGATCCTTGACCAGCGGCGCGGCTGCCAGAGTTCGGAGGGCGTCGGGGGCTCGTAATAGAGCTCCGCATAAGCTCGTGCCACCAGTCGCTCGAGGTACCGTGTTAGTTCGGGCGCCAACGCGCCGTGTGTGACGCGATTCAAATCTGCAGCAGCCTGGGCGTAAAGGTCTTGCAGTTGTTGCCCTTCGGCCGGATTCAATCGGCGGTCCGGTCGAGTTTCGAGCGCGTCCAGCAGTGATTCGAGGTTTTTCCAACGTGGCCGCGCCTGTGCCTGAAATCGTTCGAGATTCAAAATCACAGCCGCTGCTCCCGCTTGCTTTCCAGATATCCTTCAACCGCTGTTCGCAGGAACATCCCCGCAGGAAGATAGCGGAGTTGTACGCCCAATTGCCCCATTTGCCGCGCTAACGCGCCAAGGCGCTGGTTTTCTTTTTCACCTGCAAGTGCCGCAAACACATCCTGTTCGGTGTGCAATTCCTCCCTTGGCGAAAACGCTGGTCGCGCGTGAGCCGGCAAGATGCTCGTCATCAAAAGCGCATGTGACGAGCGGACCAGGCCAACTCCGCGGCGCAGGGAATCCGAAAGCCAGCGCTCCGTCAAGTCCGCCAGCAACAGCAGGTAGGCGCGCCGCCGCAACCGTACTCGAATTTCGCTAAACAGCGCTTCGTAATCCGCCGTCGTCGGCAATGGCTCAATATTTAACAGGCGCTCCCGGAATTGATGAAACTGGGATTGACCGCTTCCTGCGCGTAACCAGGATTGCGGCTCATCTGCATAGGTGACCAGCCCGAACTCATCGCCGAGTTCCAGCGCGACGGTCGCGCCCACCAGCGCCGTCTCCACAGCGAGATCCAGCAACCGTCGCGGCGCGCGCTCTTGTGAAACATCGCTCCAGGGACTCGCCGATGGGTCGAGTGCCATCGCCGATGTCCGCGATTGGTCCACTACGAAATATACTTCCTGTTTCTGCTCCCACTGAAAAAGCCGTGTGACCGGAGCGGAGCGGCGCGCCGTCGACTTCCACGCGATCTCTGAGTAGTTATCGCCGGGCTGGTACTCCCGCAAGCGCTCGAAATCGCGTCCGTGCCCAGTCCATGGCGTTTGTTGGGAGGCCACAAGCAGGCGATACACCGGGCTTCGTAGAATCTCCCGTCGCCCGGATCGCAAATCCGCTTCGATTCGCAAGGGCTCAGGTAAATCAAACCATTGCCGCAAGCGCCAGATTTGGAGGCGCGACCGCCGCTCGACTCCAACGCGCGGCCCAGGCCACAGCCCGCGCCGAAGCAAAGCGATTTCCGGCGACCACGGCCAGAGTTGGGTATGCACAGTACTTATCGAGGTTGATCCACTCTCGGCCGAACTCGATTGCCCAAGCTGCAGCCGCTGAGGCTCTCGTTTCACTCGAATTGCGACTTCGCTCTCTGGTGTTGCCGGCATGATTCCCACGCGGACTTCCCGGTACGGTCGCCGCCCCAAACCAGTGAGTGCGAGCGGAATCTGGATGGTTTGTCCTTCGCGTCCGCGAAGGCCTTCGTCTGGGGGCAGCAGGACTGGCGTCCCTTCTTGGCGGGTGAGCCACAGAGCGAGCGCATCCCAACACGCCAGCACCGTCACCGCCGTGACGGTCCATTCGAACCACAGCCATCCGTGCCTGGGCCATGGTGCGATGCATGCCCCCAGCGCCAGGAATCCTGTCACCCAGGCCAGCGAGACCTCTGGACCAAACCGCGTTCCCACCGGGAGGAGCGCGATCTGCCGCGTAAACTTTTGGCTTACAAGCGGGTCAGAACGCATCGGGGCGGCGGTAGCTTCGATGTCGGCAACGATAGACGCGCCGCGCCTAGCAACACCCGCTTGATTCCTGTCCGCAGCCGTCATGATTTCGCCCACTCTGATGCCATCCCTTGCTGGACCTGATACGTGTGCGGCTTACCGCGGTACTTCTACCGTCTCCAGCACCGTGTTGATGACCTCGCGAATCTCGACACCTTCCATTTCGAAGTCTGGCCGCAACAGGATGCGATGTTCCAGCACCGGTGCAGCCAGCGTCTTTACGTCCTCAGGCACCACGAAATCGCGCTCCTCGAGCGCCGCAAGGGCCCGCGACGCCGACAGTAGCGCGAGCGTCGCCCGCGGCCCCGCACCAACCCAAACTGCCGCGTGCTGCCGTGTTTGCCGAACCAAATTGACGATATAGCCGCTTACCGCTTCGCTCACGCGCACACGCCCGGTCGCTGCCCGCAATTGCTCGAGTTCGTCCGGTTGCAAGACGGGGGCGCGTAGTTCTTCCACCAGCCGCCGCTCCGGCGCTTCACCGTCGGCTACCAATCGCGCCAGTTCGTTCTCTTCTTCCGCCACCGGATAGCCCATGCGAATTTTCACAAGAAAGCGGTCCTTCTGCGCCTCCGGAAGCGGATATGTTCCCTGATGCTCGATCGGGTTTTGCGTAGCGAAGACAACGAAAACCGGGGACAGCGCGCAGGTTGCGCGATCAATGGTCACCTGTCGCTCTTGCATGGCCTCCAGGAGGGCAGATTGCGTCTTGGCGGGGGCACGGTTGATTTCGTCCGCCAACAGGAAATTCGTGAAAATCGGCCCGCGCACCAGCCGGAATTCTTGCGTCTTCAGGTCGAAAATACTCGTGCCGGTGATATCGGCGGGCATCAAGTCAGGTGTGAATTGAATCCGCTGAAATTCGCCAGCGACGGCCCGCGCCAGCGTCTTTACCAGCAGGGTCTTCCCCACGCCAGGAACACCTTCGATGAGCGCGTGGCCGCCGGCGAGCAGGGTTACAAGCGCGAGATCGATGGCTTGGTTCTGGCCGACAATCACGCGGCTCAGAGCCTCTCGAACCCGGCGCGCACCGCTCGTGATCGTTGCCATCGCTGCCGGTGATGGCGTTTCTGCGGGCGCGGATTGTGCTGGCGCGTCCGAACCCAATAACGGTTTCTCGTTCATGCGAACCGTGCCTCCTCGGGACCCTTCTTGAGTGAACATGTGGAACCGTCGGGCGCATCACGGTCGGCGCCAGCCAGACCTTTTGCGGCTGCGCGCCGCTCGGCGATCAGCTGGCTTAACTGCCGGTAGCCTGCCAGAGGAGGCTGCGCCAGCGCCGCACGCAGCCGCGGACCGCTCTGTGCATCTGCAGAAATAGCCTGCGCATCCTGCGGTGAACGGCGGCGGAACTCTTCCCAACATTCCGCTACTACCTGTTTTGTTGCGATGCTACGCTGCAACAGGCGTCGCGCGGCTACTCCGACTCCTTCGCTGTGACGCGTGATATGTGCGTCCCAATCCCGGGTCGGGCGTCGCACCAAGTCACCGCTCAGGCTCCAAAGCAGCGCCAGTAGAGTCGCCCAGGATAGCAGCAGCGCGGCCTGCAGCCGGTATCGCCGCACCAGCCAAAGCACGCCCTCATCCTGGTGTAGTCCGTGCAAGGTTTCATCTACCCAAACCACCGGCCGCCCACCGGTGAGAAAATCCAGCAGCGCCGGATCTGGACGCGCCTGGATCGCTTCGTTCAACAAAAATGATTCCTGGCTGGCAGCGATCAATTCGCCATTTCCGACTTTCCGCGTTGCCATGTAGGCATGCAAGTATGAGTCAGCGTCTGCATTGGCGTCCACGGGCCCCGAATAAAGGGCGGTCCATGCACCGTCTGTCTTGAGCCACGGGGCGTCGGCCCCGAGATACATCCTCTCGCTGCCCGCCGGCATCGTTTGCGGATCGGGAGAGATCCAAATTGGCCCAGACTTATGTGGAGTGTCACCCCACGTGTCTTCGACTTCCCAACCTTGAGACTCGGACCTTAGTTTCCAAGCGGGAGCAACGAGCACAACGCGCCCCCCGCGCGCAAGAAAATCCTCCACTCGTCTGCCCACCTTCTCCCCGCTCAGGAGATTTCCCATTGGCATTCTCCAATCAAAGGAAAAGCCGCCGATAAAGAATGCTGTTGTGCGCAACGCATTCTCATCGGACAGGGAGTCTTCATCCTGGCTGCGCTTCACTTGATACCCAGCGCGCCCATAGGAATCGAATAGCAGGCTGGTGCCGAAAGGGTCCTCGCGTAAGCTGGACCCCATATCACTCGTATTCGCCTGGTTCTGACGCGCCATGAGCGGCAGAATCGCGAACATGGCCGCGAAAATCGCAGCCGCCAGCAGCGGACCACGCCAATTGATCCCATTGCCTTCGCCCGAGCTCTGGTCAAACATGGTGGAGGAACTCCCGCTGCTCCTGGCGATAGCTGGTGACCGCCTCGGGCGTCACCGCATGAGACCCGTACCAAACACGATCGAACTCCCGCAGGCTGCCGCGTAGCTTCTCAGGGATTTCCGTCCGCGCCTCAATCGCCGCCTGCGGACGCCGGAGCCAACGGCGCGTAAACTCATCGAGGTATTCGCGGTTCGTGCGGTCACGGCGAATCGCCAACCATTCGCGCTGCGCCAATCCCGCAAGCAAACCGAAATACGCCGCGCGCAGAGCGAAGCGCAGTTCGCCTTCCCCTTCCAGCCGGCTTGCCAAGCTGAACCATTCCTCCTCAGAGCGCTGACTCGCCGCCGCACTGTCGCTCAGATCGGGTATGGGAGCGATGGCCAGCGGGATGGAAAGCGATGCCGTCTCCCTTCGTTGCCGCAACCAAAAGAGCACCCCGGTCGCCGCGAGAGTCAAAATTCCAACCAGCGCCAGCCATACTCGAAGGTCCTTGAGTTGCCAATCGCCGCGCTTTTCGTTTTCAGGGGACAGGCTCAACCCGCGGGGCCACAGTTTGCGAAGAAAATTCCTCAACGTATCCCATGACTGCTCGATACTGTGTCCGATCTTGGATAGCAGCTTGTCAAACCAGGTAGGCGGACTCGGATGCTCGGCGTCGTGCCAGCGATAAATCGCCCGCTGTGACTCTTGATCCAAGGCTTGGCGCAATCTTTGGATCCGTGCTTCGCGAGCGGAATGGTCCGGCGTGTCCGTTGTGCTTTGAGTTGGCTGGACCTCCGCTGCGCGCGCCGTTGGCGACAGGGAAACTCCGGCCAGGATCGTAGCCAGCACGAACAATGCACCACTCATCGCCCTGCCACCAGCATTGGACACAATCATCTGGGCCTTCTTTTGCCGCTCCCGTGGCAGGCTCGCCAGTAACCCGCGCAGGTCGTCTCCTTCGCGCATCGAGCGCAAATGCTGATAAACCACCGCGAACGTGCATTTGACGATGGGGTCAAGCGCCAACCACGCACCCGCGAACAACGAAAGCCAGAAGGCGGAACTTTGGACCAGGGCGTATATCCCCATTCGCGTGGATAGGAGAGTGTTCACTCCAAAAATCGAATGCAGGAGTTGCGGGAGAATCATCGCCAGGATCAGGCCATTCAGCCACACAGCGATCCAGAGAGGAAAGAGCATCAGGAAGAGAAGCACGCTTCCGCCGAACCATTGACTCGCGAGCGCCAGGCAACCGGTAAACGAACGCCTCTCCGAGATATCTTCCTGGACCTGAAGGCTGGCGAATTGACACGCGCTATAGAACCACGATGACCCAGCGATGCTTGGCAGTGTGGTCAGCGCGCCGACACTCAGCATGATCTTCCACGCCAGCAGACGTCCCGCAGCCGCCGCTTGCGCGGCTGTGCCTGCAGGTTTCGACTTCGGCAGGCTAAACGCACGTTCGCGAACATGCTGCATGTAGCTGCCGACCATCCACACGCGCAGAACATACCCGCCGGTGAGCAGCCCTGCCTCCGTTAGCAGGGCTCCGTCTGCTATCCGAATCTGCCCGTTGACCACCCACATCGGAATGAAACAAAGGACGAGCGGCGCGCTGCCCAGGTAATAGCGCCACGCCTCCTGTCCGAATGTTGACCAAAACAGGGCAAATCCGCGCTCCAATGCCTCCAGTGAGCTCAGCCCGCTTCGGCGAACGCGCGCAGGCATGCGGTGTACACGTTGCGGAGCAGACGGAACCAGCACAGCTTCACTCATGGTTTAGCCTGGGCAGCCGATCTTCGACAACTTGACCGAGATTCAAGTGCTGTTCCGGCGTATTCGTGCGCCAACGCAGCAAAGCGAAGAAAAGCGCTGCCAAACAGGCCAGCGCTGTGAGTCCGGCCAGAACTTCCCCGAACACGCGCGCCAGAGACGCCTTCGGCGCCCGCGGATGCGCTAACCGACGCAGACACGGCGGGCAGGCCAGCTTCCCCTCCTCGTCGGTCACACATTCGCGGCAGAACGTTCCGCCGCAGTGTGGGCACCTTGCCGCCGCTTCCCGCAGCGGATGAAACAAGCAGCGAGCATGCCGCAAGCCCGTGGTGGAGCCTTTCTGGGAGGGTATGGCTGGTGAGTCAGGACGCATTCGTCGGCGTTGCAGCTGGGATGGGGGCGGTCGCAGATGCTTCGGATCTCGTTGGAACAGGAGGCTCCGCCGATTGGGTGATGCTTGCGGGAGCGGCTGGTTGCTCGATGAAGCCGCGAGTGGCGCAAACCGCCGCATCAATCTTGTCGAGGACCTTCGGTGCGCGGCGTGTTCGCTTTACTAGCGGCAGCTCAACGCTCGCTCCCGTGGTGCGAATGCGCGACCCGGCCGTCGGCCCGAGGGCCAGTTCCAACGCCACCCACGCGAGAGCCACACCGCCGAAAATTGCGCCGGCCGTGGAGTTCACCCACTGCCACAGCGAAGCGCTGAGCGCGGTCAGCAGCACGCCCGGAATGATCAGTCGCAACCACCACAAACGGCTGGGCCACACGACCACAGATTCCAAGTCGCGCAAATAAAACCGCCGGTACTCGACCGTGTACATCGTGACCTTTGCGGCCAGCAAACAGTCCTCACTCAGATACCACTTCGTGCCGCCCAGGCTGCCAACGCGCGATATTTTGCGGAAAGCACTCTTCAATCAGTGCCTCCTCGCCATCCAAGCTATGAGCGTCGAACTAGCGACCAGGAGCGGAAGCCAAGCGAGTCCCACATACGCCGCCCAAAACCGCCACCCGGAACGCGGAATCAAGTAGGAACCAGGCGCCTTCCGATACTTCAGGTGCAAGAAAATCACGGTCGGGAGCGCAGCCACAATTGAGGGCCAAACGAGAATCCATCCCCACCCGACTGTCACCGCGATGGAATCATAGAGCACATCGCGGTACCGCCATTCCGCCTTGCCCGCCTCCGAGCCGGATTCGGCACGCCCGCGCTCGAAGCACGTTGGACATACGTGCTCCACTCCCAACTGCAAGTCGCATAGCGCGCACACGAACCTTCCGCATCGTTGACAGCAGGCCTGAAATGCCTTGTCTGGATGGAAAAAACATGTCGCTTGGTGCGACAGTGCCGTGGCCGCATTGTTGTTCTGGCGAACCACTGGCCAGACGCGGATCTGCAGCCGCTTGTCGCAGTAGGGGCAGCTTTGCAATCCTGTGTCAACCGGGACGAACTCCCCTGCACAACTGGGGCACGAGAGTGTGCCAGAGCCAGAAGGCGAAGACATCGGGTTACCACCTGCGGAAGAGGCCGTCGGGTCGGACCCGGCACTGTAGGGGTTGATGCTAAGGCTCACGCTACGCTCGGTTATAAATCACCCTCGTGTCACACACCCGGTCATGCAAGGCTCGCTTCTCGTCATCGGTCCCCAACATAATCGAGCTGACCAGCATGAGGATGAAATTTACATAGGGAATGCCGGCGGTAACAACATTCCACATAAAGTAGCGCCCAACGCATACGCCCCAGCTCAAACTGCGGCCGTCAGGCCGGACGACTCTCATTCCGCAGGCCATTTTTCCGAGAGTTGCACTGCGATACTTGAGCATCAGAATCTCGTAGCAGCCTCCGATGAGGAAACCCACTAGAAAGAAAGTGAGAAACGCGGCCCCTGCCGACGCAGGGTTAGGTGTGCCACGTGTTTGAGTGGCTGTCCGGAGTAGGTTCGGTATGAGCAGAGCGCCGAGAATCAGGAATGGCACTCCCAAAACAAAGCCATCGATCATGCGCGCCCCGAAGCGGATCCAAAATCCGCTATAGCGCCAAGCCGATGGCGATCCGCCGCTTGCCATCACCCGGCTCAAAAATGCTGGCTTGCAATCGGCGCACACCCAGCTCCCGGCGATCTGCACCAAGTCTGAAGGCGCGAGCGACCGCCCGCATTGGGAACACGCCAAGACGGTTTGGATCGGGGTTTCCTGGCTCATTGAGTATTCTCCCTGGTGCGCAAAGTCGCCATAAGCCTAGCGCAAGCGGTTCGCCAAGCCAAGTACCAGTATCTAGACCGAAGGCCATGACCCTCGCGGCCTGCGGTTGTTTCTTAGGAGCACTCCTAAGTTGAGGAAGGGCGAATGTATGACAACCATTTTTCCTGTTATGCCGGCCAAGTCTTCAACCCATCCAGAACTTCCGGGCGCGCGCATCACCTGGCCACTGCGGCAACGACGTCAGCGCTGGCCTGCTGGTTCGGCTGGGTACAGGCAAGGTGCTGGCAAGTTACTTTTTGCCGAACAGGTCCAGCTGTCTTCCATCATTGAAAATGTGAATGTGCCACTTTCTTGCGTCAAGCCGAGGACGATCACGTCGACAATGTGAACGACTCTCTGGCTTATTACATCGCGCTGAAAAACGCTGCGGTTCCGGTGGAGGTGGACCTGCCTGGAGATATGGCTGGGATGATTTCGGAATAAATGCTCTAGGATCGTAGGCGGGCAATTCGTCTAGGAAGACTATTACCAGTTAAATTTAGTTAACCAGGCCTCTCACGATGTTCTCCACCTGCCCGAGGTGATTCAGGTCATGTCCGGCATATATCCTCACGATGCGAGCGATCGATTCTTTGCCTCGCTCCTGGTGCATGCCATAGTGCTCCCAAAATTCCTTAGGCAGCCCTTTGAGCATGGCCAAGTTGTGGGTACGCAATACCTGAAAGAATTCCAGGGAGTCTTTGGCGTCGCGGCCGGCGTAGTCGAAAGCCTCCGCCCAGACATTCTGGTCGTATGCCTGGATAGGGGCGCCATCGTTTCCCAAGATATGACGCAGCCGCCAAGCAACCACGATTTCGGTATCCGCCAAATGGGCCAGGATTTCGCTGATCGACCATTTGCCGGGCGCCGGCTTTCGCGTGAGTTGTTTCCGGCTTAACCCTCGAATTAGCCCTGCAAGTCTTTTCGGTGTCTCGCGTTGCACCTTCAGAGGGTCTTTGCCTTTGATATGGCCCAGAAGGCGCTGAACATACTGTTGCGGCGTCTCCTGCATGTCCGCTCCTTTCAATTTGAGGCCGTGGTGCCGGACTGCACGATCTATTCCAACTCGAACCTCTCCCACTTCCACCCCGCTATGCCCCCCAGCATCTTCTTCACTTTTCGATTGAGGCGCGCGAGGCGGACTGCCGCTTTATCCGCTCCGTTGCAGTGGGGGCCGCTGCAGTAGACCACGAAGGCGACGCCGGCAGGGAATGCGGCGAGGTTGCGCTCGACGATTCGGCCGTGGGGCAGGTTGATGGCTCCGGGGACGTGGCCGACGGCATAAGCCTCCGGGCTGCGGACATCCAGGATGACGTAATCGGGCTTGCCCGACTTCAGGTCCTCGTGGACATCCCAGCAGTCGGTTTCGAATTCGAGCAGTTTTTCGAAGTGTTCGAGGGCGGTCATGGGACTACTTTCGCGCGCCTGGGCGGCCGGGTCGAGAGGCAGAAATGCCAATATGCGCTAAAATCCTGCCATGGCGCTCCACGATCCGCGCAAGCTTGCCGCCATGGCGTATGACGGCATGGGCACATTCGAGCTGGGAATCGTTTCGGAGGTGTTCGGGCTGTCCCGGCCGGAGCTGAACGTCCCCTGGTATGAGTTCCGCGTGTTCTCCCTGGACCGCGCGCCGCTGCGGGGCACCGGCGGGATTCGCGTCCAGGCGCCGCATGGAATGGGTGTGCTGCGAAGCGCTGGGACCATCATCGTCCCCGGCTGGCACGTGGACAAAGCTCCGCCCGAGGCGCTTCTCCGCAGACTGCGGGCGGCGCACGCCGCGGGGGCACGGCTGGTTTCGATCTGCTCCGGCGTATTCGTGCTCGCGGCCACGGGGCTACTCGATGGCAAGCGGGCCACCACGCATTGGCGGTATGCGGAACGGCTGGCCGCGCGTTATCCACGCATTCAGGTGGAAGCGGACCGCCTATATGTGGATGAAGGCAGCCTTCTCACTTCGGCGGGCAGTGCGGCGGGGATCGACCTGTGTCTGCACATTGTGCGGCGGGACTATGGGGCGGAAGTTGCGAACTCGGTGGCGCGGCGCCTGGTGATGCCGCCGCATCGGGATGGCGGGCAGGCTCAATTCGTGGCCGAGCCGCTGCGGGACCGGCGCGAGCAGGGCCTGGCGCCGGTGCTGGCATGGGCGCAGGCGAATCTGACACGGGCGCTGCGGGTGGACGATCTGGCGCGGCGCGCCGCGATGTCGCCGCGGACCTTCGCGCGCCAGTTCGTGCGGCAGAATGGCACGACGCCGCACCAGTGGCTGATCCATCAGCGCGTACTGGCAGCGCAGCACCGCCTGGAGAAGACGGGGGAGAGTATCGACCAGGTCGCGGCTGCCGTGGGTCTGGAATCGGCGGCCACGCTGCGGCTTCACTTCGCGCGCGCCGTGGGGATTTCGCCGGCGGCGTACCGGCGGCGCTTTTCCACGGCAACCACTGGGCGGATTGAGACTGAGAGGAGGTTCCTTGGACCGCCGAGCCGCGGAGGACCGTCGCCATAACTTCTTGACACTTCTTCGACACCTTCTCCGTTGGCAGGCGATCCTCTCCCCGATCACGCTATCCTAATATATGCTATATATATAACAGTACGAAATGACTATACCGTCGTCAAGAGAAGTTCCGTGGTTGCTCCTTGTCTTCAGCCTTCCTACGAAGAGTGCCAGTCAGCGTGTGCAAATCTGGCGGAAGCTGCAGCGCTACGGAATGCTGCCGCTGCGAAGTGCTGGATATGTTCTCCCCAATACCGCCCCCAACCAGGAACGAATGGAATGGCTTGCCACTGCGATTCGTACATACAAAGGGCAGGCCTCGGTCGTTCAGGTACAAGCGATCGACGACTTGCCTTCCGATCGTCTGAAGCACCTTTTCATCGAGGCTCGTTCGCGCGACTATCAGAGACTTCTGCATGAGGCGAAGAAAGTTCTCGCCATCGCTGTTTCAAGAAGACCTGGCGGAGCTTTGAATCGGATTCGCCGCCGTTTCGTTGAACTTCAAGACATCGACTTTTTCGAGAATCCATTGCGCGGAAAGATCGAGAACCTGCTTGCGCACGCTGATCAAACTGAGATCGGGAGAGGCCGCAAACACGGCGGGAAGTCCAGCGAATACGTAAATCGCATGTGGATGACTCGCCCGCGGCCAGGCATCGATCGTGTTTCATCGGCCTGGTTGATCCGTCGTTTTATCGATCCGAAGGCACGGTTCATTTTCGATGCAGACCCGAACGCCCACATGGAAGCGATTCCCTTTGACATGTTTTGCCCACGAGGCTTCGGCCACCGGGGAGAGGACTGTACGTTCGAGACCTTACAGAAAGAATTCTCGATAAAAGACACGCGCGTCAAGCGGATTGCACAGATTATTCACGATGCCGATCTCGGCGATGACAAGTTCGGTCGAGCCGAGGGACAAGGTCTGGACAAAGTGCTGAATGGATGGGCCAAACAGGACGTGCCTGATGAGGAACTCCTTCAGCGCGGGATGGACTTGATTGAAGGCCTGTACGAGTCCATGGGATGACGCGTCGGAGGAGGCAATGGCAACGACGGATGGAATCCGAAAGCTGCTGCTCATCAGCAACTCTACGCTTCATGGAAGTGGCTTCTTAGACCATGCCGAAAAAGAGATCCAAGATTTTGTTGGGCGCCGGTCCAAAGTCCTGTTCGTCCCTTACGCAATGTATGACCGGGGCGGCTACTCGATGAAAGTGCGGGAACGCCTTCACAGGATGGGTCTCTCGGTCGCCCCAATCCACGATCTATCCAACATGCCTCGTGCTGTGGAGGAGGCGGAAGTGATCTTCATAGGGGGAGGAAATACATTCCGGCTCCTGAAAGCGCTGCATGATAACAGCCTCGTGAGGCCGATTCAAAGAAGAGTAGAGAGTGGTACGCCGTACATCGGATCAAGTGCCGGTTCCATCGTTGCCTGCCCCACGTTAAAGACAACCAAAGACATGCCCGTGGTGCAGCCCACGTCATTCGAAGCGTTGGGACTGGTGCAATTCCAGATCAGCCCTCACTATCTAGACCCTGATCCGGCTTCCACCCATATGGGAGAAACCCAAGAACAACGCATCATGCAGTTTCTTGAAGAAAACGAAGAAGCCGTGGTTGGGCTGCGAGAGGGCTCGATTCTTAGAGTAGAAGGTGCCGAAGTGATACTGAAGGGGCCGAACAGGGTACGCATATTCCGGCGCGGGGAGGAGCCCGTTGAGGCTGCCGCGGGCTCAGATCTCGGTCCGCTTTTGGAGAAAACACCGGCTCACCTAGGAAGAGCCGCATGAAGGCGGAAGAAGTATTGCTACTGAGCTCAGGCCAGGTTCAAGGCCTGCTCACGCTCGATGAGTGTATCGCGGCGGTAGAGCTCGCTTTCCGCACACATGGAGAGCATAAAGTGGTTCCCCCTGCCGTGTTAAGCCTGCATGCAAAGGGTGGTGGATTTCACGTCAAAGCCGGGATGCTGAAGCTTAATCACTCGTATTTCGCGGCCAAAGTGAACGGAAATTTTCCTGAGAATCCTTGTCGATTTGGTTTGCCAACCATTCAGGGACTCATCGTGCTCTGCAACGCAGACAACGGAGCTCCACTTGCGGTGATAGATTCCCGGCAGATCACTTCACTCCGCACGGCCGCGGCGACCGCTGTCGCCGCGAAAGTTCTGGCGCGGCCCGATTCACACACAGTCACCATCTGTGGATGCGGGACTCAGGGACGTACCCAACTCATGGCCCTCACACGTGTCTGCCCTGTTCACCTCGTGTTCGCCTATGACAAGGACACGAAACAAACAGAGCGTTTTGCGCGATCTATGGCTGGAGAGTTGGGGCTGGATGTACATCCTGCGAGCGATTCGTCCGATGCAGTTCGACAGAGTGACATTTGCGTCACCTGCACCACGTCTTGCGAACCAGTGCTGCATGCCGATGATGTCTCAGCCGGAACATTCATCGCCGCTGTCGGAGCTGACGACCCCAAAAAACAAGAACTTCACGTGGATCTGATGGCCCGAAGCAAGGTCGTATGCGACGTCCTAGACCAGTGTGCCTCGATGGGGGACTTGCATCATGCGTTGGATGCGGGCGTCATGACGCGAGCCGACGTGCACGCCGAACTGGGGGAGATCGTTGCCGGGAAAAAGGTAGGCCGCGAATCGGCGGAAGAGATCACGATCTTCGACAGCACCGGCATGGCGCTGCAGGATGTCGCCGCAGCAGCCGTCTTATACGAAAAGTCACAGATGCAAGGATCAGGTGTCCGATTGAGTTTCGCAGCTTAAAAAGGGAGACTGCAAAAATATGCCCACGCTCATACAAGCGAACAATTTGTCTGCCAAACTCCCGAGAATTCTCACAGCCGGCATGGTGATCATGCTCTTCTTCTGTTGCCGGCTTCCCGCTACAGGACAAACGGCCAGCTCGACTCCAAGTGCCGACGACTGGAAGGAAGTCGAGGCTGCCATGGGCCGATCCGGGCAAATGCAGCCGGGAGGCGTAATCAGGTTTGGAATGCCTCGAAAGGACCTCCACGTCGTGCTTAATGGCGTCGAGATCAAACCTGGGTTGGCCTTAGGCTCGTGGGCCGCATTCAAGCGCGACGGTGGCGCCGCCATGGCGATGGGGGATCTGGTTCTCACGGAGGAAGAAGTCGAGCCAGTAATGATGAAACTCCAGGAGGGCGGTATCCACGAGTCTGCCGTGCACAACCATTTGATTGGAGAATCGCCGCATGTGATGTACATGCACATAGCCAGCCACGGTGATGCGGTGCGGATGGCAAGGACAATTCACGAGGCGCTCGCCCTTACGAAGACTCCTAGTCCCGATCCAGCTTCCGCGACTCAGTCAGCCCCCGAACTTGGTTTTGACCAAAAGCAAGTCGAGCAGGCTCTTGGGCACACAGGGAAGGTCAACGGTGGAGCTTTGCAGATCGGCGTGCCGAGGGCGGAAACGATCACCGATTCGGGTATGTTGGTTCCCCCGTCGATGGGTGTGGCAACGGCACTCAACTTCCAGCCCACCGGGAATGGGAAGGCAGCGATCACCGGCGACTTTGTGCTTCTCGGCAGCGAAGTGAATCCAGTCATCCAGGCGCTGCGCCAGAACGGAATTGCCGTGACAGCCTTGCACAGCCACATGCTGATGGAAGAGCCACGCCTGTTTTTCATGCATTTTTGGGCAAACGATGATGCGCTGAAATTGGCGAAGGGTTTGCGAGCAGCACTAGACAATACCAACTCTGCCAAATGAACGTGAAATCCAGCTCGCCCGTCCATGAGCCAACAACGGCGTCGTCGCCCAGCTTGTTGGGTGTTTCCTGTGGCTTGGAACGGTCGGCTTCGGTGGGCCAATCGCGCTGGCAGGTCATATGCAACAGGACCTGGTTGACGAGCGCAGCTGGGTTCCTAAGGAAGACTACGTAGAAGACTCGCGCTGGCCCAACTTGGGCCGGGACCGCTTACCGCGCAGCTCGCCATCTATCTCGGCTACATTCGTGCCGCCGTGCTCGATGCCACCACTGTAGGCATCGCCTTCATCCTGCCATCCTTCCTGATGGTATTGGCGCTCTCGGCGGTCTACGTCCGCTACGGCGGGGTAGTGCAGGGACACCACTGGCTGACCGACCACCAATTCGTGGATGCAGTCGCCGTCGCAATGATTACACCCGGTCCGGTGGTCATCACTGTCGCTTTCATCGGTTATCTCTTCGCAGGTGCAGCAGGGGCAACAGTTGCTGCTCTCGGAATATTCTTGCCGGTATATCTCGTGGTTGTATTGCTGGCGCCCTCCTACAAGCGCTGGTCCAAAAAATCCTCAGCTAAGTGCTTTCGTCCGAGGTGTCACCGCAGCAGCCACTGGGGCAATTGCCGGTGCTGTTGTGGTTTGTTCGCCGGTCGGTTTACGACCTCCCTACCATCGTGATCTGCATTGTCAGTCTCGGGGTTCTGTTTCGCTGGAAGATTCCGGAGCCGGTTCTGATCGCGTGTGCCGCTGTAACCGGCCTAGTTCTGAGATACGCCTGAACGGTTGCGCGTAAGACGACACGGAGGATCGATATGAAAACACAAGTTGTATTAGCAGACCGGGAGGATTACTCGCCCCGGTCGGAGGCTCCTGGAGAGCACGAGGCCGCAGCCCACGCCCCCGAGCACCGGGTTCTCGCGGAAGGATGCCCGGAGCACGTCTAAAACCGCGTTGGAATTTTCACGAACCTTTCCTTCTGAGCCCCTGGCCTCGCAGGTCTGCCCATATGCCATGACATGGGCTACAGTTCGCCCGGCACACGTTGCAGCGATTGTCGAAGGGGGAGAGAGTTGAGAGCCGAGATTCTTCCCCACGAATCTCTCCAAGACAGTCTCAAATTCGCTGCCTTCATTGACTTGCCCTATCCCTAGACCTAACATTTCAGCCACATGATCGGCCTGACCATCTCGCATTACCGCATTGTCGAGAAGCTCGGTGGTGGCGGGATGGGCGTGGTGTACAAGGCAGAAGACCTAAGTCTGGGTCGACGTGTTGCACTGAAGTTCCTTCCCGGTGAGCTATCCAACGATTCCCAAGCCTTGGAGCGGTTCCGGCGGGAAGCGCGAGCCGCCTCCGCCCTCAACCATCCAAATATCTGCACGATTTACGAGATCGAGGAGTATGAGGCTCGACCATTCATCGCAATGGAGTTTTTGGAGGGTGAAACGCTAAGGCAGGTGATTGCCAAGAGGCGCTTGCAGATCGACGAAGTTGTCGACTTGGGCATTCAGATTGTGGGTGCCCTTGACGCTGCTCATGCGAGAGGGATTATTCACCGGGACATTAAGCCGGCGAACATCTTCCTCACTGCACAGGGTCAGGCCAAGGTTCTCGACTTTGGTGTGGCAACATGGGAGACGCCCGGCAATGTAATCGAGACCTCGTTACCAATGAGCAGCATGTTGGAAAAAGACTTGACGAGCTCCGGCACAGGGTTCGGCACAGTTGCGTACATGTCGCCTGAGCAGGTGCTCGGTAAGCGCCTGGATGCTCGAACGGATCTGTTCTCCTTCGGCGTGGTGTTTTACGAGATGTCCACTCGGATCAAGCCGTTCAAAGGCGATACCGCTGCTGCCATTTTTGACGGCATCCTGCACAGAGTTCCTGCGGCGCCGGTGCGAATATACGATGATATTCCGCCGGCACTGGAACGGATTATTTACCGATCCTTAGAGAAGGACAGAAGTCTGCGTTATCAGCATGCTTCCGAGTTGCGAGCCGAGCTGCAGCGTTTTAAGCGCGACCTAAACTCTGGAGGCCTGCACAAACCCTCGCGCACTGGGGCTCGAAGGACGAAAGTCATCGATTCTCTGGCTGTTTTGCCCTTCGTTAACGCAAGCGCTGACACGGAAGCCGAATTCCTGAGCGATGGGATAACGGAGAGCCTCATAAACTCTCTCTCTCAAATTCCCAAGCTGCGAGTAATTCCGCGGACAATGGCGTTCCGCTATAAGGGCGTGGAAGTTGATCCGCAAAGGGCAGGGCACGAGCTACAAGTTCGTGCCGTACTTACGGGGAGAGTGCAACAACGTGGCGAGACGCTAGTCATTCAGATTGAGCTCGTGGATATTAGCAATGAGGCGCAGCTCTGGGGCGGTCAATACAGTCGCAAGCTTTCCGATCTGCTGGCGGTGCAGGAAGATATCTCTGAGGAAATTTCCCAGAAGTTGCGACTGCAATTGACACGCCGAGAAAAGAAACGACTTTCGAAACAGTACCCTAGAGATATCAAGGCGTATCAGCTCTACCTGAAGGGCCGATACTTCTGGAACAAAAGGACTGAAGAGGGATTGCGGAAGGCCATTGAGTGCTTTCAACGAGCGATTGCAGTCGACCCGGAATATGCATCGGCTTACGCAGGCTTGGCTGATTCTTATCTTTTGACCGTTGAGTATGGTCTAGTTTTGGGCAAAGAAGGATTGCCACGAGCCAAGGCGGCGGCGTTGAATGCACTTGCATTGGACGATTCGCTCACCGAAGCACACACCTCGTTGGCATCGGTTTGCGAAAACTACGAATGGGATTGGCTGGGCGCCGAGAGAGCATACAAACGAGCTATTGAACTGGACCCCCGCTATGTAACAGCCCGTCAATGGTATGCCGAATTATTGGTAGAGAATGGGAGGTTTGCAGAAGCTTATCAGGAAATAGAACGTGCGCGTGAACTGGAGCCATTCTCGCTCATCATCAACACGATTGCAGGGGAGATTTTGTACGAGTCCCAGCGGTACGACGAGGCGATCGAGCAACTGCTCCAGACACTGGAGCTGGACCAAAATTTTGCCTTAGCACACCGGTTGCTGGGGGAAGTTTACAAGCAAAAAGGTAATGATGTGGAGGCTGTAGCCGAGCTCGAAAGGGCGGTGGCCTTATCCAGCCCTGGTATGATTCCGTTGGCCCTGAGCTCGCTGGGCCATGCCCATGCGGTGGCGGGAAGGTTGGAAGCTGCACACGCGATACTTCAGCAACTGAAAGGGCTGTCAAAAAACAGATATGTATCACCGATTTACCTGGCACTTATTTATTCAGGCCTCGGTCATAAGGATGAGGCTTTTCAGTGGTTGGAGAAGGCCTATGACGAGCGGTCGACCTGGCTGGTTTTCTTCAAAGTGGAACCATGTTGGGACAACCTGCGCTCCGATCCGCGATTCCAGGATTTGCTGCGGCGCATGAAGTTTCCTCCCTAACGCTACTCCACCTCGGGCAAGGCCTCGCCTCCGCGCACGCTCCCGCTGCCCGTCCGCACGCGGTTTGCCGATCGCGATTACCCTTCAGTTAACGCTCGTAACTCATTCGTTTTGGGGTGGATCATTTTTCCCCGGCTCCTGCACCACCCGCACAAGTATTTGACTCGCTGTCTGGATTCTCCGGCGGCCTCACAACTGCGCGTCAGCTGAATGACGAAACCGCGGCGTCCTGGTCTTCAAAAACTTCAAACAGGTTCAGCAATCCGATCATCTTCAAGCTCTGCAAGGCAAATTTGGTGGGTTTCAGCAATTTCAAGGCGCCGCCCTGCTGTTTAGCGGTGGTGAGATAGCGAACAAGCAGACCGATACCGCTTGAGTCGATCATCGCAACTTCCGAGACGTCGAGCACCCAGCGATTCGAGCCGGACGTTAACAAATCCTCCAGGCTGTCGCGCAGCCGATCCACGCCCGCACCCAACGTAATGCGGCCCTTGATCTTGAGAAGCTTTAGGTCCCCAAAAGTACGAATATCGATGTCCACGGTTCCCGTTCGCCTAAGAGTTGACATTCACAGGATCTCACAGACCCTGTTGACTCTCTGTCAACCGTCTGCTACAGTGCCCGCTCAAATTAGAAGAAGCCCGGCGTTTTTGCAACCGGGAAGTCTCTTCCCCCACCCGGCTTCATTCCGCAAGCCGCCAGGAATCAGCATGAGATCCCTTGGTTCTGGACTAGAAATCAACCTCGTTGATTTTGCGACGCGTCTGCTTAGAGCGCAGGAAACAGCCTCGCGTGCGCGCTTGATCGCCCAGGCGGTTGTAGACCTTTTTCCCTCTACCACGACGACCATTTACCTGCTGCAGCAGGATGAAGCGGGCTTTTACTGGTCGGTAGCAGGGTCCCAGGGGGAAGGCGTGGAGCCGGACGCTACGGTTCCGGTAGACGCGGGCACGCTGGGGACCCTGCTGCAGGAAAGGGTCGCGGTTACGTTTGAAGGCAGTGCCTTGGTGCGCGAAGAGTATGCCCACCTGAACGTCCGCCGGACGGTCAAAGGCCTGGCTTGTGTGCCCCTGCTCCAAGCCGACACGCTGGTGGGGGCGATCGAGATTCTGAGCTTTGATCGGCCTCTGGAGCCGGGCCAACTCCATGCGCTCGGGCCCTTCCCGGAGCTGGCTGCGGCAGCCCTAGTTGCCTCGCTTTCCTACGAGCAGGAGCGAAACGGTTCTCTCAATTCGATCACGCGGCTCACGCAGTTTTACGACATTGAAAAGGTCTTCAGCTCGACCCTGGAGATGGACGAGTTGCTGCCGATCATCGGCGGCAAGATGCGGGAAATGCTTGAATGCGAGGCCGTCAATATCTGGATGGTCCAGGGTGATGGCAGCGTTCGGTTGATGCACCAGTCAGGGGAAGACCCTTCCACGCAGCCGAACATGGTGCAGAAGGGTGGAGAGGGGCTGGCGGGGGATGTTTCCGACAATGGCGAGGCGGTCTTGATAGAGGATCCAGCCGATGAGCGGTTGAATCGGCGCAACGCAAACGCCGCTCAAGGGGCGGTGCAGTCGATCCTGGTGGTGCCCCTGATGGACAAGGAATCTCTGGTAGGAGTGGTTGAGGCGGTGAACCGGCCCGACGGAACTCCATTCGATGAGGACGATCTTTTTGTCCTCACCAGCCTGAACGAATCGGCGGCTCTCGCTCTGCACAATTCAAGTCTCCTTCTCGCCGAACGCAAGGTCGAGGTACTGGAGACGCTGGTGCGCGTGAGCCAGGAGATCACCTCCACCCTCAACCTGGAACGAGTTCTTCAGACCATCGTCAACGCTCCGCAAGCCGTAATTCCTTATGAGCGGGCCGCCATCGCTCTCGAGCAGAACGGCAAATACAAGCTGGCAGCGGTGACCGGTCTGACGCAGGTGGACCCCGACGCCCCCGATATTGCTCCGTTGAACGACCTTCTCCGGTGGGCGATGGACTCCGAAGGGGTACTGCATGTTCGCCAGCACGGAAATGAAATCGATGTCGAACGTCCCGAAACCCGGACCAAGTTTCACGCCTATTTCGAGAGCAGCGGCATGCGCGGCTTCTATGCTCAATCCTTGAGCGACGACACTGGGCGGGTGGGCGTTCTCGCACTGGAGAGCCCTGATCCGGATTTTCTTTCAACCGCGCACCTCGAGATTCTGCAAGTACTTCGCGGGCAGGCAACCGTCGCCCTGCGCAACGCGCAGATGTACAAGGAAGTCCCGTTCATCTCCGTGCTCGAGCCGGTACTGAAGCGCAAGCGCAGCTTCATGGCACTAGAGAAGCGGCGGCGCATGCTGCTGATTTCCGCCGCGGTGACGCTGGTTCTTTTTTTGGCTGGGTTCCCATGGCTATTGCGCGTGGAAGGCGACGCGGTCGTGGCGCCGTTACGCTCGGCCCGGCTGCAACCCGAGGTCGAAGGTGTCATTAGCAAGGTTTATGTGCATGAGGGCGACCGTGTCGCGCGCGGGACGGTGCTCGCGGAGATGGCCGACTGGGACGCCCGGTCGAAACTCGCCGAAGCCCAGGCCAAGTACCAGGCGGCCACTCTGCAGATGAACCGCGCCTTGGCCGCCAACGACGGAACAGAAGCGGGAATTCAGCGCGTGCAGGCGGAGTTGTGGAAGTCCGAGGTCGACCGGAGCCAGGAACTGCTTGATCGCACCCGGCTGCGTTCCCCCATCGAAGGGGTCGTCGCCACACCGCACGTGGAGAACATGGTCGGTCGCAGGCTGGAGTTCGGAGACACCTTTGCCGAGGTGGTCGATACGTCGCGCGCCGTCATGGACGTTGCAGTCGATGATGCTGAAGCGAGTTTGTTGCGTGCTGGAGAGACAGCGTCGGTGAAGCTCAATGCATTTCCGACTCGCGTTTTCCACGGGGATGTTGCGGTCGTCAGCCCGAAGGCCGATCTGCTGGGCGAAGAGCGGGTGTTTTATGCGCGTGTGGTCGTTCCCAATCAAGACGGGGCCATCCGTGCCGGCATGGAAGGACGCGGAAAGGTTCGAGTGGGATGGTATCCAGCTGGCTACGCGCTGTTCCGTAGGCCTCTGTTGTGGCTGTATTCGAGAACCTGGACTTGGTTTGGGATTTAGAAGGACTGTATGCGAGTCGCAATTGCTTACACCGTGCTTACTCTAACCTGCCTTTTGGGGGCTGCGGGTTGCGCTGACCGAGGCAACTCGATCGCTTCAGCGGCTCCGGCAACTCACCCGACGCCGGATCCATCTCCAGCACCGCCCGCACCAGCTCCTTCCAACGCCTTCACCGTTTCGGGGCCGTTGATCGTGGAGCACCAACTCGATGTCCTCGCGCAGCGCGAAGGAGTGGTAGCCACCCTTCTTGCTGACACAGGAAAGCGGGTCCGCGCGGGCGATCTCCTTGCACAACTGGACGCCCGCCAATTGGAGGCCGATTTGGAGGCAGCCCGCGCCAAGACCCGAAGCACGGAGGCAGACCTGAAAAACTGGGAAGCTGAGGCGCGGGTGCTGCAGGCCGACTTCGATCGCGCCCAGAAAATGTGGGATGCTCAACTGATTACTCGCGAGCAATGGGAACATGTCAAGTTCAAAGCCGAAGCCGATCAGTGGGACGTCAAGCGCGTGCAGCAACTGCTGGTGAATTGCAGGGAGACAGAACACTCCCTCGAGTTGGAACTGGAAAAGGCTCAAATCCGCACGCCCTTCTCCGGGATTGTGGCCCGGCGTTATGTGCGGGAAGGCCAGCAGGTCGCCAAAGGCGATCGACTCTTCTGGGTTACAGCCGAAGCCCCGTTACGGATGCGCTTCACCCTGCCGGAAAAATTCTTGGGAACGCTAACGCGCGGACAGCAGCTTCCACTCACCATCCCGGATTTCCCCGGTGAAGATCATATGGCGAAGGTGATCGAACTGAGTCCGGTCGTCGACCCCACGAGTGGGACGTTCGATGGCCTGGTTGAAGTGATCGGTCCCACTGGATCTCTGCGCCCGGGCATGAGCGCGACACTTCGCCTTGAACCTCGTCCATGAATCTCACGCAGGCCCTCAACGTCGCCCTGCCGGAAATCCCGGCGCGTTTGGTCGCTCAGCGTTGTCCACGGCTGCACCCGGAAGTCGTTCATCAAGAACACATCGTGGATGGGCGGCCGGTCGTGCGCTTGTATGTGCCTGGCGTGGATGCGGTTTTCAATCTGGCGCCTCAGACCTGGCAACTGGTCCGTTTCTTTAAGGGCCAGCAGACCTATGAAGAAGTAGCCGAATCATATTTCCAGGAGACCGGGAATCGAGTCTCCCTCGACGAGCTGCATGACATTGCCGATGACCTGGAATCGATCGAGTTCTGGTACAAGACGCCGCAGGAAAGAAATATTGCCTCCCTGATGCAGTCGGCAGAGGAGCGGCGAAATGCCCTCAAAAAGAAGAACCAATGGGGCGATCTGGGCTTCATCACTTTCCCCGCTTTCAATCCCGATCCGTTCCTGGTTTGGCTGCATGGCAAGATCAGCTTTATTTTCACCTGGTGGTTCACGCTCCTCACGTTCTGTGCTTTTGCCGCCACACTCAGCATCTTTGTGGCGCACTGGGGGGAGGTCTGGCGCGATACCATTCAATTCTTCAACTTTGCCGACAAAAGCTGGCTGGACCTGGCCGCTTTCTGGGGAATAACGCTGTTCCTGGCCGCGATCCATGAAACCGCGCATGGAGTGACCTGCCGTCACTTTGGAGGGCGGGTCAGCTCGATGGGTTTTGCCCTGGTGTACCTCACCCCTGCCTTCTACACGGACACGACTGAAGGTGTGGTGCGTTGTCCGCCGCTCGAGCGCGTCCTGATCACCGTTGCCGGAGTCTGGTCGGAACTGTATCTCTGCACCATCGCAACCATCGTTTGGTGGGGCACACCGCCAGGAACTGCGGTGCATGACTTCGCCTATGTAATGGTGTTAATGACGGGAATTGCGACGGTTCTGCTGAATTGGAATCCGTTGATGAAGCTTGACGGATATCACATTCTTTGTGACGTCCTTGGAATTCTGGATCTGAAGGAAACCTCTACCGCATATGTCTCCGCGTGGGTGAAGAAGCATATCTGGCAGTTGCCGGTGGAGGTGCCGTATGTCCCGAAGCGGAGACGGCTGGGCTTCGCTGTCTACGCCATTGCTTCCGGACTATACAGCTACACGGTGCTTTATATTCTGGCGCGATTTGTGGGAAACATCTTCCGCAACTTCAACCAGGAATGGTCGTTTGTGCCCGAGTTCGCTACCGGCGCTTTCATTTTTCGTTCGCGTATACGCTCACTGGTGAATTTTATGAACTTCTTTTATTTAGACAAAAAAGACCGCATATGGGTGTGGTTGCGATCGCGCCAATCGCGATGGGCGTTTGCCGCTATCGTCACCTTCCTCTTACTGCCCCTCTGGCGCGAGTCCATTGCCGGCCGATTCTCTCTGGAGGCCGCCGATCGCGCTGTAATCCGAACGCAGGTTGCCGGCAGAATCACCAACGTGTACGTCGAGGAAGGCCAGGCCGTTTCCAAGGGTGCGCCGGTAGCACGACTCGTCAACCTCGCTCTCGAATCCAAGCAATCGCAGACCGCGGCTGAGTTCAGCAGAGCTTCGGCAGAGCTGAATGCGGCGGAATTTCGACACGCTAATACCGGTCTCGCCTTGACCCGACGCGACTTGCTGGCGCAGCAATCAAGCGCGGTTGCTTCTCAGGCCGCCGAACTGGAGCTCAAGTCTCCGATCACCGGCGTTGTGACCACGCCCCGGGTCACAGATCTGGCCGGAAGTTTTGTGAAAGATGGCACGGAAGTGGCCGAGGTGGCCGACATCCGTAGTATGCGAGTGCGTATCTACGTTTCCGAATACGACATGCACAAGTATCGCCCGGATGCGAACGGCCGCTTGAATTTGGACGGTACCTGGGGGAAGTTGGATGCGGAAAGGATCCAGGTGTCGCCCGTGTCCTCGCAAGTCCCTCCCGGGTTGGTCGATGTGTCAAAATTCAAGGGAATGCATCCGCCGACGTTCTACGAGATGACGCTGTTTGTGAGCAATCCGGACGGCAGGCTTAAACCCGGGATGGTTGGCACAGGGCGCATTTACGGTGCACATCGAAGCCTGGCGGGCTTCGCCTATGAGGAAATCGCCGCCTTTCTAAGTCGCAAGGTGTGGTGACGTGAAAAAGGCTGCGGGGAACCCGCAGCCTTTTGGGGATGACCAACAATCTGGATCTGAAACTTGCTAGACAGCACGGGTCGGCGTGCGAGCCACTGTGCGCGTCAGTGTGCGCGTATTGCGCCTGGTGGTCTGGCGGGCACTGGAGCGGGCTTCGCTGGTCGAAGCGGGCTCGGCGGGCTTGCTGGCTACGATGGCCTTCTTGGTGGTGTTCAGCGTGCTGATTAGGGACTTTTTCTGGATCGTCATGTTGGTCTCCTTGGCGGAATTTTTGAGTTACTGCGGCTGCGCGGCTTTGCTTAGAGCACACCTCATGCCAAACCCCGTGGCGCCCATGGAGCCGCTGCTATGTCTATCAAAACGCCGCACTTCAACCCCCTATGAGGTAGGGACGGCGGCTCGGGTGCAGGATGAAAAACTCACTTCGGTTAAAAATTAACCTCATGTGGGTTAAATTTTAACCACAATGAAGCGTGCCGCGGGTATTTGTGAGGGTGGACTTTATAAATTCAGCTTCCGGCAGAGGTACTTCATCCGCTGGGGATCAATCCGCAGCAGGCGGGCAGCAGCGGTCTTCCTTCCGTCAGTTCTGCGCAGGGCCGCGTTCAGGTAGGCAATCTCGATCTTCTGCATTTCGGCGTCGAAGTCCACCCCTCCCTCGGGGATAAGAATGGCTTCCTGGCTGGCGGCACTCGAGGTCAGCAATTGCTGAGGCAGGTGGTGCGCGGCAACTACTTGTCCATCGCCCATGATCACCAGGCGCTGCACGACGTTCTCCAGTTCCCGAACATTCCCCGGCCAGGAATAGCCTTCCAGAATTTCTATGACCTCGGGTTGCAACCGCTTTACCGGCTTCCCATTCGCCGTGCAATAAAGCCGTAAGAAATGCTCCACCAGCAAGGGGATATCGCCCTCCCGGTCGCGCAAGGGCGGCACATGAATGGGCACCACATTGATCCGGTAGTAGAGGTCTTCGCGGAAACGGCCCATGCTGACCATGGCTTCCAGATCGTCATTGGTCGCCGTGATCAGGCGAAAGTCGATCTTCTTGGGCGCACGGCCGCCCAGCCGCTGCACCATCCTGTCCTGTAGCACACGCAACAGCTTGCTTTGAAGTCCGTGGTTCAGGGTGGTGATTTCGTCCAGGAAAAGCGTTCCACTATGCGCTGCCTCGATGAGGCCAGGTTTCGCACTATCGGCACCCGTGAAGGCGCCTTTTTCGTAGCCGAACAACTCGGACTCGATCAGCGATTCCGGAAGCGCCGAGCAGTTCAGGCATATGTAGGGCTGCTGGAACCGATCGCCGGTCTGCACAATGGCTCGTGCCACGAGTTCCTTGCCAACGCCGCTCTCCCCCCGAATGACCACGTTGGCGTTCGATCCGGCCACAGCTTCAATCGCCCGGTACACCTTCCGCATCGCGCCACTGCCGCCAATGATCCCGGCGAAGGCTGACCGGCTTTCTACCTGCTCGAGCAGCCACCGTCCCTCAAATTGCAATGCCCGCTTCTCGAGAGTTTGCTGCAACAGGGTCCTCAATTGGTCGCTTTCGACCGGCTTGAGGAAGAAGTGGTCAGCCCCGGCTTGGGAGGCCAGCAGTGGCAATTCGCTAGCGGTGGATTCGGTAATCGCGACTAACATCAAATCGTCACGCAGGCGCCGTATTTCGTGCAGAACCTCGATGCCGTCAGTAGGTCCGCCCCCGATCGTTTCCAGGTCGAGAACAATCCCATGGATCCGGGGATTGTCGATCAGGTCCTTGATCTGCTCCTCCGTGCTGGCTTGCGTCAGGCGGAAACTCGAGGAAAGCGCCCGGCGCATGTCGCCGAAGACCTCATCCCCCAGAGTAATGACTGCAATGAAGTGGCGGTCCGAGCCTGGGAGAAGCTTATCGGTGGCAGGCATGGCAGAGAGCGCAGGGGGGAGTCGAGCGAGATTATACGGCAATATTGGTCAGAATCAGCCGCCCTCGCAGACTAGCGTTGAGGGGAACGGTGGTATCCAAATTGGGGCTTCTAGATAGCGCAATCTGTCGGCCAGGCGCTGGTTTGATGGTCGGGAGCTGACGTTCTTATGTGTTTCTGCATCAGAATGGCGGGTATACTTCTAATACGTACTGGGATGTGACCTTGTCAAAACAACTTCGCAGCCTGACCTGATTGCCGGAGAGGCTCAAGGTCCAGCGGGAGGTTGCGAGTTCGGGCATGAGCGATCCAAAAGGGGAGAACCACGATCACGAAGCTGCAACTTTAGTCCCGGATAGTGGCTCTTACTCCCCCTCCCGTGCGCCCGTTGCAGACCCCGGCGAGCGGCATTGTACCTGTCAGCGCGCTCTTCACATCAATTCAGACCAATTCAGACTGCCTTCATGGATCTCTCCTACGACAGGGCTCAAGATGCGCACTTGAGGGGAGCCTAAGAAAATGGTTGGCAGTGGTCCCGAACGACAACCGCCGAACGGCAAACATTTGACAATTGAAGGGAATCAGCAGAAAATCCCTTCGTCGATATAAAAGTTAGTAGCCTCCCCCAAGCCGTCCAGCCAGCTAGCCAGTCGTCAAACAAACTCGGGGGAACTCTCAGGTCCTTCGATAAAAGATAAGGAATAAACATGTCGTGCTATCCATGCGCGCACGCGCGCCGTGCTGTCCGGAAGGTGATTCTTACCCTGTGTGGATTAGCGGTTCTTTTGGTGATGGGGTTTGGACAAACCGGCTTTACGCAAGCGACTCCGCCGCTGAGTTTCGAAAACAACTATTTTGTGACGGGCGATTACGTGGTCGCCGGTGCTTACAACATGAACCAAACGGTCGTCAACGGCATGACGACTGGAGTGATAAACGTCCCTGACAAAAATCCCTCCACGGGACTACGGAATCCGGGTATTACGGGCGCCACATCTGTACCCACGGGAGCCCACGTCATTGCGGCCTTCCTGTACTGGGAAACGGTGGAGAGTAACAATAACATTGGAGCAGGCCAAAACGGATTTTTCGCAGTCCAAGGGCAGAGTTATGCATTAGCGGGAATACCCCTGCCCACCCAGAGCTCTGTATCCTGGAGCAGTGGAGGCTGCCCAAGCAATTCGACCGGGAGGATCGTTACTGTTTATCGCGCCAACGTCGGCGGCTTGCTGCCGCACGATTCAAGCGGGAATGTGCTGGCTAATTCCACATACCAGGTGACGCTACCAAGCAGCAGTAGCGGGTCGCCCCCAATTACGCTCGGCGCGACCCTTGTCATCATTTACAGGGTCCTCTCAAAAGATGTCCCGTTGAACTCGATTGTCATTTACGACGGCGCTTACGGCCAATCCACGTTCAACGTACCCTCCTCGTTACTCATGACGCAGACAGTCTTAGGTTTCTATGACGCTGCGACAAACCCGGTAACGCGGTTGACCCACATCGTGGGCAGCGGCCAGAGCAACAAGTTCCAAACCGTTTACTTCAGCACTGACCCAAACAACGTTCTAGCCTCCCCGCTTCCCTCTCTGTACGGCAGCGGCCAGGCTGCATTTCCCGGCTATTACGGCGACTGGGATACCGTGACTTGGACTTTCGGGGATTCGAATTATCCATCGCCGGCAAATCCAGTGGGTCCTCCGTCATTCACAAATCCAGTCCAGGAGGACGCCAGGTCGGCGACGACTGAGGTCGTACCATCCACCAGCCAGCAGGGATGCGTAGACTGGGGCGCAACCATTGTCTCTACCACCGTCAAGAACACTGACGGGGACGGGATTTTGAACGTGTGGAAACATGACCCGCAGAACCCAGCTTGGACCCCCGGTTATTGCGACGTCGCGATCCTGACGAAAACAAACCCTCCGGCTACGTGCAGTGGACCGTCGGATCCTTCCTGGGTTGATCTTACCGGAGCACAGCTCGGCACCCCGGGAAACCCGCATCCCGACGTATTCGTTCAGCTGGATTACATGTGCCAATCCAAGGAAAGCGGCACCAATGCGTGTGGCACTGGGTATTCGTTCAATCCGTACTTGATCACCGCGCCGGGTGGGGAAACTGTCGTCCAGAAGGTAATTGATGCTTTTGCTGACTCAACCAACCACCAGCCAATTTATCTACATGTCTCTCCCCGCTGGGCTATCCAGGAGCAGACCTTCGGCTCGGGTCCTTCGGATTGTACCGACTTCTCTGGGAACCCTGTGTACTGCGCATACCCGGGTCAATCCGGTGTAGTTGCCTGGAAAGGAGGTTTTGTATTTCTCAAGAATCAGCTTGTCGACAGTACTAGCGGCGATACCAGCGCGTGTACTACCTCACCCCCTCCGGCAAACTGCGTGCCTCGGTTTCAGCACGGGCGGAAGGACAGCTGGCACTATGCATTATTTGGCCATGCAGCAGGGCAACCCAATTGGAATTTTCAAAGCGGGCTGACGGACTCGATAGGGACAGGGGCGCCAGCCGGTGTCGTTTCGCAATCGGGCAACACGATCACGTTCTACACCTCAACTGCACACGGGCTGGTTGTTGATTCGACTCATGGCAACGGCCGGGTCACCATCTCATATGCGAGAACCAATGCGTACCTAAACGGGACCTACCTGGTGGCCAGCACACTTTGTCCCGCGAACACAAACACCAGTCCCCCCACTCCCAATGACTGCAGTGCGGTCAATACAGCGCCAGGTCCTTACATTTTCACAGTACAAATCGGCGGCCCCTCACTAAACGCTTCCTACACCCAACAGACCGACCCGGATCTTTCCATTGCCCGCGGCCAGGCCGGCTCCGTTTCTGGGATTTCCGATCTTGGCGGCGATGACTTTCTCGTAGCCCTCGGCAACTGGCCTGCGTCTGACGTAACGTGGAACGTCGAAGCCGGCACTTTCATGCATGAGCTCGGGCATGCGCTCAGCCTGACCCACGGGGGCCTGTATTACAAGAACCTGTCGCTGCCCCCAAAACCTAATCCAAGCCTGAACGATTACACGCCCACCTTCGAAGCCAATTGCAAGCCGAACTTTCTCAGTGTGATGAACTACTCGTTCCAGATAGATCTCCTGGACGGACAATTTCTCGATTATGCCGAGGAATCGCTGCAGTCGCTGATCGAGCCTGATCCATCGAGCGCGACCGGCTTCAGTACCCCGACGGCGCTCACGCCCTACTTGGACACCGCCTGGTATGCCCCGACGGATGCCGCCCACGCAGCGGCGCGGCATTGCGACGGCTCTCCCATACTCGACGGTGCACAGATGGCCCGCATGTTCGGCCCGACCGGTACACTTTCCTGGACCACGAACCCAACCCCTACTCCGCCTACTCCTCAGGACATCAATTTCGACGGCAACAGCAACGAGACTTTCCATGGCCATAGTGACTGGACCCCGACGTCGACGAGCCCGGGTGTCGACCCGCGGCAGATCGGCGCGACCGGCAGTTTGTCTGTGTTCGGCAACAGCGGCCAGTTCGGCAACAGCGGTCAGTTCGGCAACAGCGGTCAGTTCGGCAATAGCGGTCAGTTCGGGAACAGCGGTCAGTTCGGCAATAGCGGTCAGTTCGGGAACAGCGGTCAGTTTGGTTCAGAAAGTACTCACCAGACGCTATGCTCTTTCGCCCGTCCTCCTCTGGGCGTGACGGCATCGGAAGGAGTGTCACCGCGCACGATAACGGTAAGCTGGAACCCGCCGATCGCCTGCGCGCCCGTCAGCTACAACGTTTACCGCTCCGTTAACCTAGGTCCATTCAGGCTTCTTGCCACTGTTGCTGGCAACATGACCTCGTACCCCGATAATGTTAGTTGCAACTCGGGCGGTTACCGGTACTACGTAACCTCGGTAATCGTTGACGACATCACAAAGAACCAGATTGAGAGCCAAGCTTCTAACACCACGAGCAATTCACCGCTGCTGACGGGCTGTTACACGAACACGCGGCACACGGTTGAATTACATGATCTGGCGTTTGGCTCCAGCACGGCCACCAAAGCGAGTGTCGTCAATGTAACTTGGACCTTGAAGGACGATGACACGGGCGTGCAGGTAACGCGGCCGCAAGCAAACACGGCACTGAGCGCCATCGGACCGACTCCGTATGACGGAGCCTGCCCGGCAACGCCACCGGCCGGTTTAACCGTCACGCAGGTATCCAGTTCAGGGAGCGGAATTACGAACCAGTTCATCTTCCCCTGGAACACTTTGAACTTCAACGCAGGTTGCTATTGGTTCAAACTGAATTTGGACAGCGGGCAGTCTGAGGTGACGACGAGTGCGTTGTCGATGCTGATCTGGCTGTCCGACAGCGCTTTCCCGACCCTCACCACGACTCTGCCCAACGCTACCTATAACAAGTCCTATAGCAGTCAGCTTTTCCAAGCCGGTGGCACATCACCATTCACATGGGCAGTGGTGTCCGGTGCATTGCCGCCTGGCGTTTTGCTCAGTTCGTCCGGCGTAGTCTCCGGCAAACCAACCGCGACCGGAACCTACAATTTCGGGGTAAAAGTCAACGACACCAACAAAAACTATGGGACGCAGACGTTCACCTTGAACGTTTGCAAACCTTCAGGGTGTTAAAGCACGACCTGGTGGATCGGGTAGGAGGCGGGATTACTCCCGCCGTCCTCCCGCACCACCGGACGTGCGGTTCCGCATCCGGCGGTTCATGAAGCCAACGAAAAGCGCCGTTGGGCCACCAGCAGCGAAACCAACCCATGCGGTCGAAGTAAGACTTCGGAAAGGCTTCGTTCATGTGCGAAGCGTCGCCGTTCCACCATGGACCGTGTCCGTTGGTGGCCGATCGCCACGCTCGCGCTTCCCGCAGCCCGGCCCGCATCAGATTCTGCGCTCGTGTGTGGCTGCGTTTCCATTGCCGTCACAGCAGCGTCCGCAACTTGCGCCTAATCCAGCCGTCGAGTTCTTCCAGTACCCCTTTAACCTCGGTGAACCGGAAGTAGGAGACCCAACCCCGCAGCAGCGGGTTAAGGTCCTCGATCACCCGTTTTAGGTTTCGCCCGCGGGCGCCCGTCAACGCTTTGCGCACTTTCTCCGCAAACTTGGCGGCTTGGCTCCGCGATCCGCAGCTTCGGTTCCCGGTGCCACGTCATTGAGTAGCCCAGAAACTTCCGCTGCCACGGTCGCGCGACCGCGCTCTTTTCCGCGTTGAC
>Ga0306924_10000278_pt1 | contig 41691 bp, 50 predicted proteins | sample sta12Can44000111_FD_203756 | JGI IMG/M metagenome (GOLD analysis project Ga0306924, IMG submission 203756) | Lab enrichment of tropical soil microbial communities from Luquillo Experimental Forest, Puerto Rico - statanox.12C.anox.44.000.111 (v2)... | ecosystem: Environmental > Terrestrial >... | reverse complement strand
TGGGGGCTTGTCCGGCTCTGGCGGCTTCTCATCCTCCGGCACCTTTGGCTCTGGTACGTCGATCTTCGGATCAGGCGGCGGCCCATCCGGCTCCGGCGGCTCCGGTGCCTTGACCTCTGCTGGCGGTTCCGGCTCCTTCTCTGGTGGAGCCTCGAATTTCGGGGCGATGTGGTAGTGCATCCGCTCCAGTCCCTGCACATTCTGATAGTAGACCGTCATGTCGGGCAGGGGGAGCACGGCATTACGGATGAGGTCTTTGTCTCCAAGCTCGAACTGCTGTCGTTGCACGGAAACGAATCGGTTGATGAGCGGCTGGTTCTTCCAGACTATTTCGGCAATCAGCTTATGCGCATCCAGCTCAGAATTTGGTTGCACGCTGGAAAGATCGACGCCCTGGCTCATCCCCATAGGGACCTGACCAAGCTCTAGGTCAGTCGGCACCCATGCTGGCGGTCGCTCGTCTGCCATTACACTCTTCGTTCACGAGTCATGGGTATAAATTCTATGCTATCTAAATCGAAGTCCTGTCCCTCGGTTACAAGCTCGAAAGCCATGTACGTTGTGTTTATGCCCTTGCCAATCCTGACCTTGGTCGTCATCAGGTTCGGCTGCGCCTTGAGTTCGTAGATGTACTCGCGCCCATCGCCAGCGATCAGCTTGAGGTAAAATCTCCCGCCGCCACGCATCGCGACGTACGCGCCCTTGAGGCCAAACAGCTTCTTGTCGTTAAGCTGGAGATACCCGCTCATCATACTGGAAATGATCAGGTCGCCATCGTCGGTGTCGCCATCCAGTTCGTAGAGCCCTTCCTTGCCGGCAGCGATGTACCGATCACCCATCTTTGCGAACGATCGGAAATTATAGTTCATGTATTCGGTGACCGCGGCGGTCCTGGTGTTCACCACCCAGGTCGTGGTTGTCCCCGAGGGGCTGACATAGAGCGCGGTGATCTCCACACCATCGAGCAGCTCGTCGCCTCGGTAGATCATCGACACCAGCTGCTCCGGGCTCAGCTGGATATTCCCGACCAGCCGCAAGATCAGCTTGTTATTAAGAGAAGGATGGAGCGTCAGCAGCTGCGCCATGGAGCCATCGGCGACATATTGTCGGGTCAACACAGGATGTATGTTGAATGCCTGCGATAACAGCATGCTGGCAAAATGATAATGGCCGATGATATCCGTGACGATCATCCGACCGATGAGCGTCAGGTGATAGTGAAGCAGCGGCGATGATGAACTCGCTACCAGGAGGTTCTGCAGCAGTTTCAAACTATACGAAAGGAAGCTCGACGAAATTAGGTTGATATGCTCGCTTAGAGTGAGTGCACGCTTGACCGTGAACGCCTGAGGAATATTGAACAGCTGTGTCAGGGCTTTCTTGTAAGTCCCGATGCTGGTCATGCTGGCGGAGATTTCGAGCATTTCGCTTAATGCTCGACCCCAGATGAATTTCGGAGTTGTAGCCGGATGTATGCTTAGTCCCTGCACCAAGTTAATAATTGCATTCCAGAAAGGCAGTATTGTCGGTCGAACATGAAGCGGTTCGATAAAATCATACTTATAGCTTGTGTGCGTCGACACACTGAAATGTATTGCAATAGTCTCCCGCAGTTTGAGTACGTAATTCCATATACGACTGTCGTGCAGATTGACATTCTGTACCAGTGTTCTTAAGAACTTAATCGAAACCCTTGTAAAAATATCTGCGGTGCGAACTCCCTGAGTCATATAAAGATGGTATGTCAGAAGCGGAGCAGGATTGACTGCCAGGAACTGCAAGCTATCATTTAACTCCATAATAATAGGCGGCGGAAGAATGAGCGACCCAGTCGCTTCAAGATCGCCGACACCGTCCAGCTCGCCGACAGTAGCGCCCAACGGCATCGCCGCGATCATGGCGGCCCGGCCGTCCATCTGACCGGTAATGTGAACCACCATGGCGCCGGTGGCAGCCACCTGCGCGTGGCCGTCCATCTGACCGGCGACCGTAACGATGGTCATGCCGGTAGCGGCTACGGACGCATAGCCGTCCATCTCGCCTATGCCAACGTGACCCACGGTAGTGGCACCTGTAGCAGCGACCGACGCCACGCCGTCCATGTGGGCTGCGCCAAAGAGTATAAGAGCGCCAGTGGCTGCCACGGCCGCAACGCCGTCCATGTAGGCTGCGCCCGAAATTACAAGAGAGCCAGCACCCGCCATGGACGCAACGCCGTCCATCGCCGCGGCGGCGGTAATGAATGCCGCAGCATCAAAGAAGACACCTGGAAGCGCGCTCGCGGAGTTTATTTCTTCGTCGATAAACACCAGACCAACGCCGGTCGGAATGGCTGACTGGCGCGCCATGGCGGTTAACTTAGCTTGATGAGGGGATCGAGGTAGTAGGTCGTACTCGCACGCCCGAACTTGGGATAGACGTAGAGATATCCCGGCTGCTGTGGCTGCGGTGAGGATAGCGTCAGCGTCTGCGAGAAGCGGCAACCGGCGCGGAAGGTGGCGGTGCCATCGGTCACCGAGCCGCCATCTACAGCACTCGCATAACCACCTGGTTCAGAACCAGCGCTCGTTCCCGCCGTCGTACAAAAGAACACGCGCCCTACATTGCTCGCTGTCTTGATCACAGCACCAAGCACATAAGCCGTCGTATTGGCCCGCGCCGTTGCCGTGCTGTCCCAGGCCGAGGTGTCTGCCGTCAACGCCGTAGGCGTCGCCAGCACTACAGGAGCGCCGCGCACATAGCTGGCCTTAAGTGATGTTGAACTACCGAGATATTCACAATCGAACCAAACCTCAGCATTTGTTGGCAAACGCGAATCATTGGCAATACCGTACAGCGTCACGTTACGATTACTTCCAATGACCGCGTTCCATATGGCCAATGGCAATGCGTAGAACGATGTTCCGATAAAAGTATTGCTGGATGACGTAGCGATTTGATGGCTAACCGGAGTAGTCCCATCCACCGCACCGCCGGTCCTGACTACAGAAGTGCTGGTTATCAACGTGCCCAACATATTCCAGCGCTCGTTGCGAATGTATGCAGTGCCAGTATCAACCCGATTGAGGTCGATTTGAGTATTCCAGTTCATGTTGCTAACAGCAATCATTCCCACCCCGAGTACACAATCCTTGACCAGCCAATTACTATTTGGACTGGAGCCAAGCAATGGTATATTCGAACGACCTATCGCAGCCGTATTCAATGCAGAAAAGTCACATCCCTCAAGTATCGTTAAGGCACCGCCACCACTAAATACTGGCATGACAGAGCCACCAGATGCCGTTGTCGTAAATGTAACATTTTCAAGCTTAGTTGTACCCCCGCGAGTGGATGGGAAGTTGTTATTTCCCCAACCGCCAAGAGCAATAGTACAATCCTTTAGTTCAAGATATGAACCGTCCGCACCAGCTTGCCCGCCAAGATTTGGAAAACCGGTGGTCGGTCCAATCGTGAACTTCTCTAACTTCATACGGCCAGTGCGAACATCACCAACACCATAGGCCGCCCCCGTCTGCGGTGCAACCGTGAAGCCATAAGCATATAGCTCCACGTTGCCGTTGACATACGGGAAGCTGATTCCACCGCCACCGGACTGAAGTACAGCTGCACCGGCCTTGAGATTAGTTGAAACAAGTGGAAACGTAGCTGTATGGTCAACGGACAAGAGTGAGCAGTTGAGTGCCGCCTGATAGAGTTGCGTGCCTGCCGTTTCAGTATGGTCATCCCCAACAAAAATATTCATGCCAGCGTTGGCGAGCCAATAGCTTGATCCAGAATTGCCGCTCGCCATGAATCCGCAGATTGCTCCGTGAGGCGCAGCCCATCTTGTGGTGAAGGCGCTGGCTGCACCGATGCACGTCCAGGTCACCGAGGCGTCAGTAGTTGTTGAGCCCGCCGTGGTTACCCAACTCGGCTCAGCCCCGGTGCCGCCCGTGCCTGCTGTAGTGCAAATAAAATAATAGGTGTTAGCAATATTCTTGATAATCCAGCCGAGGGCAATGGCACCCATGTTGGGAGCCCAGGCGTTGGTATTATTGTTATCGCCGTTAACCGCAGGCAGCCCCGTGCATTCAATCCAATGTGCGGTACCATCCGTGTAGGCCGCGCCGCGTATTGCCGAACTCCAGCTAGGCTCGGTGCCCCCAGATGTGCCAGAAGTAGTACAAATAAAACAGCGTTCATTTATCAAACTCGGCGCTGCCAGCTGGCGCACAATCTGGCCTACTGTGTACGCGGTTGTCGCCGCCCAAGCCGCGACAGCTGTCCAACCGACTGACCTGATATAAGCAGCTGTCTCAGTGTACGCCATTGCTTACGACTCAGTTATGGTCGTGCCCGTCGTAAGCTGCGGCGCCACGCCGGTCGTCACACTGAGACTTGGCGAGATCGGTCCACGGTAAAGTATCTTGCCGGTACCGGTCGACGTGGTACCACATGCGGTGAAAGTTTCCGTCTCGGTGCCGCTGGTCGCAGTCGGAAAAACAACCGCCGCCGTCAGTGTTGCCTGTGTACCGGATACCGTGAAGCCTGCACTGGTGCGCAACACCGGCTGCCTGGCGTAGCCGCCATAGGTTGCTTCGTTGGTGGTCTGGTTGCCACCTGCGCCAGGATCAGCCGTGTGAAGCGACATATAGAGATTGGTAAGCGGACTCGCGGCTGCGTTGTCCGCAATGTTGGCAATCGCAGTGCCGTTGAGGATCAGCTTAAGGAGGTCGTTATCGAAGGTGGACCCTTTACCGCCAGCCAAATCAGCCTCCTATTTTATGCCGAAGCTGCAGTGAAGGTGTAGGTGAGCTGAAGTATATCCGTGTTAACCACCGCTTTCGCAGAGCCGAACTGAGCACCCGAGAACAGCGTGCCGCTGGTGCCATTGATCGCCGAAGACGAGATCATAAACGCGCCGTAGACCGTCAGGCTGGCATTGAACGTGAACGATGCCGGGATCGCCGAGTTGGAGATCGACTGACTTGCCGGTGGTGCCGAACTCCAGGCTTGCCGGGTGCCAGCCGTGTACTGCGTCGTCTCGCCGGCATTGGCTGAGATCGTAGCCGCTGTGTCGCTCGCCAGAATAGTGTAATTGTTATTGAACAGACCGATGAACCACGACGTCACCACCGACTGGGCTCCGAGTGCGGCCCCCAAAAGGTAGTTAAGCCCTTGGTTGACAACGATGTTTTCGCACGCAAACTCATCGATCACCCGATCCTCTCGGATGATCTTCCCTGAGATGCGCCCACCAATGACGGCCTTAGGTGCCAGCAATCGGCGATCGGGAACCAGCAGCGGCTTCGGCCTCATTAGAAGCACTCCTTAGGGTTGCATCATGAGCATCTGGCAGGGCGGTACTTTCTACATCGGCGAGACCTGGGTCATCTCCGGCTATGTTCGAGACGCCAACGGCAACATCGAAGACCTCACCGGAGCTACCATACAGTTACGTATCACACTGAGCAATTCGGTGATCTTTGACCTGGTTGGCACGATCCTCGCGCCCGCTTCCGCAGGCACCTACATGTTCGAAATCACCCCCGAACAGCAGGCTGGAATAGAGGTAACGACCTACCGATACGAAATTCGCGCCACCCTGGCCGATGGCACCATCTCCGTCCAGAACGTCGGCGAGATCACCGTCATCCCCTCCAAGTTCGTAAATTTCCCAGTTCCGATTAGCGTTGTCATGGTCGAACAGATGTCCGTAGCCTCGAGCACGTCCTAGGCTACGCTCCCGTTGGCAGCCAGAATCGCATCGATCTCAGAAAACATGGCTTCGGCCTCAGGCACGATCCGAACCTCCATGCGACCGATCGGCCCCCAGTGCTTGCGCAGATTACGAATGCCAATCGCCGCGCTCTCGACCGCAAAAGCCGGGCAGACCTTGGACAGCTCCTGAAACTCAGCCCCTGTGCCTGAGCCGTAATTCTCCCAGTCGTCGCCGCTGCAACTCACGCCGTCCTCGAACGCCGTCAGCTGGCATTGTGGCTCCTTACCTTCCAGCGCGTGCCGGTACTCGTCGAACAGCATTTCCGCGTCGGTACAGCAAACATGGTAATTCCAGGAGGTCTGGAAGAGCCCGGCCTCGCAGGTGTCGCTCTCGACGTTCTCGGCGCTCTGATCGCGTCCGCAGCAGTGCTCGCCCGAACTCTCGCGCATCCCCAGACCCATGAGGAACACGAACACCGCCCGCAGGGTCTCCCGACCTGCCACGTCGGTACGCATGCCGATCCGCATGAACTCCTTGCGGTAGAGCGCCAGCGCATCGTAGTTGGTGTCGCCATTGTCACCCCTAGCGATCTCGTGCGCCGTCATGTCGCCGCGCTCGAACTTGCGGACGCACGTGGCGTAGGCCAGCGCCATACCCTTGGTATAGGCCAGCGGCGCAACACCACGATCGTCCGCCCAGATCAGGTCGGCAACGTCGCTCTCAGCCGCAGCCGTCTCGATCTCGTCGATTACGTCAGACGCCAGCGGCTCAAGCATCCGTGTCGGGTAGGGCGGCAGATCAAAGACCTCTTCGAGCTTAGCCCACGTCTGCGGCCCTACAATTCCATCATTGGCTAAATTATGTTTGTCCTGAAACTGTATGACGGCCTCCTCGGTCACCGGGCCGAATATGCCGTCGATGTCGTCAACTGGTGCACTCAGCAAACATTTCTGCACGAGCCGCACCAACGAGCCATAGTCGCCGTCAAAAATCGTCGGTCGGTCCATCACGGTCTCCCGTTCGGAAATCCCGAGCCACGGATGATCGTGACGTCGAGGTAGTCACCGATCGCCGCATTCTGCGTCGGTGAGCCTGCATTTTGCAATGTAGCGATATACTGGTTAACGCCGTCTTGCCGGTGGTACAACGCCGCAGCCTCAACTGCATTTGGAAACACGAACTTGGTCTCCGTCATGTTGGTTACCTTGCCGCCATCGAGCCCGATGCAGGCACCCTTAGTCGTCATGAACATGATCGCCGACTCGACCGGAGTTACCGCCTGTAGCGGCACCTGCGGCGGATTCCCAAGCTCGCCAGGGAGGTACACCATGGAACCAGGGAGCACCCCTGCGTCCATGCACCACGTACGCTTCATCTCGGCAAAGGTCGGCCCGGATAAGAACCAGAGACCCTCCTTTGTCCCGACATAGACGCCATCGGTCACTGTCCCGACCATGGTAATATCGGCCTCGAACAGCTTGTACCCAGACGTCGTGTCGACGAAATTATAGAGATAAAGCTCAGTCGCCCACAGCGTACGATCCCGCCCGAGATATAGCCGACCATTGTAGTAGGTCATGCAGGTCGCATGCGGCGGCTGCCTCAGAAGCCTTCCAGCGATCGCTGGCAGCGTCTCCGTGGGAATGACCACCGGCGACAGCCAGAGATCATTCGGATCGCCCCACGGGCCCCAGCTGCGCCCAGAGATGCTCACCAGACCACGGTCGACCTCACCGACGTAGTAGACCAGGTCACCCACCTGGGTGTAGACCAACGGCGGCATGCCAGCGGCAGGGTCTGTACCGATGAACGCCAGCTGCTGGTAGGAGTAATCGGGATTGATAATACTCAACTCGCTGTTGACGACCCCCAGGACAACTCCCTGGTACGACGTGAACAACGAGTGCACATTGCCGGGAAGCTTCAGCATATACCCACGTCGCCGGGATGGTTGTCCGCTGTCATCCAGGACGATATTCCTGGCGCGCACCAGGTCCTTAGGGTCCATCCGTTCCGGTTGCACCGTATTCCTAAGCCCGGTCCAGCTATCCAGGACTTTGCCGACCTCGGCCGGCGCCGGCAGCGGCGCGCCGGTCTGCGGGTTCATCATCGGCCCCCGCGCCACCGCAACTCCTCTGGATACGCTGGCCATCACTGCACCGATATGTTGCCGTAGCGAAGCGCCCCACGAGCCCCGACATCCCGCGGCGTTACTCCGATCGGCAGGCCCATGCCGCGCGCATACGCCGACGCGCGTATATGCGTCTCAAGCTCTCGTCCGAAGCTGACTTGCGGCGGCACCATGCCAGGATGATCTATCTGCCACTTTTGCGCTTCACCCATCCAGGTGTCGAGCATCGATGGGTCGCGGCGCATATACGCCTGCTCTAGGTGCCGAACGATGTTCGACGAGTTCAGCTCCCGCATGTTCTGCAATCCCTGAGCCTCCCTCCTCACTTCCTCATACTCGGCATATTTACCTGGGTCGATCCCAAGCGCCGTCTTCAAGACATCCCAGCCGTTCGCCGTGATCGGCAGCTGCTGCCCAGTCAAGTTATTGACGAATCCACGCTGACCAAGCCGATAAGCCTCCGCTGGCGCCTTCAGGATTTCAGGCGCCATCCGAATCAACCCATTGAGATAATCACCATTGTACGCATCTCGTGCTGCCAGAAAGACGTTAGCCATCTCCCCGATCCCGGCACCCGCCATCGACTTGGCCCAGTCACGCTCTGCATCTTCAAACTTGCGCTTCTCCAACAGGATGTTGATAGCTGATGATCCAGGAAGGATTGTAGACTCACCCCAGTGCTCGAAATCCATCCCAGCCGCGCGCGGCGCCCCACGGGCGATGATCTCGCCCATGTCCTTGCCGAAGGTGTCCGACAGAAAACTCCGGTACGACGCGGTTATGTCATTATCATCGCGGCCGGTGACCCAGTTGGCCAGCCGGTCATAGGTCGAGGCTGCCACCGACGCTAATGGTAATCCCAACGTACCGGCAAAGAACGTGGTTGCTGCGGCATGCGTCATCAGCCATCGAGCTGCCTCCGGGCGGGTTTTTACATCGAACATGCCAGCAACTTCTTGGTAAAGCTTGCCGCTCATGCGGAGCTGCCAGCCCATGAACTGGTCGATCATCGGTGTGGCGGCGCCGAAAAATCCGCCACGCGCCGAAGCATATCGTGGAGCAAGGTTGCCGGCCCACTCTCCCTGGCTCTCGACAATGGCCCGATCGACAGCCTGATCGGCAGTTAGCTTCCCAAACACTGGGTGCTCATATCCTCCCGCTCTGTCGTAGAGATCACGTGCAGCAAAACTGACGATCAACCGGGGGATCAGCTCAGCGTATTTTCCCAGCGCGTCAGCCGCCTGCACAGCTGTGCGGGTTACCCCAGCCCCCGGCATAGACTCAGTCTGTGCCATGGAGTAGGCCGGCACGAGCTTACCACGCGCAACATTCCCCATGACCTCGTCAATTGTCTTCTGATCAACCCCACCCGCCTTCAGAGCATCATATGTAATATCAGCACTGAACCGATCTGGGCTCTTGGCCATTGCCGTAAGAACTTGCATCGTCCTCGGCATTGCCCTGAACATAGCGGGCGTTGCCGCAGCACCGAACATCTTGGTAAGCTCAGGCCAAGCTGTCGTCGGTACTTGCGACATCAGCATCAGGAAATATGCCGGTGACGAACCAACAGCCCATGTATGTGTAATGTGCCGCGCTGCATCGAACAAGTTAGACGGCACGTAAGCCGACCTGAGCGCATCACGCAGCATGAACTCACCGACTGCCTGCGAGGCGCCTACCTTGGTGTTTATATCGGCGTCGGAATGGTTGAGGGCTTTAACCTCATCACGCATCTTCCCCATCAGCTCGCCCTTTTCCCACGCGGTCGTCATGTTCGCGAGGTGGCTGCTCATGGTCGTAGCGGCGTCTTGTTGGCTCTTAATCATGTCCTGATCAAAACCTTGGACATTCTTCCGTCGCGCCAATATCCGACTCGCCGAGTTCTCACTCGTCATGTCCAACAAGGTACGCTGCATGTCCGCAATCTGCTTGCCGAACGCCTTGTTAAATGCGTCAGGGTCAACCCCCTCTGGAACATCCGGGCGATTTGCCTTCATCATCTCAACAGCTTTTCGCATGCTGTCCGAAGCAATTGATCCGAACACCTGAGTCGCTTCACCAGCCCCAATGCTGTCCTTACTCGACGACAACAAACCAAGCTTCTGCGCGTCACGTAAAGTTTGCTCCAATCGTTTCACTTCAGAAATATTCTTCACGCGCGCGTAGAACGTATCATTCGCGCCGCCGAGCATAGGCGCTATATCGGCAAACCCGTTGTTATCCATGTAATCAATGAATTTCCCGAGCGTCCCCTGATCCACGGCTCCATCAGGATCAAGGGCCAGCTTGGCAGTACCAAAGAAATTGCCACGTCGTCCAATGTGAAAGTACGGAGCTTTCGCCGTAACGTCGCGTTGGTTGGCTACATCCTTAAGAGCACCGTTGATATCACCGATACTAGACCTCAAATCACTCTGCTGCTGCTTCAAGTCTTCCAACGTTTTAAGCGCGGCCTCCGATGCCCCACCAGATTTATTCGAGGCATCAACCAGAGCCTGCTGGAACTTGACCGCATCGTCCACCGGCATCTCTCGATTGCCGATCGTCACTTTCTGACCAGTCAACTGTTCGCGGTACGCCGTTAAACTATCTGAAGCATTCTTGACTGCGTCGGTGAAGAACCTCTCAGTCTTGACCGGATCAGTGTGTATGTCCTTACGCATATCGAATGCGTTCATCCTGTCCGGTGCGGTATACCCATCTAGCCCCCGCTCGACCGCCTGCAGCTTATCGAGCAAACCAATGTTGTGATACGTCGACATATTCGCACGCAGCGCCTCATAAGCAGCCTCACCGTTTGGCATACGTATGAGCTGCTTGTATGCATCAGAGAGTTCTCGATGTACCGACGACAAAACAGGGTTTTCCGACACCTCAGTCGTTGCAGGTTTACGAGGGTCCATTCCGTTGAAAGTCGCTGTCAAAGCTTTGTTCAACAACGCTCGTCCGTCGTCAGTAAGCGTGTTAGCCAGGTCCTGACCCCTCTGGCTGCCCTGCAGAAACACACCTTTTCGCGTGTCCTCCTTCGACAACAGAGCAACATACGGTCGCATTGACGCAACGGCGCTACCCCAAAGCTCAGCAATACGGTGACCGTCTAATCCAGTAAATGCACCATTGCGAATGGCGTTCCGCATATTGGGGCCCTTGCCGAGCATCCAATCCTTAACTTGCTGGAATAGCGTATCCCCTGCTTGATCGGCGCGGTTAGTTGCGTTCTCAACTCCTTGATCCGCCCCCCTGGCATAACTGTTAGGTCCTACCCAGTCACCATTAGGATAAGCTCTCTGCTCCTTCATCAGATCATCACCATGTGACATGATGCGATCGAACGCGTTGTACAGCCTAGGGTCTAGGCCGATAAAGCCTCGCACCGTATCGATCATCCGATCCCAGAGGCTGGTGCCTTTCACGAATTGCGATTTCAGGAAATCACGATAAACCGGATTAGCCATCGCCTCCGCGACCATCTCATGCGCGTCGGTGATCCCGGCGTGGTTACCGATATCCTTAAGCTGATCGTAGATACCTCGTATGGTTTCCGCCGCAGCGCTGTCACCCTCCAGAGCCTGATGCATCACCGCATGCACCATCTCGTGGATAGTGGTTGTCGTGGCGTCTGCCGCATTGTAGAGCGCTGAGGTCTTCTGCTTGGTGAAATACTCACCTTCCTTGTCGGTGACCCCATCCCGGAAAGCCGTCGTCGCATCCTCGGGCAGGAACGGCTTAAGCTTCGACACTATCTCGGCGGTCTCTGCATCAGGTGTGTGCTCGACGATGTGATCCGCAACATCTCTGAGCGGGACGCCGCGCTGGTGCATGTCCGTCACGTCAGCATCGAGCTGCGTCACCGGCAGCCCGTCTCGTGAAGAGATCACCCTGGCGCGCGAGTCACTCTGAGCCCGGACTTCCTGGAGCACCTTCCCTTGGGCATTCCGATACGCATCGATCCGTTCTCTCATTGGTTCGCTGATCCGCGTCAGATTCCCCAGATTGTCCCCCTCAGGATCAAGCTCCGGGTCTCTCGCCAGAACCTCACGCAACTCTTCCGGTCCAGTCGCCTTTCGAATAGCCGCTAACCATTTCTCATGCGCATCGAGCGCCGCAGGCGCATCTGGGTGGCTTCCTAAGCCACCACGAGCCTTCGTACGTAAAGCATACAACGCATCCTGCGCGGTACTCACCAGGTCATTGAGATCGCCAGTTGGCACGGGCTTCGCCTCGGCAGTCGGTGACGGCGTCAGGTCCGGAGATGCAATGGCACCCGCAGGCCGCTGCGCCGCCGCTTCGACCTGATTACGCAACCGCGTCAACCGAACATTGAGCGACAACCCCAGACCTGGGTTTCTCTCGACGTTCGGCAGCAGCTTCATCACCGTCTGCGCTTCAGCAGCAAGCTGTTCCTTGGCGTCTGAATCAGGGAGCGCCTCAATATGAGACGTGATGTTATCGAGCACGGCTGTACGATCCTCTGCAGTTTTGATCGGAGCCGCACTAGCCGGCGGTGGCGCTGGCTCAACTGCGGCAGGCGCTATTATAGGCTCATTATTTTTATGGGTTATTATCGCACGCTCAGGATCGAACAACGAATAAACACCATGCTCTCGCGATAAGCCCGCAAGTCCGGCATCACGCAACTTATCAACAGCTCCCTTGCCACCATGTTCCCGCACCATACTGTCCCAAAGACCGGTAGTATCTGAATCGCTTGTATCGATACCTACCCGATCGAGCGCAGCTTTAGCTGCAGGCTGCTCGTTTAGAGGTTTATCGAGATTCAGAAACTCATCCGGTGCAGCGTTTATTTCGACACGATACAAATTACCGGCAGTACCCTTTTTCCTTGCATACCGTTGCGCAAGATTGGAGTCCGTCGTCAGATCGACAGTGCCAAATTTATCGCTTTTCAACGATGTAAAATCTGCTGGCGAACCATGATACGTAATGATCGGTCCCTGTACCGCAGCTACGGGCGACTCGACAGACGCTTCTGGCTCTACACCGGGTGGCGTCTCAGGTGGCCGCTCCGGAATGAACTCCTCTCTAAGCTCCTTGCCATCTGGCGTCAGCATATCGAGCGCCTTACCCCACTTTTTCAGTGGTGCTGTTAGCGCCTTATCGCCACGTGCAAGAGCTGCGTCAATAAACGACGATCTCATATCGGCCTGCTGGTCCTCAGTCGCCGCCTTGAACGCCGCCATCCCTTTCTTGAAAGCGCTCTCTGTCAGTCGCGCCGTAAAATTCAAAACAGGTGCAGGCGCTGCAGGCTCAGGCGCCGCAGGAAGTGCAGAAGGTGGTGCCTCTGCCGCAGGAGGTTCGACCTTCGTTGCCGCCTCCATCCGCCGCGAGAACTCCTGCCCCAACACTTCAGAGGCTCGTTGCGCCCTGACGTCGTCTGGATTAGTAGCAAGCCACGACTGCACGAAATGAAACCGGTCCATTAGATCAGTTTCATTCATATCCTGCAGCGGCATGGTCTCTTTAGTCGAAGGCGGCGGCAACAATTTCATCGGCTCCGGCGCCGCAGCTGTTGCTAAAGCTGCCTCAGCTTCGCGCCGCTGTAGCTCCTGCTGAAGCTGTCGAAGTTCTTCAGCTGCCGCCTGTGTCTTCGGCGGTTCCGGTGGGTACCCTCGCAGGACATCAATACGTCCGGCTATTTCACCAGTCGATATATCCGTTAACGGACCCCTCATCTCTATGGGCGTCTCACCGGGCCGGAACGTCAGCTGTCTGAGTGGCTCGGGTACCGCAGGCGCCGGCTCCATCTCCCCCGATCGCCGTATAAACTCCTGTCCTAGCAACCGAGAAGCATCCAACGCCTCGGCGTCTTGCGGGTTAATCTTCAAAGCTTCCTGTACTTTATTGAACCGTTGCCACAACTCTGTTGGCGACACATCCCCCAACGGTGGACCCGCAGCAACTGGAGGTGCCGTCGCTTGAGCACGTGCTGCCTCTGCTGCGGCTGCTTCTTGTTGCACAGTTTCCCGACGAGGTGGCGGCAACGCTAACGGTTTAGTCGCCTCATCAAGGTTCTCAGTTGTGACATGTTCTGCTGGCGTACCGACAAGCGCACGAACACCGCCAAACATCCCGCCTAGAATTCCACCAAGCGCTGCACCACCTAAAGCCGAGTGCGCGACAGCAGCCGCTCGATCCGCCATATCACGGTTCGGATCACCCAGTTGCTGAGTCAAAAATTCAGTCGCCCCACCAGCAGTCCCTTGCACTGCTGCAGAACCTGCAATCCCTCGCAGAACTCCCCTGCCAAAAAACGACTCTAGGCGCGCAGGCAAGTATCCCTGCACGATCGCTTCCGGTACTCCGTACGCCAACGCCTTGCCGGGAGTCGTAAGCTGACCTGTCTCACTGATCTGCCGCTGGACATTCTCACCGGTCACGAACGGGTATGTCGCCGTTGCAGCTCCCGCCAGACCTCGTATTGCAGCAGCTCTCGCCCCTGCAGCCAGAGCCGCGGCTCCAGCTCCAGCCGCAACCTCAGGAGCAGTCGCCGCTCCTACTAAAGCTCCGCCGACAGTCGCAGCTCCCACCGGGATCATGCGCGCGATCTGGTAGCCAATCCCGGGAAGCGACCATGGGTCAGCCTCCAAATCCGGTCGCGCATACGACCGCTCACCCTCATACATTCGTTGGGCAAAGTTGCCAAGACTCTGAGCCGTACCAGGTGCACCTGCGAACTGAGCAACGGCCTGGAGTGCCCGGCTGAACTCTGAAACCGCCCCATAACCACCGGCCGCAAGACCAGAGGTGAACCAGTTACCAGTACCCGTTGCCGGAACTTCAGGCGCCGGTGTCGCAGCCTGCAACCTACTCGACTCGCTCGGGGTGTAATCCGGCAAGTAAGTCGAAAACTGCGGGAAGTACGGATACTGCTCAGGCATCGTTCTCGCCTAATTCGTCTGACCAGGTATCGCAAACGGCTTCAAAGTTATTCCACCAAGCGACCTCGCCGCTTCCATGGTGGCGGTATACGCTTTGTCCCGCTCTGCTTTTGCTGCGTCGTAAGGAGACGTCCCAAACCACGGAGCTATCACGTGCGGTGAAGTTACCTTGTTTTTATTTGCCTCCCGGATGTCTGCTTCCATATCCGTAACCCTCTTATGCTTGTCGAGGAAATCACCATGCAATCTGTCCATGACCTCTGCCGCTGCCTTCTCTTGCGGAGTCTCAACATGTTGAAGATGCCTACCAAACATCTCCATGAAGGTTGCTGTCGGAATACCAGAGAATATTTTAACAAACTCCTCTTTTGTATATTTATCAGGCGCCATAGCAGCATGTGCTTGCGTTGCAGTGATGTTCTTATCAATTGCATCCTTCACGACTTGTGGATGCTCGTCCTGACTTACTCTGGGATTAGCCGCCGCCTCTACGTGGTTCGCCACTGCCTGCGTCATCTTCTGCCTGAACTCCGGCTTCGTACTGTCTATAGCGTACCCACGCGGGTCTCTTTCAGCTATCGCTAATTGATCCGGGTTGCTCACAAGATATTTTTGCACCAACTCGTCGTTGAGCGCATTAGCCGTAGCATCGCGATCTGCGATAGCTTGAGTCGAAGCTCGAGTACCAAAGAAGAGATTCATAAGTCTGTTGGCTGGTGACGCTATATCACCAGCGAGATTCTGCGCTCGATGAACCCTTGAAACGTAATCCCCAAACTGACCTAGTGCAGCTGTAGCTGGTGACGATTCAGGATTATCTCGTGCCCCTGCAAAATCACCGGTAAACAACTGACCAGCGCCACTAGTAGGCGGCCCCACTAATGGGGGCTTAAATACCGCTCCAGACATCGGATCAGTCATCGTAGCCGCAGGCGCGGGCGCGGGCGCGGGTGTTACCGGCGTTATTGTTTGCAACCCTCGACCTTGGTTGTAGCTAGCTGCTCGCCGAGCGATGAAATCCGCGTCACTCTGCTGTGTGTCCGCTGAACCACCTTGGTAATGCGCTATACCGCGTCTAAGAGCTGGCATCACACCCACCTCTGTCTAGAGTGGATCATCGAAACTGTTCAATATTTTTCATAGCTGAACCCGTTACGGCCAAAAGCGAATTGGAGGGGGCGGAACATCTTGGACTGCGCGTCGCGCTTCATGTCGGCAATCGCGTCATCGAACGCAGCCCGGAACTCCTTGGCACGATCCCAAGCACCGCCGCCCGCAACGTCGAGGTCGACCCCGCGCAGCGCCAGGTACGCCGACCAATTAATGGCATCCATGTGGTGCGCTTCCGGGACCTCGGGAGATGCATCTGGTTGACTAATGCTCAACGGAACAAGCGGCACCCGCGCCACCCGCATATGGCAAATAATGCCCGAAAAATCAGCTGTTGGTACCGGAAAAAGTCGTAGCTGAGGTGAGGTATAAGACCCGTTCGTATCCTGAATTACACCTTCATCCGTCGTCCACGCCACTGGCTTACCAGGTTGCATGGTCGAAAGCTGACTCGGATCGAAAAAGTAGGTATCTGGCTGGTGGTAATTGTCCAGATCGGCATGCCCGGCACGCGCCAAGTCAGCCTGATCTCCAGCCATCCGCACGGTTATCACACTAACAACATGCGGATCAAGTGTGTAAAACTGCTGATCAGCCACAGTAGTAAACTGACAAACCTGCGGCGTCACCGCATCACGGATGCACTTGGTCTGTCGGGCAAACCGATTCACCCCCTGATTAATATATTGGATCAAAGTTGTATCACTCCAAAGATAATCTGACGCACCAGCAACTTGATCTGAAACATCCCGCAAGAGATTGTAGCGCAATTCAAAAAGTAACTCTTCGGTAGTCATGGTCACACCTCATTGATACGCCTGTAAGGAAACCGAAGCCGCTCGCGGTAACCAGTGACACGCTGCGTCTGCGGATCAATGACCGGCACTGAGGTCACGGCATCATCCAAGACGCTTATTACCTCTCTTGGAACCTGCGCCTCAACACCAGCCATCAGCAGGTACGGCTTGCCATTGGCCGAAATGAAAAGCCCAGTCGGCGGGATCGCAGCATCCTCCTCTAGAACAATCGTATACCGCTTGGGAGTTTTCACCGCAGGTGGCGCATCGGATAACTTAGAACGTGAGTTGCGCGGGGCCAGCTCCTCAGTATCCTCAGGAAGCATCGTGCTCATTTCTTACTCTCCTCTGCTTTCTCCTCCTCCTCACTCTCTTGAACCGCTGCATCAAAGCTGCTGGCAAAATCGTCCTTTTTGGCCGGTATGATCTTAGTGAGGTTCTTGGTGATGAACGCGATGACCTCAGCCTCATCGTCGAAAACAAACTCCACCTCTGGGTCTAACCAGGGCCCATCGGATTTCTGATTCTTGGCGACGATCGCCGGGTCATCCATGCAGACAGTGAAGCCGTTCTGCGCCCGCTCAATGCGTATGCTGTTCATCGTTCACACCCTTGGTGAGGCGCTGCCTTGAAGCATCATACCGCTCCGACGCCCATACAGCGACAGGATTTGCTTGGGGGATGGAGAACTGCCGTACGCAGCACCAACGCCATCCGCCAAGCCATAAGCAAGTGCATTGTATACCGTCCATCCAGACGCCAACCCAGCACCATTGGCCTGTCCGAACGAGAACCGCATCCCAGTGGTCGAGCTAACAGCAGCCGCGTCGCCAGTGCTAGGAGCCTGACCAATGGAACCCGCACCAGCCGCCAGATTACCAATGCCCGCAGCAAAACCAACACCCTGGAAGATCGACCCGCCGACACCAGTCGCTGCGCCTGTACCGCCCGCGCGCGCGACGACCGCCCCAAAGGCTGCACCGACGGCGCTGCTGGTCCCCTGCGCCAGCCCGGCCGAGGCAAGAAGTGGCGCGCTAACGCTAAAGGCGCTACCAACGCCTGCCGCCGCCCCTGCAGCAACCTGGGGCATCTCCGCAACAGCATCACCGGCACCGATCGCCAAGCCAGTTGATTCGGCCTCAAAGGCGTACTCTGCAAACGCATTCCCGAAGCCGTTAGCCACCCCAATGGTGGCGTTGCCCGAGACACCGAGAGCGCTGCCGAAACCCGGCGCATGCGCCGCCACGCCAAACTCGAACTGAGACACTCCGGCCGCGCTGCCAAAGCCCGCAGCAACGCCCACCCGGCCAGATGCGGACACGCCGGCCGCGTCACCGTGACCGGTTGCGAACGCCGCCACGCCGGCAATAGACACGCCGGCTGCCTCGCCATAGCCGGCGGCGAAGGCTGCCACGCCAGAAGCAGATATCCCGATGGCGCTGCCAAAACCATCTGCGGCTGCGGCCACGCCGAACGCCGCCACGCCGGATGCGCTGCCAAAGCCAGATGCAAACGCCGCCACACCAGACATGGACGGCGCCACGGCGTGCCCGGTACCAGCGGCAAAAGCCGCACCAACAGCTTCTGTAAGGATCGCAGAGGCACCATCGGCGGAACCTGCTCCGCTTGCTGCCGCAAAGCCGGCTGACCCGGCAACGCTCGACGCCCGAGCTGACCCAACCCCGTCCGCGTGACCCTTGACCTTCTTCGGCTTGCCGCCAAGAGTCGTACTAAAAGAGGAAGCAACACCGGTACCAACCGCGCGCCCGCTAGCGTAGATGGTTTGCGCCAGCGTACCGCCAACCGCCGAAGCCGCACCAACACCGTTCGCCTGACCAACTACGAACTGAGCGCCAGACCCAACCGCCGAAGCCGCACCAACACCGTCCGCCTGACCAACTACGAACTGAGCGCCAACCACCACAACACCGCCAACGCCGGCCACGGTACCGACCGCGCTGACCATGGTAACGGTGAGGATGAGCCCGGGGAGGCCGCCAATGCCCGCCATGGCTCACACTCGCTGTCTGGCAGCGTCCATCCTGGATTTGACGATATCAGGGTCTGTCACGCCGTCTGCGTAGCACTCCTGCACCGCATCGGACATCGCCTTCTCGATCGCGCGCGCCAGCGGCGCGTTCGCCTCCGACAGCGCCTTGACGCTAACGCCAACCGCCGTGACCTGATGCGGGTAGAGACGAGCTGCCTTCGGCCTCCACCAATCGGGTAAGCCCGAGGGGAGCCCTCGTTCAGTCAGCCAAGCATGCGAGTAACAACGCAGCTTAAGCGGAACGGTCTGGGCTGTAGTGCGCGCGTAGTGAATCGTCACCAGCACTTCTTCGTTGTTCTTCGGCTGAGGCAGGTGCGGGCAAACGTGGAACCACAGATCGCAAACCCCGACGACGTCGAGTTCAATCAGACATCGTCGGAAGGCATCCGCATGGTTCATTCGAGCGCCTGATGACCAACATTGTGTGAACCACAGTCGAGACAGACCATAGCTGAGTGCTTACCATGCTTACCATGACGAAGCTGGAGATTTTCGGGTCGGTTATCGGTCTTGTCACCGTTGATATGATGAACAGTCTCGTGCGGCCCCAACGGACGGCCGAGTTTGCGAGCAAGGACTAGGCGATGTTCGAGGACGTACGATTTCTCGCTACGCATTGACGCCATCGGATCGTTATCAGCAACCCAGGCATAGACGTAACCATGATGAACATAAGTACCGCCCTGCCAGTGCGGACTACCAGGACCAACTGTCCCCGATCGAACAAGATCGGGAAACTTATCGTTCATCAAATGCATAATTGAATTTTCATGCCGACCAGTTCGCTCTGCAACTTGCTTAAAAGTCATCCCACTTGCGTACATCGCCCTAGCCTCTTCAATCTCAGCCGCAGTCATGTGCGGTTTTGGCCCACGAATGATAACACCAGCTTGTCTTAGAGCATCAAGAACCGTAATCGTTGCACATGAATATTTTACCGCAAGATCACTAGCAGGCATTCCCTGCTCATACTCGGCAACAAGTCGATTGAGAGCGTCACCTTTAAACTTCCGTAGATGCTGGCTGCGCGCCTTATCCGTATCCACACCATTCTGCGCAAGAACGCGATAAACCGTCCTATCATTGAACCCTAATTGCTTCGCGACTTTACAACCGTTCCCCAATTCTCGGTACAACGCCACAATCATTGCATCAGTTTCTGCACTTGGTCTGTAGGCCATTCTAGGTCCCTTCTGTTTGCTGTAGCGGCAAACATTATAGTAAGGACCTGTACTTGTCAACTTTCGTGAAATCTGAGCTAAGTCATTGAAAATTATGACAAAGTTATGGTTGTGGCCGTCGTCAAAACGGGCGTCACCCCGCTCCCACAGACGATATTCGGCGTGACCGTGCCGCTCCAAAGGATCGGCGTCGCACCGGCACCGGTCTTGCCGGTGCTGAAATTGGTCACCGTGCCCGAACCACCTGAGCCAGCAGGGAATGTAATGTTAGAGACCGGCGAGCAGTTTGCGGGCCCGACGCCCGTCACGGTCCACCCACCTGTCGCGCGCGCCACGCTCGCGCGCGCATAGCCCGTATAGGCTACCTCGCTGGTTGCCTGGTTGCCGCCCGTACCTGGGTCGGCCGTGTGCAGCGCAATCGAGATGTTAGTCTGAGGGCTAGCCGCCGCGTTATCCGCATAGTTTGCCCATGCGGTAGCGTTGTAGATCAGCTGCAGGATCGCAGTCTCGGTCGCACCAGCAATGGCCATCGTTCACCCTTGGACGTGGAAGCAGATCACCTTGCCGGTGCCGACCACCGTAGCTGATAAAGTGACGTTAGTATTACCAGCTGGATCAGAGGTGATACTGACACCACCACTGGTATCAACAGACAAGGCAGCAGCTGCAGATTTGAAAGTGTTGGTCGCTGGCATGCCCAACTGCCAATGCCATAACAGCACACCAGTCACGTCAGCAATATCGACCTGCAACGCCTGGAACCCGCAGTTGATCTGCACCGGGTTGCCAGCCGACGTGAAATAACCAAAGACGTCGTTTGTTATGACACTGGCTTGAACACAGTTACCGATCAGGTTTCCCGGCCCGGTATACGTTGCCGGAAAACTGGTCGTATGTAGTGAGGCATCAATGATCTGAGTGGCCATGAAGAACTCCTCACTTTGCCTTGGACTTACTTGCCGACGCGACCGTAACGTCAATCTTGGGCTGGATCACCATGACCTCGATCGCCGCCTCTGCCCACGCACCGCTATCGCTCACGATGGCGGCTTCGATCGACGCGCGCCCGGGCTCAGCCGCCGTCAGTGCGGCACTCGTCGGGTCCTTGTCGTCCGGCACGATCGTCACCGATCCCGTCGATGTCCATGTGGACGACGCAATATTGATGGCGCCACCAGCCTCATCCGTGAAACTCACCTTCACCGTCCCGGTGTCGCCGACATTCATCAGCGTAGGCGGGGGCGGCCCATCATACGGCGCGGGAGCAGCACCAGTCTTCGGGTCGGCCTTAGGTTGCGCATGTGTCGCAGGATGATCGGCCACGTGAAATCTCCTCTACCGTCGCTGACAGTTTACGCCGTCGCGGTGACCTCCAGGCGAGCCATGAACGCATCCTGCAGAATCCATGAAGAACTCCTCACCTTGCCTTCTTGGACGGTGGCGCAACCGTAAGGTCGATCTTACCTACAGAAGGCGTGCCCGTCTGAATCACCATAATATCGACAGCCGCTTCTGCTGGCGCACCACTATCACTGGTCACGTCGGCTTTGACGTGCGCACGTCCAGAAGCAGTCGCCGTCAACGCGGCGCTCGTCGGGTCCTTGTCATCCGGCACCAACGTCACAGGTCCCGTCGATGTCCAGGTCACTGACCCAAGCGTAACGTCGGCACCGTTCACATCCGTGAAGCTCACTTTAGCCGTCGCAGTACCGCCAACCTCCATCTGCTGAGGCGGTGGAGGCGCATCGTCATGCGGTGCAGGCGCGGGAGCGGGACCAGCCTTGTGCGGATCAGCCTTAGGTTGCTCGTGAGTCGCAGGATGATTGGCCACTTGAAATCTCCTTATGCCGTAGCGCAGACTTCCAATCGCGCCATAAAAGCATCCTGCAGAATCACAGTGCCTGTATAGAGCTTCCAGCCGCAGGTTCCGCGCTGCGCCAGCGGGTCGCCCGGCGCCGGCTTGGGATTGACCACCATCGGGGTCATTGAAGACTTACCCTTGAGCGGCACGAGACCGAAAGCATCGCGTCCAAAGTATAGAACAGGGTAGACGTCCCAGTTCACGCCACCAGTTGAGCGGTAAGTCGTCCCACCGCTGGTCGCGGCGCCGGCATTGATAAACGGTGCGATCACCGTCGAGCTGAGATAGCGGCATTGCTCGACCGAACCGATCTCGCCCTCAAACGGACTCGTATGTGGGCCGTACGACGCGACCGGAATGAACCCGGTTATGTTGCGGATGTCGGTCTCTAGATCAGGGTGGACGAGACCGAAGTACGCAGCTTCCACCGACTTGGTGCTGAAGTCGGGGTTGGACGCCACGACCTGGGAAATCTTCTTGGCGTTCTGCCGGTTGAGCCCAGTCGACACCCGGCGCTGATCGGTCAAACTGAGAACACCAGCAACGTTCGCGCGCCCCGCAACCAGGTTCTGGTACCAGACGTTGGTGCCCGCCTTGAGTACGTTGAACCGTAGAGTTTCGACAGTGACCGCCGCTTGCTCGCCGAGAATGTCGGTCGACTGCTGCAGCACCGGATCGGTATGGGTGTCTTCGATTACGTCAGTAATGGTGATATAATCGCCGTACTGGTACAGCTGTACCGTATAATCCTGGTTAGCCAGCATAGAGCCTGCAGGCGTCACGCCTTCGACAAGGGGCGTCAACGCCAGCGGGATGTAGAACGGTTGCCCGGCGCCGTTGGTGCCTCCAGCATCCGGACCGGCTGCGCCGGTTGCTCCTTGAAGGAAGTAACGCCTGAACTTGGCGGTCTGCGTCGAGTTGGTTGGCAAGGGATAGGTCTGCCCAAATTTCTCGATGTGCAGGTAAGGCATTGCACGTTTTAACATACGTACAACGCTGTATGCAGCCACCGCGGGAGATATATCGCCGTATGAGGTCACCGCGACCATTATACTCTCCTAAGTTGTACGCGCGAACTCGCCATGCAGCTCTTTAGCCGCGCACACATAAGCCGCTGCCGCATCTTCCGGTGAATTGAATAGACCAAGAGATTTTTGTTTCCCCAAATACCCGATTCGTGCCCACCCCTGTCTCAGGATGGTAGGTCAGCCAACTTTTAAGTGTTGCTTGGTCCATCTTAGGACGCCTTAGCGAACTCGGCAAAGGCACTGTCAAAGTCGGTTGGAGGTGCGACTACGTTGGTGCGCTTAGTGCTCACCGGCGCGAGACGCGCAGCGGCAGCTGCGAGCGCAGGATTCACAGGGGCAGGGGCAGCAGGAGCAGGTGCAGCAGGGGCAGCAGCAGGTACAGCCGGTGCCGGCTGGCCACCATGTGCTGGCTGAATTACCTGCATGTCCTGCTTATACCGGTTGATCAAATCGACGACCTCAGCCGCCGTCCCTGATTTGATAACAGACTCATAAGCTGAGCGCAAATACGCAGGTTGACTGGCCGCCCAGGAAGTCAGCTGACCGGCGACGTTATCGTAGTCGGTAACCGCCCCCTGCAACTCAGACAGCTGCGAGCGGTCAGCCAAGATGTCGATGGTCCGCAAGTAAGGCGCCATCGAAGAAGCAATATCAGCGTACATACGACGCGCAACTTGCGCCGTAATGCCCCGGAGCATCGTCTCAGTAGCCCGGGCAACATCTGGCCAATCAGTGTAAAATTGCTGTAGCTGAGTCACCTCCTCAGCATTGAAGAGCGGCGGCTCTTGATAATGCGGCTGTGACGGAGGCTGCGGAGGAGGCTGCGGAGGAGGCTGCGGAGGAGGCTGTACCGGCTCTACTGGTGGTTCAGCCGGCGGCTTAGGTGCAGGCGCAGCCGCCTGCGCGGGCGGCTCAGCCGGTGCAGGTTCAGCCGGTGCAGGCTCAGCAGGCTTGGGCTCAACCACCTTCGGTGGCGTTACAGCTACCCGAAGCTGATCCGCCGCTTCGGCAGCCGCAGCCTCGGCGAACGCCGTATCGAACGGGTCGGGTACTGAGGATGCGGCTACTAGGGGCTCTGGTGCCGGAGCCGGTGCAGGCGCCGCAGCTGGTACGGGCGCCGGGGCTGGCGCAGGTGCGGGCTCAGGTGCCGGGGTTGGCGTAGGCGCCGCGGCTGCGGCGCGCGGAGCACGTGCCATGGATCAATCTCCTACTCAGGCGGCGTACGTTCACCCGATAGATCGGTTAAAAGCTTCTCGAACGCACGCGCCTCTCCTTGCAGAAACGGTACATCATTGAGGGACGCCTTGACCAGCTTGTTCCGGCATAAGTCCAGGCGGACCTGGAGCAGCTGGCATAGGGCCATTAGCTCCGGGGCCGATCGCGCCTGCTGCAAGCGCCGCAGCAAGGCCGCCTCCTGCTGGCGCTCCTTGCGGGGCTGCGGGGGATACTCCAGCGGCAGCGGCTCTTGCAGACTCATCTTGCAATCCTTTCTCTAAAATGCTCAGCGCCGTATCCACCAGCTGAGCGTCAGCATTGGCGGTGTTCTTCTGTCCCTGCGCAATGTTCTTGAACGCATCACTCAATATCTTGCGCAAGTTGGCCTCCATGAGCTTCTGCTGCTGATCCTGCTGCTCCTGCTGTTGCTGCGACGCAGCCTGCTGGCGCCGGCCCGCCTCGTCCTCGGTCACCAGGATGTCGTCCATATCCCTGGCCTTGATCTGCGCCTCGGTAAGCTTGCGCTCATCGACGTGGATCATCTGCTCGGGCTTGAGCGTCTGCACCAGCGAATCAGCCTGCATACCGCGCAGCTCTTTAGCCATGAGGCTAGTTGCACCACGAGCGACCACGTCATAATCGCCGTCAGGCGCCTGATTTGGATTGAACACCCGATTAAATAGCACCATGGAGTTGATCACACTCTGGGTGAACGTATCGAACGCACGAATGACATCTTTGAATGGGAGCGCCGCATCACCACGCAGCATAGAGGCGCCCGCCGCAGTACGTAGCGGCTCAGAAGGTTGGTGCTCCATGTCACCGCCGGTCGCCGGACCGACGAAGGTTTCGCTATCGGCAAAACGAAGTCCAAGCTCTACGACCTTGAGCAACTCGTCCAAGTGAGCGTCGATTTGCACATTGCGCACTGCCGGCCATTGCGCTTCAGGTCCAGAGCCTTCGCGATACCAAACCTTGTACGCAGAGATGGCGCTCAAATCCTGATCGAGACGCAACAAGTCAGTGTTGAGTTCGAGGTTAGGCCCACACACAACACTCGCATTATCGAGCAACATGCGTGTCGCGGCAGCGACCATCATCTGTGAATCGCGAATAGCTTGCGGGAGCCCAAAACCAACCGGTGATGTGTCGTCCTCATCAAACAAAAACGTATGGATCATCTTCGGTACGGGTACCGTCGGCATCTCCTTAACAAGCTCTTCCCAAGGATTAAGCCTAGCACCAATAACATTTGCGTCGAGCATCCAGATTTCCGCATCAACGTAATCGGAAAGCTTGTCTACCGACACTTCTACACCAACCTCCTGAAGCATCATGCCGTCAACTGCGCCGTGCCATACCAACACCTCGTACTTCATCGTCTCAGTCTTCATCTCGTTGACATTGACTTTGACGCCCATCGCTCGCAGCTCGATCTCGAATTGCTGCGCGCGATAATTACCGATGGGGTAACGAGTTAGATAGGAGTCGATGACATTCTGGAAAAAATCAGGACGCCCGCCAAGTTCTTTTATTTGCGTCTTGCTCATGACAAGACGCACAAAGTATCCATCCATGCCCTGCAGCGTCTTGGCACTAAGGTCAGGGTAGAAGTCCCAGACCGGAAGAAACTCAAAATAGGGTTTATAGATAACTTGCTTCACTGGTTTCACCAGTGGCACCGGCGGCTGACCTTGTGGCGGCGCTCCGCCGTTCATCGGGGGACTCCCCTGCCCGCCGTTCATCGGGGGACTCCCCTGTCCGCCTGTCATCTGCGGTGACGGGGCGCCCCCATTGATCGATGTCGGACCTACTGACGGCAACGCCCCACCCATGGGTGGTGCCCCTTGCATAAGCCCGTTTGGTCCTGGCGGCTTTTGTACTTTCCACGTCACAGTCTCCGATTTACGCACAAACGGCCCGCGCAGGACACCAAGCCCATAGATGATCCCTGACCTGATCACTGCGCGGTTGAGCGCAACGTAATCCAACGCCTGATGCCCACCTAATTCCTGAAGCTGATCGTCAATCAAGGTGGATAGTTTATCGGCACGCAGGTCTGCGTAACGATCCAAGGCCTCCGTTACATAGCCATTGAAGGCGTTCGTATCACTCGGATCAGGCGAAGGCACGCCGGCGAGTTGGTCTTTTTCCTGAGCCAGATTGATCGCGTCCTGGACTTCCTTGGATGTAATATCAGGCCACGGTGCAGCATGAAGCTCCCAATTACGCTCGTTGCCCTGGAACATCAAGTTCATAATGCGCGCAAGGACGCTGATACACTTGGTCCTGGTCAGCTTAGGATAAGCCTTCGACCGATTAGGGCTGAAAGATTTCTCCACCTCAGGATCGTAAAGTCCGAGATACTGACGCTGGTTGGCCAACCATCGCAATTCGACAACCCTTCTGTCGGACACATATTGAAGGAAAATCTGATTAAAACGCTGACCTAAAGTACGCAAAGCTTCTGATGAAATGCGTTTTACAGGCGGGTCGCTTCCCGCAGCAGCCGCATCCTTGCCAGGAGTAGGCGTAGGAATATCCAGCGTCGGCGGTTTTAATGCGGGGTCTGGGTATGCACGAGCTGTGCCGTACTGCCGTTCTTGGTCTGAAGTTGGAGTAGCCATCAGCGTCAGCTTGTTTGCGATACTTGAGTTTTATCGTAAATTGAAACACCGCCATCAAGAGCCTGAATCGTCTTGCCGAGTCGCATCGAAGCATCTTCCAAATGACGATAGGCAAGCATGGCATTGGCGTTAGCTTCGTCCGGCGCCTGTTTGTCAATCAGGCTATGTACGTGCTCTGCCAATGTCTTCAGCTGGCGGCGTAAAGCTTCGCAATCTGTAACATGCATCATCTCACCTCACATGATAGCTGTTGCGCTCCGGCTGGCGTTGCCACGGCACACCCTGGCGCCGGGCTGCTAGACTGCCTATTGGTAGACGATATCGCGTCTCACGTTGGCGGTCACGATGGAAGAACCTGCAAAGATAGCCGAACGCATCTCCGGGATGGGAGTAGGCATTCTTCTCGGGGTCGGTCCCGCGGAGCGTCTCGCGCTTGAGGTCAGCGGAATATCTCCAGCCGCCTTTGAGCGCGCGGATCAAGACCTGACACGATGGATCAATCTGCAACGCCGCTCGTCCCTCGACTAGAGTGTTGGTGTAGTGGTCGATCGCATCCAGCCGCAACGGAAGGCGGTTGTTGCTCTCCACATCCACGTCGTAGTGCTGCTTGAAAATCTTCACCACGGTGCGCTCGTCGGTCTGGGTCCGGCTCGCAGCTGCCGGGTCGGCGGCAACGATAACACGCACGACCTGCGGGAACCGGTTCCGGAGAAGTGGCTGTAATCGTTCCTGAATCAGCCTTTCGGCTCCCATCCCTTCCTGCACGAGTTCGGCGAAGACCTTGATCCGCCCATCGTAGTCTTGCTGCCCGAGAACCATGGCACTGCCGGTGATCCCAGGATCGAGCCCGACGATGAGAGGGAAGTAGGGGTTCGGCTGCAGGGTGTTGGGAAGGGCGACATGCAGGTCGGCTCGGAAGCCTGATACAACAGCTTTGCCGGCGATCGAGAAGCCCCATTCTGCGGAGATGAACTGACGAACCCAGATTTCACTCTTACCTGCGATGGCATCACGGTAATAGTTAGGAGGAAGGTTCGCCAGGTTCTCGGCATCCGGAGTCAGACCTCCAGGCTGCTCGTAGTACGAAACAATCGGCTCCAGGCCCGCTGTGGGTTGGACGAGCGCAGTTGCTACATCGCCAATACTATCAGGAACCCTCGTCGGAACGAGAGCACCAGGCAGGCGCTTGTAACGTGCGACCCCCGGACCATGCAGCCAATCGAACCAGAACGAATCCTCGGTGCCAGGATTGGAGCTTCCCCAAATTCCCCACACCGAAGGAGATGTGCCATCCGGCAATCGGTAACGGCCTACGCGAGCAGAAAGAGCATCGATAATTTCTTTCGGAATTTCTATAAACTCGTCGATCAGAGCGAAAGACACCTCCAAGCTCAAAACACGCCGTACGTCGTCCGGCGTGTCGAGCGGCCTGAAGAGAACTTCACATTCAACATCCCCGAACCGCAAAGTGAAGTTCTTCTCGGTTGCATGCCACGCGCCGGCTACGCCGTCCTGGAACCACAAACTCCAGCTTGCCAGGGTCGTGTCCCGCAGCTGAGGAAGCGTGTTACGAACCACGACTGCTTTCGAGCGTCTGATGCCATCAGAAGATGGCGCCTGTTTAGCGGCCATGAAGACGAGCTTAAAAAACAACGCTGTGGTCTTACCCGACCCAACTGGGCCAGTGATAAAACTATAAAAGAGCCCCCCAATACGGTGGTCTTTAATAAAGGCACGTATGGTTGGTGGCGGACGGTAGTCGATAATATTTGCCACTTGTGAGACCTAATCCCACGCTTCAGGCTTGTTGGGCTTGTCCTGATGCGCGAACTCGGAGCGCGTGGCGTCCACCTTGGCATCGCGCGCCTCATAGTCGTCGGCGTTAGCGCCCAGATCGTCGAGATCGCCCGAATAGGCGCGATCGTAGTTGGCGCCTTGCGGACAGTAATCGTTGTCGACCGGCGTGGTTGCGGTCGGGACCTTCGGTGCCATGTCACTCTCCTATTTTGCTCCAGGCGCACCTCTACGCAGTGGAATCTTGGCTCCTGACTTGCGAGCTTGGTTGAGCGCAATGGCAACGATCTGCTTTTGCGGACGTTTGGTCGACGACGCTTTCAGCTCGCGAATGTTCTCGCTGATCGTTGCTGGGGACTTCCCCTTTTTAAGTGGCATTATTGTACCCTCGTTGTCTTAGTCTCCACGAGTCTGCCTTGGCACCTGCACGCACGCAGCCACCGGCCGTCCGGGAGAGGGCATATCACCAGCTCCGCCAGCTCGATGTCGGTGGTCTCCTCGTTGTCGACGTCGAACATGTTGGTCACAAGCAGTGGACCATACCAGAGGTGCTCGAAAAACACAGCGTTCATCGCCTGCCTCGATGCGGCGGCTTAGGCGGCTGCCGCGGTGCCGATGGCGGCGGCTGCCGCGGTGCCGATGGCGACGGCGGTGGCGGCTGCCGCGGTGCCGATGGCGGCGTCGAGCCACCGCGACCCTCAAGCGTCGCGACCCTGGCCTCAAGCATGGCGTTGCGCTCAAGCAGCAGCGCGATCACCGCACCGTAGTCCACCGCATCCGCAGTACGCGGTCGCGCCCGCCGCTTAAGACGACGTCGCCATATGCCTTGCTTGTTCTCCACCATCTCGTACGCACTGGCGTCGTACTCGTTCGCCGTGGTCAGCGTCTCCGGCGCGTGCTTCCTGGCCGCCAGGACAGCAGGAGGGGAGATGCTGGTGAGCTTAGGAATGTTGACGACGCCGCTTGCCCGGTCGATGGCGAAGGGCGTGCCGAGCAGATTGCCAGCATCATCGTAGTTCTGGATCGAGAAGTCCGCGCCGGTGTTGTTGCCACCCATTGCGGTGCCATCGCACAAATTCAAGTACCACATGGAGATGGCGTAGTTGTTCGTTGGATGCCGCCCAACCTCGCCATTGATGTAGTTGCCGTCGCCAGCGGCATTGCCCGCTGTCGTCAACTGCATGTTGAAATAGTTGCCACCTTGCCCGGCGTCGGCTTCAAGCTCGCCCACTCCCAAGCCCTGCCACGCATAAGCAGTATGCCAGCCATCGACGCTGAGGAACGGCACCTTGCCGCGCGTGCCGCCGTAGTCGAGCCCGACCACGTAGGCCATGCCGCCGAAGTAGGACTGGCTCGTGTAGCCGGCGACGTCGATGTAGGTCTTGTAGTCAGTCTGCGCGTCGGCTGTGCCGACCAGACCAACAGTTTGCGTCGACGCATCAGGCGTCTCGAACAACACGTTGGAGGTGACCGGGCCCTGCCACGGCGGGCCTTGCGGGCCTTGTGGTCCTTGAGGACCCGAAGGTCCCGGGACGCCTTGCGCACCTACTTCGCCGGGAACGCCCGGTGCACCAGGCTCACCAGCCGGTCCAACTGGTCCTGGGGCACCATCTTGGCCAGCCGGTCCAGGTGGTCCTGCATCACCTTGCGGGCCGACATCTCCGGATGCGCCGGCAGGACCGGCAGGACCGGCAGGACCGGCATCTCCTGCTGGGCCGGCAGGACCGGGAGGACCGGCATCACCTTGCGGGCCTGTTGGCCCGGCGGGCCCGGCGGGGCCGGCGGGCCCGGCGGGCCCGGCGGGGCCGGCAGGTCCTGCTGGGCCAGCGGGGGCGGCCGGGCCCATTTCACCAGGTGGACCGGGCACACCGGGTGCTCCCCCGGGCCCCGCGGGGCCTGGAGGTCCATCTTGCCCTGGACTACCTTGGGGGCCTTCTGGCCCCACGGGACCACTATCTCCACCCACTCCGGGTGGGCCGGCAGGGCCGGCAGGGCCGGCATCACCTTGTGGGCCTGTTGGCCCGGCGGGCCCGGCGGGCCCGGCAGGACCAGGAGGTCCTGCGAGGCCGTTTCCTGTCGAGAGGACGGTCCAGTTGGCGTCTCGTCTGCCATAAATCTCTCCATCGGTCGGAGCTTCCTCTACCCCGCCACCGCCCCCGCCCATGGGGGCGCCTCCCTGGCTGAAGACCCAGCGCGTGCGCTCACGAACAGGGTCGGGGTAGGCGGTCACCAGGGTCCAGCCGTCCAGGCCGACCTCGGCCAACATCGCTTCGGAGACGGTAGGGTCGGACGGGCTCCAGTTAGTGTCGACGACCTTGTAGGTGACCTCGGTCATGTTGCTTTGCCCCGTCCTAGTATCCAGCGGGTACGTTCACGGATCGGATCAGGATAGGCGATGATCAGTTGCCAGCCGTCCTGGCCCTGCTCGTTGAGCATGGTCTCGGCGACGGACGGGTCGCCGGGGGACCAAGCCTGGTCGACGATCTTGTAATCAACGGGGGCGGTCGACTTAGCTTCGGGTTCCATTGCAGTCACCCCCTACGGCCCACTCTGCTGTCGAGTTCGCTCTTGTTCAAGTAATTCCGTCTCACGTCTCGCAATCTGCGATGCCGCCTGGGTGTAAGCTCTTCTGGCGATTCGCAACCCATTGATGAAGTTCGTTGCTTCGTCGGGGGCGCCTGAGGCCAACCACACCCCGAAGAGCTTCAGCATCTGATTGTGATACGCCTCGTCGAGTGCGCGTTTGTCCAAACGTAACAACGACGCATCCAGGGGCACCCCTTGGTACATCACCGCCGATGGGGGCGCCGACTGACCAGGTGCCTCGTCCAGGGTCAGGATCAGCCCAAAGAGGATCAGCCCAAAGAGGATCAGCACAATAACGGCGACCACCACCAAAGCCAGCACGAGCCGTTTCCAGATGCTCAGGCTTTCCAGGGGGGGCATGGGGCATCTAATCGTCGGAGCCGAGATGCAGGTTGATGGTGAGCGCGGTCAACGCTGCGGCCTGGGCCACGGTCTGGGCGCGCGCCTTCTGCTCGACAGACTGATCAAGACCAGCACATCTTATCGTCATCTGGATCAGGGTTGCCTTGACCGACGCAGACACTTCGTCAAGTGGACGATGGATTAACCCCCATGATGTGGTAAGCAAAGCTTCAGCTTGCGCACGAGCTTTCAGTTGGAACGATGCACCCTCTTCCTGGAGGGTCTCAATTGCCTCTTCTACCGCCCGGCGAAACGCCGGATCAGCACGCAGGCGCGCGTACTCGGTGCGGGCGATCCCATAGGCCCGACAAATGTCCCTAACGGGCTGCTGACCTAGCGCCAACTCAAGAGGAAGGCTGCTCGGCCAGAAAAGCGTCGTCGGATCAGCTGCGTATTGAACAGGCACGTTCATAGGTGCTGCCAACTCTTTCGGCGTACGATGTTGTTTATAGCCCGCCGGCCAACACCGTATTGACCAGCTAGCACCAACTGAGACACTCCGCCGGCAGCCTGTGCGCGAATGACGCGCACATCGGCTTCGTCGAGCTTCGCCATACCATGGCTCACGCCATGAGCGTGGCGCCTCTTTGTGTCTCTATCACGCATATTACCATGCGGCGTGTCGAGGAACAGGTGATCTGGTCTGACACAGCCCGGATTGTCACAATGATGACAGACAAGCAGCCCGGCAGGAACAGGCCCATACGTCAATTGCCACGCGATGCGATGGGCGTGTGTATTGATCCTCTTCGGCGCATCACGACGGCTTAGCTTAATCTGTCCATAGCCATCGTGGTCTTTACCAGCCATCCACAGCCAGCAACCAGCTGTCTTCTGGACCTTAGCCCAAAAGCGTGCGGCGAGTGGTATGTAGGGAGTAGCCATGCTTGAGCACCTCCAATGCTCGGGCGGGGTTAGTGACGGGCGGGGTGATCAGACCTCGCCCGTCGCGTCATTCTATCACAACCCCCAAAATTTTGGCAAAAAATTTTTTCCGGTAAACATGTGCAGGGGATGATCTCAAATTTTTTCTGGTAAACATGTGCATAATTTATTATTTTTTGGGGTTTGCTCAAATTTTTTCTGGTAAACATGTGCATAAGATGATTTTGGACGAAATTTCTTGAATTTTATGTTGGACATGGGCGAGTAGCCGGGACTACTTGCAATACTTCCCCTTGGTATGGCTCTGCTGGCAAATAGTAGTTCCTGTAGGTAGAGGCGGAGCGGGCGGGGGCTGTAACGCCTCGATTTGACACAACCAATGAACCACGCTATAGTTTGATTGTCGAAAAAGAGCGCAGGAGAATATCAATGATTATCGCTGTCTACACCATGCTCGCCGTTTGCCTTGTTCTCACCTTGACTGTCCTCGTTGGCGAAACCATTCTGTTTTTGTTTGACGCCTTCACCCGCATCCGCGCGGATCGCTGGATCAGCGCCAACAACAAGTGATTGCAGCCATTGCCCACAGCATGCTGTGGGCAATACCGGCAATCATGCCGAGATGGAGTGATTTACCATGACCTACACAGTCGCGAACTTTAAAACCAAGAAAGCATTTAAAGACGCCGTTGCCATGAACGATGTGCCGGTCGTTCAGCCTGGGCCTTTCGGTCCCGACGTCAGGGACGGTATAAGGCGTTTTGAAGGCCCGCACTATCCAGCTGCACACACATGGTATGCCCACGCACTCGTCAAAAATGGCGTCGTGCCGAAAGGCAGCAAAGTAGCCTGATTGCAGCCATTGCCCACAGCATGCTGCGGGCAATACCGGCAATCATGCCGATAACAGAAAGACTAAACACATGACTGAATTATCACTTACCAACGCCGAACAAATCGCTGGCCCGCTTGGCTATCCGTCCAAAATGCCGGGGACATCTTATGGCCTCTCGGCAAGGAGGTGCATTACAGGCACCAAGCTTCACAACGTCGAAGGCTCGACATGTGAAAGTTGCTACGCGCTACGCGGGAACTACCTCCATCAGAGTGTCGAGATAGCGCATGCCAAGCGGCATGCGGGGGTCACTAACCCACAATGGATTAACGCCGTAGTGCGCATGCTGCGCCACATGCATAGTCTCGATAAAGACGGTAAACCACGTAAGGGCCGCAATGGCCCGATCACGCCCGGATGGCACCGCTGGCATGATAGCGGTGACCTACAAAGCGTTGAGCACCTCGCCAATATCTGCGAGGTAGCAACACAGACACCTAATATCTGGCATTGGTTACCGACGCGCGAGGGTGGCATCTTGAAGCGCTATGTCACCTCAGGCGGCATCGTGCCTGAGAACCTTTGTATAAGACTTAGCGCCACCATGATCGATAGCGCACCGCCACGGTCATGGCCAACCACATCAGGCGTGCACGACCAGCAACTACCACAGGGGCTAGTCTGCAGCGCACCCGAGCACGATGGACATTGTGCTGATTGTCGTGCCTGTTGGAACCGCGATGTTGCATATATCAGTTACCACAAACACTAGATGGGATACCTCGCGACGTACGCCGCTATATCGCGGCGTATATCGCGAAGCAATACCGCTTCGCATATGGAGTGATTTACCATGTACTTAGAATATGATTGGACGTTTAACGTATACCGCCCGCGCTTTAGAGAGACCTTCACAAGCGTCAACGGCGTTCGCTCTTTCGAAACGATCGACGATGCCAAGTGCAACTTGGCGTGGTGCGGACTAAAGTTAGGCCCGCGAACGGATACACGAACTTGGTTAATTGAGCGTGCAAATTAAATACCAAGCTCTACGTTGCGCCCGCACGCTTGTGCGGGCTTTTTGTTGTGCAAATTTTAAATGGTGTTACACGATGTAACACGGTTTTTACACATCCTATAACATGTCACATTATATAACACCGGTTTTTAGGTAGAATATTACCAGTTTTATGGTAGAATATTACCCGTTCGAAATTCTAGGGGGGGTGACCCCCACTTAGCAGGCACGCTTCGCAGAAACCCTTATAGAATGGGCACTTCTTGAATCGGCAACCTATAGCATGGTACATTACGTGACACGTTGGAGGTACCAGGGTGGGGGGTCTGTGCAGCACAGACGTCGTTTGTGCAGCAGGTTGAACTGCAGAAACCCAATAGCCATGGGCTTTTTGTTAAATGTGCAGTTGTTCTGCCTCAGAACAGCTAGAACGTTTTAGCAAATCGCAAATACCAACCTGCCAATGTGCCGAAAAATCCAGATACTAACCTATTAGGTTTTAAAATATATATATATATATAGGATGTATATAAAATCATTGTTTAAATTTAGATACTGTTTTCTAAAACGTTCTAGTTGTTTTGTGGTAGAACAACTGCACATTGGCATGTAGGCTAATTAATACAAGCACTTAGACTGTACAATCTGCTGCACAAATGGCGTTGTTGCTGCACAAGCCCCTATTATGATACCGCGACGTTCATTTGTTCACGGTTTGTCAAATGCTTTTTCGAGATTATGCGACACCGGACCTCACTTAGCAGCAACGCGCTTACGGCCACAGGCACTTCTCACACAATTTAACACCTAAACCGTACACTCCTACATACGATGTAGCTTGAGGTACCAGGATGGGGGGTGGTATTTTATTTTGACAACGCATTGGCTGCTGCGCTATCAAAGGGCGCAGCGCCATGCGGCGCTCAATCGCATGGCGCTGCTAACCACCTTGCATCCGAGAAGGGATCTCGAATGAAATGGCTGCGAATCCTTTAGCCCGTTTTTGCGCCACATACCACGGCGATAGCTACACCCTCCGACTGGCAATGACGCGCTTTGCATTGAGCGAGCATCACTTGATGCTGCGCGAAATCGCGCGCGCCTGGAACCCGCGCAATGAGTTTGAACAGAACCTTAAGCGAATTGCGCTTCGAAGCGTTCCGCTGATCATGCCGAAAAGCTACCCGCCAACCTTGCGTGTATGTAAAATGCTGCAAGCGGCGCTTGGCGTCAAAACACAGGAGATGCTTAACCGGCAGACAGTAGAGGAGCGTGCGGGATGGTCATGGCTTACCAAGATATAACCGGCCGCCGCTCTGGTCGACTGGTTGTGAAAAAATTCCATCATTTTGGCCCAACCGGCGTGCAGCACTGGCTGTGCAAGTGTGCATGCGGGAGAACCTGCATCGTCACGAATATCAAGCTGCTTACTGGCAAAGTCCGCGCATGCGACGCATGTGAAAAAGGGATCCCTAAGCTGCAGACGCCGCTGGCGATCGAGCGCGCCAGGGCGCGGCATTACAGGTATGTACGGGGGCGCGTGGTGGAGCAGGAACTAAAGCGCAAGAGAGAACTCGCCCGTAATTACGATCTTGAATCACGTCCTGCGGTCAAGGCGTCGCCGCTCCCGACTAAGGCTAAAATCCAGTAGGGTAGGAGGATGCAAGGTGACCGTGAGCAAAATTCTGAGTACCGCCATGACCCCGCTGCGCGCAGCCCGCGAAGAGCTAGTCGAGCTTGCCGATGTGGAACGTGCGCTGAGCCGGCGCGAGCGCTCGTGCGAAGAAGCGATGTCGTTGGCCGAGAGTGAGTTGAACTCGACTCGGAAACTGGCTGGTTATGTCAGAATAGCCATGGATACGGTTCGCCGACGTATTGCGGAACTAGAGGCTTAGAACGTTGCGCCTGTTCCTGGATTGCTCGTTTGCCGGTATCCATGTGCAATTGGCTGGCTCATAATGTCCGTTCACGTCAATACGCTCGATGCTGTGCCCCGGCGGGCACATCCCCATGTCGGTGAAGAAATTCTCGAAATTCTCCCAGGACTCGCAAACGCAAATGCCCCGACCGCCATAGTATTTATACATGCTGTTCTTTGGATTGTAACATCGCGATTTCATGTTCGTCCAGGCTATGTATTCTCTGGTCTTCGTTTGACCGTGCTTGAGACGGTTGGGCCTTTTGCGGCGAATATGGCCGCACGAGCGTGTAGCATCACTTCTAAGGTCGCTGCTTCTGACAATTACTTCCTGACCGCAATCGCATTGGCAGCGCCACATCCATTGAGTGCCGCTCTTCCTGGCGCGTTCGACAGCAATCAGATAGCCAAAACGCTGATTTGTGATATCTATGAAGGTGGACATGGCAGCCTCCACAGCAGGTTGCAAGTGTCAAGTGGCGGCGGAGCGTTAGAGCGTTCCGTCGCTGCGCATTATAGCGGAGGTTGCTATGGCGTGGAAGATCGATGCTATACGCAAGATCACTGGTTACGTGCGCATTTCCATGAACGCCGTACGTCAGCGCATTGCGGAGCTGGAGCATGCCTAGAGCGCCACATGATCTCACCTTCGCCGAGCTGCGCTTTTCCAGTATGATGCACGCCACCGGTAAAGTCCCAGAGATCGACCTGCCGCCACCCGATTATACAAAAATCCTGCTGACCCAGAACCAGGCCGGGATCATGAAAATAGTCGCCGACATGGTGATCCAGGCCGACCGGCTCGCACATGCTAAGGGTGTCGACCTCGCGCAAGCCGTGCGCGAGCGCTTGAACCCGGCGTCGTTTCCAGGAGAGGGTTCAGGAGAGGGTTCAGGAGAGGGTTCAGGAGAGGAGCAAGCCATGGGTGATGCCAAGGATGCCGACTCGATCGTCATCGACGCTATCCAGCAAGCCATGGGCGATGCCAAGGATGCCGACTCGATCGTCCTCGACGCTATCCAGCAAGCCATCGAGTCGGCATCCTTGGCAAAGGCGAAAGCGTCCATGGGCGATGGCGGTGACGACCAGGATCATTCCGAGCGCCCCCACCGCGGCGTCGTGCACGGCGTAGCCAGCAACGACAAGCTCAACATCCGGGCCACCGCTTCAAGCTCCGCACCGATCATCGGCCAAGCCGAGAACGGCGACGTCCTGACGATCGTGGGCCAAACCTACAACGGCTCTACCAAGTGGGTGCGATTCAGGGTAGGAGAGGACGCCGGCACGGCCGTGGCCGTGTACGGTTGGGCGGTGGCTGCTTACGTACGAGGGGAAGCCTAGAACCGCAATGACGATCCACATCATCAGCGCCATGCCGGCGCGCAAGTTGAACGGCGAACCGTTGCCCGGCAAATTCGAGGCGTTCTATGGCGAGCGCAGGATCGTCGCCGCAAGCCGAACGCCATTCTGTGACGGCGCCAGAGCGTTGCTCGCCGATGGCACAGCGCAGCCGAGCGACGTGCTGATCATGCGTCACGCCGGATCGCAGCATGACGCTTTGAAGGCGGCGGTCGGCATCGCGGCCATGCTGACGGTCGACGAATCCGAAACGCCGCGCCTCCACAAATGGGTCGACCCAAGGAAACGATACCCGGCGGCGCCGGATATAGCCGCGCCTATGCGCTAAACAGGTGAGGGAGCTACCCCAGTAGCCAGAGGAGACACATGCCCCTCCAGATCGATTTTCCGTGGCCTCAGTACCGTTATCCTCGATTAAATCTGGTAAACGAAGGAAAGGAAGGTGAACTATGGCAGCGGTTCCAGTAGTTATCAATGGTGTTCTGATGCCCAAGCAGAAGGGCGGCGACGACAAGCCCGTGCCCGCCGTGTTCATCGGCTACGCCTCGATCGCCGGCCTGGAGGTCGGCGGCGGCCCGATCATTCCGGAGAACCCGCCTGACCCACCGATCGACCCGCCAGTCGAGCCGCCACAGCCAGGGATAGCTGTGGTCATCAAGCCGGCGCCGGTGACCGGCGGCTGGGGTCTTGCCTCGGCTGGTGGTAGCCTGCAGTGGTACTTCGTGCCCAGCCAGAGCGGCGGCCAACCCAAGCGACCGTAGTTCCTCCCTAGACTTGGCCCGCCCCGCCCGGCGGGCCGCTCCTTGGTCGGGGTAGCGTGGTCTGCGTACGGAGCCCGCTGAGCAGCTTTTCCACCCGGCGGGCTCCCTCTACTCCATCCCTGCAAAGACGCTCCTGGCCCATCCTGGAGGCCAGCCGCACGGCACCCGAGGAAGTGCGCAGGCGGCTTAGAGGAGAAGAGCTTGGCTAGCAGGTTAAGGTAATTAATTAAACCGGAAGGGCAAGAATAGCGGACGTTAATTTTATTTTTTAGATGACGGCGGCCTGGTATCACTCTATTCAGTAGCCCGTACCCGCTCTTGGGTGGATGGTGCCGGGTGCGTTCCTTGCAAGGGAGTTATTGAATGAAAAATCTACTCCTCGCGTCAGCAGCTCTGCTGACATTCTCACTACCAGCATATGCGGATGTCATCATCCAGAACAAGTTGTCGGGAACCGGCGATAACGTGATCTTCGACTCTGTAACACCGGGCAGCCAAGTTGTCGGCAGCTTCAACGGGCAGCATCAAGGGCTCGTTGATTTCAACTGCCTGGGCGGCTGCACCAACTTCACCGGAGCGCAGAACGGCAACGACATTAAGATCACGGCTGACGGTTTAACTGATCTGTCAGTCCAAGTCTTCGACACAGCTGGGCTTAACGTGCTACCCACGGCCACTGACGTGTTCTCCATCACAGGCACCGGGAACGTGTTCGTGGGCGTGACAGCAAACGAGCCGGGTGGCGGCACCCAGCTGACAACCTTCGACCTGTTCTCGCTGTTCGGGGCACTCAGCAACGGACAGAACGGGTTCACGCTGACGGCCATCAACGACGAGACCATCAACAAATTCACGCTGCTCGATGTTGGTGGCACCATCACCGATTTCGAGCACTACCGGATCGACGTGGCCACGCCGCTGGCGGTCCCCGGTCCCATCATCGGGGCCGGCTTTCCGGGTCTGCTCGCGCTGTTCGGTGGCGGCGGAATGATCGGGCTCAACCGCGCCCGCCGCAAGCGAAACGGTCTAGCCGCCTAACACAGTTACCCGCCGCGTACGCGCGGCGGTTTCACCTCCAACGCAACAGGAGCAATCATGAAAAAGCTCTTGCTCGCTGCTGCCGTGTTGGCGTCCACTGCCATGAACGCCAATGCGGTTACGATTCTAAACCTCGGCGTCGATCCTACATCTGCCACCGGAGCATTCAGCAATTCCGTTGGTGGCGCAGCGTTCGACGACCAATACACGTTTTCGCTCAACCAATCGATGGACCTGACTATCGCATCAGTCACGAACGTGTTTCCGCAGCTATCCGACTTTATCGCCAGCTTTACCGGAGCGGTCCTCTCCGACCCTGACGGCATTCCTCTCAGCGGGGATGAAAGCGTAGTGATTGGTCCGGTGATTGCTACTGCTTGTTCAGTTCCGTTCTGTCAAGGATTTGCCGGCTCGGCCATCTTGCCTGCTGGCGATTACTACCTTGATATCAGCGGAATTGGCGGCGGGACCTCGGGGTATGGCGGCAATCTCGCTACCTTCAGCGTGCCAGGACCGATCGTTGGTGCCGGCCTTCCTGGCCTCCTCGCGCTGTTCGGTGGCGGCGGAATGATGACTTGGCTGAACAGCCGCCGCAAGCGGAACGGCGTGCTTGCCTAACTACGGGGAACAGTTACCCGCCGCGTACGCGCGGCGCTCTCAGCGATCAATACACGTTTTCTCTCGACAAACCGCTGGTCAGGTCCATCGCACTGCCCCCGGCCTCTCGGCCGGGGGCTCACTTTATTCCAACGCGGGAGCGTGGACCCATGAAAATCCCCATCCCCTGGTGGTGCGTCCGCGCGATGGATGCGATTGTGGTGGCCGTGTTCCCCTCGCGCAAGTATATCGATTGTACGCTCGCGCTCTACTTCCTCGCGTTTGCAGTGGCGACGGCATGGTGGACACAGAGCTGGCGGTCGGGGGGTGCCGTGATTTTGTGCGCCGCGTCCGCCTACCTCATGGATAGGATGCTGAGGTGATGCGCGGGAATTTTAAAGTTATGATCGCTTGCTGTGCCTGGGGCAACTGTTCACGCTGCCATGGCGAGGGCGACAAGAGCAAGCGCACGTGGTTCGGCATCGCCGATAATTTGAGCGAAGAATCGGCAAAAGAGACCGCGCAGGGCTGGGCTAACTTCGATGGGTACGTCGAGCCCATGGGCGACGCAGATTACCAACGACATGCTAATGCAGAGGCGTTCTTCGAGAGGAACGCACAACGCTAAAGATAGCTTGACAAAAGTACATTATTATGCTATAATATTTGTTACGGTGGATCAGATATTCACCGGACGGAAGGTGTTACAAAATAAATGTAGCACCATTTACTGAACAAAGGACTAATTGAAATGAACATGCGTAAGTTGAGCATCGCTTAGCTCAAGACCACCGTCAAAGAGGTGGTCATTCATCCCGATCATTGTCAGAGGCCCGTTCAAGTCGCGGGTTTTTGTGTAATTGCGGCTTCAATAGAGTGGGGTTGTCTATGTTACTTCCGCCATTCCTTCTCCCAGGAAGCGGCATGGGCGATCTACTGACTGAAAACAGAAAGAAACTGAACAATGAGTTTAGCAAATAAGGCTATGTTGATAAATCTGTCCATGTCCCGATGGTCTGGCACCAAGGTCGATCCCAAGGCCAGCCGAAAACTCGCACAGGACGCCAACGCGCAGGATGGTTCGGCGATAGTCTCCAAGCGGCTCATGCCGAAAGAGGCGTTCGCCGATATCACCACGGCGTGGAATGCGCTGCGCGCTCACAGGGACAAGCATAGCGCGCCATGGTCCGACAAGGGCCCGCGCATCATGACCCGCAACATCTTCGATCTCTTCATGTCGGGATACAGCGAACTCGAACGGCAGTACAACGATGCAGTCGAAGAGTTCGTCACGGTCAAGTACCCGCCGGTACGGGACAAGGCTGCGTTCCGCATGGGCGATCTGTTCGACGAGCGGGATTACCCTACGCCCGACAAGCTCCGGGAAAAGTTCGGCGTCAACCTGGATATCGACGGCATCACCGAGCCGAATGATTTTCGTGTAGCTCTGCCGGAGCAGGAGCTTGCTAAGGTCAGGGCTGATATGGAGGAGAGCATCCAGCGTCGGCTTGGCGTCGCCATGCAGGACGTATGGTCGCGCATAGCCGGGTTGCTGGAACACTACATCGAGAAGATGGAAGACGAGAATGCAATCTTCAGAGATAGTACTATAGATAATTTGGTCGAACTCATGAACATCCTGCCGGGCTTAAACCTTGTTAATGACCCTGATCTTCGTACGATCCGGCAGCGGATCATGTCAACCATAGGGTCTTATGAACCAAATGACTTGCGTAAAGATAAAGATTTACGAGCAGCTGCAGCGAAAGAGGCGAAAGAAATAAGGGAAAGCATGGAACCCGTCGAATAACTAAACACAGGAGTGACCAAGATGAGTATGAAGGAAAAATTAATTACCACGCCCGTGCTCTCCGGTGGGCCGTCGTTCGCGC
>Ga0306924_10000277_pt1 | contig 41691 bp, 35 predicted proteins | sample sta12Can44000111_FD_203756 | JGI IMG/M metagenome (GOLD analysis project Ga0306924, IMG submission 203756) | Lab enrichment of tropical soil microbial communities from Luquillo Experimental Forest, Puerto Rico - statanox.12C.anox.44.000.111 (v2)... | ecosystem: Environmental > Terrestrial >... | reverse complement strand
TGTTGGACTTGCCGCTCCCCCATCATCGACTGCCCCCCAGCTGTCGTGATGTGAGATTATACCGCGGCCGCCGCCGCCTTTTTCAACAACATCGCCCCATTCCGGCCCTTGGCAGACGTCGTCCGAATCGGCAAGGCAGGGTGGAGAGCGGGTATCCATGGCCACCTGCCCGAAGACAACACCTGCGTGCCAAGAGCCGACGTTTACTGACTCGCCCCAAACCGCCGCAGTGGACCCTGAGCCGGCACTCGGTCCGACCGACAGCGAAGCAGACCGGCATCTTCGCTTGCTGCCGCATCTACCGCGCTCCCCCCGTGCTGGCGTTCCGGAGTGCACGCCGATTGCCTGCCCGGCTGTTGAATAATATGGTCGACTGGTGGCGCTCTGCCCCTGGGTGGGCGCCGTTTGGGGCGCGGTGATCCGTTTGAGAGAGGGGGCGACATCGCGAAGCGTTCCCGAAAATAGGCAATTGCGCGGAGCGGTCCCAGTGGCTCCGCGCGGTGCCGTATTGGGGAGGAGAGGGCAACATGCTGCTGTTCGGCTTCAACGGTCGCGCCACCAGAAATTTCCTGATCCTTCTGGTGTCGATGCACTACATCCTGTTTATCGACCGTGTAAACCTGGCCGCCGCGGCACCGGTGATGCAGCAGGACCTCGGCCTCAGCAATTTGGCACTCGGCCTCGCCTTCTCGGCCTTCAACTACTCCTATGCCCCGTTTCAGCTAGTCGGGGGCTGGTTTGCCGACCGCTTTGGCGCGCGGCGCACGCTGACGGTCTGCGGCCTGGTGTGGTCGCTGACGACCATCGCGACCGGGGCGCTGACCGGGCTCGCTTCGCTGTTTGGCGTGCGTCTCGTGCTCGGCATGGGCGAGGGTGCGACGTTGCCGGCGGCGACCCGTGCGGTCTCGAAATGGACCCCGATCGTGAAGCGCGGCACCGCGATCGGGGCCACCCACGCCGCCGGGCGCCTCGGCGCGGGAACGGCAGCGCCAATCGTCGCCCTTCTGATCACCTGGTTCTCCTGGCGTTTTTCATTCGTCGCGGTCGGCATTCTATCGACTCTCTGGGCGGTCGTGTGGTGGTGGTATTTCTACGAGGATCCGCGGCAGCACCCGCGCATCACCAGCGCCGAGCTCGCCGCATTGCCAACTACTGATCACGCAACCTTGGCCGGTTCCGGCCCGGTGCCGTGGGGGCGCCTGATTCCCCGCGTGGCGCCGCTGATGATCGTCTATTTCTGCCAGGGCTGGACCGGCTGGCTGTTTGTGACCTGGATGCCGTCTTTGTTGCAGAAAAACTATGGTGTCGAGATCAAGAAATCCGCATTCCTTTACATGGCATTGCTGTTCTCCGGGTTTCTCGCCGAGCTGATCGGCGGGATGACCACAGACTCCCTGCTGCGCGGCACCGGAAGCCTGCCGATTGCACGTTCGCTGATGATCGCCGGCAGCTGGGTCTTCGCCGTGGCGGGGCTGGTGCCGGTGATCCTCTTCCACGACGTGGTTATCGGGGTGTCCGGCTTCATGGTCACGGTGTTCTTTCTCGGCTTTGCGATCTCGCCGCTGTGGACCGCGACGATGGACATCGCGCCCGACTACGCCGGCACTTCGAGCTCGCTGATGAATGCCTCCGGCGCCGTTGCCGGCATTGTCTCACCGGTCGCCTTCGCCTGGATCCTCGACCGCACCGGCAGCTGGACGCTGCCGTTCGCGGTCTCGGTCTGTCTGTTGCTTTTCGCCATCGTCATGACCTACTGGATCCGGCTGGACCGCCCGATCGAAGCCGTTTCCAATGTCCGCAGGTTGGCGGTGGCGGGCGAGTAGATCACTCCAACGACTCGAAGAGGCGGTCGACATCGGTCGCGTCGAGTGCGGCGGCAGCATTACCCCCGCTTCGTGGATACCCGCGGCCAGCGCTTCGTGCGCTGCCCTCATTCCGTGAGAGGCTCTACGCGCCGCGAGAGCCGCTAAGAGGCTCTCGGTGCTGAGAACGATCACGGCGACGGCACGCCAATGCGCCACCATACTTGGCGCGCGCAGCCGAATGGCTACAGGGCCCAAAATCCTTCTAGATTCTTGTTGCCTCGACCACGATGATCATACAGCCGGTGAAGAGCGCTTGCACAACGCTTACTAAAAACGTTTGCGGACGGCGGCATTAGCCGCACCCAGGCAAACTGCGCTGCTGTTTCAGCGATAATCTTGGAATAACATCGTCCCAGTTGCGTCGCAAATATCGATGACCGGCCACTTCGGCCGGTGCCCGGTGAATCTTTGTATTTTGTTCACGTGAGACTGAGTAGGAGGTTGTGCTTCTATTCGCCCTCGGGTCACTTTTCAGTACCGCTTATGGCACATCGTTGATGGTTGTCCTGTCACTTTCAAGACCAGCTATGGGTCGAAATGCGTGGTTCGGCTGCGGAATCGGCGCAAAGGAGACAGGGGCTGCGGAAATTGCAGATGGACGGCGTGTCCAGCCGAGCGTTTCGAGGAGCGGCCAGATCAGCTCCTTTTCGGTCTTAGGCTCGGCCGGTGTCTTGAGAGTTTTCCGAAGCTAGGGAAAAGGGCTTTGAGCCGGGTTCCCAAAGGTCCCAGCGCTGCGTCGTCGGGCCGTTGCCAAGCGGTTTCGTTCCCGATCCTCTCGATAAGGAAAATCGCGCGCGAGAAGCCCATCGTTCTGCAATATGCTTTTCCCCTCGGTTAGCCTTGCGCCGCCGCTCTGGAACGATGACGATTGGATAGTCTAGTTATTCGCCTTCGGGCGGATTCCAGCCGATGGCGCGGCGCAGAAAATTGCAGCCGAGTGCGGTAAATGACGCCCGCTCTCTATTGTCCTTGCCGTAGCCATGGCCGCCGGCGGCGGGTTCGTAAAAATAGGCCTCGTAACCCATCGCTTGTAGCTTTGCTGCCATTTTGCGCGCGTGACCGGGATGGACGCGGTCGTCGCGCCGGCTCGTTGCAATCAGGATCGGCGGGTAGGGCCGGCCTGGCACCGCGGCGTGATAGGCGGAAATCTCCTTGAGGAATTCCCAGTCCTCGGGATTGTCGGGATCGCCATATTCGGCAATCCAGCTCGCTCCTGCGTGCAGTTTCGAATAGCGCCGCATGTCGATCAGCGGGATCGTGCAAAACAAGGCACCGAACCGTTCAGGATAGCGGGTCAGCATATTGGTGATCAGGATCCCGCCATTGGAGCCACCCTCGGCGGCGATGCGGCCGGGGCGGGTCACCCCGCGGCGCGCAAGGTCGGCGGCAACGGCGGCGAAATCGTCATGGGACAGGTGCTTGCCTTCACGGCGTCCCGCATCGTGCCAAGCGGTGCCGAACTCGCCGCCACCTCGGAGATTAGCGACCGCGCTAGTGCCGCCACGCTCCAACCATAGCTTGCCGACCGCCGAATTGTAGTAAGGCAACTGCGAGATTGCAAAGCCGCCATACCCGTAAAGGTGCACTGGCGCCTCGCCCGTCTCGCCGGCGGGCCCGACCTGCACGTAAGGGATGTGCGTTCCGTCTTCGGAGACGGCTTCGTGGCGAGTGACGACGAGACCTGAGGGATCGAAGGTCTGCGGTGCCCGCTTCAGGAGCTGTGGCGTCGAGCCGGGCGCAATCAAATAAAGCGAGGGCGGCGTCAACGGGTCTTGCGCGCTGGCGAGGAGGTCGCCGATCGACTCCTCAGTCCGGACATCCAAAGACCAGACATTGGCGACCCCAATATCGGGAAGGCCCGTTACGGTCTGGCGAGACCACCCCGCTTCGGACGGCGTCAATGCTTCGAAGACGGGTTTGAGGTTATCGAGAATAGATAAAACAAGGCGCCCCCCGGACCAAAAAAATCCCTGCAACGCGCGGCGTTCTGCCGGCTCGAACAGCTTTGTGAAGCGGCGATCACCCGCGAGGAAAGCGGGAAAGGAAATGCCCAGCACGGTGTCCGGCGGGTGGGTCTCGCCACCGATTGTCCAGCGTGTCCGCCGTTTGACGGCGAGCCAGCCGCGATGCCATTGGACCCAGACATCAGTGGGGAGGTCAATCGGGGTCTTGGGACCGGCGCGGTCGCCGATCGCGATGGCGGCGTCGAAAAAGCCAAGCCGCTCGACGAACCAGACCCGCTCATCTTTGGCCTCATGGTCGACATCCGCCCAGACGGCCATGTGGTCGGCGCCGGTCTCGAAAATGACGGGGGCGGCCAACGGGTCGGTCCTACGCCGCCAAACCCGCACCGTACGCGCGTAGCCCGAACTGGTCGCCATGCCCTCGCCCAATGCCGAGGAGAGCAGCAAGGTGTCGCGATCCAGCCAAGCGGCTCCGCCCTTGGCTTCAGGTAGATAAAAACCCTCGGGTACGAACTCGTGCGATGCGAGATCGAACTCGCGCATGACCACCGCATCAGCACCGCCCCGCGACAGCATGATGATGGCGCGGTCGTGACGTACCGGGATCGTCGACGCGCCGCTCCAGGTCCAGTCCTGGGCTTCCTTTGCCGCGAGCGCGTCGAGATCGAGCAGAACTTCCCATTCGGGCTGCTCGCCGCGGTAGCTGTCGAGCGATGTCGCCCGCCATAGACCGCGTGGGTGCTCTGCGTCTTTCCAAAAATTAAAAACACGCGAGCCACGCCTGGCAATAATCGGAATGTTGTCGGGGCGGTCGAAGATCGCTGCGAGCGTGTCGCGATCGGCAGCAAAGCGAGCGTCGCCGAACCTCGCCAAAGTCGCCTCGTTTTGCGCCTCGACCCAGGCGAGCGTCGACACGCCGTCTATCTCTTCAAGCCAGAGGTACGGGTCGTCGTCAGGCGCGTCGAGCGTCGGGCGCGGATCGGTCATCGGCCCGCCGGGATCGTTACAGATTTGATCGTCATCACATCAGCCTATAGCCAATCTATCCTGGCCGTTTAGCGTTTTTGCCTGAGCGCGATCAGTTGCTTGACGCGTGCTTGCAACAGCTCGCGCAGGCTCGGCCACTGCTGCGCCAGTCCCAAATTCTGGGGTCCGAAAGCTCCCGGCAGCAATTCCGATATCGTCGATACGGCGATGGCGGTCAGGTCGCCGTTGCAGCACAAGACACGCAGATCGCTGCCGGTAAGTTGCGCAAATTCGGCCATCAGCTGCCGGCAAGATCCACAAGGGGTGACGATCTGCGAGGCACCCTTTGGGTCTGTGAACCTGAAGCCGACCACAGCGATCGCCTCGACATGAAAATCACCAGCGCCATTGGCCGCGGTAAGCGCCGACGCTTCAGCGCAGATTGAAAGCCCCGAGGAGGCGTTTTCGAGATTGGCGCCGGTATAGATCCTTCCCGACTTGGTGCGAACGGCTGCCCCTACCGCAAACTTTGAATAGGGCGCATAGGCCTGTACCGAGGCCTCCTGCGCTCTTTCGACGAGCTCCCGATCGGGATTATCGAGCCGGTTCCAGTCGACAGCTACCTCCCGCGCCGCACCAGCCGCCCGGGCTTAGCACCAGTGTGCTCGCCGCCCTCGAAGATCGGGATGCCGGCGACCAGGGTCGCTTCGTAGCCTTCGACCCGCTGAACGAGGCGCTTGCCGCCGGCCGGTAGATCGTTGACCACTTCGGGAGCGTGGAGGCGCAGCCGGTTGAAATCGATCAAATTGATGTCGGCGCGCTTGCCGGGCTCCAGCCGACCGCGGTCGTGGAAGCCGAAGAAATCGGCGGTCTCGCTGGTCTGGCGCTTGACGATGAATTCGAGCGGCAAGCCCGGTCCGCGCTGCCGATCGCGCGCCCAGTGGGCCAGCATGTAGCTCGGCGCGCTCGCATCGACGATCATCGCGACATGCGCGCCGCCATCGCCGAGCCCGAGCAATGTACCGGGGTCGGTCAGCATCTCGCGGATCGGCTCATGATCGTCCTGCGCGTAGCCGGTCACCGGGAAGAACAGGAAATGACTGGCGTCAGCGGTGAGATAGTCATAGGCCACTTCTTCCGGTGAACGGCCTGCGCGCGCTGCGATAGCGGCAACGCAGGTCTCCGCGCGCGGCTCGTAATCGGGTGGATCGCCCATCACGTACATCCGGTCCCACTGCTCCGCGGCAAATTGCACGAGCGGGCCGAAACGGCTGAGCAGCGCCGGCGACGGCCGGTCATCGAGGATGACCCGCCGCACTGCCGGATCGCGCAACCGTGCCAAGCGCTCGGGCAATGGCAGGGCTTCCAACGGCTTGTAGCACTCGCGAACCGCAAACGGGTTGAGCGAGGTTGCGATGCCGAGAATGACTCCGACCGGGCGCCCGGCGACCTGCGCCGTTACCGAGGCCCCCTCGGCGCGCGCGGCGTGGACCCCGGCCATAATCCGGCGCCAGCGCTGCGGATCGGTCGGCCGGTCAGTCAACAGAAACCAGACCGGGCGACCCGTCGTCTTGCCGAGCTGGGTGATCCACCGGAACTCAGCGTTTTCGTCTTCAAAATCGCTGTTCATACCGAAGGTGCCGGCGCCCGTCGCGCCCAGGCCCGAGCCGATCCCGGTCAGCTCGTCGATTTCGGCAAAGCGGCCTGGCACCATCTCTCCCTGTGTCGTCTTGTGCGCATTGGTCCGCGAGGTCGTAAATCCAAATGCGCCGGCGCGGATCGCTTCCTCGGTCAGCCGACGCATTTCGGCGATGTCCTGCGCCGTTGCGGGCTCGCGCCGGATTGCGCGGTCACCCATCACGTAAACGCGCAGAGGATGATGCGGGACCTGCGCGGCCACGTCGATCGTCCGCGGCAGCCGTTCGAGCGCATTGAGAAAATCGGGGAAGCTCTCCCAATCCCATTTCAAGCCTTCGGCGAGCACCGGACCGGGAATGTCCTCGACCCCCTCCATCAGATCTATGAGGGCATCGCGATGATACGGCCGCACTGGGGCGAAGCCGACGCCGCAATTGCCAAACAGAATGGTCGTGACGCCATGCCACGACGACGGCGCCAGGATCGGATCCCAGGTCGCCTGCCCGTCGTAATGAGTGTGAACATCGACCCAGCCCGGCGTGACCAGCAATCCGTCGGCGACGATCTCGCGGCGTCCTGGACCTGCCTTACCGCCAACTGCGGTGATATGTTCGCCATCGACTGCCAGGTCGCCCGTGAATACTTTCTGGCCAGTCCCGTCAACGATGGTGCCGCCGCGGATGACGATGTCGTGCATGACTGGACCTTTCCGCTTCTCAAACCGTGTTGATGCCAGAATGCACCCTGTCGGCCTCTGCCGATATGCCGTGCGAGCAAGGCTGGCTTGCGCTGAACTGCCGCGGAGCTGGTCAATTCCGGTGCAGAATGGGCTTTACGATTTACGACTACCGCGGATGGGGAGGAAAAGATGGATCCGATCGTGGGCAGTGGCAAATATACCTACAAGGTGCGCGAGGATTGGGCGCGGCCCCCCGAGGGCTTGGAGGTAAGGGCGTGCGCCGTCTCCGTCGATTCAAAGGATCGAGTTTACTGTTTCAATCGCAACCCCGAGCATCCGGTCGTCATATTCGACCGAGACGGGAGTTTCCTGTCGTCCTGGGGTGCGGGAATGTTTTCGTTTCCGCATGCAATCCGTATCGACGACGAAGACTTTGTATGGCTCACCGACGAGTATCATGGGCAATTCATGAAATTTACGACCGATGGCCAGCTGCTGCAGACCATCGGCACCAAGGGCCAGCGCTCCGATACCGGCGTGCCGGAAGACGATCTCACCTCTTCCGCATGGAAGAAGGTGACGCATGGCGGCGGTCCGTTCAATCTCCCGACCGACATCGCCTTCGCACCCAGCGGCGAGATGTTCATGACCGACGGCTATGGCAACGCCCGGGTCCACAAATTCTCGGCCGAGGGGACATATCTCTTCTCTTGGGGTGAGCCGGGCACCGCACCGGGGCAGTTCAATTTGCCGCACGGCGTGTGGATTGACCGCCGCGGACGGGTGCTCGTCGCCGATCGCGAAAACGATCGGGTTCAGGTCTTCGACCAGGAAGGAAAACTGCTGACGGTCTGGCCGACCGAGCTGATTGGCCCAGCTTTTTTCTATGTCGATGAGGACGACACCGTCTACATCCCGGAACATAATGGCGGCATGATCAGCATCCTGACCCTTGACGGCGAGCGTCTCGCGCGCTGGGGGGACGGCCCGATCAATCGCTCTTGCCACGGGATCTGGGTCGACTCGCACGGCGATCTCTATGTCGTGCAGCCCGGCGCCTGGGGCCGCGTGCGCCGCGTCGTCAAGTACGAGCGCCAGTAAGCGTTTCGCTCCCGAGTTCCATCCCGCGCCTTCAAGGGGGCAGGGCACCTCTCGGGCTGCAAGCTAGAGTGTTGCGACCTCGGGGGTTCGGTCGCGGTCCCCTTGGTTCATCGAAAGGCGCGCCTGCGCGATTTGGTTTATAAGTGTTCTCGCGTCGGGATTTGCTGCCAGGAAACGCTCGAAATCGGCTTTTCGCAACACCAGCAGCCGGCAATAGGTCAGAGCAACCACGTCGGCTTGCCGCGGCCGACCCGACAACAGCGCCATTTCGCCGAAGAATTCGCCGCTGCCTAGCCGTATGCGTTGTGCCGGGAGCCTTACCTCAACCGCACCAGATGCGATAAAGAACACGGCGTCTCCACGGTCTCCTCGGCGGAGAATGCGCTCGTTCGGTACCGTAAACCGTGGCCGCAATAGCTTAGCCACACGCTGGAGCTGTCCCCGGTTGAGACCCGATAGGATGTCCAGCCTCTCAATCAGGCGATGCGTGTCCAAGCCAATTTCAAAACGGGGTCGCGGCTCGGCCGCGCGGGTGCCCAAGATTCCCCTCTTCAGGTCGTCATAAAGCTCCTGCGGTATCAGCCCCTCTTCAAAGAGCGCCTGGTACCGTTCCATTTCTTGCCGAAGCGCCGACTGGCGAAGGAACCTCACTTCCAGTGCTGCTACATAATCGGGATATTGGCGACGAAGGGCGTCGAAGGCGCCGCTCACGTCTTCGCGCCGATGCTCGACGATCTCTCTGGTCAGTTCGGCGAGACGCTCGCCAAAGACCGCCGTCAACCGTTCGTCATTGAATCCGAGGAGGCGGTCAACCAGGAGGCGCATCATCAATAGCAGCTCGACCCGGTCCGCCAGGCGCTCGGCGAGATACCCTTGCACACCGAAATACCGGTAGAGGAAATAAGCGACACGGAACGCGACAGGGAAGGAAAGCGCGGTTTCAGCAGCCCTCCGGTAGCCGAGGCGGCCTTCGGCGCGCGCGCCCTCGACCAAAGTATCAGCGATCCCCAATAATACTTGGACCGTTGCCGGAGCAGCGATCTGGCCGGTACGCGTTTCGAGAACGAGCACGCGCTCCTGGTTTGCCAGTGCGACCAGAGCGATCGCCAGCCGGTCCCGTTCTGGAAGTCGCTCGGCGTCATCGCGAGCGTCGGCAGCTGCAATCCAGGCTTGGTAGGGCTCGATGACATGCTCGACTGCAGTTTGCGGGAGAGCATGGTATTGCGCCACGTGACGCACGGAATCGGAAACTTCGGCATAAGCGAGCGCGAGAACACGGTCGCGCAAGACCTGGTTTCGCGGCGAAAGGCGGGTGAGACCGAGGAGCGCAATGACCAGACGCAATGTCGTGCCGTTCACGAAGAGTGTGAACATCACAAAACCGGTAGCAAGTGCCGCAATAAAGCGTTGAACTTCTGGACCCAGTGCCGTGTTCTCGGTGGCCGCAAGAGCCAGAACCAAGGTCAGCGCCCCGCGTAACCCACCCCAGGTGATCGCCAGCTTGTACGCGGAACTGATCGGCTGTGTCAGTCTGAAGAATTCGAGCGGGGGCATCAACCCGAACAAAACAAGGATCCGAGCCGCGAAGGCGGCGACTATGAGCATGGCCAGCAGAAATACCTCATGGCTTCCCACATCACCGAGGAGCCGCGGGACAAGGATCGAGGCGAGAACGAAGATCAAGGAACGCGCCCAAAACGCAATCTGGTCCCAGAGATCGGTCAGAAACGACCAATTGTAGGGGGCGATTCGGGACCGGCCGAGGGCGCTGATGGCAAGCCCCGCCCCCAGCACTGCGACAATACCGGAGACGTGGAAGAGGCGTTCGGCGGCGATGAAGACGCCGTATGCGAGTGCCAAAGTCAGCGTGGCTTCCGCCAGCCGATCGTCGCGCGCCCAGGGAATTAGCCACAGCAACCCACGTCCTGCGAGCATACCTAGGACACCACCGCCGACAAACGATACGAAGAATTCGCTGAGCCCGATGCCCATATCCGGCTCTCGTGCCGAAACAATCATTCCGAGCAAGACGGCGAACAGCGCAATCGCAGCCGCGTCGTTGAGCAGAGCCTCGCCTTCGACAAGGCGGGTCAGCCGAGCGGGTGCGCCGATGTCGCGAAAGATGGCGATGATTGCAGCGGGGTCGGTCGTCGCGACGACAGCGCCGAGCAGCAAGCAGATCACCAATGGTACTCCGGACAGTGGCCAAAGCGCCAAACCAATCATCGCGGTCGTGATCAATGTCGCGACAACCGCGAGCAACAGGATCGGTGCCGCGTCCTCCAACATCCGCCGCACGTCCGTGGCAATCCCGGCCTCGAAAACCAGCAGCGGCAGGAAAACATAAATAAAGATGCCAGAGCTTACCGGCAGCTCGGTGAAGATGTCCGCAAAGACATCGGTTTGGGTCGGCCCGCCGACGTGTGACATGATGGCCGGGAAACCACCCAACGATACTCCAACGACCCCAAGGAGAACGGGTGGTGGGAGTTTCAGATAGGCGGCAAGTGGCTGGCACAGACCGACGACAACCAACAGCGCGGTAATGACAATCAGCACAAAAGCGATGTCGAGCATCAGCGTCGGGTTGAGCTAAATCCGTGTGGCAGAGCAAGATCGATGCCCCGCTCGGGACGATCCTACCCTTCGTCGACTCGCCAGGACACCAAAACCGGAATCTTACCTGGATTTGCGGTCTTCGCACTGGCCGGCGCAGCAGCTCGTCTTGCTTTTATACGGATCGGCGAACGGTTTACCGGGCGGCGGCTGTGCCGCTCGGGCGCGGCGCCCGCGTCGCAAGGGGCCGCAGCCGTTAGGATCGACGAAGAGGTTCCGACACTGATGCCAAAAATGATTTCGGGGGCAAAGCCGCGCATCGCCTCGCCAAACCGCCATTCGAAGCGCGACCAGATGTGGAGAGAGACGGCGACGAGGGCGCGCGCGGTCGCCAAGCAGCCATCGCGAAACAACTCGCTCCAGTCTCGCGAATCTGCACCGCGCAAGCGAGTTGACAGCGGTATGGGTTCTTGGTGCCGGGCTGCCCGGGTCGGGGTTCTGCTTTACCTCGCAGCGTGCAGCGGACCCCCCTGGACGCTCAGTCAATCGCCGAGCGAAATAAACCTGCGGTGGTATCCCGACGACACGCCGAGCGCGGCGGCTGACACGGTGGCGCAACTGCATTGTCAATCATGGGGCAAGAGCGCCGAATTGGTGTCATACGACCAGGACGGCAGCGCTCAGATCGGCAGGTATCGCTGCCGCTGAGCTGCGGCGGTCGCCATTATTCGAGTATTATGCGCCGCGACTACTTGGAGATCACGAGATGAGCGTCGAGCAACGGCTGAAAGAATTGGGGATCGTGTTGCCCGCGGTAGGCGGTCCAATCGGGAACTATGTCCACGCCAAGCGGGTCGGCAACCTGCTCTACCTCTCCGGCAAGGGCCCGCCCGAGGGGGTGGATGGGAGGATGCCCAAGGGCAAGCTCGGCGCCGGTATGTCGATCGAGGAAGGATACCAGCATGCCCGCCAAGTGGGCCTCGTGTTGATCGCGGCGATCCGGGATGCGCTAGGCGGCGAACTCGACCGCGTCGAGGATGTCGTCAAGGTGCTGGGCATGGTCAATGCCGCACCCGATTTTGAGGACCATCCGAAAGTCGTGAATGGCTGCTCCGACCTCTTTGTCGAAGTCTTCGGCGAGCGCGGCCGGCACGCGCGTTCTGCCGTCGGCATGAGCTCTTTGCCCGGCGGCATACCGGTAGAGATCGAGGTCATTGTCGCCGTCAGATAGGCGCATCAAAAGGGTCCGCCGTAACGTCTTGCGCCGTTTCCGGGTGCGAAAAGGGCCGGCAGGTGAGCCGACTCATGGTGTTTTTCGCCGTTGTCTATGTCGCCGAAGGGGTTGGGCAGACCGGCGGGCTGATCGCCCAGCCGCTCAATTACTTCCTGAAACAGACCTACGGCTGGAGTCGCCGCATATTTGACGGTCCTCAACCTTCCCTGGATCATCAAGCCGGTCTACGGGATCGTTTCAGATTTTCTGCCGCTGTTCGGCTATCGCCGGAAGACGTACCTCGCACTCGCCAATGCAGCTGCGGCCGCTGCGTATCTCTGGGTCACACAAATTACGGCGCCCAGTGAGCTTGTCTTTGTATTGCTGCTGAGCGCCTACGGAATGGCGATATCGAGCACGGTCTGCGGTGCCGTACTGGTCGAGAATGGTCAAAAATTCGCCGCCAGCGATGCTTTTGTCAATCAGCAGTGGCTATGGTTCAGCATCGCGGCGATGGCGAGCGCCTTTATCGCCGGTCAGCTGGTTCAAAGGCTGACGCCGAGTGGGGCATTGCACAGCGCGGCGGCGATCATAGCGATCGCACCGTTCGCCGTTGTCTTTGCCGGCTGGTTTCTGGTCCGCGAACCCCGCCGTCGTGTCAATTTCTCAGAAATGAAAAAGACCTTTGGCAGCCTGCTGGCTGCCCTCACCTTACGGGACCTATGGATCATTGCGCTATTTCTTTTTGTTTACTATCTCAACCCGGGACTGGGGATGCCACTCTATTATCACATGACCGATGAGCTTAAGTTCTCGCAAGAGTATATCGGGATTCTGGGCTCGATTAATTCGGCGGGGTGGATCGCCGGCGCCCTGTTGTACCGCAGGTTTATCAAAGGCATCACCGCAAGAGCATTGCTGAATTTGAGCATCGTGCTCGGCACCATCGCGACGGCAGCATTCCTGCTGCTGTGGAGTGAAGCCTCGGCGGCGGCGATCAATTTCTCCACTGGGATCGCCGGCATGATCGCCTTTGTCGCGACATTGACTTTGGCTGCAGATTACTGTCCGCCACGCTCGGAAGGGTTCACCTTTGCGACGCTGATGTCGGTCACCAATTTCGCAGGGGCGCTCTCCGAGAACCTCGGCTCGCTAGTTTACGAGCACCTATTCCACCGTCAGCTCGACCCGTTGATCCTTGTTTCGGCAGCGTTTACCGCTTTGGCCTTCTTTTTCGTGCCGTTGCTGCGCCTAGGGGACAAGCAACCCGGGGAAGCACTGCGTAGCGGCGAGGGGTGACGCGTCTTGGGGAAGCCGATCAGGCTTTCGCAGGGTTGCGCTTAAAGCTGAGCTTGATGCCGCCCTTACCCTCAAGCTTGCCGCCGCTGCCGAGAATGCTGATCTGCCCTTCCGAGCTGATCTCGATCGATAGCTCGACCTCGTCCAAAAGCAGCCCCGTCTCGGCGCGCGACTGATCGAAGACATCGCCGACGACGGCCAACAGGTTGCCGATCTGTCGTTTCAATTCGTCTGCGCTGATCTGCACGCGCTGGGTCAGGCTCTTACGAACCGCCTGGACGGCGCTGGATCCGAAGCCGCCGCCGACATCTTCCGAGCTACGGCCGCCCTCGATGACCTCCACCGTCTCGCTGGTCTCAACCTCCGTAACAAACCAAAGCGCCTTCTCGTCGGCCATGAGCTTCATCTCTCTCCCTAAAGTGTGCAGACGACCCTGAGGCCGATACGGCCCCACCAACCGGCATCGTCCGGGCCAATGCTGTCCCGGTAAGCAGAGCGGCAGATCGCCGGGTTGTGCGACCACGATCCGCCGCGTAGGATACGCAGACTATCTTTCGGGCCCAAGAGGTTAGGCGTGCCGTCGAGCGGTGCGGTGGAATAGTCTTCAGTCGACTTGTCGAGGCAGCATTCCCAGACATTGCCGTGCATGTCATAGAGCCCGAACCGATTGGGCGGGAACGTCCCCGGCCGTGTCGTTGTAGCGCGGAAAATCCCGGCCGGGCCCTGACCGTATCCACCTGAACCATACTTTACCCCGTCGTAGACATCGGAGGCGAGGCTCTTGCCGTCGCTTTCACCGCATACGGCGCCGCCGGTTCCACAATAATTGGCCAGTTCCGAGGTGATCGTCGGACCGAAGTTAAAAGGGGTCGCGGTGCCGGCGCGACAGGCGTACTCCCATTCGGCTTCGCTAGGCAGCCGGTACAGCCTTCCGCTAATCTCGGCGAGACGTAGGCAAAATTCGTCGGCGTCGCTCCAGGTTATGCTCTCGACGGGCAGGTCAATGCCTCTGAAAAAGGACGGTTTCGGATCGAGATCTCTGTGGACCCGATCAGGATGCGCCAGTACCACCGCAGCCCACTGCGCCTGAGTGACCGGTGAGGCGCCAATAAAGAATGAATTGAGCGTGACGTAACGCTGCGGCCCTTCGTTCGGCCGCCGCTCCGGCTCGTCGGCCGGCGAGCCCATGGTGAAGCTGCCGGCTGGGATCGAGACCATATCGAGCTTGGCGTTCGAACCGACCGCTTCAGTGAAGACCGTGGCTGTATATTTGGCCGGCGGGTTGCGCGCTCCTTTCTCGTCGACACTTGCGACGTCGAAGTTGATGGTTCGCAGTGCCGGTTTCGATATCAGCTTCTTGATGGAGGGTGCGGCGATGACCGCGCCAGTTCCGACCGCAGCGAGTGCAGCCGCCCCCAGTGCCTGCCGCCGGGTTAGCCGGATTGGCCGGGTATAACGCCGGGGTCGCGTCTGGGCCTGTCGAGTGGCCGGCGCAGCGGAGACATCGGGCGGCCCCACCGGCGACGCCGCCGATTGCTTGAGCGCGATGCGCTTGATCGCCTCATGCGCCTGCAGATCGACCGGCGATACGGCAATGACTCGCCACCATAATTGTTCGGCAGTTTCGAGCTCGCCGTTCGTCTCTGCTTGCAGGGCGTCGAGTTTGAGCGGGCCGACGTCCGCCAGGGTGGCAAATTTGGGCACCAGGATCAGATGAAGCTTCTCGAGCGGCTCCGCATGCGTATAGGGCGTTTGGCGCGGCTTACGATATTTCGCGCAGAGTTCCGGAACCCGAAGCCGCAGATGGAGATCGAGCCGCTCGACGGTGGCGCAATTGGCCTCGCCCTGCAGCCGTAGTCCCTCCAATAGGCAATGGGTAAATGCGCCGTGCTGCACTTCGGCGATTTCATAGGATCGCTCGCTCGGACTGCAGGAGGATACGGTGACCACGCCGGCGTGTGTTTCGGCGCCGATGCCCTGGCCGTCCCGCGCGCCCTCGTTGCGGCACGCATCGAGCAGCAGGATGACATTCTCGGCGCCGCAGCGCCGTAGCCGCTCAGTGACATAGCCGACCGGGATTGCCGTTTCCTCGACATTTCCAGGGTCGGCGTCGATCGGCATGATGTAATCGCGGTCTCTCTCCCGCCGGCCATGACCAGCGAAGAAGAACCAGAAATTGTCGCTCGGCTTCAGAAATTTCTGTTCGAACCGGACGCGCAGAAAACGGCGCAGAGTACCGCCGCTCGGCGTCGAGCGCATCGGCTCGCCGAAATCGGTTTGGATCGGGGGCGCGTCCTCGGCGAAGAAATATACCTTGTCGAAACCGGCTTCTTTTTCGAAAAAGTCGCGCAACGCTTCCGCGTCGCGTTTCGCATACTGCAGCGACTGCAAATTGTCGTATCGGTCGATGCCGATGCAGATGGCCCAATTCTGGCTCATCGCCGTCGGTCAATGTTGCGTGGAACGATTTTTTTCATAGGACGCGTAGTTGCTTGCGCGGAGCTTATGAGCTTGTTAACCCTGTTCGTCTGAAAGACAACCATAAGAGGGACACATGCACAAGTTGGTCCCGATTGTTGTGCTTATCGCGACCGCATCGACTTTCTGTCATGCAACAGTTGCAGCCGAGCTACGGTTCGCTAGTCCTGAAGATCATGCTTCGGCGATTGACGTTTCCGGCTACGGCGGTGCCATCTTGCCCGTCGCCGGCATGGGCGGCGGCGCGACCGGCGGCGGCATGACTGGGGGCGGTGGTGGGACCGGCGGCGGCATGGGTGGCACGACCGGCGGCGGTATGACTGGGGGCGGTGGTGGGACCGGCGGCGGTATGGGTGGCACGACCGGCGGCGGTATGGGCGGTATGACCGGCGGCGGTATGGGGAACATGACCGGTGGGGGCATGACCGGCCGCGGCGTCGACGGCACGACCGGCTACCGTGAGGCGCCCGCCAGTGGCGGCGACCCATATGGCAGGAGCGAGACGACCGCAGACCCGCCGCAGCCCCCGCAGTACTATCATTGTGTCACGCAGCACGGCCAATGCTCGGTAAGCTCTGCTCTGGGCTCGCTGCGGTCCGGCGCGTCGTGCTCCTGTTTGTTTGGAGGGAAGGGGAAGATCAAATAGTTGGCGGCGGTTATCAATTATGACCCAGGGGATGCAAGCTTTCTCAATAGCGCGCGATTCCGCCGGGGTGGTGATCCACAACGTCGCGGTGGCGGCGATGACGGCGGAATTGACACTGTGCGCGCCTCGGCGCCCAAGCTAGTCGCGCAAATCCCGTGGTGCCGGATGCCCACGCGGTTGCCCTAATAGCGCCAGCATAATTGCGCTGGCCCTGCGCCGCCAATGTGCCGATCGAGTCGCTGCCGAGTCCGAAATATTCAGTCTTATCAGCGGCCTTTGAATGCAGGCTTGCGCTTTTCCATAAAGGCGGTGCGGCCTTCGACGTAGTCTTCGCTGGCAAAGCATTCCTCGACCATCCGCTCGCAGAGCGCGAGGTCGCGCTCGCGCTCGTCTTTCATCGCCTCGCGCACGATGGCTTTGACCGAGCGGACGGTCAGCGGTGCGTTGCCCGCCATCATCTCGCAGTAATCCTTCACGTAGCTTTCGAGCTTGTGTGTCGGGACGACCTGGTTGACGAGGCCCATGCGCAACGCCTCCTCGGCGCTGAACTGCCGCGCCGTATAAAAGATCTCACGCGCGCAAGCCGGACCCACCAGATCGATCAGCCTGCGGATCCCGTCATAACCGTAGCCGAGGCCGAGCTTGGCGGCCGGAATGCCAAACCGCGAGCCTTCCGCAGCGATGCGCATGTCGCACGCCAGGGCCGTGCCGACACCGCCGCCGATACAATAACCTTGAATCATCGCGATCGTAGGCTTGGGCGTATCCTGGAGGCGTTTGCGCGCGCCCTCGGAAATCTTGCTGTACGCCGCAACCGCCTCCTCGGAGGCGCGCTTCTCCTTGAATTCCGAGATGTCGGCGCCCGAGACAAAGGCGCGGCCCCCCGCCCCCGACACGACAATGACGCGGATCGCATCATCTTGTTCGAAATCGTCCATGATTCGGGTCACGGCCTCCCACATCTCGAGCGACACTGCGTTGTGGCGTGCCGGGTTGTTGAAGATCAGGCGGCCGATCGGGCCCTCCTTCTCGGCGATCATCTTGCTGGTCATCGGTTGGTCGAGCATGGTTTTCGCTCCTCAGACGACGCCGCGGGCGCGCAAATCGGCGATCGCCGCGTCGTTGTAGCCGAGCTCGCGCAATACCTCTTCGCTATGCTGACCGAGATTGGGCGTCGGGCGCAGCTTTTCGGGCTCGGGGGTGCGGGTCATATTGATCGCCTGGCCCACGACCTTGATCGCGCCGAGCTTGGGATGGTCGATTGGGCGCGCCATTTCAAGGTGCTGCACCTGCGGATCGGCGAAGGTCTGGTCGATCGTGTAGACCGGCCCACACGGGACGCCGACCTCGTTCATCAGCTTGACCCAATAGGCGGCAGGACGCCGCTTGGTGATCTCGGCAATCCGTTCGTTGAGCGCCTCGCGGTTCTTCGAGCGCTGTGCGCCGGTCGCGTAATCCGGATCGTCGAGCAGCGACATCGCATCGGCTGCCTCGCAGAAGCGGCGGAACATATGGTCACCGGAGGCGGCGATATTGATCTGTCCGTCCGAGGTCGGGAACAGCCCAGTCGGGATGCCGGTGGGATGGTCGTTACCCGCTTGCTTGGCGACTTCGCCCGCGATCAGCCAGCGTGAAGCCTGGAAGTCGAGCATAAAGATCTGCGCTTCGAGCAGCGAAGTGTGGACCCATTGTCCCACGCCGCTGGTCTCGCGCTCGATCAGCGCCATCAGCATCGCCTGCGCGAGTAGGAGGCCGGCGCAGAGATCGTCGATCGGAATGCCGACCCGGACCGGTCCTTGGCCCGGCAGGCCGGTGATCGACATCAGCCCGCCCATGCCCTGGGCGATCTGGTCGACGCCCGGCCGTTTGGAATAGGGCCCAGTCTGGCCGAACCCGGAAATGCTGCCATAGACGATGCGCGGGTTGACCTTTTTTACCGACTCGTAATCGACCCCAAGCCGGTATTTCACCTCCGAGCGGAAATTCTCGACAACGACGTCTGCCTTCTCCGCCAGCTTGAAGAAGATAGCCTTACCCTCCTCGGTCTTCAGATTGAGCGTCAGGCTGCGTTTGTTGCGATGCAAGTTCTGGAAGTCGAACCCCTCGCGCCGGGAGCCGGTCACGTCGCCTTTCGACTCGCCCGGCGGCTCGATCTTGATCACATTGGCGCCCCAATCGGCGAGCTGACGAACCGCAGTCGGTCCGGCGCGGGCATGGGTCAGATCGAGGACAGTGAACCGGGCGAGAGGCAGCGATCCAATGCTCACAGTGGGGATTCCTTTTTTGAATTAGCTGATTGCCGACCCAACTTTCCTCTTTCCGTCGCCACTTCGTCAAGAATAGCGGCATCGCACCTGAGAGATAGAAATTGCTATGGTCGCCGCCGACCGAGGCAGCGTCCCGGGTCGCGGAGCTGAGCCCAGTGACCGCGACCAGTTCCCTCCATTGACTTCGGTTCCCGCTGATCCATACATGTAAGAGGTGAGCGAAGAGCCTGAGAGTTTGCTCCTCGTCTACCTGCGCAGGATAGACGGGAAGATCGATCGACTGACTGACGACGTTCAGGATCTGAAGCACCGGGTCACCTCATTGGAAGGTCAGGTTGCCGGGCTGCGTTCTGAAACCGCCAGCATCCGGGGGGATATGGCGGCGATGTCATTGCGGATCGACCGTATTGAAACCAGGCTCGACCGCATCGAGCGGCGGCTCGACCTCGTCCCGGCGCCGACAGGCTAACCGCGCCGTTCCTGTTCCGGCCGTGGGCCGAGATAGCGGGCCCGGGGGCGGATCAGGATGCCGCTTTCGTATTGCTCGATCGCGTGAGCGATCCAGCCGACAGTGCGGCCGATAATGAACATTCCAAGGGCGCCGCTCCGGGGAAGCTCCAAGCCGATCGCCGCCGCCGCGAGGGCGAAATCGACATTGGGATGGCGCCCGATCAGGCGCAATCCGGTTTCGGCGGTCTTCTCCGCCAGCGCGTGTGCTTCGGGCGCGACGTGAGCGAGAGCCGAGAGGATGGCAACGGCACGCGGGTCACCATCGAGATAAAGCGGTTGGCCAAACCCCGGGAGGCGCTCGCCGCGGGCCAGCCGGCCCGCCATTATCGCCATCGGATCATCTCCCTCCAGCAGCTCACGGAGCAGGCCTTCGGCGCGCTCGGTCTCACCGCCGTGAAGGCGTCCGGACAATGCGCTCAGCGCCGCCGCGACAACGGCGTAGGGGGTCGCTCCCGTCGAGGCAACGCAGCGCGCGACAAACGTCGAAGGGTTCAGCTCGTGATCGGCGATCAGCACGAGACAGCGGCGAAGGAGATCGGCGCCCGCCTCACTCAATCTCCACGCTGCCGCGAGGCGGCGGTGGATCGGGTTGGGTGAAGGCACGATCTGGGCGACGCAGGCCGCGAGCTCGCGCAGGATCAGTTGGCCGGTGCGGGTCACTCGGAACCGCGTAGGATCGAGTGCCGGGAGATCCTCGTCGGCGAGTGCCGCGAGCCGGATTTGGCAACGTTCGATCAACCCTGAGTCCGGCGTCGCGCTCGATAATGGCCGCGGCCCACCGCCCCCGGCGAGTTCGGCGCCCGCCTCGTCGAGCCAGAGCAGCCTCATGATGTCTTCGAGCGTGGCCGTCTCGGAGAGACGAACCGCGTCCTGCCCGCGATAGAAGAAGCGGCCATTCTCGATCAGGCAAATCGACGAGCCGATCACCGGCATCGGCGCTTCGGGATCGGCGCTATGGGGTGGCCTCGCGCCAGAGCGGGCGCCGAGCAGCGCCTCGACGTCTTCTCCGCGATAGCGCCGCTCGCGTGTCCCCGGGACCATCACCGACCGGAGTCGGCCGCGGCTGACATAGGCGTAGAGCGTGTCGAGCTTGATCCCGAGGCGGTCGGCGGCCTGACGGGCGGTCAGCAACGTTGCGTTCACGATAGATTGATTAGAAAATCAAGGTTGACATCAAGTCCATACACTTATCTAGTAAGGTCTCCATCGTGGAGGAACCCATGAGCGCGACGGCACATCTTCAAACGGCCGAAATCGGCATCGGCGGCAGCAATATGAGGCCCGAGTTGCCGCTGCTCCACCCGACCATCGGTGCACCGATGGTCGATGTTCGCGACCTTTACAAGCAGGTCGGGTACCTCACCTACGATCCTGCCTTGGGCGAGACCGGGATCTGCCGTTCGACGATCACTTATGTCGATGGCGACAACGGGGTTCTGCTCTACCGCGGCTATCCGATCGCCGAACTCGTCGAGCAATGCAGCTATCTCGAAATATGTTGGTTGCTGCTCAATGGAGAGCTCCCGACCGCGGCACAGCTCGACAAATTCACGCACGACATCACCCATCACACGATGGTCAACGAGCAGCTGCACGCGATTTACCGCGGGTTCCGGCGCGACTCGCACCCGATGGCGGTAATGTGCGGTGTCGTCGGCGCATTGGCGGCATTCTACCACGACGGCCTCGACATCTTCGACCCGGAGCACCGGATGATCGCCTCGCACCGGCTGATCGCAAAGATGCCGACGATCGCCGCAATGGCGTACAAATATTCGCTCGGCCAGCCTTTCGTCTATCCGCGCAACGACCTCGGTTATGCCGAGAATTTTCTCCACATGCTGTTCTCCGTGCCGTGCGAACCCTATCGCGTGCATACGGCAGCGGCGCGCGCCCTCGAGGCTCTGCTGATCATTCAAGCCGATCACGAACAGAACGCCTCGACCTCCGCAATGCGGCTGGTCGGGTCGACTAGAGCCAATCCTTACGCCTGCACCGCGGCAGCGATTGCCGCATTATGGGGTCCGCTGCATGGTGGCGCGAATGAGGGCGTTTTGCAGACCTTGGCGGAGATCGGCAATGTCGACCGGATTCCCGGGGTCCTGCGCCGCGCCAAAGACAAGAACGACCCGTTCCGGCTGATGGGTTTTGGTCATCGGGTTTATAAAAGCTACGACCCGCGCGCCAAGGTATTGCGCCAGCGTTGCTATGAGGTGCTCGACGCGCTAGGTCAGCGTGATGATCCGCTTCTCAAACTGGCAATGGAGCTGGAGCGGGTCACCCTCGCGGACGATTACTTTATCGAGCGCAAGCTCTATCCCAATGTCGACTTTTATTCCGGGATCATTTTCCGCGCGCTGGGTCTGCCGCCGGCGATGTTCACACCGGTTTTTGCAGTAGCACGCACTGTCGGATGGGTCGCTCATTGGACCGAGATGATTGCCGATCCGGAGACGCGCATCTTCCGCCCGCGCCAGCTCTACACCGGTCCCACCGAAAGAGCCTTGACTGCGATCCCCGCGCGCACGCCGCACGAGCCGCTTGTCGGCTGAGCTACTCCCGAAAAGTTCCCATCGAGTGTGAGGCTGTTCACACTTCGCGAGGCCGCCCGGCCGTATCGCAACTCGGTTTCTCGACTGCGAGGCGCCCCTCGGTCGCCGAAATCGTCGGCAGCGGCCCCTGTCGCTTCCTGCCGGAAGAGCATGTTAGCGGCACCCGCGCCGTCTATGAACGCTTCCCACTCTACCGTCCCCGCGCGCAGCGGTGAAATTGACTGGTGGGAGGCGCCGCCCCGCGACCTCGTCGACCAAGTCGCTCGCGATCGCAACGTCACTGTCGTTTCCCAGTATGCCACCGCCATCGGCATATTGCGCTTCAACCACTTGCATCCGCCTTTTGATAACGCGGCAATTCGGCAGGCGCTGCTTGGCGCGGTCGATCAGGCCGAGGAAATGACTGCGGTTGCCGGCACCGATCCCGCTTGTTGGCATGACGGTATCGGTCTCTTCGGCACCGGAACACCGCTTGCGAATGATGCCGGGATCGAAATCATGCGCGGGGCGCGCGATTATGCGGGGGTTCAGCAGGTGCTGGCGCGCGCGGGTTACAAAGGTGAACGGATCGTCGCCATCGCGCCCACCGACGCCTACGGGATCCGCGTGTTGTCCTTGGTGGAAACCGACCAGCTTCGCCGTGCCGGGATGAATGTGGACTTGCAGGAGATGGATTTTGGCACTGTGGTCCGCCGGTGGGCCAGCCAGGCGGCGCCGGATAAGGGGGTCTGGAACGTGTTCTTCACCTTTATGGACAGGTCGGCCCCGAATACCAACCCTTATGGTAATCCTAATATACGCGCGGACGGGCTCGCCGCCTTGCCTGGTTGGCCGACGAGCCCGCGCATCGAAGCCTTGCGCGCTGCCTGGCTGGACGCCGGCAGCCTCGATGATCAGCGGCGGATCTGTGCCGAACTTCAGATGCAGCTGCGGCAGGACGTGCCGGACATTCCGATGGGCGAAAATTGGCAGCCCACCGCCTACAGGAAGGATCTCCTCGAAATGCTGCCCGGCTGCTTCGCGGTCTTCTATGGTCCGCAAAGCGTAAAGCCAGCGACAAGATAACGGGCGTGGTTGCGCTGATCGACCGGCGCAAGCGCGTGAGCGCCGGGGCGACCGATGGTTGGCCGGCCATTAGCAGAGAGGTGGGGAAAAGATGATGGGCCGAGCGTTTCGTTGGGCGAGTGCTGTGTTTCTCGTCTCTCTCGCGCACAGCGGGTTTGCAGCTGATACGGGCCTCGTGAGCGTGCCAAGCAAATATTCGGTACCGGAGACCATACAACGGTTTGAGGCAGCGATCAGGGCAAAGTCGGACCAGGGATGGATAGTTTTTACGGAGCTGGATCACGCCGCGGCAGCAGCAAAGAACGGACTAACGCTCCCGGCACGCACCGTGATCGTCTTTGGCAATCCGCGGGGCGGCACGCCCAATATGCAGAAAGCGCCGACACTCGCCATTGACCTGCCCCCGAAAGCGCTCGTGTGGCAAGATGATCAAAGAAAGGTCTGGCTCACTTTCAACTCGGGCGAGTACCTACAGGATTATATTAATCCGCGACACGGGCTACCGTCCAATTCCGCGGCCGCCAAGGCCTTCGACGAATTCGTCAAGCACGCCGCCGAGGAAGCGACCGAATAGTTATTCCGGGATTATTTTTCGTGCGCCGGGGCTGCCGCCAGCAATGTTCACGCCGGTCTTTGTTCTAAGCCGTCGCGACGCCGCGCGGGGTGTCGTTCAAGATTTCGCGAGTTGGACGACAGTTGCGGAAGAGGATCGGGGGTCGGGGTCGTTTCCTACGTGAGGCGCGGCACACCGCGCCAGGAAACTGCCGAACAACCGACATGCCCCGGAAACCGCTGCTGATCATTTTTTTATGCATGCTGTCGCTATCCGTACCAGGCGTCGCAGCGGCGCACCACCTGCCTATGGACGGACATGGAGGCGCTGGAGGCCACCCTGTGGCTCCTCCCGATTGGGGGCCCGGACATCAGGGTTGGCATGGCGGCATGGGCCAGTTTGGCCACTCGGTCTGGCGCACCGGCCACTGGTGGCAGGGGAAGCGAGGCAACCGGTTCGGCTGGTGGTGGAATGTGGGCCCCTATTGGTACTGGTACCCATTTGCAATCTACCCGCTTCCCGACACTTACGCTCCGCCCTATTCTGCATCCGGTTATTGGTATTGGTGCGATTTTTACCAGAAATATTATCCTAATGTGGGCCTCTGCCCGTCCGGATGGGAGGCTGTCGAACCCCAGTGAGCCACAGGCGAGCGGTTTGTGGCTGCCATTGAGGGCGCGGGCGAGCCTATAGGCCTGCGGCGCTTAGTCCCGACGCTGGCGCTCGATCTGCATTCTGGCAAGAAATGGGACGAGCGGGTGGGCGCCCATCGCTACGATGGCGGGCGTGTCGAGTGCGAGAAGCGCGGCGCGCTGCGGCGCCGTCAGCCGGAAACGGTCAGCGTAGGCCACGACGTTGGTCAGGTATTCTCGGCGCATTTCTTCGTCGTGAGCGAGGCCATGCAGAGCGGTCGTGAGCTCCACCAATTCGGGCTTGATCGACGGATAGTGAGGATCGGAGTCGGAGGGCGGCGCGCCGAACCACCCGAGCGAGGCGTAATTGTGATGCCAGCTCGGCTCCATTGTGACGATGTCGGGCTTGCGCTCGCCGAGCGCGCCAGCCGCCACTGCCCAGCAGCGCAGCTCGACATTGCCGCTTTGATCGAGCGCAGCTTCGTCCCAGCCGATCAGCGATTTCAGATTTCCCGTGGCGAGTTTTTCGAGCACCGCGTTATCCCACGCGAGTTCCGGATGGGCGTAGCGCTCGGTCCCGGGAAAATGCGACATCCCGCCGCTCGCCACGACTGCCGTTCTTAGTCCCATTGCAGTGACGACTCGGGCGATTGCCTGGCCAAAGGCGTAGCAGCGCTCCATTGTCGGTTGCGGCGGTAGATAGGCGTTGACGTAGATCGGCAGAACCGGGTCCGTGATCCCCAGATGCGTGAGGGGAATACCTATCGCGTAGTCGATCTCGGCGGCGCTGGTGAATGCCGGGTCGAAGCCCTGACGATACATTTGCCGCACCAGTTCGAAACCGACCTCGCTCGGCACCCTCCAGTGAAAGTCGCGGCCAGCGAATGTCCCGTTCGCCTCGTTGCCGACATGGACCGTGAAGGGTGGTGCCGCCAGGTGAAAGAATTGTTCGGCATGATCATTCGAAATGATGATCCACAGATCGGGGGTCATAGCCTTGAGGCTGGTGCCGATTTCGGCCGCAGTTGCCTTTACCCGGCCGACCGTTTCGCGATCCTCGGTGTCGGGCATCGTGAAAAATTGCGGTGCATGGGGCAGCATCGCACCGCCGATAACGGTCGAATTCACGACTTGTCCTCCGGATGGGGTTACGGTTCGGCCTCACTCGTCAAGTCTGATTCTGGTTTGTGCTGCGACCGGCATCGCGACACCCGGCCGGGTCGTGCTACCGTTGCAGGAAATCAAGCCGCCGCTCGAGGAAACGCTTTGATGCCGCACTCTTCCGACGATCCACCAAGCGCTTCGCCTTCGGGGATTGTAGACGGCGAAGTGCCGAGCGCAAGCCCGCCGGACACCGCTGTCGAGACCGCTTTGGGCGGCGACGGTCCTCCACGCGCGACAGTGCAAGAGGGCGCACCGCGCCGGCCCCGTCGCCGCCGCAGACGCCGCCGACCTCCGTCGGCGCCGCCGACAGAGCTGGCCGGTGAGACTCCAATCGAACAGACGGCGTCGACCGCTGAGGCGGTCCCAACCGATGCCTCGCCGGATGGCTCTCCCGGCGGGGCTGAGATCCACCGACCTCCTCGGCGACGCCGCCGGCGGCGGCGCGGACCGCCCCGCGAGCCTGCGGCACGAGGAACGCCAGCGAGTAATGATGCCCAAGCTGAGGAAGGCATATCGGCCGACAGCGCAGAGAGCGCAGAGGAGAGCACCTCAGGCGGGGACGCGGCGCAGAGCCCACCTTTGGAAGGCGTGCCGGCGCGCGGCACTGTAACTCGTGAGCATCCCCGCCGCCGCTACCGCCACGGTCGTCCCCCGCGCGAAGGTAGTCGGCCGGACCGTCACGTCGGCAGTGAAGGCGAGATCGGGTCCGAAACGGCCTCCGGCGCCACTTCACAAAACGGGCCGGCGTCGATCGGGAGGTCACGGTTCCACGGCCCTCGCAACAGGCGGCCGCGTCACGAGGGCCCGTCGGGGGGAGAGCCGCAAAGTGCCGGCTCGCCAGAGCCGCGCCCGCAGGGCACGGAATCACGTGAGCCGGGCGCTCGAACAGCGGACCGCCGGGATCGGGCTGATCGGTCTCGCGGTCCACGCGGCACCGGTGCACGGAACCGACACCAAGGAGGAGGTCGGGACGCACCGCAAAAGAAGCCCGACCAGAAGCTCTACGCCCTTGAGTCGGTAGTCGATCGGGGTTTCGAGGATGTTGCCGAAGAGGCCGGCGACGGCGACACCCGCCGAGTTCATTGGACAATTGTCAAACGCACGGTCGCCGACCAGAAAAGCGGGAAGCCGATGTCGGCGGTCTACGTCCTGCGGCGCGAGGGGATAGACGCCGAATTTCCCAATCTCGGCGCGGCGCGGGCGGCGGTGAACAAGACAATCGTTCATCCCGAGAAGTTGACGATGTCAAAGGCCGAGCACGCGGCCGCAAAGAAATGACGGAGGCCCTCGGAAAGCCTTTGGGCAGCGAGGTGGTTTCACAAAACCTCGAACAGACCCGCAGCGCCCATGCCGCCCCCGACGCACATCGTGACGACGACGTGACGAACTCCGCGGCGCTTGCCCTCGATTAGCGCATGGCCAACCATGCGCGCGCCCGACATCCCATAGGGATGGCCGATCGAAATTGCGCCACCGTCGACGTTGTACCGCTCGGGATCGATGCCGAGGCGGTTCCGGCAATAAAGAGCTTGCACCGCGAAAGCCTCGTTGAGCTCCCACAGGCCTATGTCATTCACCTTCAGCCCGTGCTGCTGCAATAACTTTGGCACCGCGAATACCGGCCCGATACCCATTTCGTCAGGGGCGCAACCAGCGACCGCGATACCGCGATAGGCGCCAATAGGTTGTAATCCGCGTCGTTCGGCCTCACTCGCCTCCATCAGCAGCGAGGCCGATGCGCCATCGGACAGCTGAGAGGCATTGCCGGCGGTGATGAACCGTCCTTCTTTCACCGTCTGCCCGTCGCGGAATACCGGCTTCAAAGCAGCCAAACCTGCAAGTGTCGTGGACGGGCGGTTCCCTTCGTCCTTGTCAAGCTTCACCGGTACTTGGGAGATTTCGCCGGTATCGCGATTTTCGACCCGCATCACCGAGGGCAACGGAGCGATCTCCTGGTCGAAGCGCCCTGCCTGCTGGGCCGCCGCAGTGCGGCTCTGCGACAAGAGGGCGTATTCGTCTTGCGTCTCGCGGGTCACCTGATAGCGCTCGGCGACGATCTCGGCCGTTTCGATCATCGTCATGTAGAGATCGGGCCGGTGCTCGATCAGCCAAGGATCCTGTGCGCGGTACTCGTTGCGCTTGTCGTTCTGCACCAGCGAGATCGACTCGACGCCGCCGCCAACCGCAATGCTCATTCCATCATGCATGATCTGTTTGGCGGCGGTGGCGATCGCCATCAGTCCCGAGGCGCATTGCCGATCGACCGTCATGCCGGCAACCGACGTCGGCAGGCCAGCCCGGATCGCCGCCTGCCGTGCGGCATTATACCCGCTGGACCCTTGCTGTAACGCGGCGCCCAGCACGACATCCTCGACTTCGCCTGGCTCGACGCCGGCGCGTTTGACCGCCTCAGCTACGACGTGGCCGGCTAGCGCCTGCGCTTGCGTGTCGTTGAAGGCGCCACGATAAGCCTTGCCGATCGGGGTGCGGGCGGTCGATACGATAACGGCTTCGCGCATGTTGCCCTCCCTGGACAGCGGCCGAGGCCGCGGCTTCGCCTTGTCGATGATATACCCGAACCTGTTGCTCGAGCTAATCTCTGTGTCGATTTCAACCCCGGCCTGAACATACGCCAGCTCGGAGAAATCCTCCTCGCCGAATTCACCCGCCGTACGGCGACCCTCGCCTGCTCGAACCTCCTCCTCGCGCCGCGGTTCGCGAACAGAAAGTCTCGCGACGCCCGGAATGCCTCCCTGCTCACACCTCTCCCATAAGCGCGAGAGGTCATGTAGCATCGCTCCACGAAACCCTTGGGTAGGAGGCCGCCATGCCAGTTGAGTATCCGTTGCCGTCCGCCGATCCCGCCAGTCTCGGCTTTGCCGCGACAACGCTGCAACATCTCGATCGGCTGATCCGCCAGCACATCGAGGAGGGCCGTTACCCTGGCGCACAAATCGCGCTTGCACGCCATGGGAAGCTGGCATTGTTCCGCAGTTACGGCAACGGCAAGACCGAGCCCCGGAATGTACCGGTGGGTGACGATACGTTGTTTCTGCTGTTCAGCCAAACCAAGGTCCTGACCAGCTGCGCGGTGTGGACATTGATCGAGGAAGGCAAGCTTTCCTTTATGGATCGGATCGCCGACCACCTGCCCGAATTCGCCCAACGCAGTAAGGGCGAGATTACCTTGCACCAAGTCATGACTCATCAAGGCGGGTTCCCGAGCGGCGACGTGACCAAGGCGACCTGGACCGATCATGCCCGGATGCGCGCCGAAGTCTGCGATTTCTCGCTCGACTGGACTCCGGGCACGCGGCTGCAATACCACCCACGCGCCGCGCATCTGACCCAGGCGATGGTCATCGAGGCGGTAACCGGTCAGGACTATCGCGAGGTGATCCGGGAGAAGGTGCTGGCGCCTCTCGGGCTCGCCAAGGACATCTTTGTCGGTGTGCCGCCCGGCGAGCAGGAACGCTGTGCGGACACTGACGCGCCAGAGCCGCGCGACAATTCAGCCGAATTCAAGGCTGCTGGCATGCCGAGCGGCGGCGGCTACGCGACCGCTCGCGGCATGGCAGCCTTTTACCAGATGCTGCTCGGGCGGGGGCGGCTCGGCGATGTCCGGCTATTGTCGCCGCGGCTCGTCAGCTATGTCAGCCGCAGCCACACCGGCGAGCGTGGCGACGATGCGATGGGCGGCATCCCGATGCATCGCGGCCTCGGACCCCATATCCGCGGCGACAGCGACCGCATCCGTGGCCTCGGCACGATCGGTGCGCCGGAGACCTTCGGGCATGGCGGCGCCGGCACATCCTATTCCTGGGCGGATCCGACGAGCGACGTGTCCTTCACTTACATCACCAATTTCATGTCACCGGATCCGTGGCATTCGGCCCGTCTCGACCGGGTGGCCAACCTGGTGCATGCCGCGATCGACTGAGCATGGCTAGTCGTTGTCATTCGCGGTCTGGCCCTTCGGGCTATCCCGGAATGACGATTGTCGCAGCGAAAGCGCAATAAATCATGGCACCAAGGGTAGATCCGGTTCGTTCCGATGACGTGCTGCCGGCACGCGCCGATGTCGTGATTGTCGGTGGCGGGATCATCGGCACCAGCACAGCGCTTTTTCTGGCGCAAAAAGGGATCCCGGTCGTCCTCTGCGAGAAAGGGCACATTGCCGGCGAGCAGTCGAGCCGCAACTGGGGCTGGTGCCGCAAGATGGGGCGCGATCCTCGCGAGCTGCCCCTGATCGTCGAAAGCCTACGACTCTGGCAGGGCATGAACGAGACGGTCGAGGCCGAAACCGGTTTTCGCCAGGCCGGCATCATGTATTTGGCCGAGAACCAGGCCGAACTCGGACAGTTCGAAGCTTGGCTCGAACATGCCCGTCAATATCAGCTCGATACCCGCATCATTAGTCGGGCCGAAGCGGTGGAGCTGATGCCTGGCCTGACCGGGAATTGGACGGGTGCGCTCTACACCGCGAGCGACGGCAAAGCCGAGCCGCAGCGAGCGGCGCCGGCCATCGCCGAGGCGGCGCGGCGGTGCGGAGCGGGGATCGTGACCCAATGCGCCGTGCGCGGCATCGAGACCGCGGGCGGGCGGGTATCAGGGGTCGTTACCGAAAAGGGCCCCATCGGTTGCAACACGGTCGTTCTCGCCGGCGGCGCCTGGTGTCGCCTGTTTTGCGGCAATCTCGGCATCGATCTGCCGCAGCTCAAAGTGCTGGCAACGGTGATGCGTACCGAGCCGCTCGAAGGCGGCCCGGAAATTTCCGCCACGGGAGGCCTTTTCGGCTTTCGCAAGCGGATGGACGGCGGCTACACGGTCGCGACACTCGGGGTTCGCACGATCGACCTCGTCCCCGACCATTTTCGGCTGTTCTTCGACTATCTGCCCGCCGTGCGGCTTCATTGGAAAAAGCTGCGGTTCCGGGTCGGCGGCCGTTGGGTCGAAGAGTGGCGCATGCCGCGGCGTTGGGGTCTGGATGAGAGCTCGCCGTTCGAGGCGGTGCGCGTGCTCGATCCCGAACCAGACCGCTTTGTCGTCGATCGTGCTCGGGCCGCCACTGCCGAGGCCTTCCCGGTGTTCCGCAACGCGGTTGTCGCGGAAAGTTGGGGCGGCATGATCGACGTCATGCCCGATGCCATACCAGTCATTTCGCCGGTCGAGAGCCTGCCTGGGTTCTTCATCGCCACCGGATTTTCAGGCCATGGTTTCGGCATCGGTCCCGGGGCGGGCAAGCTGGTGGCTGACATGATCGCCGGGGATCCGACCCTGGTCGATCCCGCGCCCTTCTGCCTGTCGCGGTTCACCGATGGCTCGAACCCGCGGCCGCATCCGCTAGCAAGCTGAAGGCGCGCGGCGTCGTTGCACTACAAGGGATTCGATTGGACATACTCAATTAGCCGCGACCCGGTGGAAGGGCAGCCTTTTTTACAAGGTATGCGCCCTGTCCAATGCCGAAACCAGCGAGCAGGCTGGTATCGACGTCTGGCAGGGAGACGTGTACTTGTAGGGGGATGCTCGCGAGCGCGTTGAAGGTGCTGGTGAGATAGATGACCACCGCCGTGAGCGTGATGGCGATCATCTGAAAATCTCCGAGGTCGGGAGCGCCCTCGTCATTCTGCACGAGATCGGTCAGGAGATTTGGGTTGTCCGCCATGTTCTTCCGCAACGGTTGCGGTGGCTGAGCTGCGATTGGCCCAATAGTGCCTGCTCCGACTGGGCTGATTCGCTCTGATGCAGCGGGCGTTTCCGGTACGGGTAGCATCCCGCCGGTCTTTTGCGCTGTCACCATCTTCGCCCCACCAAAGGTAAGAGCGCTCAATCCGCTCAACGCCAACACATTTTCGGTTATTGTGACGCCGCCCAGGAAGTCTGCCCCGCCGGCGTAAAGCCGCAAGAACACCGTCGCGAGATAAGCGGTCATCGCGGCACCGAACCACAGCGCGAGCTGGCATTGTGAGTTGCTGTAGCGGTTGTCGATCCCGATCAGAAATTTCTGGGGCCGCCACTTTGTGACGATCGCAGCAAGACCGATAAGAAGCGCAGCTGCACCAATGAGTGCGAGGATCTGCCGCAATGTCCCCGGCCTAACGACATATGCAGAAACTGACTTGAATTGTCCGCCCGCCGCTGTGCTGAGGAGAAGAATATCGCCCCTCTCAGGCAAGCGGCCGAGCTCGCTTTTCGCATTACCTGTTTCGATGCTGTGCTGGTGGTCAGACCCGGGGAGAGCCCGGAGATCAGCGCTTATATCGACAAGCCCGACACTCTTGTCGTCGACACCGGTTACTCGAACGAGTTGTTGCTGGGCGCAGGCGACGGTTGTTGCCAGTAGCAGTGCTACGAACGCCATCAGAGGCACGAACAGCCAGCGGCAGGTTGTGAAAATGCGCAAGCGCTTCCTCCTTATTTTGTTGTTACGCAGGCAGCATTGAATTGCATAAGATGCCTGTTCATTTCCAAATTATTTTCAATGATCCGTGGCCCGGTCTCGGCGGACCGTTCGGTCATGTGAAGCTAAGATGACAATCCTGAGGATTGCTGCCCTTACTTGGCGGCTTGAACGGACCCTGATATTGTGGAGGTGGGGTTAAGCTTCCCGGAGCAGAAAAAGGATTTTAAGGATGGCAGCTAGCACGGCAGCCAAAACGGCGACCGAGGACGAATCGGCAATGCACTCCGTCGCGGCGGCCATGCGGGACGCCGCAGCAACCGCTACCGAGCATGCCACCCAGGTCAAGCAATCGGCGGGCGAGATCGGATCGAGCGCGCTAAACAGCCTCTCGCGTATGACCTACACTGGCTCGTACGTTCTGGCCTACGGTATTGTCTATGCGGCGGTGTTTATTGCGCAGTCGCTTCCTCAGGAGAACCCGGTCATGCACGGGTTCCGTGACGGTGGGCGCGCGGCTATGGACGAGCTCAACGGGGGTTAGCGAGCGAAACGTGCCGGCGATGACATGACCCGCGTGGCGCGGACATGACCCCCGGCATCGACGTCAAAGTTCTGCTGCCGGAGGATGGGATCATCCGAGTGGAAAGCTCGCGGCTGTTCGGCGAGCCGGACGGGCCGCTCTGCCGATGTTTTGTCGAGCGCGCCTTCCTTGCCCTGGAGATCGACGGGATCGTAATTGCCCCCGGCTCCGCACCGGCCATCGAACTGCGATTTGACGCGACCCAGCGTGGCCAGCGCCAGGTCTTGGAGCACTTAGCGGAACTGCTGATCGCCGACGATCGGTCCCACGAGCGCGCCGCCCCGTGCAATGGAGCAGCGGATGTGCCGCCGGTCGCCACCGCTCGAGATCGGCATGGCGTGGTTCGTTACCACCGCTATGCGCGCAGGATTACCGGCTGGCGAGTGACCTGCGAACGCGTCGGCATGATCAAGCTCGAAAATCCGGTCCTCTATCGAAAGGCCGTTCTGTGCGAGGCGATCGAGCGCGAACTGATGAGCGTGCTCGGGGTCGACCGCTATGAAACCAATTCGCGCAACGGCCGGGCCAAAATCGAATACGACCCGCGTCAGCTCGGCCCGGCGCAGATTATCGAAATCCTGGATGGCGCACTCGCCAATGCCGAGCATCCCGCTGAGCTCGACAAGCCGGAGCTGGAACTGGCGCTCTGTACGGCTTCGATACCGCTCGCTGCGATCGCCCAATTCGCAATGCCTGGGCTGCTTCCAATCTCTGCAGCATTATTCGCCTATACCTCGTTCCCGAGTTTCCGGCGTGCTTATCAGGTGCTGACCAAGGAACGACGGCTCGGTGTCGACGTCCTCGACTCGATCGTCGTGCTGGGCTGTCTCGCCTCGCTCCAAGTATTTCCAGGAGCGATCCTTGCCTGGTGCCTGGCGTTCGGCCGTTTTTTGGTGCGCCGCACCGAGGACAGCTCAAAAAAGCTTCTGCTGGGGGCGTTCGGCAAACAGCCCCGCTATGTTTGGCTGGTTCAGGACGATATCGAGATCCGCGTACCGCTCGATCGGCTCGAGAAGGGTGATGTCGTCGTGGTCCATACCGGGGAGGTGGTACCGGTCGATGGCGTCATCGTCGATGGGCTCGCGATGATCGACCAGCATGCATTGACCGGTGAAGCGACCCCCGCCGAAAAAGGCGTCGGTGACCGGGTTTTTGCATCGACGATCATGGTCGCGGGCAAGATGTACGTGGCTGTCGAAAAATCGGGCAGCGACACGGCGACAGCGCAAATAGCCCAGATTTTGAACGACACCGCCGGCTACAAGCTGGCTTCCCAGCACCGTGGCGAGCAATTAGCCGACAAGGCGGTTATCCCGACCTTGGCGGTCGGCGCTCTCGCGTTGGCGACGATCGGCACGCAAGGGGCGGTGGCGGCGCTCAACAGCGATCTCGGTACCGGTATTCGGATGGCCGCCCCGCTGGGCATGCTGTCGACATTGGCGCTGTGCGCGCAAAAAGGCATCCTTGTCAAAGATGGGCGGGCGCTCGACCTGCTTTGCGAGGTCGACACGGTTCTTTTCGACAAGACCGGCACTTTGACACGTGAGCGGCCAGAGGTCGGCCGCATGGTCGCCGCCAACGGCTTCGATCCCCGGCAGATTCTTCGCTACGCCGCCGCGGCGGAGCGGCGGTTTCATCATCCAATCGCGCTCGCAATCCTTCAGAAGGCGGAGGAACAAGGTCTTCGACTGCCGCCGACTGATGCGACGCAATACCAGGTCGGCTTTGGCATAACAGTCCGCGTCGACGGGCGTGCCATACGGGTCGGCAGCCGCCGTTTTATGGAGATGGAAGGCATCGCGCTGACGCGTGAGGTCGAGGAGGCGCTCGACGACACGCATCGCGAAGGCCACACGATGGTGATGGTGGCGGTCGACGGCCGGCTTGGCGGTGCGCTCGAACTGCGAGCGTCGGTACGGCCTGAGGTGCGGGGCATTGTGAGGGGTCTGAGAGAGCGCGGCATCAAACACATCGCGATCATCTCTGGCGACCACGAGACGCCGACCCGCAAGCTCGCCGAGGATCTCGGCATGGATCGCTATTTCGCCCAGGTGCTGCCGGCCGACAAGGCTGATTACGTCGAGCAGCTGCAGAAAGAGGGCCGCAAGGTCTGCTTTGTCGGTGACGGGATCAACGACGCCATTGCATTGAAGAAAGCCAATGTTTCGATCTCGCTCAGAGGGGCGACGTCGATCGCGACGGACACGGCGCATGTCGTGTTCATGGAGCAGGGGCTCGGTAAGCTGTGCGAGTTACGGGATATCGCGCGCGATCTCGAGCGCAATGTGCGCAACAGCTGGATCATGATCATCATCCCCAACGTCACATGCATCCTGGGTGTCTTCACGCTGGGTTTTGGCATTGGCGCGTCGGTGGTGACCAACAACGTCGCTGCGCTCGGTGCACTCGCCAACGGGCTGTGGCCGATGCGCAAGGTCGCACAACTAGAGGCCGAGCGCCGGCATCTCTTCGAGCTGCAGCTGAGGCAGAGTGGATTTCTCCTAGTCGACGGTTCGCAACCGGCGCCAGTAGAAGCGGTGAATGGTACAGCTTTCCCGCTCGCCGATGCTGGCCTGGCGGTGGCCGAGATCGAGGCACCGTTTTCCTATCGAGCGGCGGCCGCTGATTGAGGAGATGGAGGCGCGGTGATGCCTAAGAGTCTCTCGGGCACTGAGCAGCCCCGTCGGCCGAGGAGAAGGACGAACGCGTCGAGCAAGAGAGCCCCTGCGGCGAATCCGGGAGCTCCTCCTGAAGCCGGCGACAGCCCGATCGCTGCCGAAGCGACCCCCTCCGACGTCGCGACCATATCGCAGCCGATTGAACCAGCGACTGCGACAACAGAGATAGTTCGCGAACTCCCGGCCCGCCCGCGGAAGGCCGTGCGAATACGGAAATACAAACCGCCCGCGGCCCCGCGCTTTCGTATCTGTATCATCGATTCGGGCTGGAACGCGGTGGCTCGCAGGGCTTTACGACACAATTTTTCACTGATCCGCCGACTTCACAAGGAAGAGTTGCTTTATCTTTTGAGCCGGAAGAAATCGGCCGAGTTCATCCGTCGTCATCGCTCTTTGATCGGCCGAGATCCGATCATTGCGGTGCACGATCTGGAGGCGATACGCGAGCACGGAACGACCGGGTTTCATGGCTTCCATTTGCATCTCGGTATCATGCGTGCCCCGAGACAAGCGCTGATCGCATTGCAGAATTTTGTCCAGTTCGTGGCTACCCACCGGCACTCGGAAAATCTCGAGGCTGAGATCCGCGCCGAGCTTCGGCGCGAGGGTATTATCGGGGCAGTCGAGATTCTCTTCCACAAGGCGCCACGCGCCCTCGGAGGATGACCGAGCAGGAGAGAAAACATGTTGGATAGGCTGGGAGAAGCGGTTTCCGTCGTGTTGGGTGCGCTCGCGATCGCTTATCTCGTCTACGAGATCGATCGCCGTAAGCGCAGGTTGCGCGACCTTTTTCATGTCCTCGACGGAACGGAAGCCGATATCTCGGCCGATCTGTTGAACATGGTGGAGAGTGGCGAGCTTAAGCCCTTTTTCAGGGAGACGCCGGCATGACGGTTCGCGCCGCACGCGCCTTGGCGGGCACTGCCGAGCCGCAGGATAATGTCGCGGCTCAGCCACTTACGGAGGCGCTGCCCGCGGTCATCCAGCCGAACGGAGCACCTTCGGCCGCCTCGCGCTTTCGCATCTTCATCGTCGACTCGGGCTGGAATTCAGCTGCGCGTCGAGTCTTACACGAGAACTTCGCGCTGATCCGCGATTTGCAAAGGGACGACCCGATCTACGTGCTTAGCCGCGAAAAGTCCGTCGAGTTTATGCGGCGTCACGGATCGCGGATCGGCAGAGATCCGATTATTGCCGTCCACGATATGCAAGCACTGAACAAGGGCGGAACTACCGGCTTCCACGGCTTCCGGCTGTCGCTCGGTCTTTTGCGTACCCCTCAGCAGGCACTCATGGGGTTACAGGCCTTCGCGCGCTTTCTGGTAGAACATCGCCACTCGGCAGATCTTGAAGCAGACATCCGCGCGCGGCTTCGTCGCGAGGGGCTATCAGGCGCGATCGAGATCGCCATGCATCATGAAGCGCGCGAAATCGGTGAGTAGCCGTTAACTGGGAGAAGAGACATGTTCGACAGGGTCACAGAGGTCATTTCGCTAGTCTTGGGCGTACTCGCCTTGGGCTACCTCGTCTATGAGATCGATCGGCGGCAGCGAAAATTACACGAGATATGGGATGTCCTCGACGGAGAGGACGCGATCATCACAAACTCCCTCGAGGACATGGTCGAAAATGGCGAACTCCGGCCGTTCGCTGGAGCTGCGCTGGCTTGACGAAGGAGATAGCGGCTCCAGTCGCCAAAATCGGTCCGGAGACGCTTGTACTCGTTGATGATCGCGTATTTGGATCGGACGGTGAGGCACTTGCGCGTCGCTTTGCCCGCCGCGTCCTTAGGTTCGAGGAAGTTTGTTCATTGGCGCTCGATCCTTCGCAGTCGAGCGCGAGGTTGAATTATCAGCTGGTGGATGGTGGTTCGACGACGCGTTTTGTGCAGCGCCTTGCCGACGCCGTCGTTGAGAGCTGTGAAGAACTAGGGGAAGTCGCGTTGCCGCGCTGGCCGGCTGGCGAACCGGTCACCCTCCATCGTTACGGGAATGTCGTTTCGCTCCTTGAGATCCTGAGTTTGGCGAGTGGAGGCCTCGTCGCTCGCCACACGGCGATCGGGCGCGATCCCGCCGTCGCGCGACACCTCGAAGAGACCTTGCGCATGATACCAGGCGTGATCGAGGTCTCTGCTGTCCGCTCCGCATCCCGCCTACGGGTGCGCTTCAATCCCCGCACCATCTCGGGGAGCGCTCTGATCCGTCTCGTCGAGGAGGCGCTTTTCCGAACTAACGCTGCACCCGCCGAACGCTTGCCCGGGCAGGTGGACTTCGCCCCCGCCAATGTTTCTCTGGGCTTCGCCGCGACAGGCGAGTTTGTTCTCCCGATTGTGACGCCCGTCACCGCAGGAATGCTTGTCGTCTCCAACCTCGAGACGTTCCGTGCCGCCGCCCATCAGGCTCGCGGGGGCAAGTTCGGCCTCCCGGCGCTCTACACCAGCATCGTCGGCGTGACACTCGCGACCGGCCAGTTTCTGTCCGCGGCGCTGATGTTCTGGTTCTTCCGCTATTGGGAGCATCGTTACCAGCGGGACCTGGAGGTCGAGACCGAAACCCTGCTCCAGCAAACCATGAGCATGCCGAAGGAGGGGCGCGCGCTTACGGAGGATGGAGACGAACGGCAGGTGCCGGGACGCGAACTCACGGTCGGCCAGCGGGTACGGACGCTGGCTGGCGAAACAGTCGTGATTGACGCCTTGGTGCTCGATGGCGTGGCGCTGGTGGATGAGACTGCGGTGCGCGGAACGCCGGCGCCGGTGCGCCGAGCCGCGGGTGATCAAGTCCTCGCCGGCAGCAAGCTGATTGCCGGCGCCCTCGACCTTCAGGTCTTACGCTCAGGCGAGGAAACAAATGCCGCGCGCATCGCGCAATTTCTGACCGACACGACGATGCCGCCGCGGCGCAGCTGGGCGCTCAACCAGGATGCCGAAAAATTCGCCGATCGTGCCGTGGCGCCGACATTTTTCGCCGCGGGCGCCGGTATGATTATCGGCGATCTGACGGTGGCCAGCGCAATTCTTCGTCCCGATTATTCTACCGGTGTCGGCCTCGCCGCGCCGCTGGAAACGTTGCGCGACGTCAAGCTCGCCAGCCTCAGCGGGATCGTCGTGCGCGCGGGCACCGCCTTCGAACGGCTCGCCTCAACTTCGTGGGTCCTTCTCGAGGATCACGAGCTGTTGCAACACCGTGATTGTGACGTGTCTGACATCCAGACAATTCGGGTTGACGAGGCGCGGTTGCTGTCGGCGGCAGCGGCAGCTGGCGTCTGGGTTGGAGACGAGCGCGGACCAGCGCTTGCCCGGGCTTGCCAGGAACGCAGGCTCATCGTGCGGCGGGCTGGTGTGCGTGAGATCGGTTTAGACGGTGTCGTCACCGACTTCCGGGGTCGCGTCGTGCGACTACGTGGATGTCCAGTCGCTGGTCTCGACCCGCCGCCACCACTGAGCGTCGAATTCGATGGTGTTGAAGTCGCGGAGATCCGTTTTCGGCGTAATGAGCACCCGACGGCGACGGGCGTTGTGGGGCGGCTGAAAAAGGCCGGCCTGCGCGTTTTTCTCGCTTCGGAACGCTCGGCCCACGCGACGGCCCGTCTTGCATCGCTACTGGGTGTCGATCGGCACTGCGGCGATATGCATCTCGACGACAAAATTCGTCTTCTGCTCGACCTGCGCGGGGACGGAGTTGCCACAGTGTTTGTCGGAGACTGTACGACCAGCGCTCAAGCGGCGCAGGAGGCTCATTTGGCGATTGCGCTCGCCGATGGAGACACGCTTGGAGGGGAAGCGTGGGACATCGCGCTGCTTGGAGGGTCGATAGAGACGTTGCCTCTCCTGTTCGCGCTCGCTCATGATCATACCAGACGCGTCGAGCGAGCACGCCATGCCGTCATGACACCCAACCTGCTGTGCGTCGCCGGCGCGTTCTCATTTGGGTTTACCGGCTTGGCGTCGGTGTTCATCAGCAATTTCGGGACGAGCATTGCCTACAACAATGCCGTGCGCTCGCTTCGCACCGCGCATGACCCTATGACCAAGTGGCGTGAGGCTGGTTGCTATGAAGCCGCCGCCAGCGCGCACATCTGGCCAAAGCCCCCATTCGGCGGCCGGTTGAATATGGAGACGCATCATGCCCAACCAACGGCCTAGCGCCGGCGTTACTGAGCCGAGCGAGTCGGAGGCGGCGATCGACTTGCCAGCGCTAGCCGACCCGACGCCTCAGTTGCCAGTGCCGGTGCCCCTTGTTGCGACCTCGACGGATCAGGTGATCGAGGAGGCGCACGTCATCGACGAACACTTAATGCGGCGCATTGAGAACCTGCCGAGAGAGGCTGGCTGGGCACTGATCACAGCGGGGGTTATCGGTGTGATCGCGCCGGGAGTACTAGGTTGGCCGTTCGTGGTGGCTGGCGCCTTTGTGCTCGCGCCGGGTGGGACGCGGAGGCTAGCGCGCTGGGCTGGCCGTAAACCGCGGAAACATGCGCACGCCGCACTGCGCCAGATTTGCCGCCTCGTCGATGATCTGGAGCGGCGTTACCCGAGTGTGCGCGCCGATGCGCCGCCCATCGTACTTCAACATCGCAGTTACATTGATGTCCAGTAGCCGGATTTTCTCAGAGGTGACCGAGGAAACTCTGACCCGTCTCAAGACGGTGGGGCGTACCCAATACAGTGTCATTTTCGATCCGCCGGAGGGCCCGCGCAGCAGCGCCATTTCGCAAACTCCGTTTGGCGAGTGCATCGTTGAATTCGAATACGATATGACGCGAGCCGAGCTGACCCTGACGCTTGTTAAAAAGCCTTGGCTGGTTCCGGAGAGTCTGCTCTGGAGCTCCTTTCTAGAGAACGCTTAAGCGCTGCCGCGAACCGAGCTAGATGGCAAAGACGTAACTCTAAACCCGCTATACCGGCATTGTGCGGCGCTGGTGCAACCGACCGATCTTAGCCGTCTCCTCGCGGTGACCCGCGATGACGCGCACGCCCTCATCGAGCTTGGCGATGATGTTCTCCGGCGAGCACGTCTCGAGAAACGGGATGCGGTTTTTTCGGCAGGCGGCGAAGACCCGCTCGCGAGCCTCTTTCATCTCGGGCGGGTAGGGGTCGCGTGGGACGGCAAGATAGCCGAGTGCCAGCCCGAGATCTCCGGGGCCCAGTTCGGCGAAGCCGAGGCCCGGTACGGCGAGGATAGCTTCGCAACTGGCGATACCCTCCGGGCTCTCGAGCTTGACGCCCAGCAGCAGCTCCCCCTTCGGATTGAGCGGCCAAGGATCGCAGCGTTCCAGATATTCTTCTGGCGATATTCCCCATGCCGGAGCGGCGGTCGTCTCCGAGCCGCGGCCGCGCGTGCCGATGCCGAGTTGCTCTGCGCTCGGCTCGCTTGTCGCTCCATGCATCCGCTCGATCGGGGAGGGGAGGCCAGGCTCGACACCGGCCGAGTGATGCGGGTAGCGGCAAGCTGCGACAAAGGCGCGAACCGCATCCGCCGACTCGGCCTGGCAGAGCAGCACTCCGTGCACACCGCGCCCGAGGATCTGGCGGAACTGCCAGGCATTGAACCGGACGTTGGCAGCATCGGTGCCGTTAACTGGCGCCTCGACGATGACGGCCGGAGTGCGGTGTCCCGAGCGCGCTGGTCCGCCATCTACGAGGCCCCGCATATATTCGGCAAGGCCCGTCATGTCGAAGGCCCCGTGCTCCATTCCGACATTGATATAATCGGCCCAGACACCCGCGTCCTCGAAGCCTTGCCGATAGGTCAGCACGTGGCCGCTATGGCCGCCAGTGTAATAGATCGCCTGATCCCGCTCGAGGAGCTCGATAGCGCGGTTGATGCGGCTGGCCATGATTTTCTCCCGTGAGCTCGGTTGACCGCCGCGCAAAGCGACAGTTTCGAGGAAAATATCCAGCCCCCCGCAAAGATGTCCATATCGGCCTTGCAGCAGAGCCTGGGAAGGGCGGCCAGTGGCGGTCTCGCCCGTTGACCCGGAGTCGGACGCGGCTATAGTCCTGCCGCGAAGCGGGTGTGGCGGAACGGTAGACGCGGCAGACTCAAAATCTGTTGTCCGAGAGGACGTGGGAGTTCGAGTCTCCCCACCCGCACCAAGGATAACAATGAGTTGAGTGTACCAGAGCCTCTGGGCTACGCTGTCGACAACTCGTTTGGCAACCTTGGGGCTACCATCAAGCGTCATTTGGGGTGAGAGATTGAAGTCCGAACCGGGCCCGCCGATGACGCTCGGGAACGCGTCCGCCTCCCACGTCCGCCTTATCGTGTGGTGTCGCGACTGCGGCCGTCAGGTCGAGAGCCCGACCCGGCGGAACTCGCCCGACGCTGAGCTATGCGTCCGTCAGGTCGGCAGCCTGCGGGATCGGGCAAGAGGTTAAATTCTAAAATACGGCGCAGTTTCCGAGGCCCTCCGCGATTTCTCGGGACCTCGACGCGCGCCCCGGTTTTCCCCGTACACGTCACATTGTTTGGCGTCGTCGCTCCGTTCGCCCCGGCCCGTTGTTCTAAGGGCTCGCGGAGCTTGCGGCTGAGTTCATCGAGGAGGCGCTGACGGTCGCGCCCGCGGGCAAGGTCGCGGTCGAGACTGCCACCGAGCACCGCCTTGATACCGATCGGCAACAGGACATGCATCACTTGCCGCTGAAACAAGCGGCGCAGCGGGTCGAGCTCGGTGATAAGCCCCCACCACAGGATCTCATAGCAGCGATCGAGGCCGATGAGATGCTCGATCTTCTCCGCCGTCGAGAAATGGCGCCGACCGGGCGGCAGGTCGGCGACACGCGGCATGTATGGGAAAGCGATGACGCTGCCGTCGTCGAGACGGACGCCTTGCTTGCGTGCTCGCTTGAGCGGGGAGCCTGCCATTGACTCGGGTATGTGG
>Ga0306924_10000275_pt1 | contig 41748 bp, 28 predicted proteins | sample sta12Can44000111_FD_203756 | JGI IMG/M metagenome (GOLD analysis project Ga0306924, IMG submission 203756) | Lab enrichment of tropical soil microbial communities from Luquillo Experimental Forest, Puerto Rico - statanox.12C.anox.44.000.111 (v2)... | ecosystem: Environmental > Terrestrial >... | reverse complement strand
ACGCCGAGGTCTTGGGTAACGCATTCACTCGCGAAGTCAGATGGTCGATCCGCGACTTGGCTTGCCTCATATCTGCCGCATACAACTCAGGCGCCGAGGTGGTCTTTGCCTTTTGCACACGCTGCTGCAACTGGGTCTCGAGAACCTGGGTTTGCTCGGGAGACACCTGTTTGATCTCGGGGGGCATTTGTACCGATTGAGCCTGTTCTTCTTGAAGACGCGTACGCACCTTGTCGAACTTGGATTCCCCAGTCTTAATCCCCGGGGCAGAGCCTTCGTCTCCAAGGTTGTCAACGGATTTTGCGGGAACCTTGCTGACTATTGGGTCAACCATGGCACTCCTAGTTATCGGATGGCTCCGGGAAAGGTTGCTGGGGGGCGGCTGGAAGGTCCCGCTGCGGAGTCCGCCATCTGCTTGCGCAGCATGGCCAGCGACTTGGCGTGCAGGCGGCAGACCCAGGAGCGCGAAAGCCCCAGTTTGGCGCCTATCTGATCCAGTGTAAGTCCCCCAAAGTAAAAGCCTTCGAGGACCGCCCGGTTGATTTCCGGAAGCTTCGCCAGCAGCCATCGGACATTCCGTTTTTGCTCCGCTTGAACCACCATGTCCTCGGCTGAAACCTGCTTCTGGTCCGCCGGCTCCTCCGGCATGGCTTCCAGCGAGAGCATGTAGCAGGTCATGATGTTTCCAGTTGTCTCCTTCAGGTCCTGCAACTGCGCTTCAGCAGACCCAGCCACAGGCGGCTCAGCGGAGGCATCTTTCATGTACTCATTGGCAGCCATCTCGAAGCGCATCTGCTGGTACTGCGACTTGGGATACCAGCCCATCTTTCGCAGTCCGTCGTAGATGGCCCCTCTGATCCGATAGTACGCAAAGGTCTTGAACTGGACGCCGCGGGAGGCATCGAAAGCGTTAGCGGCTTCCACCAGCCCGAGTTCCGCCCAACCTTGAATGTCCTTCCTCTCAAGATCAGGAGGCAGTTTGCGCACCACTTCCGCCGCAAGCGCGTGCGCATAGGACACGTTGGCTTCAATCAGACGTGTGACTTCCGCGCTGGCGGCTGCCGGCTCAGGACCGCTCGGCACCGGACGAGTGGACCCCTGGCGGGGGAACATTTCGGTTGCTCCTGTTCAGGCCGTTGAAAAACCGTCGACTTGGGAATCGCTGCTGCCTTGGGTATCAACCCAACGCTACGGTCGACTGATGCCCTTTAAGCCTTACACCTTGGTGGTGCATCGACCCCGCTTGACGTTACATCTCTGCTAAACGCGATGCCCTGCCTGGTACTGATGAAAGCGGGGCACCGCATTTACTGCGAGGCGAATTCCTGTCTACTCTCTGTTCGACCCCAGCACCGACCAGAACATGCCCCAGGTCACCGAATATGGCCCTGCGGATGTTTCCGAATCAGTGTAGTCCTCGTAAACCAAGAGATCTCCACGACTGGTATGCAGCGGAATCACCAGCCCTGTATTCCCGCAAATGCTTGTGACCTGATCAAACGAAGACGCGCACGAAGATGCCGCCGCACTCAATACGGTCTCGTTGGTCAGGTCGGTAGCGAGCCCCGGAACTGCGGCTGTGTAATGGTTCGTGTCTCCGTTGGCTGCAAGATCACTCAGTGCCCACAGCGCCGAGTTCTCCACAAGACCTACTCCTTGGTCCTGGTTTTGCGTCAGACTCAACGGATAGCCGCGCCCACCTGCATAGGAGCCGAAGCCAATGCTCGCATGGGCCGTGTCGTAGTACACATACAGCTGGTTTGGCGCAAGCGTGGCCGAAACTGTCCGCCCGCCTGTTCGAATCTTCACCTGTGCCAGACCTACGGGATTTATGAACCCCGACCCGGTACTGTCCGCGAAAGGTACGACCCGGCTAGCATCCGACACGAAGGAGAGATAGACTTGCGCACCACCGTAAAACTGTCCGCCGAGGCTCACATCAGCGACTAGGAACCCGTTGTAACTAATCGGCTTGTACCCGAAACCCGACAGCGGCGGGCTCAAGAACGAGCCTTCATCTTCCTCTTCGGCAGGGTTCACGTCTGCCAGGAAGAAACCCGCTTGAATCGTGTCCCCATCAAAGGTGTCCTCGTAAGGCTGGAAAAGGAGCAGGTCTCCTTTGTCGGTGTGTAAGGCCTGTGCAGAAGTCGGCGCGGGACAACTTCTATTCGGGAAGCCTAGGCACAGGAACGCTCGGCCGCTAAATCCGACGCTTTCTGTAAGATCTGTCGGAAGAAAGAAACTGGGATTGGCCGCATCCCCAAAATCGACCGTTCCATCCTCGATCCCGAACGGATATGCGGGCTCTACACCACCGGGAGCGGTCGCGGAGAACATCCCAAAGCCGACACCGCGACCCCCGACGAGCGGAGGTGAGGTTGGGTCCCCTTGATCGAGGCTTACAAAGATCTGATTCGGAGCGAACGTTGCATGGACAGTTCTGCGGAGCGTCGAAACCGTGATGGACGACCTTCCCTCGGAGATGATTGCCACCTGGGCCATGCTCCCATTGGTCGGATCAGTGAATTGCACCACCTGTACGTTGTTCGTATCTCCACTGAAGCGTAATGTGATCCGGGCATTGTGGAAGTTCCAGCTTCCAAGTTGCCCGTCCGCAATCGTGATGCCCGTGTAGGTGACGGGGGCGGCCGCTGCGGAAGTGATCAGCCCGAAGGCGACACACAAAAATGCGGCCATCCCCCAAATGGCCCTCCGCGTCGCGAAGTTGAACCGAAAGCTGTTCCCTTTCATATCGCCGTCCTTTTCAGCCGTTCTCAGCGCAGCCACGTTCCCGTGGGAAAGCATTCAAGCCTTTCGCGCACCTAGAGGCATACCGTTCGCCGAAACGAGCGGATGCGCACGACTTTCAGAGGGGGAAACTGACTTTGGTCTTAGGCCCGAAAGACTGAAAAACGGGAAACGAGGACTACAGAATGTGCGGGACTTTACTCCAGTCCTTTGGGCTTGTCAAGAAGTTGTGCGCGTCAAAACGCAGCTTGAGAGGCGCCAAATCTGGTTCCCGCGGGCGTTCTCGCCGGGGCGATGCAAAAAGCCAGCCCGCAACCAACCCGGGCTTACCTTACGGTTTCTGGCCCTGTTTCCGCCCCGCTTGCAGACTCAAGAGCCCGCCCGAACCAGCCCCCGCAGTTGCACACTTGACAGAGCACTTTATCGTTTCTAGTATTGCGCCCGCGCAGATCGCCGCGTAACGTTTCCCCCAAATCCATCACGACCCATAAAGAGGGTGAATGAATCGCGCGCTCCTATTTGCCGTTTTGGCAATTCTACCTAGCGCTGTTCGCGCTGAGGAATTGGGAGCTTTTACTCTGATGGAAGGTTCGGTTCGCGTCTTGCGAGGAACCATGGTCCTGCACGGGGCAGAGGGCATGCGGTTCCAGAACGGCGACATCGTCGAAACCAGTTCACCGGGATTCGTACAGGCTGAATTTTCGGGTGGCACGATCGCCGCGATCGGTCCCTCCACCCGAGTCTGGATTCACGGTTCCGGCTCACAACGGGACCTGGTGCTTATGTCCGGTTGGGTAAAAGCTGAGACCGGTGCCGGCGGGGGAACTTACCGCTTGGTGGGTCCGTTGCTTACCGCTAGCCCCAAGGGTGGTGCCGCGATTGTGCATGCCGGATCAGGTGTCGGCGAGATCTACGTGGAAACTGGAACGGCGACCGTTAGCGAAGCAGAGTCTGGCGGGGGCAAAACTGTCGCTGCCAAAACCGGTCAATTTTTCACGCGGCACGCTGGCAAGAGTGTGGCGGTCGGTTCGCGTCCCGAAGATGCCTTCGTCGACGCTATGCCCCGTCCGTTCCGGGATACGCTCCCCCCGCGCATATCCCATTTCGCCGGCAAAAAGACGCCCGAACCGAAGCCGGATCACGAGATCAGTTATGCAGAAGCGGAACCATGGCTGAAGCTGGGACGAGGCTGGCGTCGTAGTTTCGAAGAGCGCTTCCAGCCACGCCTGAAGGACGCCGAATTCCGCAGGTCAGTTGAACAGCACATCGCAGAATATCCGGAGTGGGATCGGATCCTGCATCCGGAGAAGTACGAGAATTCCCCCACCGCGCCCAGCGCCACATCCACACCGCCTCCGGGGAGCTACTGAATATGAAACTCATCGTCAAGTTCAATCTCGTGTTGTGCCTCATTTTCGCCATTGGATTCGCTGCTGTCGGTTACTTCACCAACCGTCTGTTGCAGCGCAATATCAAACAAGAAATTACCGAGAACGCGCGCATCATGATGGAAGCCGCGCTGGCCGTGCGCTCCTACACCTCCACTCAAATCAAGCCACTGCTGGAAACCCAGATGAGGTACGCCTTTCTGCCGCAGAGCGTGCCGGCTTACTCCGCGAACCAGTATTTCGCGCAGTTGAAGAAAAAATTCCCGGAGTACAGCTACAAGGAAGCGACGTTGAATCCAACCAACCCCATGGACCGCGCGAACGACTGGGAAGCCGACATCGTCAACCTGTTCCGGCAAGCCCCGGACCTTCCTGAACAGGTGGGGGAGCGCGAGACACCGGCGGGCAAGGCGATGTACATGGCGCGTCCTCTGAAGATCAAAGACGCGAAGTGCCTGGATTGCCACGACACCCCGGAAAGCACGCCTCGCACCGTGATCGAACGCTACGGCAGCGACAACGGCTTTGGCTGGAAATTGAACGACGTGGTGGGCGCGCAGATTGTGACGGTGCCCGTAAAGCTGCCCGTACAACGCGCCAAGAGTGTGTTCGCCGTTTTCATGGTGTCACTCGCGGCCGTGTTTGCTGTTCTGATCCTGGCCCTGAACATGATGTTGTTCTACCTGGTCACCCGGCCCGTGAACCAACTCGCCAAGGTCGCCAACGAGGTCAGTCTCGGGAATCTCGACGCTCCGGACTTTGCCGCCTCCAGCCGCGACGAAATCTCGGACCTCGCCGAGTCTTTCCGCAGAATGCGTAAGAGCCTGGTCGAAGCTATCAAGATGCTAGAGACTTAGCCTCTGGCCGAAACGAAATGTGCTGCAATCGGGCGCGCCTGCGGGCGCGCCCTTCGCACAAGCAAGGCTCGGCTTCCGGCATTGCGCTGAACGCTCGCCTTATCGGGAACGGGAAGAGTTGTGCCGTGGTTTACGCGTCTGGGAAGCCGGCATCCCGCAAGAATTGTCGCCGGTCCTTCCCGTTCTCCACGTGTTGCGACAGCAGCACATAGAGGGAGCGCAAGCTGTCGGCTCGCGTTGCCGCTTTCTTTGCCAGAACGGCTGAGATGGGGCCAACGTGGGCGGCTAACGCTTTCGCTGCGTGGTCGATTGCCTCGGGAGTGATGCCCAGCGGACTCTTGGGATTGATCGCGGAGGTCAGTGCTGCAGGTGCGGCAGCTCTGGGAATCGAACTCGTCAGCATCATTGTCTTCGGGTCTTTCTTCTCCAGTTCGACCCGTCGCGCCAGGAACGCGTCGCGGTCCTCCTCGCGCTCCAAGCTCTGCGCCATGATCCTGAACATCTCATCGACATCCGTGGTCTTCGCCGCCGCTCGTTTAACAACCACCCGGGCCAGCGGCCCGAGGAACACTGCCAGTTCTTTTTCGACCATCTTCAGGAATACCGCCAGGTCGGCACTGAGGTTCAGCATCTCCGTGCGAGGCGCGTCTAGATACTCTGTCTTACCTGGACTCTTAGCCACTGGTCCGCGGTCGATCGTTCTGAAATCCGCCGGAGCAGCGGCCGGCGGTTTAACAGCCGGTTTGAGTGAACTGGCGGCGGCCGGAGGGGCAGGTGGCGCGGCGGGAATCGGAAGCACACTTCGCTGTGCGGCTGCCCGCGGCGGCGCTTCCAGCTTGGTCGGGGTCGGAGCCGGAACCGGCGATGGCGGAGTTGGCGGCGGTCCGCTCTTAGGTAACGGACGAACCTCTTCCGTGGGAGCGCGCCGCTGCGTCTGCTTGACCGCAAGCTTGTCGGTTTCCATCTTGCGGGCCTGCTCCTCGATCTCGTTCCGGACCCGCAATAAGCGTGAATCGTTGGGATATTTCGACAGGCCCCGCTCAATCTCCTGCAGCGCGGCTTCGATGTTGCCAACCTCTCTGCTGCGCGTGATCGACTTCAGATAAGCGTCAAGCTCCTGAGCCTGCTTCCGTTCCTGGATGCTCTTCCGAATGGTCGCGAACTCTGGAGAATTCGGCTCTACTCGCGCCGCTTCGCCCAGCAACAGTTCCGCGGCTTCCAGGTCTTCGGAGACTGCCGCATGGCTGCTGTCAACCAAGCCGCGGAACACCCGCTGTCGAATCTGGGTATCGGAACCCGCTGCCTCCAGCGCGAGGCCAAAACTCTCAGCGGCTTTGGTCCACTTCGCCTTCTCGGCAAACTTCTCGGCGGAGGCCAGCTGTTTTTCCGCCTTGGCACGCCGCTCAACAATCCCGCGAATCTCCTCTTCCATCGAGGCAAACTCACGTTCTTGCGGGAAGTCGCGCCGAGCCAATTGCACCAGGTTCGCCGCTCGCTGATAGTCGCTTGCCCCCAGGGCGCCCCGGATGTCCGCCGTCCATTTTTCCCGAGCCTCGCGGAGCATTTGCTCGTGCTGCGTGCGCACATGCTCGATCGAGCGATCCAGGTCCGGATAGTCGCGGTAGAGGCTGCGGAGGTCCTCCCATTTTGCGAGCGCCTTGTCGTACTTGCGCTCTCGCTCAAAAGCACGCGCGTCGGCAGCCAACGTGGAAGCGGCGCGGTTCAGTTCCCGCGTTTCGTCCAGCTTCTTCTGCAAGCGCTTTTCTGAAGGCTGCTCTTTGAGCCCTTGCTCAAGGACACGCACGCGCGCATCCAGCGCCGTCTCCTTTTCAGCACGCTGCAACACTCCCGCGATGAAAGCTTCCCTCTCGACGCGTTCCTTCTCCGCGCGCTCTCTCTCTTTGGTCAGTCGAATCTGCTCGTCCAGAGCTTGCCTCAGAGATTGCAGGCGCGGCTCGTTGGGATACGCACCCATCGCTTTCGTCAGCTCGCGTCCTGCACCCGAGAAGTCGCCGGCATTCTGCAGCTTCTTTACCGTATCGATCGCCTCTCGCAACCCGTCTTCGCGCTTAAGGGCGCTGATTCGCGACGCCAGGTCGGTCGCGCCGGTGTCATTGGGCTGCAACTGTGAGAGCCGTGACAGCAGCACCTCGGCCGCGCGCCAATCCCTGTCGGCTGCGGCTTTCGCCTCGGCCATCAGCTCGCGGATTCCCCTATCGCGAATCACCAGGTCTTTCGCGGCAAGCTGGCAGGCGCGCACGATTGCGTCGGCACCTTGTTCCCATTGCCGGCTCGATAGCAACCGTTGCCCTTCGGCCAATCCTTTCTCCGCTTTCGAGCGCAGCTTAAGGCCGGCCTCGGCCTGCTGCCGCAGGGCCATCAAGTCAGAATCCCATTGGAATTCCTTCTCCGCCTCGCCCAATATTTCCAGGGCTTGCGAGTAATCGCTCCTTTGGTAGGCACTTTGTATCCTGCTGATCCACCCTTCGCGCACGCTTGCTTTTGCCTGGTCGCGCAGCTTCTTGACCCGCTCGATGCTGGTCTCTAGATCGGGATAGTGCCGGTAGGTCGAGCGCAGCGTTTCCCACTTCGCCAACGCGTCCTCATACTTGCCTGCCTGCTCCAGATTGCGGGCTTCGTTCGCCGTGGACGCGATCAGCCTCCCCAACCACTGCACACCATCCATTTGCTCCTGGAGATCGGGCTCATGCGGACTTTTGGCAAGGGCTTCTTCGAGAATTCGGTAACGCACGTCAAGCGACGAGACTTGCTGCGCGTGCTTGATGGCCCCCTGAACCATCTCGGCTTTTTCCGCTTTAACCCGGTCGACAAAGTGAGCGATGTCGATGTCGCCCCCGGTCTCGCGAGCCATGTTTTCCAGGATGGCGAGGGCATCTTCGTACTCCTGATTCTGGAGGAACTGGTTGGCCTTCTCGAAGCAATCCGCCTTGCGTTGCTCCGCCAACTCCCGCTGGATGTTCTCCTTTACCACCTCCACCATCGATTCCAGCCGCGGCTCCGGGCCAATGTCCGCCAGCGTAGCTTCCAGCTTCTCCAGCAACTCCTGGTTGCGCTTTTCCTGCATCATGCGTCGCGCATTCGCAAGCAGGTCATCTACGAATTTCTTCCGCTCAGCGAGTTGCCGCTGCTTCTCGGCAATGCTCTGCAGCCGCAACAGCGCCCGGTCCCCCGGAAACCGCCCTAACCCGTCACAGGCCAATTGGGACGCGCTCTCGTGGTCGTCGCGACTGAGCGCTTCTTCAATGCGCTTGGAGATTTCTTCAATCTCACGCCGCCGACGTTCCTGGGTTTGGCCCTGGATCGCGGAATCCACCAGCGCTTGCACTTGCGGAGCATCCGGATCCAGAGTCTGCGCCTGTTGCAGAATCTCGAGCGCGGCCGTGAATCGGCGCGCCGAGATTTCTTGTCGCGCGGCAGACACGTAGTTTTCAATCTGCTGCTGTCTCGCCCGCTCTACCCATTCGCGGTGGATCAGACGGTATAAGCTCTTGGCCTGCGTGTCGTCGGGCTCAATCGCGAGCGCCTCTTCCACTGCTGCCTTGGCGGCATCGAGCCGGCCTTCTGCATGCGCAGCCTCCGCATTCTTGAGAGCAGCATGCAGTTTCTCGGCGCGCGCCACGGCCTGCCGCACTTCCTCGCGCAGCCGCTGCAGGTCCGTATTGTTCTTGTCCAGGGCGAGGCCTCGCTCCACGCAATCCTGGGCTACCTGGTATTGCTCGTGGGCCAATGCTTCGGCAGCCCGCTCCTGCAACCTGGAGACCTGGGCGTTGACTTCCTCTTTCTGGATCCGAAGCTGAACTTCGCGCAAAAGCTGGTTCGCTTTCGTATTCTGCTGGTCGATCCGCAGCACCTGCACTAGGCGCTCCTTGGCCTTCTGCAAATCCGACCGCTCCATCAACAGGGCGACTTCGTCCATGTTGCGCGCGATCAGTTCCTGCTTCAGGTGTCCCTGGAGCTGGCGCAAGTCGAGCACAAGCTCGTCCGCCGACTGGTACCGATCGTCGCGGTCTTTCGCCAGCGCGCGCAACAGAATCGCTTCCAACTCAGGCGGATACACAGTCAGGAAATTCCGCAGCGGAGGAGGAGGTTCGCGCGTGATCTTCAGTAGCGTCGTGGTGGTGCTCTCCCCTTCAAAAGGAAGGTGGCCGGTTACGAGCTGATAAAGCACAACACCCGTCGAGAACAGGTCCGTGCGCCCATCCACGGTCACGCTGTTCACCTGCTCCGGGGACATGTAGTACAGCGTGCCGACAATCTGCGATCCGCTCTTGGTGGCGTTCTGGTCCCCCACCTTGGCGATGCCGAAATCGAAGATTTTCACGCCCCCATCGGTGCAGAGCATGATGTTCGCCGGCTTGATGTCGCGATGCACCACGTTCCGCCGGTGTGCATAGCTCAGGCCTTCGCATACCTGGATGATGATGTTCATCTTGTCCAGCAGCGTAAGCGAACGCCGGCCTGCCAACGACGTATCCAGGTCTTCCCCCTCCAGGTACTGCATGACCAGGTAAGGATTCCCCGAAAAATCTCCCAGGTCATAAACCGTGACGATATTGGGATGGACAAGGCTGGCCAGAGACTTGGCTTCAACGAAAAAACGCTTGAGCTGAGCGGGATTGTCGGCAAACCCGCTCGTGATCATCTTGATCGCAACCGTTCGATCCAGGTGTGGGTCCGTGGCCTTGTAGACCACACCCATGCCTCCACGCCCGATCACCTCGATGACGTCATACTTCCCGATTTTTGCGGGCAGATTGGAGTCCATGATGTTCAGGGTCGGGTACGAAGCGCGGCCGCGCACCGGGGGTCGCCTACCACCGTTGCCGCCTGGGGGGAACAACACGCCGCCCTCAGCGCGGGATATTGTGCTACGAAAGCTCCCTTGTCGCAACTGGTCTTTCAGACCAGGGGTTTGTAACTAAATGGTGCACGGCAGTTTGCGTCCGTTACGCTGGACGCCGTGGAATGGAAGGGTCCGGCTAATACGGAATCTTGTTCGACGTTTCCTGCCACGCGCGAAAGCCGCTAAGCGCTTGCTCCCTCATCATTTGCACCATCGGTATGGTCCGCTGGGGAAGCGGCTGCGCGATCTCGCGATAAATGAAGGAATCGTCGAAGCCAGCCTGAGCCGCGTCCGACGCCAGGCTGCCGTAGTAAATCCTGGACAGGCGCGCCCAATAGATCGCTCCCAGACACATGGGGCAAGGCTCACAAGACGTGTAAAGCTCACAGTCGCGCAGCTCGAAGCTGCGCAACTCCGCGCATGCCTTTCGGATCGCGATGACCTCCGCATGCGCCGTCGGGTCATTCATGGAAGTAACCCGGTTCGCCCCTTCAGCCACGATCTTGCCGCGCTGAACGATGACCGCGCCAAAGGGTCCTCCTTGGCCCGATCGCACGTTGTCGACCGACAACTGGATCGCGCGTGCCATGAAAGTGTTGTCCATGTGTTTAACAAAACGCAAGCGTGCCGCTGCGCGGTGCGCCGACGATGGCTACCGCGCTTTTGCGCGCAGATCGGTCGACATGGACTGGTTCGCAGCCGCTTCGCTGAGTTACGAGTATAAGCGGGAATCCCCAAACGGGGTAAGAAGATGTTTTCCTTGAGCGGACAAGGCCGTCAGAGTGATTGAAAACCACCGAAGTTCCGGATACGCTTTTCCCTCAAAAGATCACTGCGCGAGGAACACCGTTTGGGTTTGCGGGCCTTTACATCGCAGCGCGTTGTGACTCCTGACGGAGTCCGAGCTGCTGCCCTGTTGGTCGAAGGGGCCAAGATTCGAGATGTCGCCTTGATCGGCGATGTGCCCACCGGTATTCATGTGGAAGACTTCGGGCAAGCCGCTATCCTGCCCGGCCTCGTCGACTCCCACGTCCATATCAACGAACCGGGGCGCACCGAGTGGGAGGGTTTCCGGACGGCGACTCGGGCCGCTGCTGCCGGCGGCTACACCATGTTGATCGATATGCCCTTGAACTGCGTCCCGCCAACCATCAACGTCGCTGCACTCCAGGCCAAACGCAACACCGCGCAGGGACAATGTTACGTGGATTGGGCAGCTTGGGGCGGTGTGGTTCAGGGAAATTATGAACACATTGAGGCGCTTGCACGCTCGGGAGTTCGGGGCTTCAAATGCTTCCTCGTTCACCCCGGCATCGACGAGTTCACCCTGGTCGGCGAAGCCGAACTACACAGGGCGTTGCCGAGCGTTGCCCGAACTGGCCTCCCTCTGTTGGTGCACGCCGAACTGCCGGGGCCGATTGAGGCCGCGACGGCGCGGTTGCATGACGAGAACTGGAGCCGCTACGCGACTTATCTCCAATCACGGCCTGATGAGGCTGAGCTCACCGCGATTCGTTTGATGTTGTCCCTATGTCGTGAATACAAGTTCAGGTTGCACATCGTGCATCTGGCAACCGGTTTGGCCCTGGAAGAGTTAGACGTCGCTCGTCGTTCGGGTTTGCCGGTGACTGTCGAGACTTGCCCGCATTACCTGCATCTCGTGGCAGAGAACATCCCCGAGGGCGCGACGCAATTCAAGTGCGCGCCTCCCATCCGACGCCACTCCAATCGAGAGCAACTTTGGCAGGGACTGAAGGATGGCATCATTGACATGGTCGTTACCGATCATTCGCCGTGCCCGCCGGCAATGAAGCGCTTTGATGAAAGAAGCTTCCGGGATGCCTGGGGAGGAATCGCCAGCCTGTCGAAGGCCTTGCCCGTAATGTGGACCCAAGCCGAGCAGCGAGCCTTCTCGCTTTCCGACATCGCACGCTGGATGGCGGAGAAACCTGCGCAACTCGCCGGATGCGACCGAGACAAGGGAAAGCTGGCGCCCGGATACGATGCCGACTTCGTTGTTTTCAATCCCGAGCAACAATCTAAGGTCAGCGAGCAGCACCTGTACCACCGACATGCGATATCGCCGTATCTGGGTGAGACGTTGCGAGGTGTAGTGAAGAAGACTTTTCTGCGTGGAGAACCCGCGTTCGACGAAGGACTCTTCCCAGGAGAACCGAGAGGCTGTGAGTTTATGCCGGAGTCGGCGGTCCACGGCGCAGGTGAGAAAGGGGCACATTGACACCTCAGCGAATTGTCGGGACATCTGTTCCCCGCAAAGAAGGTCACGACAAGGTCACGGGCAAGGCGGTATACATCGACGACATGTCGCTGCCCGGAATGCTGTATGGGGCGACTGTGCGTAGCCGTGTTCCGCGCGGCAACATTGCCCGAATCTCATTTGGCGCCGGGATCAATTGGAGCGAATTCGTAATTGTCTCTGCAAGGGATATTCCGGGCCACAACTGCATCGCGCTGATCACTGACGACCAACCCTGCCTCGCCGATGGAGTTGTCAATCATCCCGAGGAACCGATCCTGCTGCTGGCCCACCCCAACCAGCATGCTCTGACCAAGGCCGTGCAAGCCGTGAACATCGGCTACGAGCCCCTTCCCCCCATCTTCACGATCGAGGCGAGTGACCGGCAGGATCGAATCATCTGGGGCACCGACAACACCTTTAAGCGCTTCCTGATCGAGAAGGGGGATGTCGAGGCAGTTTGGGCGAAGGCTGACTACATCGTCGAGGGCGAGTACACCACGGGAGCCCAGGAGCAACTCTACATCGAGAACAACGGCGTCATCGCCAGCTTCGACCCCGACCGCGGAATCACGCTGTGGGGATCGCTCCAGTGCCCTTATTACGTTCACAAAGCGCTGATGAAGCTGTGTGCCTTGCCCGAAGACAAGGTCCGCGTCGTGCAAACCGAAACCGGAGGCGCCTTTGGCGGCAAAGAAGAATATCCGTCGATGATCGCGAGCCATGCAGCGTTGCTCGCGATCAAGTCGAGACGGCCCGTCAAGATTGTCTACGACCGTATGGAAGACATGGCCGCCACCACGAAGCGCCACCCTTCCCGTACGCGCCATCGGACTGCGGTGAGCCGCGACGGCAAGATCCTGGGTGGCGAAATCGAATTTGTGATAGACGGAGGAGCCTACACGACTCTGTCACCTGTTGTGTTGTCACGCGGCACCATCCATGCGGGTGGTCCGTACTACTGGCCGAGCGTACGAATCCGATCCAGAGCAGTCGCTACCAACGCCCCGCCTCACGGAGCGTTTCGCGGATTCGGAGCTCCCCAGAGTTTATTCGCGATGGAGCGGCACATGGATCGCATCGCCGCGACCATTGGAATTTCTCCCGTCGAGGTGCGACGCCGCAACTTCTTGAAGACGGGACAGACCACGACGACGGACCAGGTCGTGAACGAGCCCATTGACCTGAATCGGCTTCTCGACCGCGGCCTCGAACTCGCCGGCTATGACCTAAAGAAAAAGCGATTCTCCGCCGAGAATACTTCGACAACCAGGCGAGGAATTGGCATCGCTGCTTTTCTGCACGGCGCCGGTTTCACCGGATCCGGCGAGCGTTACCTAGCCTCCGTAGTAGGCGTGGAAGGTCTCGCTGACGGACAAGTCCGCGTGTTGGTTTCGAGCACCGAATTCGGACAAGGAACGAAAACCGTCCTGTGCCAGGTGGCCGCCGAGACGTTGGGTCTTGCCTACGCAGACGTCGCCATCGCGCAGCCGGACACGCAGGAAGTCCCCAACAGTGGGCCTACGGTGGCGTCGCGCACGGTGATGGTGGTCGGTAAACTGGTGCAGTCGGCCGCCGAGGGCCTCCGGCAGACACTCATCACCGCCGGCCTCCCGAAAGACTACTCACGCGAACAGTTCCGAGAAGCGTGCGCAAGGTACGTTCAACAACACGGGACCCTCAAGTCCATCGCCAAGTACGAAGCGCCACCCGGGATTTTCTGGGATGACGAAAAATACCGCGGCGAAGCGTATGCAGCCTATGCCTGGGCGGTCTACATCGCGCAGGTCGCTGTGGATTTGATCACTTACGACGTGACGGTCGACGATTTCGTTGCCTTACAGGAGGTGGGCAGGGTCCTCCACCCAGTACTCGCCCGGGGACAGATCACCGGTGGTGTCGCCCAGGGAATGGGGTATGCCCTCTACGAGAAGGTGGTGTGGGAAAACGGCCGCATGCAAAACGGACAGATGACCAACTACATCATGCCGACGTCTGCCGACCTGCCTTCCATTCGTGTTCACTTTGAAGAACTGGGCAATATCCATGGCGCATTCGGCGCCAAAGGAATCGGGGAGTTGCCGATGGACGGACCTGCTCCGGCCATCGTGAACGCCGTCGAGGATGCGCTCGGGGTCCGCTTCGACCGAATCCCTCTGCTTGCCGAGGACATCTTCACCGCGGTGAGCTCTGCCCCTGCTGCTGGCGATGCCCGCACTCCGCAAGGAGCCAGATGACCGTCCCGCGGCAGACCTGCGAGATTTTTTTGTCGATTAACGGCCAGCAGAGAACCATCTGTGCCCACCCGATGGAACGACTCCTGGATGTCCTGCGTCACCAACTCGCGCTCACCGGAGCAAAAGAGGGATGCGGGGAGGGTGAGTGTGGATCGTGTTCCGTGCTGATAGACGGTGTCCTCGTTAACAGCTGCCTGGTACCGATACTGCAGGCCAGCGGAACGGAGATCACCACGATCGAGGGCCTCGCTCAAGGCACCAGATTGCATGCGCTGCAGAAGGCATTCCTCGATTGCGGCGGCGCGCAATGTGGAATCTGCACGCCGGGAATGGTCCTCGCGAGTTATCACCTGCTCAGCCGGAAGCCGAACCCCACGGACGACGAGATTCGCGAATTCCTTGCCGGCAACCTCTGTCGATGCACTGGGTACGCACAGATCATTGAGGCAGTTGCGCAAGCAGCCCAACCGGCCGGAGCGGAAAAGTGAGATCGGATCCAGCCGAATTCGAATTGGTTGCGCCCGGTAGCTTGCCGGCGGTACTTTCGCTGCTCGCGGAGCAACCCGGCACATGGTTGCCTATCGCCGGCGGGACTGATGTGATGGTGCTGTACGCTGCAGGTAAGCTGCCGGCGGGGAAACTGGTGAGCTTGTGGAATCTGCCGGAACTGCGCCGCTTCGATGTATCCGCCAGGGAGGTACGCATCGGCGCCGCTGCCACCTACACAGACATCCGCAATCATGCGGTCATTGGCAAAGATTTCCCCTTGCTGTCCACTGCTGCAGCCTGGACGGGGAGCATCGCCAACCAAAACCGGGGCACCCTCGGCGGGAACATTGTGAACGCGTCGCCCGCCGCCGATTCCTTGCCTGCATTGCTGGTCTACGACGCCGACCTTATTCTTACGTCGGTAAGGGGTGAAAGGCGCGTATCTTATAACAGCTTCCATGTCAGTTATAAGAAGACCATCCTTGCGCCTGACGAACTGGTGCTCTCGGTCTGTCTTCCGCGCCGCTTTGATGGCTATTTCGCTCATACCCGCAAGGTGGGAGCACGCAACGCGCAGGCGATCTCCAAGGTGTGCATCGCTGCCCTGGCGCGGCCAAATAACGGTATCGTCGAGGACGTGCGTATCGCCTTGGGGAGCGTGGCTCCCGTGCCCTTGCGCATGTCGCAAACCGAGGCCGTGATAAAAGAGAGTGCGCTAGACGGCGCGACAGCAAAGCGTGCGCGCCTGGCAGCCATCGAGGAGGTTCGTCCCATAGACGATATTCGATCCACCGTTGCATATCGCAAGGCCGTCTCGGGAAACCTTGTAGAAGAATTCCTGACGCGTATGGCGGCAAGCCCAACGAAAGCATGAGCAAGGTTCTGGCGCGCTGGAATGGGCTTGAAGCAGAGCAAGCAGCCAAGGAGATCCTGCCCTGCTGCGGTTCGCGGGCTTGGGCTCGGGCGCTCGCCGCCCGCCGGCCGTTGGAGAACGAATCATCTCTGGTCCGATGTTCGGACGAAATCTGGAATGGCTTGCCCTTGGAAGACTGGCTGGAAGCGTTCTCCTCGCACCCTCGAATTGGCGAGCGGAAGGCACCACCGCCGGCGTCCTCGCAGTCGGCGGCGTGGTCGCAGCAGGAACAGAAGAACATCGCCGACGCCGGCGAACAAGGTCAATCTGCTCTGGCGTCTGGAAACCGGGAATACGAACGCAGATTCGGAAGAGTATTCCTGGTTTGTGCCACGGGGAAATCGGCGTCCGAAATTCTCGCGATCCTGGAGCAACGCTTGCAGAACGACGATGCTACCGAACTGCAGGAAGCAGCCGAGGAGCAGCGAAAAATCACGAACCTGCGCTTGAGGAAATGGCTTTCGCAATGAACAAGGTCTCCACTCACATTCTCGACTTGATGCGGGGCAAGCCGGCTGCAGGCGTGTCGGTGGAGTTGGAACAGCGCGACTCTTTGGGAAACTGGCGTGGCGTCGGCTCCGCCCGCACCGACGACGATGGCCGTTGTGCGCAGTTGCTTACCCAAAATGATCTGCATCCCGGCCTCTACCGACTCTCCTTCGATACTGGCCCTTACTTCAGTGCCCACAAGATCGCTGGCCTGTACCCGACCGTCACCGTGACCTTCGAAGTGCGCGCCGGCGAGTCGCAGTTTCACATCCCGCTTTTGTTAAGCGCGAACGGTTACACCACATACCGGGGAAGCTAACGTGAGCTCTTCCCTTCGAGAATGGTTGAACCTCGGCGTGCGCTGGATCCATGTGTTCGCCGGGATTGTGTGGGTTGGCCAAACCTACTACTTCACTTGGCTCGACGGCCAGTTCGGGCGGCTGGAGAAAAACTCGGCGCCCAAAGGCGAGTCTCGATCCATATGGATGGTGCACAGCGGCGGCTTCTACGCCGTAGAGAAGCAAACCAGCCTCGGTGTGAGCGCGGAGCAGGTGCGCTGGTTTCGCTGGGAAGCGTTCACCACCTGGCTCGCCGGGATCGTTTTGCTAGTCCTCGTGTACTACCTGGGTAGTGGCCTGATCGATCCCGACGTGCTGGATATTTCCCAATCGGCTGGAGTGGCAATGGGATTGGTTTCGATCGCCCTGGGATGGCTGATCTACGATGGGCTCGTCCGAACACCTCTCAGCAAGTCCCCCGCTGTGTTTGCGGGAATCGCGCTGGCCCTGGTCGCGGCCGCCTCGTGGGGGCTTCTGCATGTGTTCAGCGGACGCGCTGCTTACATCCACCTGGGCGCCATCTTCGGCACCATCATGACAGCGAACGTATGGTTCTGCATTCTTCCGGCACAGCGCGAGATGATCGCTGCGGCTGCCCGGGGAGCACGTTTCGATTCGGCGCTCGGGGCACAGGCGAAATTACGCTCGAAGCACAATACCTTCATGGCCGTGCCGGTCGTATTTCTCATGTTGAGCAACCACTATCCGGTGGCAACCTATGGGAACCACTACAATTGGCCCGTGCTCGTGGTTCTCGTTGTGCTCGGCTGGGGAGCGGCGAAGGTGGTACGAGAGGCATAGTGGCCGCACGATTCTGCAATCACGAGTGACCAGGGTTCCGTGAGGAACGCAACGGCAAACAATCTCGCGCAAGAAGTACTGGACCGGTGCCTGAGGCTGGCATCGTTTTCGGAAGACCCTGGACGTCTCCGGCGAAGGTTTCTGTCTTCGCCCATGCGCCAGGTGCACCAGGAAATCGCATCGTGGCTCAAGCCGCTGGGCCTCGACGTCCGGGTCGACGCGGCCGGAAATCTGCGCGGCTTATATCCCGCGCTCTCGCCCGGAGCGCCGCGTCTGTTGATGGGCTCGCACCTCGACACGGTTCCCGATGCCGGCGCCTTCGACGGCATCCTTGGCGTTGTGCTAGCTGTGGCTCTACTGGAGGGCCTTGCACCCGCGAAGCTCCCGTTTGCGATCGAAGTCGTCGGGTTCTCCGAAGAAGAAGGAGTTCGCTTTGGGATACCATTCATCGGCAGCCGCGCGCTTGTCGGAACGCTGGACGAAGCCCTGCTGGGTTGTAAGGATTCCTCCGGCGTTTCGGTCCACAAGGCGATTGAAGAATTCGGATTGAACCCAGACGAGATTCCGCGCGCGGCCATGGGCGACGATGTTCTCGCCTTCCTCGAGTTCCACATCGAACAGGGCCCCGTACTCGAGCACCTGGGCCGGCCGTTAGGCGTCGTGGAAGCGATTGCAGGGCAGACTCGAATGGATGTCGTCTTCACCGGCCGTGCCAATCATGCGGGAACTACGCCGATGAATCTCCGCCATGATGCAATGGCAGGCGCCGCGGAATGGATCGCGGCCGTTGAGACCCTGGCGGTCGGCACGCAAGGTTTGGTGGCGACTGTAGGCTCGGTTGAAACCTTGCCCGGGGCTACCAATGTAGTCGCCCGGGAAGCGCGGCTAACCTTGGATGTCAGGCACGCTACCGATCCGATTCGCGCGCAAGCAGTGAAAGACCTGATGAGCCAAGCCGAGCAGATCGCAAGGCGGCGCACTCTCTCCTTCCATGCTCGCGTGCGGATGGAACAGAGAGCAGTAGCCATGGATTCGTCTCTCACCGCCGACATCGAGCGTGCGATCAAGAAAACAGGAGCACTCCCGCACCGCATGGTGAGTGGAGCTGGGCATGACGCCATGATCCTGGCGGAGAAGGTTCCGACCGGCATGGTTTTCCTGCGCACTCCGGGCGGCATCAGTCATGATCCGGCCGAGTCGGTCTCTGCCGAAGATGTCGCGAAAGCGATCGAGTGCGGCCTTGGTCTGCTCAGGCAACTGGCCGCATCGCCTTCACTCCATACAAGGACACACCGTGCATAATCTCGGCCAATCCCGAAGTTCCCAACGCACCAATCACCTGCTCTTGACGCCGGACACATTCGTCCGCGCCCCCCTGCCGGGCATGAAGGCGTGCACTGCAATCGTTCACGCTGGCCCCGCAATGGGCGCAGCCTTCACCCAATACACTGTGGAGTTCGGAGAGGGCGGGGAGCTGGGCGATACGCCGGCGCAACGATTTCTCTACGTTCTCGAAGGTGCAGTGAAAGTAACGGCGAGCGGGAAAGAAACCGAACTCGGCGCTCGTGGCTACGCTTACTTCCCTGAAGGCGCTGTGCATCGGGTTCGAGCAACCATGACCAGCCGTGCCGCAGTCGTCGAAAAGCCCTACGTCGCGCTGAAGGGCGTGAATCCACCCTCGAACCTTATCTCGCATGAAGAGAAGCTCGCATCGTCCGCGCTCAACGATGATCCTGACCTTCAGGTGAAGTGCCTTCTCCCCGACGAACTTGGTTTCGACTTTGCCGTCAACACCATGACCTATCAGCCAGGCGCCTCGCTGAGCATGGTGGAGATGCACGTGATGGAGCACGGCCTCCTCATGCTCGAGGGTGGTGGTATCTACCGGCTGGGAGACTCGTGGTACGCGACAAACGCAGGGGACTTCATCTGGATGGGGCCGTGGTGTCCCCAGTGGTTCGGCGCAATCGGAAAAGTCCCAGCCAAATATCTCATCTACAAGGATTGGAACCGGCACCCTCTGGAAGGCGCGCGCCGATGAATCTCTCCATCGATCAAGACCGCCTGACCGCCGAGATCGACCATCTCGCGCAGTTTTCCGATGCCGAAGCCCCTGCCGTTACTCGCGTGATCTTCACACCAACTGACATGAAGGCTCGTGCGTGGATCAAGGCGCGTTGCGAAGAAGCGGGCCTCACGATTCGCGAGGACGCAGTCGGCAACACCTTTGCCCGGTGGAGCGGAACCGACGCGGATGCAGCCGTCGTCGGCACCGGTTCGCACATCGATGCCATCCCCAATGCAGGCAAGTACGACGGAGTCGTAGGCGTGCTCGGCGGACTGGAAGCAATCCGGGCCCTGCATGCGGCCGGATTTCGCCCCAGGCATCCGATCGAGCTACTGATCTTCACCTCCGAAGAGCCAACCCGTTTTGGCATCGGTTGTCTGGGCAGCCGGCTATTGTCGGGAACGCTTTCGCCCGAAGCAGCAAGGAAATTGAGGGACAACGATGGCACCACACTCGAAGATGCCCGCCGGCAAGCGGGCATGAAAGGACGCCTCGAAGAAGTAAAGCTGCCGCGCGGATATTACAAGGCCTTGGTTGAGCTGCATATCGAGCAGGGTCCGCTGCTGGAGCGCGAGGGCGTATCACTTGGTGTGGTCGAAAGAATCGCCGCTCCGGCCAGCTTGCGGCTCACAATCGAAGGCGCGGGCGGACACGCCGGGGCAGTCCTGATGCCGGATCGCAGAGACGCTTTGTGCACGGCGGCCGAGTTGATTCTCGCCCTCGAGAATACCGCAAAGTCCACCGGCGCCGTCGATACGGTCGCAACGGTCGGCATCTGCGACGTCTTTCCCGGCGCCGTGAACAGCATTCCCGCCAGGGTCCGCTTAAGTGTCGACGTTCGGGACACCAGTCTGGCGCGCCGCGACAGCGCGATGCAAGCGTTCGAAACGGCATGCCGCGCCATAGAGGCCAAGCGCCAGGTCGCCATCCACTCCGAGCTTTTGAATGCCGATGCGCCCGCTGAGTCCGCCCCCGAAGTGCTAGCCGCGCTGCGACAGGCATGCGCGAAGAGCGGCCTTCCCTATCTCCCCATGACCAGCCGCGCCTATCACGACTCGCTGTTCATTTCACGCATAGCGCCGGTCGCCATGTTATTCATCCCCTGCCACAACGGTTACAGCCATCGCCCTGACGAGTACGCAGCGCCCGAGCATATCGCGAAAGGCACCCTGGTACTTGCTGAAACGCTCGCTTCGCTGGCGGGATAACTTCGCGTGGAACATGCATATGGCCGACGCACGGGCGCGCAAGAATTTCCGCGCTGAAGAATTTTCGTGCTTCGGAGTTCTACGAAGCCGTCACGGCTACTCTTCCCCGATGTCCTCGTTCCAAACCTCGGGATTCGCCTGCGTATACCCTTTCAATAGGGCCACGCATTCGGGCGAGTCGAGGTCAATCACCTCTACGCCCAGCGAACGTAACCAGTCCACGCCGCCTTGAAAGTTGCGGCTCTCCCCGAGGACAACTGTTCTGAAGCCGAACTGCCGCACCAATCCGCTGCAATACCAGCACGGCGCGAGGGTGGTGACCATGATCAGGTTCCGATAGCCGCGCTGCCGGCCGGCGTTTCTGAACGCATCCGTCTCCGCGTGCATCGATGGGTCGCCATGCTGCACGCGCCGGTTGTGCCCGGCGCCCAGGATTCTTCCTTCCCGGTCAAAGATAGCTGCGCCGATGGGAATCCCACCCTCCGCAAGCCCCTTGCGAGCTTCGTCAAGAGCAACCGATAACATCTTCAAGTAATCGGGCGGCACGCGGCACTTTCCTAGGCTGATGCGCAAGCGCACCAACCCGAAGTCTCCCCTTAGTTCGCAGGTTTTCCTGAGCCATTTTGGGCAATCTTAGCAGTAGCAAGCCGTTGAGCGAACCGCCAATCAGGCAGGACTAAACAGCTACCGCGAGGCTCGCGATGCCGAGCGCGCCGATCATCCATATTCTCGATTTTCGAACAAAGTATTTCATGTGATTCCCGGTTTCCCGTGTTCTTTCAATGCTTGCGCACTTAGTGTGGTCTGGCATCCTGAGCCAGTTCCAGCAAAGCGATTACTTCATCGGTTGTGGCGATATCGAGTGCGGGCATGCAGATATGCTCGAGCCGTTCCCGCACTGTGCCAGAGGGATTGAACAGCTTAAGTTTGATATCGCAGTCATTGGCCCACCGCTGGAGATACGACAACATCCCAACGGCGCCTCCCTCGATCGCCTGTACATCTGACAGGTCAACCACTACAACTCGGGAATTTCGCTGAGACAAAATCACGTCGCGCAAGCGAAACACCGAATCGCTGTGCACGATCCTTCCCTGGCACTGCACAATCGACACGTCGCCGACAACCTCAAGATGAATGTCCAGCATTGGGTCCTCCCTGCGCTCTTGGTGAAAGCAACCGGATTGCCGTTCTGCAAAGTCTCCTGCTTTCTGTTGTGTAGGTCTCGACCAGGTCACGAGAGGCTGCAGTTCTTGGAAGCGCCCGGCAAAATGTTCGATCAGGAGAACGCTGTACAAGAAAGACGCAACTTTTCGTTTCCCGTCCTCACACTCGGCCCCCCGCTCAAGCCGGCACCAGCAGGATCCTTATCTCTAAGCACGAAAATACACGGGCCGCAGAGCTAAGGCCTCGGGTTAGGGGTGTATATCAACGAGGGAAATCTATGGTAGGAGTGAATCGGAACAGCAACTGAACGGCGCATCTGGCTGCGGCAGAATTCAAGCGCATCCGAACTGAAACGAATTGCCCCCGTTTCTTTAGGAAAAAACAGAGGGCATTGGCGTCGTCTCGAGTCCTGCCTAAGCAGAGTGTGGCGGAGGAGGCAGCACCTGGATCATGTTGTTGCGCACGGCGTAAAGAACTAACTGGCTGACGGAGTGCACATCCAGCTTCCGCATGAGATTGGAGCGGTGGGTCTCGACGGTCTTTACACTCAACCCCAAAGTCACAGCCACTTCCTTCGTGCTCTTGCCTTCCGCGAGCAATTGCACCACTTCGCGTTCACGAGCGGTTAATACATCAGCCCCCGCCGGGGGCTGGGACGAACCGTGAAGATAGGTACCGAGAATAATCTCCGAGACCTTGGACGTGAAAAAAGTCTTGCGGCCGGCGAGGGCGTCCACGGCGGCAAGCAGATCGCGCCCGGCGTCCGATTTCACCAGATAGCCTCTCGCCCCCGCGGCCAACACGTCACGAACAATCTGCTCCGACTCGTGCATGGTAAGAACCAGAACCTTTACGCCGGGGTTTTGGTGAATAATCTGTCGGGTTGCCTCCAGGCCATTCAGCAGAGGCATACTTATGTCGATAATGACGATGTTCGGCTTCAAGGCGGCCGCGAGTCTAACCGCTTCCCGGCCGTCGGATACTTCTCCGCACACCTCTAGATGAGGTTGCTGTTCCAGCACCACTCGAATGCCTCGCCGTACCACTTCATGATCGTCGGCAATCAACACTCTTGAACGCTTCACGGCCGGCCTCTTGGGTTTTGACCGACGCCCGGGCACAATATCTCCCCGGATCGCACGGGACTCGTTTTCTTCTTGCTAGAATGCCTAAATTGATGAGCTTAGAGCGGCTTTAAAGCTTTTCACTGAATGATTCCGAGGACAATAGGGTGTTTGCTGTAATTGGCCCGGATGTTCCCTAGCACCGAACCTGCGCTGCCGTTACCTTACGCAAACGCCGCTCAACTGCGCCGCGTAATCGAAACTTTTGGTGTCGAGCGAGACCTGAAGGCGTTTCTTCTTCGCCTCCCCGATCTCAGTTCTCCGACGAAATAATCTGCTCGATCGCCATCACCAATTCTTGCGAAACTTCGGACTTCGTGACATAGGCTCTGGCGCCTGCGCTAAGCGCGGCCTGCTTCAGGACCTGCGGTTCATGCTGACTTAAGATCACGATCCTGGAACCCGGAACTTGTTTGCGAATCAACTCCGCGGCTTCCAGGCCGTTCAGCCGAGGCATCCCAACGTCGAGCACGATCACGTCCGGATGCAGTTCCTTGACTCTGTCCACAGCCTCCCGCCCATCGACCGCCTCGCCGCAGACCTCCCAGGACGGATGGGATTCCAATAGCGAACGTAGACCCCGACGAAAGATCTCATGGTCATCCGCAATCAGGATTCTGACCGGCGCCATCTCACTGGACCGAGACATCAGGGTAGTCGTACGGTAGACGGCCATGTCACTTAAATGCATACACGGAGAGCGGTGGCGCTGGTTCACAAAGCTTGCGCTTGCGCTGAGGGCAACGCAATACAGAGTGAACCCTAGGCAGAAGCCAATTCACGGTCTCGTGATTTTTCCTCGACGGGGATGTTCACTTCGACCAAAGTCCCCGGATTCCCACCTGACAGACGCAACTCTCCACCGAACTCTTCCACCCTCTGTCGCATCCCTCCGATCCCCACGCCGATGGATCCAGGACGGAATCGGATGGTTCCTTCAGTCAGCCCTTTGCCGTTGTCACGAATTTCAAGCCTGATTCCCAGCGCGCTTCTCGAAAGGGTGACCGAGCTGTGGGTCGCCTGCGAATGCCGGTAAACATTGGTCAGGGCCTCTTGCACAATTCGGAAAACGGCTGTCTCCACCTGCGGCGCCAGGCGCGGGAATGGAGTGGGCCGAACCTCGAGGGTGGTCTCAATTCCACTCCTCTTGGTTACGCCTTCCAGATACCAACGGAGAGCTGAAGCCAAGCCAACCTCATCGAGCAGGGGCGGATGCAGGAGGTGCGACATCGTGCGCATCTGTTGCAGCGCACGGTCGATTGCTGCGCTCGCCTCCGCAGCCGATTGATCCTTCAAGGGCGCCGTATTTCGCTGCCGGATGCCGTCTACCATCATTTTCGCCGCCGCCAGCTCCTGGCCGAGGCTGTCATGAAGTTCCCGCGCGATCCGCCGTCGTTCCTCGTCCTGCATGCGCATAAGACGAGTCGAAAGCTGGCGGAGCGCTTCCGTCCGCTCATCCACTACCTTTTCCAGTGTGACCGTGTTTTGGCGGATGGAATCCTCCAACAATTTTTTGTCGTGGATGTCAGAACACGTGCCGTACCATCGCACCGCCTTGCCGTCTCCGCCTCGAATCGGAATCGCCCTCGCGCGGAACCATCGATACTCCCCTCCACTTCCCCGAATCCGATACTCCGCTTCGTAGTTCTGTCCTGCATCCACGCAGCGGGCCCAGTGAGTGGTGATCTGTTCGTGATCCTCCGGGTGCACGTATTCCATCCAGGCGAAGCCCATAGCGCTCTCTTGCCGGGTCCCCGTGTACTCGAAGAACCGCTCACTCAGAAAGTCTCTGGACCCATCACCCCGGCTGCTGAAAATGATGTCCGGGGCGGTTCGCAAAATTGCATTCAGTTGCTCGTTCTTGCGGTTCAGTTCCATGTTGAGGGACTGCAGGGCTTCTGCTTTAGTTCCGATCTCCTGCGTTCGCTCAGCCACGCGCTGTTCCAGTTCCCAATTCAACCGCCGCAGTTCCTGTTCTTTGCGATGCAATTCCGAAAATATGCTCACCTTGGCGCGCAATAACTCCGGCACCACCGGCACCGATATGTAATCAACGGCGCCCCGTTCGTATCCTTTCAGCCGGTCCAGATCCGTCAGATGCACTGCGGAAATAAAGATGATTGCAGTGCGGTGGAAGCGCGGGTGGTCGCGAATCATCTCGGCGAGCTCGAAGCCGTCCATCTCGGGCATGCTCACGTCCATCAGCACAACCGCAACGTCAGTCTTCAACAGGCAATCGAGCGCTTCTCTCGCCGAACTCACCTTGATCAAGTTCTCGCCCAGTTCTCCTAGGATCGCTTCGTAGCTTAGGAGTTTGGCGGGCTGATCATCGACCATCAGGATGTTCACCTGCTCCTTCATGTTCACCGGAGTGTCCATCGATCGCCTTTCCAAAGCTATCTGTGCAACCACATTCGAAGAGCGGACAGCAATTGTTCCGTATTGACAGGCTTGGCGAGATATTCGGATGCCCCCGCCTCCAGGCAGCGCTCACGGTCCCCTTTCATTGCTTTTGCCGTCAGGGCAACAATCGGCAGGCGCCGGAATGAGGGGTTCTCCCGGATGACTTGCATCGTTTCGTACCCATCCATTTCGGGCATCATGATGTCCATCAGGACGATGGCGATATCTGGTGTCGATTCCAGCGTCGAGATCGCTTCCCGTCCCGTTCCGGCAGTCAGCACCGTCATTCCGCGCCGCTCCAACACGCTGCTGAGCGCGAAAATGTTCCGGACATCGTCGTCAACGACCAGCACCTTCCTTCCCACCAGGGCCTCGTCGGAGCGATGGAGCCGGTCAAGCATCTTCTGTTTTTCCACTGGCAGATTGTCGATGACGCGGTGGAGGAACAGCGCGGTCTCATCCAGCAACCGCTCCGGCGATTCAACCCCTTTCACGACGACACTCCGGGCAAGGGTGTGCAACTGCGCGTCTTCTTCGGGCGACAGTTCCTTCCCCGTGAAGACCACCACCGGCAGTTCGCTGAGCGATGGCGTGTCTCGTACATGAGCAAGAACTTCGAAGCCCGACATATCGGGCAATCGCAAGTCGAGCACCATGCAGTCGAAGCTCGTGTTCTGCAACGCGGCCAATGCTTCACTTCCCGTTGCTGTTGTGACAATGTCGATGTCATCGTGACCCAGCAACGCATTGATGGTTAACCGCTCTGCATCGTTGTCTTCTACGACGAGCAACCGCCTGCGCCGGGGACCTGAGTAGGCCTTGATCTTCCCCATCGCCGCCGACAATCCTTCCGGGGTCGTGGGTTTGGTGATGAAGGAAAATGCCCCTCGCGCGAGCCCTTGTTGCCGGTCTTCGTCGAGCGTCAGCATCTGCACTGGAATGTGCCGCGTCGTCGGGTCCTGCTTCAGATGGTTGAGCACAGTCCAGCCCAACATGTCCGGCAAGAACACATCCAACGACACCGCGATCGGATGATACTCGCGCGCCAGGGCTAGCGCCTCCATCCCGTGGCTGGCCACCAGGACCTTGAAGCCGCGGTCGCGGGCCAGATCACCGAGCACCCGCGCATAGTGTGGATCGTCCTCGACGATCAGTAATACCGAGTCTTCTGGTCGTAGGCTCGCGCGATCGTCAGGCACCGCCTCGTTCTCCTGATCGTTCACCTTGACCGCAGAGAGCTGAAAGGTCGAAATACTCGGCGCCGACGCCTTGGCTAGGGAGCCGGACGCCGGCCCCGCATAGGTCTGGGGCAGGTACAAAGTGAAAGTGCTGCCCTTGCCCGCAGCGCTGCGAAGTTGAATTTCGCCCCCGAGGAGGCTGGCGAGTTCGCGGCTGATCGCCAACCCAAGGCCTGTGCCGCCGTACTTGCGGCTCGTCCCGGCATCGGCCTGCTGGAAGGCCTCGAAAATGATGCGCTGTTTATCTGAAGGAATTCCGATTCCGCTGTCGGCCACCTCAAATGCCACGACCGATGAGCTTTTCGACAAAACCGGGTGATCTTCGCCCCATCCCTCGTTCGCCAGCGCCACCGAAAGGCGAACGCTGCCCTGTTCTGTGAACTTGAATGCATTGGACAGGAGGTTCTTCAGGACCTGCTGCAAACGCTTCGAGTCGGTCACCAGGCTGCGCCCAAGTCGAGGATCGCTGTTGACCTCGAAGATCAGGTGCCGGTTCTCTGCTTCGTGGCGGAAGGGGCGAGCCACCGTGTCAATCAAGCTCGCGAAGAACACCTCGTCCGCCTCTACCGACACGGTGCCCGATTCGATCTTCGACAAATCAAGAATGTCACTGATCAGGTTCAGCAAGTCTGTTCCTGCGCCATGAATGGTGCGGGCGAACTCCACCTGCTTCGGCGTGAGATTGCCATCGGGATTGTCGGACAGCTGCTGCCCCAGCACGAGAATGCTGTTCAGCGGCGTGCGCAGCTCGTGCGACATATTCGCCAGAAACTCCGACTTGTACTTGGATGTGAGGGCCAGTTCCTTGGCCTTCTCTTCTAGAGCTCGCCGGGCTTGCTCGATCTCGCGGTTCTTGCGTTCTACCTCGACATTCTGTTCAGCAAGCTGCTGCGCCTTCAAGGCCAACTGTTCGTTGGTCTGTTGTAGCTCCTTCTGTTGCGTTTGCAGCTCCGCTGCCAGCTGTTGCGACTGCTTGAGCAGCCCCTCTGTTTGCATTGTGGCCTCAATGCTGTTGAGCACAATGCCGATGCTGGACGTCAGCTGCTCAAGGAAGGCCAGGTGCGAAGCGGTGAAGAAGCTCAAAGACGCCAGCTCAATGACCGCCTTCACGTGGTTCTCGAACAGCACCGGTAGAACTACTACGTTGCGGGGGACCGCTGTGAACAAACCAGAGCGGATGGGAGCGGCCTGCGATGGCAGGTCCGAGATCACAATGCGCCGCTTTTCGACCGCGCATTGACCGACCAAGCCCTCCCCGATTCTCAAACGTCGGAGGTGCCCGTTCTCTCCGTCTCCCGCAAACGCGGCGAGCAGGCTCATGCTTTCCTCGCCTTCCATCTGGTAGATCATGCCTTGCTGGGCATTCACCAACGGCACCAGTTCTGAGAGAAGCTTCCTGCCCACCGTTCCCAAGTCGCGCTGGCCCTGCAACATGCTGGTGAAGCGGGCCAGGTTCGTCTTTAACCAGTCCTGCTCCGTGTTGCGATCGGTCGTCAGCCGCAGGTTGTCGATCATGGTGTTGATGTTGTCTTTCAGTTCCGCCACTTCACCCCGCGCCTCAACCTGAATGGAGCGCGTCAGGTCGCCCTTCGTAACAGCGGTCGCCACTTCGGCAATGGCGCGCACCTGGTTGGTCAGATTGTCGGCAAGAAGGTTCACATTGCCCGTCAGATCCTTCCACGTTCCTGCGGCACCGGGGACGTTCGCCTGGCCGCCGAGGCGTCCTTCCACGCCGACTTCGCGTGCCACTGTTGTTACTTGGTCCGCAAAGGTGGCCAGCGTGCCGGTCATATTGTTGATGGTCTCGGCCAGAGCCGCAACCTCGCCCTTGGCGTTGACTCTCAGCTTCTGTGTCAGCTCGCCGTTCGCAACCGCGGTAACGACCTTCACAATACCGCGGACCTGTTCGGTCAGGTTTGCAGCCATCACGTTCACGTTGTCAGTCAGGTCTTTCCAGGTTCCGGCGACTCCCGGCACCTGCGCCTGCCCACCCAACTTCCCTTCCGTTCCCACCTCGCGCGCCACGCGTGTTACCTCGGCGGCGAATGCGTTGAGCTGGTCGACCATCGTGTTGATGGTGTCTTTCAGTTCGAGAATCTCTCCCTTCACGTCGACCGTGATCTTGCGCGACAAGTCGCCGCGCGCCACCGCTGTCGTCACTTCTGCGATGTTGCGCACTTGTGCTGTCAGGTTGCGAGCCATCGCGTTCACGGAGTCGGTCAAATCCTTCCAGGTTCCAGCCACACCCGGGACGTTCGCCTGCCCGCCCAGCCGGCCCTCGGTACCTACCTCGCGAGCCACGCGCGTGACTTCCGCCGCGAACGAGCGCAGCTGTTCCACCATCGTGTTGAGCGTTTCTTTCAGCTGCAGGATCTCTCCGCGAACGTCGACCGTAATCTTCTTGGAAAGGTCCCCCGTAGCGATCGCGGTCGCCACTTCCGCGATATTGCGGACTTGTCCCGTCAGGTTACTGGCCATGAAATTGACGTTGTCCGTCAGGTCTTTCCATGTCCCGGCAACCCCCGGAACTTCGGCCTGGCCCCCGAGCTTCCCTTCCGTTCCCACCTCGCGCGCCACGCGCGTGACCTCGCCCGCGAATGCGTTTAACTGGTCCAGCATCGTGTTGATGGTGTTCTTCAGTTCCAGGATTTCGCCCTTCACGTCGACCGTGATCTTGCGCGACAAGTCGCCCCGCGCCACCGCCGTCGTCACTTCTGCTATATTGCGCACCTGCGCCGTCAGGTTGCCCGCCATGAAGTTCACGGAGTCCGTCAGGTCCTTCCACGTTCCCGCGACGCCCGGGACTTCGGCCTGGCCGCCGAGCTTCCCTTCCGTTCCCACTTCGCGCGCCACGCGCGTGACCTCGCCCGCGAATGCGTTTAACTGGTCCACCATCGTGTTGATGGTGTTCTTGAGTTCCAGAATTTCGCCCTTGACATCAACCGTGATCTTGCGCGACAAGTCACCGCGCGCCACCGCAGTGGTCACCTCGGCGATGTTGCGCACCTGCGCGGTCAGGTTGCTGGCCATTGAGTTGACTGAATCCGTCAGGTCTTTCCACGTTCCAGCCACGCCCGGAACCTGCGCTTGCCCGCCCAGCCTGCCATCGGTCCCGACCTCCCGGGCCACACGGGTCACTTCCGACGCGAACGAGCGCAACTGATCCACCATCGTATTGATGGTGTCCTTCAGCTCGAGAATCTCGCCCTTGACGTCGACCGTGATTTTGCGCGACAAGTCACCGCGCGCCACCGCCGTCGCCACTTCCGCGATGTTGCGCACCTGGCCCGTCAAATTGCTGGCCATGAGATTGACATTGTCGGTGAGGTCCTTCCACGTTCCGGCAACGCCCAGAACCTGCGCCTGACCGCCGAGTTTCCCTTCGGTGCCGACTTCGCGAGCGACCCGGGTCACTTCTCCCGCGAATCCGTTCAGCTGGTCCACCATCGTGTTGATGGTGTTCTTCAGTTCGAGAATTTCGCCTTTCACGTCGACCGTGATCTTGCGCGAGAGATCGCCGCGGGCCACGGCCGTGGTCACCTCAGCAATGTTTCGCACCTGCCCCGTCAGATTGCCGGCCATCGAGTTGACCGAATCCGTCAGGTCTTTCCACGTGCCCGCCACTCCCGGAACGTTCGCCTGTCCGCCCAATCGTCCTTCGGTGCCGACTTCGCGCGCCACGCGGGTCACCTCGCCCGCGAAGCGGTTCAACTGATCCACCATGGTGTTGAGGGTTTCTTTTAGTTGCAGGATTTCTCCGCGGACATCGACTGTGATCTTCTTTGACAGATCGCCGCTGGCAATCGCCGTAGCAACATCGGCGATATTGCGCACCTGGCCGGTTAAGTTGCTGGCCATAAGGTTCACGTTGTCGGTGAGGTCCTTCCACGTGCCGGCCACGCCCGGAACCTGCGCCTGGCCACCGAGTTTTCCTTCGGTGCCCACTTCGCGCGCCACGCGCGTCACTTCGCCCGCGAACCCGTTCAACTGGTCCACCATGGTGTTAATGGTGTTCTTGAGCTCGAGGATTTCTCCCTTCACATCGACCGTGATCTTGCGCGAAAGGTCGCCCCGCGCTACCGCCGTAGTGACTTCTGCGATGTTGCGTACTTGTGCCGTCAGGTTCCCCGCCATCGCGTTGACCGAGTCGGTTAGATCTTTCCAGGTCCCGGCGACGCCGGGCACAACCGCCTGTCCGCCGAGCTTTCCGTCAGTACCGACTTCGCGTGCGACTCGGGTCACTTCCGAAGCAAAAGAACGCAACTGGTCCACCATCGTGTTGATGGCTTCCTTGAGCTGCAGAATCTCCCCGCGCACGTCCACCGTGATCTTGCGGGAGAGGTCTCCGCTCGCGACCGCCGTCGCCACCTCCCCGATATTGCGCACCTGCCCGGTCAGATTGTTGGCCATCAGGTTGACGGAGTCGGTCAGGTCCTTCCAGGTTCCCGCCACTCCCGGAACCTGCGCCTGTCCGCCCAGTTTGCCGTAGGTGCCGACCTCGCGCGCGACTCGCGTCACTTCGGCTGTGAAGACGCCGAGTTGCTGGATCATCGTATTGACGATGTTTGCCGAGCGCAGAAATTCCCCTTCCAGCGGCCGCCCATCGACGTCCAGCCGCACTGTCTGCGTCAGGTTTCCCTGAGCTACCGCTGCAATGGCCCGCGTCACTTCGGCCGTGGGACGCAGCAGATCTTCGACCAGCGTGTTTACCGACACCTCAATCTGACCCCACGCCCCGCGGGACTCGTGAAAACGCGTGCGCTCCCGCGTCCGACCCTCTTTCCCGACTGCTTTTCCGACGCGTTTCAGCTCCTGCGCCATCTGCTCGTTCGCAGCAACAATTTCGTTGAAGGTGTCGGCGATCTTGCCTTCCAAGCCTGTCCAATGGCCGGGCAGCCGCACCGAGAAGTCCCCGTCCCTCATGGTTTGCAAGCCGGCCAGGATCACGGCCAAACTAGGGGTCACCGAGGTTGCGGTGGAACCATTGCTTGGAGTATCAGCGGGCAACTTCGACAGCGTCACAGCCGCGTTGGTCGCATTCTTCTTCATCTTTGCATCACCTGGCCTGCTCGGCATCTACGGATGTTCCCCCGCCAGAACTGCGTACCGCTTCGGTCGGGAAACGGCAAGAAAGCGCGCACAGAAATGAAAGGGAGAGGATGGCGGAGCCCTTCGAGAACGTCTATCACGAAACCACCTTTGCTCGCTCTACAGTGTTCCCTGTAGGGAGAAAACCAAACCCAAAGCAGCGACTGACGTGCAATGCGTAAGCACGACACAACCGATCTAACCTAGGACGCCCCCGGGGAATGTTCGGGCCTGTTCGCCTGCTTCCCTTTGACAACGCCAAGACTGGCGGCCGCGGCTGTTAAGATTAGCGTGGAAGTCGTTTCTGCTCGACTGCCTTCTTGCTGTTGTGCTGTCGTAAGCGAAACTGGCAGGTCCCCCTTTTCTCTCGACCTGGACGAAGGATCCTTTGTACCAAGACACGCAGATTCGAAATTCTCAAAAGCACTCATGGATAACGATTGGCCTGCTCTTAGTTTTTGCAATGCTCCCGGGACTCCAAGGTGGAATGGTCTCCCAAGAGACTTCCTCTCAAACCCCAGAGCCGGCACAGATTATCCAGTTTTTGAGCCAGACGATCGAATGGTATCGCCAAACTCAACAGGAAGGACATCTGGTATCGGAACCAGTGGACCTCGGCTTCCTGGTTGATAACCAGCGCATGTCTACCCAAGTCGTCAAATTGGCTTTTGAATTCGCACGTGCGCAGGAACAGCAACTCGCAAAGCAAACGAAAGAACCCTCGGAACCCTCCTCAACAGGCCCCTCCTCCTATGACAATTTGCGGCAAACGGCGGCTGCCGCTGATCAACTGGTTCAGCAAACTCAGTCCGAGCTTGACGGCCTGAAACAAAAATCAGAGTCAGTATCGCCCGCGGTCCGGCACGGCCTTCAAGTGCAAATTTCAGAACTACAGAGCGAACTGGGCCTGTATCAGGCGAGACAACAAGCCCTGCATGGGATGCTGGATTTCGCCAGTGGCGCTTCGGCCTTCGGCTCACGCACCGGCCTCCGCTCCCAAATCGAAGAACTCGCCAAAGCTGTGCCCTTCGCCATGACGGGCGCTGGAGGAACCTCGAGCACCGCGACCTCCGAGCCCCAGCAGAAAACGAATCTCGGGCAAGCCGCCACCAGGCCCGAGCCCAGTGGCATTTGGGGTCTGGCTGCTGACCTCTTCAAACTGAGCGGGAAACGCAGTACCTTGGCGAGCGAACTTCGAGCGACCGAACAACTTCAGCAAGGTGCCGCCCATGTTCGCGGCCCCCTCGTCTCGCGCCTTAAGCAGTTGCTGCAGCAAGGTGACTCCCTTGCCAAGCAAGCAGACACGAGCGACCAGAGCGCTCTAATCCAGGAAAAACATCAACTTGATGAACTGACGACCCAGTTCCGCCAGATCTCCGGAGACCTCTCCTCCTTAGGAAAACAGGACATCCTGCTCAATCTCTACAAAGGCAGCCTCGCCAATTGGCAGAATGAGATCAACTCCGAACTCAAAGAGCGAGTGCGCAGCTTGCTGGCGAGACTCTTCGTATTGGCGATTGCTGTCGGAGCCGTGTTTCTTGTCGGAGAACTCTGGAGACGGGCAATCTTCCGCTACGTGCACGACATCCGACGCCGTTACCAGTTCTTGCTGATCCGGAAGATCTCTCTGTGGTGCTGCATGGCGATTGTCCTCCTGTTCGCTTTTGTTACCGAACTGGGTGCGGTCGCTACCTTTGCCGGCTTAATCACGGCCGGCGTTGCAGTGGCATTGCAGAACGTCATCGTCTCGATCGTGGGCTACTTCTTGCTGATTGGTAAATTCGGCATTCGGGTGGGTGATCGCGTACAAGTCGGTACCGTCAGCGGAGAAGTGGTTGACATCGGGCTGCTCCGCTTTCACCTCATGGAACTAGCGGGCGGTACCACCGGCGCAGAACCCACGGGTCGGGTCGTTGCCTTCTCCAACTCAGTCGTATTCCAGTCTACCGGCGGCCTCTTCAAGCAGATCCCCGGCACAAACTTCATCTGGCACCAAGTCGTGCTTAGGTTCTCGACCGAGACCGACTATCGTGCGATTCGGGACCGCCTGCAGAAGGCCATGGACAACGCTTATGCCGACTATGCCGACACCCTGGAAAGGCAAAGGCGCCAAATGGAGCTGAGCCTCACTTCGATTCTCACTTCCGCGTTGAAGCCCAGGGTGCAAACCTATTTCACTTCCTCGGCCGTAGAGGTGACGCTACGCTATCCGGTATTGGCGGATAAAGCCGGCGACATCGACGAGCATGTCCTGGGAGAGATTTTCTCGGCCATCGACCGCGAGCCTAAACTGAGGTTGATCGACTCGAGGGTTCCTGTTTCGCAGACAGCCCCGTAAGTAGAGAAGACACCCGAGGCGCCGGTGAAGCACCCCAAGTGTCGTTCTTACCACTGTTCCCACCAGCCTCACCCCAAGCGGGCCATTACCCTAGCTGCCTTGACGCTCCTCCGCAGCCTGATTCGCGTACTTGCGAATGGTAGCGAGGAAGGTATGCGCGCCGTCCGGAGCGGCAACCCCGCCTCCAAGGATGTTTTCAAACGGAATCACCTTGCCGCCATACAGCACCGCGGTTTCGTCCTTGTCCTGCTTGATCGATGCGCCGTTCAAATCGACGCCGGCGACCAAACCGCGAGAACGCGAATAGGAGGCCCTCATCAGATCAAGCCTGAAAGAATGCGGAACAGCAGCAGCCATCTGCGAGCATTCGTCGTCATCAGGAAATTCTCCTTCACGTGCTCGCGTCCGTTCCGCCCCAACTGCGTGGCAAATTCCTGGTGCGTCAACAGGTACCTGATCTGATACGCGCAGCCTTCCACGGAATGCACCAGCATTCCCGTTTGTCTGTCGATGACCTGGGTTGGAATCCCGCCCACCGCGCTGGCGATGGTCGGCTTCCCTTTCCATAACGCCTCAGTCACCGTCAGGCCAAATCCCTCTTTTAGCGATTTCTGCACCACGATCGTCGAGGCGCGCTGCAGCGCATTGATCTCCAGTGCCGACCAGGGTGGCAAGTCCAACACGATGATGTCCGGGTCTTCCTCAGTTGCGTTGTAAACCTCCTTCAGGACGATCGCTCCTTCCGGGTCGTCGCTGGCTCCGCCTCCTGCCAGCACCAACTGAAAATCAACGTATTTCTTGGCCATCTTGTAAGCTCGGATCACGCCCAGCGGGTCCTTGAGTCGGTCGAAGCGGGAGATCTGCGTAACAATCGGGCGTGAGCGATCGATTCCGAAGTTATCGCAGATCGCCTGGATGTAGCTCTCGTCGAGGTCTTTGTTCTTCTCCGACAACGGATCGATGCACGGATAGAAAAGAGCCTGCGGAATCGACAGACTGCGCGCGAACGCGGGCGATGAAAAAACCGCTGTGTCGTAACGCTCAACCATCGGCCGGAGAAACTCCCACACCTCCGGATTGGGGTGCGAGAGATCGATATGACATCGCCACACCCAATGGGCGGAGGAACTGTCCTTGCCCGCGACCAAGCCTGCGGGCTGGGGATCGTGGATAACTACGAATTCCTCGTCGAAGCTCATGCGTTGTCGGTTGCGTTCGGTATTCAGAAGGAATATGTCCCGCGCTTGCTGCGTCAGTGTGAGCTTTTCACCGTGCAACGCGTTATGGAAACTCTTCGTGACTTCAAAGAAGTCATTGCCACCGGTCATGAGCTCCCATGAAGTCTTGACCTCGAGCTCATCGAGCAGCGGCACGAGCCGGCTCAGCATCTCGGCGACTCCTCCACCCATCGCTGTCGAGTTGACCATCTTCACCCGCTTCCCAATGAGAGGGCGAGCCACAAAACGCAATTCATCCAAGAGTGATTTCCCGATGATTGGCGCGTAGTCGGCGAGGTGGGGGGCAGGCGGAGCGGGGGGCGGCGTTTCAGAAATTCGTGGTCGCGGACGCGCTGCCGGCCGCGCATCAAGTTGCTTGCCACTCTGCGGATGTTCCGAGCCGCTCCTACCTTCCTGCGGCGCCACAGGGCTAGGACGACCAGCATCTTCCGTCATCGGCTTCCTGCCTGGTTTGGCTGCGTTGCATTTCTCACAATGGATATAATTTTTCGCCTGACGCCTTCGAGCGTGGATGTGTATATGTCGATCTGGTTGAGCAGATCGGCCTCCCTCTCCAATCCCATGTCCCGCCGCAACCAGATCGAGAAATCATTCGATTCCAGCTTGCGACGTAGACGCGCCTCAATAAAGTGATAGTGAATCGAGTGCAGGCTCACCAGGTTGAGTCCCTCGATGAACTCTCCCAGCGTCGCCGCGCTCCTCTGTGGTGGCAGCACAATCTTCTTCGATGAACAGAAATAGAACGGCTTCGAAGCTTCCCGGTCTCGTGCTTTAGGGTTCTCCGCGCCGTACTCCTCGACAATCGTTGCCAATCGCGAGCGTAAAGCCTCGAGTGACGTGAACTCGCGCACATCAAGGCTCGCCAAACGCTCGCCCAGCCCCACCTCGCCCAGCTCTACATAGGTCCACTGGGCAAAGTCGTTCGAAAACCCTTCCTTGATGAAATGGTGTTCTTCCAGGGTCCGAAATGTATGCTGGAAGATCGACTCTTCGCTGCACGTGTGAAACGCATCCAGCAGTTCACCGATATTCCGCGGTCGCTCCCGGTCGATGAACATCAGGTTGGCTGCTGACTTGAACTCAAACGGAGCTCGAGCCCGCAGATCAAGGGGATCACCGAGTCTTTTCTGTTCTTGCACAGCGGTCTTGTCCACCTGTCAAATCCTCGTCGATTGTCCAAGTCTTGTCGAGTATCCAAGTCTTGGAGTCGTGAGATGCCTTCCTTGCCCCAAGGAGTTTGCGATACAGGATCCTACCAACTGGACTAAGGGGTTTTCTGGATGCCGAAGGACCGTCCAAACCGCTTCTATAATTGGATGCTTGAAAGATTCTCGCGGTCGTCACGCGCGAGCCCAACTCCGATAAGGCCAGCCTTGCCCGCTACGCGCCACCTAACAACGCGCCAGCTCGGAGCTGTAATGACCCCTGGGAATCGGTGTGAGTTCCGTGTCTGGGCCCCCAACTCCCGCAGGGTTGAAGTCTGCCTTTCAAGCGGCAATCGGAGTGTTCCCATGCTGCGAAGTCCGCAGGGATATCACACGGCTGTCGTCCAGGACTTGGACCCCGGTGAACGATACCTTTTCCGGCTCGAAGACCGGATTGAAAGAGCGGACCCGGCATCCCTCCACCAGCCTGATGGCGTATTCGGCCCCTCGCAAGTCATAAACCTCTCCGAATTTCAATGGGACGATCACGGCTGGCACGGCCTGCCGCTGAGGGACTACATCCTCTACGAACTTCATGTTGGCACCTATACATCGGAAGGCACTTTCGCGGCGATCCACGACCATCTCGAAGACCTCAACGCCCTCGGGGTCACCGCAATTGAACTAATGCCCGTGTCCCAGTTTCCTGGCGCACGGAATTGGGGCTACGACGGTGTTTTTCCTTTTGCCGTACAGAACACATACGGCGGCCCTTTCGGCCTGCAGCGCCTCGTGAATGCCTGCCACCAGAGTGGCCTCGCCGTTGTGCTCGACGTTGTTTACAACCACCTCGGCCCGGAGGGGAACTACCTCTCCGACTTCGGGCCGTACTTCACAGATCGCTATCGCACGCCTTGGGGGCAAGCCATCAACTTTGACGGGCCGCATAGCGACGAGGTCGTAGACTTCTTCATTGAGAACTCGCTTTTCTGGCTGAGAGACTTCCACATCGACGCCCTCCGGCTCGACGCAATACACGGGATCTTCGATCGCAGCGCGCAGCCGCTCCTGTCTCAGCTCAGCACTGCTGTCGATGAGCTTGCTCAAGCGAGCAATCGTCAGTTGTATCTGATCGCGGAATCCGACCTTAACGACTCACGTTTCGTCACCCCACGTTGCGCTCAGGGCTATGGGCTGCACGCTCAATGGAACGACGATTTCCATCACGCCCTTCATAGCCTCCAGACCAAAGAGCAATTCGGCTACTACCGCGATTTTGGTTCCCTCAGCGATCTAAAATTCGCCATGCAGCGTGGATACGTTTATACCGGCCAGTACTCCGAATACCGGCAACGCCGCCAGGGGAACTCTCCGGACGAAATCAAGCCCTCCCAGTTCGTTGTCTTTTCTCAGAACCACGATCAGGTGGGAAACCGCATGCTGGGCGAACGCTCCAGCTCACTGTTGAGCTTCGAAGCGTTAAAACTTTCCGCGGCCGCCGTAATTCTCTCCCCGTTCCTTCCTCTTCTCTTTATGGGTGAAGAGTACGGAGAAACAGCACCTTTTCTGTATTTCACAAACCACGCGGATCAAGCCCTCGGCGAGGCAGTGCGCAAGGGACGTCGTGCGGCGTTTGCCCACTCTCAACCCCAACAAGAAATCCCCGACCCACAGGCCAAGTCGACTTTCGCGCGCTCTCGACTCGACCACCGCCTTCGCCATCGCGAGCAACATCAGGCTCTTTGGAGCTTCTACCGTGAGCTGATCCGGTTGCGTAAGCACCTCCCAGCGCTCTCTGAGCTGGACGCTTCCTCGACCGAAGTGACGGGCCGCGAGGGAGACAACCTGCTCGCCGTGCACCGCACCTGGCAGGAGGACGAAGTCTTCCTCCTTTTCAACTTCAGCGATCGGGCACATGATGACTTGAAAGTCCTCCCTCCCGGGCACTGGCAGAAATGTCTAGAATCCGCCGAAGTCCAGTGGGGCGGCCCGGGCAGTCGCATTCCTCTCCGCTTCGCCTGGCCCAATAGTCCTCCACTTTCCCTCCCACCCAAGAGTTTCTGCTTGTTGAGCCGCATTTCGGTGGCACCCGGAGATTCGCCTGGTGAAGGCACGAAGTGCGAGTCCGCCCTTGGACCTTCCCGATGAGCGAGAGCCGAATCCCAGTATCGACTTATCGTTTGCAGTTTAACCAGCGGCTGCGGTTCAACGATGCCAAAGCTTTGGTCCCTTACCTCTCACGACTGGGCATCACCGATCTATATGCCTCTCCCCTTTTGCAGGCGAGGCGGGGAAGCGCGCATGGCTACGATGTCGCCGATCCGACCCATTTGAATTCAGAACTTGGAACCGACGAAGAATTCGATGCTCTTGTCCATGAGTTGCAGGCGCACGGCATGGGCCTGCTGCTCGACATTGTTCCGAACCACATGGCTGCCAATAGCGAAAATCCCTGGTGGATGGACCTGCTCGAAGACGGTCCTCGTTCCGCCTTCGCCTCTCACTTCGATGTCGACTGGCATCCACCCAGTCGCTCGCTCGATAACCGGGTGCTGCTGCCCATCCTGGGCAAACCTTATGCCGAAGCGCTCGAGCAGCGGGAACTTCGTCTCACCTATACTCGCGCTGGCTTCTGTGTCCGGTACTTCGACAACACTCTTCCCATAGCAGTGCACTCGTATAACCGCCTGCTCGGCTATCGTCAGGATCGCCTCGAGCGGACGCTCGGCTCGAATTCTCCTCTATGGCTGGAGTTCCAGGGCATCCAGGCGGCAGTCGCACAGATTCCGCCGCCCGGAACGGCGGCGCAAGAAGCTCCCGCCGAAAGACGTCAGCATCGCGAGACCATCCGCGAACGACTCTGGCAGGCGTACACGGCTTCCCCTGAAATCAAGCGCTTCATTGACGGCAACGTTCGCCTCTTTAACGGTAGACGAGGGATTCCCGCGACCTTCCTGTTGTTGGATCAACTGCTTTCTGACCAGGCCTATGTCGTGGCGTTTTGGCGCACAACCAACCAGGAAATCAACTACCGCCGCTTTTTTACCATCAGTGACCTGGTGGGAATCCGCGTCGAGGACCCGATGACCTTTGAGGCAATCCACTCCGTGGCCTTGCGCTTGGCCACCAAAGGCATGGTCACGGGCTTTCGAGTAGATCACGTTGATGGACTGCGGGATCCGCTCGGCTATCTCCGTCGTCTGCAAGACCATGTAAACCCGGAGGCGAGAGGTAGAACGAGGGACTTTTATGTGGTCGTTGAAAAGATCCTCTCCCAAGGTGAATCACTTCCGGCGGACTGGCCGGTGCAAGGAACCACCGGCTATGACTTCCTGAATGCCGTCAACAATCTGTTCGTCGATAAATCAAATCTTCCCGCTCTGCGGCAGGCATACGCTCGCTTCACCGGCAGCCATCTGGAGTACTCCGACCTCGTGTACGAGAAAAAGAAGCAGGTCATGGCCACCATGCTCTCTGTGGAAATGCGTACCCTGGGCCGATACCTGGGTCTTCTGGCAGCACACGACCGCTATGCACGCGAATTCCCGCGCGCGGACCTCGGCCGGGCGCTCGTGGAAACGACTGCCTGCCTGGAACCGTACCGCACTTACGTCCGGGGATTTGAGGTCCGGACTCAGGACCGCTTGGCAATCGAGAAGGCTTTATCCCAGGCCCAGCAGCGAAATACTTCAATCGACCCCGCGTGTTTTCGCTTTCTGAGCGAAGTTTTGCTCCTGCAGCCGAGCCCCCACCTCTTACCGGAACAGCGCGAGTCTCGCCTTTCGTTTGTGATGACCTGGCAGCAATTTACCGGCCCGATCACAGCAAAGGGCGTGGAAGACTCAGCCCTGTACATTTACAACCCGCTGATCTCTGTGAACGAGGTGGGAGGGTCACCCGCAAAGCCGGGCCTCAACCTTTGCGAGTTCGACGAATTTCTGCAACAGCGCCGCCGGAAGTGGCCCTTCGCGATGAACACCTGCATGACCCATGACGCCAAGCGAGGCGAGGACGTCCGTGCCCGAATCGATGTCCTTTCTGAATTGCCTCAGGAATGGGAGCACCATCTGAACAATTGGAGCCGGTGGAATCACTCCAAGGGCTCCGTGGTCAACGGCATTCGCGTTCCAGAGCGCAACGAGGAAATCCTCCTTTACCAGACGCTCCTCGGCTCCTGGCCAGCGAGCGGCCCAGCCTGCCGGTGCTACGTCCGTCGTATTCAGGAGTTCATCGTAAAGGCCGAGCGCGAGGCTATGGTCCATACCCGCTGGACCATCCCGAATCTCGAGCACGAGTGCGCTCTCATGGGCTTTGTGCGTGGGATCTTGGAGGATGTTCCCGAGAATCGATTCCTCCCGAATTTCTGCCAGTTCGCCACGCGGGTCGCCTACCATGGCGCACTCAACAGCCTTTCCCAACTCCTCGTCAAGCTAGCTTCACCGGGAGTTGCTGATTTCTACCAAGGGAGCGAAACTTGGGACCTGCGCCTGGTGGATCCTGACAACCGCGGCGCCGTCGATTTCCTGCAGCGCGAACAAATGCTCGACGCTCTCGGCAGCCGCAACGGTTCCATGACCACACTGATTTCGAGTTGGCAGGACAGCCGCATCAAAATGCTGATCACAACCCGCGGACTGCAATTCAGAAGAAAACACTCTGCTCTTTTCCTGAAGGGTGCTTACATTCCTCTTCGTGCGCTGGGCCCACACAAGAACTCTGTCATCGCTTTCGCTCGCCGCTACCGCGGGGATTGGTGTATTGCGGTCGCTCAACGCTTTACCACGCGGCTGGGGAAATCGATGGATCAGGGGAGCGCCCCTGCCTGGCGCGGGACTGCCATCAGTCTGCCTGAGGATGCCCCGACACATTGGGCCAATGTACTTGACGAGCACCACATCGATGTACCGGTTGGCAACAACCGGGTACTTCCTCTCGAGTCTGTCCTCAAGGGTTTTCCAGTGGCTTTACTGTCGAGCGACTGAGCCGGGACCAAGGCTGGTCAATTCCCAACGCGTCTCGGATCGTTGAAGATTCATTCGGTCGACAAAAAAAGGCAGCCGGGGGTACTTCCCAAAACGCCCTCCCGGCTTGTCCTCCGGCCTGAACTTCGCGTTACTTATTTTCAGCCGGCGCAACGTCAATCACATGGAGTGTGTTGGTCTTTGGGTCGATTGTCGCCATCAACTTCACGCTCTTGCCTTCGTATTGGGCAACTTTGCTCTGGTCATCGAGTTGGTAGGCCGTCTGCGACGAAGCCTCCTGGAACACTAATTGGCTGCCCGATCTTGCGATCTTCCCCTGGAAAGTCTGGGCAGACTGGTTGCTGTTTGCATCTGTCTGCTGTTGGGAA